>Ga0209917_1000078_pt1 | contig 34874 bp, 37 predicted proteins | sample SalPon2_C_H2O_MG_FD_185710 | JGI IMG/M metagenome (GOLD analysis project Ga0209917, IMG submission 185710) | Salt pond water microbial communities from South San Francisco under conditions of wetland restoration - Salt Pond MetaG R2_C_H2O_MG... | ecosystem: Environmental > Aquatic > Non-marine... | reverse complement strand
GATCGTCCCCTCGGGAACCCGGAGCCGATACCGGAAGGCGACGACGGCGGGCTGGCCGCGCCGGATACGCTCGACCCGGTTCGCGGTCAGGTCACCCGGCTCCGCCCACGTCGAGACGAGTGCCACATCGAGCAACTGCGGTAGATATCGCCGCTCCGGGGGCGTCACCGTCGGTGTCGGCGTTCCGGTTGGCGTCGGCGTGGCGGTGTCCGTCTCGGGTGGTGTGGCCGTGCCCGTCGGTGTCCCGTCGGTCGACGGTCCGGACCCCGCCGAGCCACAGCCCGCGAGTCCGGCGACCCCCGCCAGGAACGCGCGTCGATCCATAGCCTCCGGTGTGGGAGTCAGGGTTATAAGAATTCGTCATACAATCCGCCGCGGCTCCGGCGTGTCGTCGCCGTCCGCCGGGCCGCGCCTCGGTAGTGGTATCAGTCCCGTGCGACGGCGAACAGTCGCTCGTTGTTCGACGCGTAGACGTGGTCGGGGCCGACGGCGACCGAGCCGACGGTACTCCCCGTCTCGATCCGCCACTGGCGATCACCCGAGCGGGAGAACGCGTAGAGCATGTCGTCGTTCGACCCGGCGTACACCCGGTCGTCGGCGAGTACGGGCTCGTAGACGCCGCTGTTCTGATCCGCGAACGACCACTGCTCGGCACCGTCGCGTCGATGTCGGGCGACGAGCGTGCCGTGATCGCGACCCGTTCAACCGAGATACACCGACTCCTCGCCGACGACGGGCCGGGTTCCGCGCCGCGGCGACGGGGTGTCGACCGCCCACTGGACGGCGCCGTCCGACAGGTCCAGCGCGATCAGTCGCCCCGCGCGGCCGGGGTCGGGAGCGGTGGCGACGTAGACGGTGCCGTCGCGGACGGCGGGCGACCGCGTCTCCGCGTCCGTGCGGTGGGTCCACCGGCGGCCGCCGTCGGCGTCGAACGCGGTTACGACGCCCTCGGGCCGGTCGGTGACGACGACGGCGTTCGGCGTCGTCGCCGGCGACGTGAGGCGCTCGCCGCCGACCGGGGCGCGCCAGTCGACCGACCCCGTCTCGGCGTCGATGGCGAGCAACGCGTCGCTTTTGACGTACACGCGCCCGGATTCGACGGCTGCGGCGCTCCTGAGCGGGGCGTCGACCGACCACACCTGCGCGCCGTCGGATCGGCTGAGCGCGCGGAGGCCATCACACGCCGGGACGTAGAGTCGGCCGGCGTCGACGACGACATCGTCGCGGAGGCAGAGCCGGCGGTCGAACTGGTCCTCGTCGTAGCCGACCGTCCACCGTTCGGTGCCGTCGGCCGACGACAGGGCGAACACCGTCAACCGGTCGAGCACGTACAGGTCGTCGCCGGCGAGCGCCGGCGCGCCACGGACGCTCTTCCGCCAGCGAATGCGGTCGGCGTCGGGGCCGCCCGAGCCGAGACAGCCGGCGCCGACGCCGGCGAGGAGGGGACCGACGGACTGGAGTGCGCTTCTGCGCGAGACCATATCACGTTGCGAGGGGCGACCGAAATCAACCTTGTGCGGCGTCTCTCGGCCGGCGACGGCTCGGCTCACTACGGCGTCACCGTCGCCGTGGATACGGGAGCCACGACCGGAGGCTCCACCCGACCGCGACGAGGACGATCAGCACGAACAGTGCGGTGAGCGCCGCCAGCGTCCCGTCGTCCGACCCGTCGAGCAGCAGGCGCCATCCCGGCCACGCGATACCCACCGCCTTCGCACCCGTCACGACCATCAGCACGGGGGGGACGACGTATCGGACGACCGGGTACAGCCGACCGAGGTCGTCGCGGACCGGGTCGAGGTCGCCACCCCAGACGAAGACGAGCGCGATCAGGACGGCGGAGACGGGGAGCGCGTACGTCCCGACCGACTCGTCGACCACGTCGAGGACGGGCGTGCCGGCGACGGTGAGGCCGAGCGGGCTGTAGCTCAGCGCGGACGGGATACCGATCAGGAAGACGCCGCCGGTCAGGAGGAGCGTCGCCCGCGCCCGGCCGAGACGCGTCGTGTTCGTCGCGGCGGCGACCCCGACTTCGAGGAGCGCGACCGCTGAGCTGAGGGCGGCAAAAAAGAGGAGGCCGAAGAAGGCGACGGCGACGACACGACCGACGCCCATCGACGCGAACGCCGTCGGGAGCGTGGTAAAGGCCAGCTCGGTGCCGAGCGTCGGCGCCAGGCCGAACGTAAACACGATGGGGAAGATGATGAGGCCGGCGAGCAACGCCGCCGAGATGTCCGCGACGGTGATCGCCAGAGACGACCGGAACAGGTCGGCGTCCGCGTCGACGTAGCTCCCGTAAGTCAGCATGATGCCCTGACCGACCGACGTGGAAAAAAACACTTGCCCGACGGCGGCGCTCCAGAGGCCGGGGTCGGCGAGAAGGGCGAAGTCGGGCGTGAACAGGAAGCCGACCGCTCGGCCCCATCCCGGAAGCGTGGCGGCGTAGACGGCGAGGCCGAGGAGGAGCGCGAAAACCGTCGGCATCACGACGGTCGCCATACGCTCGATGCCGCTCCGGACCCCACGCGCGACGACGACGCCCGTCACGACGGTGGCGACGACGAAGTAGCCGACCGGCCACCACCCAGCCGTAAACGCCGCGAAGGTCGTGGTCGACCCGTCGAGCCACGAGAGCAGGAAGCCGAAGACCCAGCCGGTTAGGACGAGGTAGTAGCTCAAAATGAGCAACACGCCGCCCACGACCAGCCAGCCGAGCGCGGTGTACGCGGCGTCGACGCGCCGGAACGCCGAGACCACGTCAGAGCGGAGCGTCCGTCCGACGGTTAACTCCAGAACGAGCATCGGGACGGCGAGGCCGAACGCGGCGAGGAGGTAGGGGACGAGATACGCGCCGCCGCCGTTCGCGCCGAGGACGGCGGCGAACCGCCAGATGTTGCCGAGACCGACCGCCGCGCCCACCGTCGCCAGCAGGAAGCCCAGCCGCGACGACCAGCGATCCGACCCCATGTCGAACTGTAGACATCTCCGCCACTTATAATCGCCCGGCGGGTAGGCCGACCTGCCCTACACCTGCGGGCCTTCCTCGTGGGGTTGGATCACGACGAAGCCGTCGGCGCCGGTGAACTCCATCTGGATGGATTCCCCGGAGGTCTGTCCGATTTCGATGGTCTTGTTCGTCCCGACCGACGGCGAGAGGTCGGTGCTCCACGCGACGGTGGCGTCGGGGTCGGTGACGACCGGCGGCGTCAACACCAGCGGGTCGCCGTGGGTCGTGATGGCGACCTGTCCGGGGCCGGAGAGGTAGACGTTCGTCAACCCGCCGGCCGCGGCTTCGGAGAGGCCGCCGATGGTGCTGATCTCGTAGTCGACCGACGACTCGAACGCGAGTACGTCGGTGCCGTTGACCGAGATGGCCTCTCCCTCGTTCAGGTCGAGTACCTGCACCTTCTTGCCCTGATCGGCGACGTAGAGGTGGCCGTGGCCCTCGGCTTCCATGACTGGCGTGCCTTCGCTCGAGACGGCGTCCTTGACGAACCCGGTCAGTCCCCCCTCGGCCGAGGATTTCCCGGTGAAGGTCATCTCGCCGGTGTAGCCGATCATCGACCCGGCCTTGACCATCACCGTCCCGTCGACTGGGATGTCCAGAAGGCGCTTGTTCTCCCGTTGGAAGCCGTCGCCACCCTCGGCGGGTGCGTTGGCCCGCGTGAACGTTTCGAGGTCCATGTTCGCCCGAGCGTTCATCCGTGGCACGCATAGAATCGGCGGAGACTCAAATTCCCGTTTGAGGCTGGGCGCGTGATCTTATACGGGGAACGCCCCACGACCGACGGCCCGCGACGCGACGGTTTCGAATCGAAAGTTGGATGGCCAGCTAATCACCCCTTTCGAAGCAGTAACCGAACTAAGTATGGGTCACGTAGTACTACCCGAGATGGGATCACGTACGACGCGCCTCGACGTCACGGGGATGTCCTGTGCCAACTGTTCGACGACGGTAGGGGACGCGCTGAGGACCCTCGACGGCGTGACGGACGCGACCGTCAACGCCGCCACCGACGGGGGGACCGTGGAGTACGACCCCGACGTGACCTCCCTTCGGACGATCATCGGCGCGATCGAAGACGCCGGCTACGGCGTGGTTACGGAGACGGTGACGGTCGCGATCACCGACATGACGTGTGCGAACTGCGCACGGACCAACGAGGCGGCGCTCGAATCGGTCCCGGGCGTCGTCGACGCCGAGGTGAACTACGCCACCGACGAGGCGCGGGTTACCTACCTCCCCGGGGGCGCCTCGATCGATGCACTGTACGACGCGGTCGAGGACGCGGGCTACTCGCCGGTTCGTGAGGGGAGCGACGGCACCGACGCCCGCGACGCCGCACGACGGGACGAAATCCGCAAACAGCGCCGGTTGACGCTGTTCGGCGCCGTGCTGGCGACGCCGCTGCTCGTTTTGCTCGCCGAGAAGTTCCTGCTCGGCGGGGGCGTCTTCCCCGACCGGGTCTTCGGCGTCACCGTCGGCTGGGTCATGTTCCTCCTCGCGACGCCGGTACAGGCCGTCCTCGGCTGGCCGTTCTACAGGAACGCCTACACGGCCCTCGTCAAGAACCGCCGCGCCAACATGGACGTGCTCATCGCCCTCGGGTCGTCGACGGCCTACCTCTACTCCGTGGCCGTCCTCCTCGGCGCCGTCGCCGGGAGCCTCTACTTCGACACGGCGGCACTCATCCTCGTGTTCATCACGCTCGGTAACTACCTCGAAGCCCGGTCGAAGGGGCAGGCGGGCGAGGCGCTCCGGAAACTGCTGGAGATGGAGGCCGACACGGCCACCGTCGTCCGCGACGACGGCCGCGAGGAGGAGATACCACTCGACGACGTCGAGGTGGGCGACCGGATGAAAGTCCGCCCCGGTGAGAAGGTGCCGACCGACGGCGTCGTCGTTTCCGGGCAGTCGGCGGTCGACGAGTCGATGGTAACCGGCGAGTCCGTCCCCGTGGAGAAGGGGGCGGGCGACGAGGTGATCGGCTCGACGATCAACGAGAACGGCGTCCTCGTCGTCGAGGCGACGAAGGTGGGCGCGGACACGGCGCTTCAGAGTATCGTCCGGACGGTCAGCGAGGCCCAGTCCCGACAGCCCGAGATTCAGAACCTCGCCGACCGCATCTCCGCGTACTTCGTCCCCGCGGTCATCGCCAACGCCGTCGTCTGGGGCAGCGTCTGGTATCTCGCGCCCGAGGTCCTCGCCGGCGCCGTCGCGTGGCTCCCGGTCTGGGGCCTCGTCGCGGGCGGCCCCGTCGTCGCCGGCGGCGCGGTGTCGACCTTCGAGTTCGCGGTGATCGTCTTCGCCTCCGCCGTCCTCATCGCCTGTCCCTGTGCGTTGGGACTCGCCACGCCGGCGGCGACGATGGTCGGAACGACCATCGGCGCACAACACGGCGTGCTGTTCAAAGGCGGCGACGTGCTCGAACGCGCGCGTGACGTGGACACGGTCGTCTTCGACAAGACGGGGACGCTGACCGAAGGCGAGATGGAACTGACCGACGTGGTGGCGTTCGGGGAGGAGGCGATTCCCGATGGGGGACAGTTGGAACGCCCCGACAGTCTCACCGAGGACGACGTGCTCCGCCTCGCCGCGACGGCGGAACGCGGGAGCGAACATCCCCTCGCCCGCGCCATCGTCGCCGGCGCCGAGGCGCGCGGGATCGATGTGAGCGACGCCGACGGCTTCGAGAACGTTCCGGGCCACGGCGTGCGAGCGCGGATCGACCCGCGTGCGCTGCCGAGGACGGGCCGCGACGGGGCCGTCGAGGTGCTCGTCGGCAACCGGAAGCTCCTCCGCGACAACGGGATCGACCCCGCGCCCGCCAACGAGACGATGGAGCGACTGGAGCGCGAGGGGAAGACGGCGATGCTGGTGGGACGCGTGCCCGCTGGCACGGACGGCGTGCCCGCTGGCACGGACGGCGTGCCCGCTGGCACGGACGGCGTGCCCGCCGGGGGCGAACTCCTCGGCGTCGTCGCAACCGCGGACACGGTCAAGGGGAGTGCGACCGAGGCCGTGAGCGCGCTCCGGGCGCGCGGGCTGGACGTACTCCTGCTCACCGGCGACAACGAGCGCACCGCTCGCGCGGTGGCGGAGCGGGTCGGCATCGACCCCGCGAACGTCCGTGCCGGCGTGCTCCCCGAGGACAAATCCGACGCGGTCGAGGCGATCCAATCGGAGGGCCGGCGGGCGATGATGGTCGGTGACGGCGTCAACGACGCGCCCGCCCTCGCCGTCGCGTACGTGGGGTGTGCCATCGGCTCGGGGACGGACGTGGCCATCGAGGCGGCGGACGTGACGCTGATGCGGGCCGACCCGCTGGACGTGGTGAAGGCGATTCGTATCTCCGAGGCGACGCTCGCGAAGATCAAGCAGAACCTCGTGTGGGCGCTCGGCTACAACACCGCGATGATTCCGCTGGCGTCGCTCGGCCTGCTCCAGCCCGCCCTCGCCGCGGGGGCGATGGCCATCTCCAGCGTCTCGGTCCTGACCAACAGCCTCCTCTTCCGGCGGTACGCGCCGGACCACGACTACGAACTCCTCGGACGGCTGCGCTGACGACCGAGCGGCTTTATACACCCCCCGTCGAAAGCGGCGGCATGGTACTCAGAGCCCTCGATGGGGTCGAACCGACCGTCCACGAAGACGCCTACGTCGACGACGACGCCGTCGTCATCGGCGACGTGACGCTCGAACGCGCGGCGTCGGTCTGGCCCAACGCCACGCTCCGCGGCGATCACTACCCAATCGTCGTCGGCGAGGAGTCGAACGTGCAGGACAACGCCGTCCTCCACGAGGACGCCGTCCTCGGCCCGCGAGTCACCGTCGGCCACTCCGCCATCGTCCACGCCGCGACGGTCGAGGAGGAGGCGCTGATCGGCATGGGGGCTATCGTCCTCGACGACGCCACGGTCGGCGAAGGGGCCATCGTCGCCGCCGGGAGCGTCGTCACCGGCGGGACCGAGGTTCCGGCCGGGACGCTGGTGGCGGGCACGCCCGCCGAGGTGGTCAAGGAAATCGACGGCGACATGGGGTCGGTCGCCGCCGACGAGTACGTGAAACGCGGCGCTCAGTACGCCGAGTCCTCGCGGATCGTCGACGAGGACGACTGAGCCTCCACGTCGCGCCGACTACCGTTCGGATCGCGGTCCGCCGGTTCGGCGGTCCCGCTGTAATCGATCGCCCCTTCGGGCAGCCATCCCTCGGGCAGTTCGTCCCGGTTCTCCGCCATCCAGCGGAGCAGTGGCTCGATATCGTCCCACTTCGGCCCTTTCGAGAGATCCTCCGGCTCCCGATCCCACCGAACGATGTCCATCCCGTCCAGTTTGGGCAGGTGGTTGTGAACCATCTCGATGCGCCTTCGATCCCCGGGATCGCCGCCCACGACGGGCGCGAACTCCAGCGGGTTCGGATAGTCGGCATCCTGACGGTCGGCGACGAGCATAGCGACGAGGAGCCGCCGGCGATACGGGTGGACGAGCGCCTCGTAGATGCCGAGTTCGGGGGGAAGCATTCCACTGCGTCGTTACAGTCGAATGAAGAATTAGTGATTGGGTTGACTAGTCAAGGACTAATTGAGGCCGCTATCCGAGGTCACCAACCGTAGAGAGCAGCACCCGCCGAAGCACCTGCTCGTTGCCCCGTCGAATCCGGTCCGAGAGCGCCTGTCTGGAGATGTTCAGTTCGTCGGCGAGTTCGTCGAGCGTCACCTCGCTGGGCGTCGCGAAGTAGCCGCGCCGGAGCGCGAGCAGGAGGGCTTCACGCTGTTCCTGTGAGAGATCGAAGCGGTAGCCGCTCTTGTTCGTCTCGGTCAGCGTGTAGGTCCGCTCGATGTGACAGGGGATGTCACGTTCGATGACGTAGTTATGGAACGTCGAGAGGCAGCCGTGGTCGGGGAACCGGAGCCGGAACTCCCACGTTGCGTTGCCGAACGCCTGCAGGACGACGGCGTTGCTGCTGGCGATGCCCTCGATGAGGTCCGTCGGCTCGTTGGCCCACTTGATTCGGTACAGACCGCTCTCGCCGACCGTATCGAGGACGACCAACTCCTTCACCAGTTCGTGGTCGCGGACGCTCTCCGCGAACTCCTCGTGATTCTCGCCGGTTACCCACACGAACGGCATCATCATGTCCCCGGTCGGGACGATGCGTTCGAGTTCGCAGTGCATCGTCGACGACCCGGCGAGTACCTGTCCGAGCGTAAACTCCCGACTCGGGATCGAGAACTCCAGAATGACGCTCATACTACCTATTCGTGCGCGAGAGACGTAGCCATTTCTCCCGGCCCGACCGCGTCGTCACGAGGGCTGGATCACCCCTCGCCGACCATCCGATCCTCGTCTTCCCACTCCTTCGACCGGAGTTCGTACTTCTGGATCTTCCCCGTCGCCGTCGTGGGGAGGGTGTCGACGAACTCGACTTGCTTGAGCGCCTTGAATCCCGCGAGCCGGTCACGGGTGAACGCGATCAGGTCGTCGGCGGTGACGCCGGGGTCGTCCGGATTCCCGTTCGCGGGCACGACGAAGGCCTTGGGCTCCTCGCCCCACTGCTCGCTCGGGGCGGGGACGACCGCCACGTTTCCGACCGCCTCGTGCTCGAACAGCGTGTCCTCGAGTTCGATGCTGGAGACGTTCTCGCCCCCAGTGATGATGATGTCTTTCTTCCGGTCTTGGATCGAGATCATGCCGTTCTCGTCGACCGTCGCGAGGTCGCCCATGTGGTAGTAGCCCTCGGCGCGTTCGGAGAAGGCTTCCTCGGTCGTCTCCGGTTGCTCCCAGTAGCCTTCCATCACCTGGTTGCCGCGGACGACCACCTCGCCGATGGTCTCGTCGTCGCGGGGGACGTCCTCGCCGTCCTCGTCGACGACGCGTACCTCGGTGCCGAGGAAGCCGAGCCCCTGTCGCTTCTTCACGCTGAAGCGGTCGCGGCTGTCGTCGTCGAAGTGTCGCCGGGCGTCGGAGGTGGTGACGAGCGGCCCCGTCTCCGTCGCGCCGTAGACGTGCGTGAGATACCAGTCGAACTTGTCCTCGACGGTGCGGATGGTCGCCTCCGGCGGCGCCGACCCCGCGGTGGAGATGCGCACGTCGTTCTCGCCCTGCGTGGGCACGTCGTGGTCGTCGTAGTAGTCGATCAGCATGTTCAGCACGGTCGGCGCCCCGCAGAGATAGGAGACGTTCTCCTCGACCACGGTGTCGAAGAGCCACTCGGCGTCGACGCCGCGGGCGCAGACGTGTTTCGCCCCGAGACCCGTGATCGCGAAGATGTGTCCCCAGCCGTTGACGTGGAACATGGGGAGCGTCCAAAGGTAGATGTCGTCGTCCGTGATCTTCTGGTGAATCGCCGTCAGGTAGGCGTGCAGCGTCTCACAGCGGTGCGTGCGCATCACGCCCTTCGGATCGCCGGTCGTCCCCGACGTGTAGTTGATGGTGATGACCTCGTCCTCGTCCATCTCGGGTCGGTCGTAGTCGGTCCCCGCCGACTCGATGACGGCGTCGAATCCTTCCCAGTCGCCGTCGACGGCGTCGGGGTCGTTCGTGACGAACGTCTCGGTCGGCACGTCGTCGCGGATGGCTTCGATCTTGTCGGCGTAGTCGTAGTCGGCGTAGATGGCGTCGACTCGGGCGTCGGACAGGATATACTCGAAGTCGTTCGACGTGAGCCGGTAGTTCAGCGGCGTGTGCATCGCGCCACACTGCATGATGCCGTAGGCGGCTTCGAGATGGTAGTGGGTGTTCGGATCGAGCACCGCCACTCGGTCGCCCTTCTCGATACCCCGGGACTGCAGGAAGGCGGCGAATCGATCCGATCGCTCGCCGACCTCGTCGTAGGTGTAGCGTTCCCCGGTCGTCGCCACGACTGCCTCCTCGTCGCCGTAGTACTCGCGGGCCCTGTCGAGGAAATCCGTCACCAAGAGCGGTTTCTGCATGCCCTCAACGTCTCCGTGCGAGTCCATAATTGTTTTTGTGGACGGTTCGACGCGACGGGAGTTGCAGCCGTGGGGCGGAGGGTTGAGAGTGTGACACGTACCCACAGGTTGAAGTCTATCGGGGGCCGAGGGGTCGGTGAGCCGCCCGGATCGGCCGACGGGGCCGTGACCGGACGACTGACCGCACCCGTCGTTCCCCACTGCCCGTGGCGGGCGACGACAACGAGACCATGAGCGATACGAGCGACACCCGATCCCGACTCGACCGTGCACAGCGCCGCGAACTACGCAGCCTCGGCTGGCGGTGGCTCGGTCGGCGTCGGGCGAAACGCCCCCGATCGATCGACCGTCGCCACCTCGTCGACGCCGACGCCGAGGAGGCGACGCTCGTCGACCTGGACGCACGGCTTTAGGGCGCGCCGGCGATGACGAACAGCGAGTCGGCCTCGGCCTCGACCTGTCGGGTCGCCTCGGGATCGACGCGCAGGGCGTCGCCGGCCGCCATCGACACCGTTTCGTCCCCGACCGTGACGGTCGCCGCCCCCTCGACGAGGACGTACACCTCCTCCTCACCGTCGTCGGCGTGGTCGTGGGGTTTGCCGCTCCATCCCGCCTCCACGTCCAGCACCGATACGCCGAGGTTCGCACAGTCCAGAGCGTCGCGCAGGAAGTGAAGCCCACCACCCACCGGCTCGATGTCGTCGTAGTTGACGCGTGCGTGTGTCATACCCCGACGGTCGGCCGCGAACGACAAAAAAGTCCTACTCCGGTTCGACCAGCGCGTCGAGTTCGGCCTGTTCCTCCCGCGTCCCGACCGCCACCAGCAGGTCGCCGGGTTCGAGTTCCGTCTCCGGCGGCGGGTTCGAGACGGTCTCCTCGCCCCGCTGGATCGCGATGATCGAGGTACCCGTCTCCGTCCGTATCTTCGACTCCCCGAGCGTCTTGCCCGCGACCGGTGAGTCGGGGCTCACCTCGACCCACTCGATGATGGCGTCGCCGAGGGGGACCGACAGGGAGTCCACGTCGACCGACTCGAAGTACGCGCCTTCGAGAATCGAGCCGAGCCGGTTTGCCTGTTCGCCTTTCAGATCCAGAATTTTCTCGCCGTCGGCGTCGGGCCCCTCTCGGCGGAAGAGTTCGCACCGCCCGTCGTGGTGGAGGACGACAACCACGCTCCGCTCCCCCGTGAGTTCGAGTTCGAACTTCCGCCCGACACCGGGCACCTCCGACTCGTACACCCGCATACCACACCTCCTCGGGGTTTCGGGTTAAGGGTGTCGTCCGTCGGCTGTCACGAACCGCTCGAACCATCCGGACGTGCCCATTAGCGTCGTCCCCAGCGCGCTCATGACGAGGACGTAGCCCACGGCGGCGGCGTAGATGGTGCGGGCCGTCTCGGCGGGGAGCGTCCCGCCCGCCGCCGAGAGCGCCACCGCGGCGATGATGAGCGAGAACTCGCCGCGGGTGACCATCGCCAGCCCCACCCGGAGCGAGCGGCGGTCGTCGAGGTCGTACGTTCGGCCGCCGAGGAAGCCGCTGAGCAGTTTCGTCGGTGCTGTGACGACGACCAGTAACGCGATTACGCCCGCGGCCTCGACGACCACGAACGGGTCGGTGACGACGCCGATCCAGAAGAAAAAGACCGCGGCGAAGACGTCCCGGATCGAGGAGAGCGCGGTCTCCAAGTCGTGGACGTACTCCGTCGAACTGAACGCCATGCCGACGAAGAAGGCGGCGACGGCCTCGCTGACGCCGACGGCGAGCGCCGCGCCCGCGAGCAGGACCGTCACCCCGACCGCCCGGAGGATGAAATACTCCGTGGAGGGGGTGTCGAGGAGGCGTTCGAACAGCGTCGTCCCCGCGGCGACGAGGACGAGGAGGAAGGCGATGAAGACGAAGGCGATGCCGATGGCGCGGGCCGCCGACCACACGTCGCCGCCGCCCGAGACCAGCGCGACGACGACGGCGAGGTAGACGGCGACGACGAGGTCCTCGAAGACGAGGGTGCCGAGCAGGGGGCTGCTCTCGGGGTTGGCGATCCACCCCAGATCGAGCAGCGACTTGGTGATGATGGCGCTGGAGGAGATGTAGACGACGCCGGCGAGCAGGAGGGCGGGCAGGGGGTCGCCGAACAGGTAGACGCCGAGGCCGAGGCCGACCCCGAAGTTGACGACGAGGTCGATCACCCCCGCGCGTCCGATGCGTTCCTTGTCGGCCAGCAGGCGCTCCAGGTTGAACTCCAACCCGAGAAAGAACAGGAGGAAGACGATGCCGAGTTCGGCGCCGATGCCGACGAACTCGCTCGCCGACACGGCGGGGAGGCCGGTGGCGCCGAGGACGAACTCGTTCAGGCCGATGCCGGCGAGGATGTAGAAGGGGATGGGCGAGAGGTCGAGTCGCGCGGCGAGAAAGCCGACGGCGCCGATGGCCGCGAACATCACGCCGATTTCGAGCAGGCTCGTTTCGGCGGCCATCGTCAGATCCGGAACGTCTCTCCGCCACGACGGTGCGTGCGTGGCGTCGCCGTACCGTCGCTCGTCCGTGTCGTGGCCGCGAAAGCCGCCGGCTGCGCTGCCCTGTTCTCTCCCCGTACGGGCCCCACGACCAGCGACTCGCTCGGCGGCGTGTGCATGCTCTACTCCGACCCACTCCAGGGGTATCAATTCTACGTCCGCCACGGCCGACGGGCACCCGGCCGCGGCTACGGCGCCTCCCAATCGGTGTGTTGCTGGTACGTGTAGGCCGCCTGCAGGATGCTCATCTCGTCGAAGCGCTCACCGACGAACATCAGGCCGACGGGGCGGCCACCCGCCGTCCCACAGGGAACCGAGATGGCCGGATGGTGGGTCAGGTCGAACGGTGCCGTGTTCAGCGAAGTGACGAGCGACCGGCTGATCCGTTCCACGCGCGAGAGATCCGGATCGATTTCGAGCGGTTTGATCGGGACCGTCGGCATCGCAATCACGTCAGCCTCGTCGAGCACCTCGTCGTACGCCTCGCGCATCGCGAGGGTGATGTTCTGGCACTTTCCGTACAGCGCACTCCCCTGATACTCGCGGTCGAGATACGCAATCGTCAGCCACGTCGCTTTGACGGTGTCCGGGAAGTCACGCCCCTGACTCCGCCGGAACTTGTCGTAGGTCTTCGCGAGGCCGGTGTCGTACCACCCGTCGAGCAGCGATCCGGTGCCGCCCTGTTTGAGCATCTGTACGCCACCGTAGCCCGCGATGGCGATCCAGAGCGCCAGCGAGTCGAGATGGCGCGGCACTGACACCTCGACCGTCTCCGCACCGAGGGATTCGAGCGTCGAGATGGCATCCCGGACCGTGGCGTTCACTTCGGGGTCGCTCTCCTCACGGTCGAAGCCTTCTTTCAGCACCGCGATGGTCGTCCCCTCGACGTCGTCGACGAGGGCGTCGGTGTACGGATCGGTGTCGAGGGCGGCCGGTTGGCGCGGGTCGAGGCCGTCGGCCCCGGCCATCACGTCTAGAGCCTCCGCCACCTCCGTCACCGTCTCCGCCATCGGGCCGGTGTGGTCGAGGGTGCTGTCGATGGGGAAGATGCCGGTGTAGGGAACGAGTCCCGTGGTGGGTTTGATGCCGACGATCCCACAGCACGACGACGGGATGCGGATGGAGCCGCCCTGGTCGCCGCCGATGGCGATGTCGACTTCGCCGGCGGCCACTGCCGCACCGCTCCCGCTCGACGACCCCCCGGCGATGTACTCCGGTGCCCGCGGGTTGGTGACCGTGCCGAAGTCGGAGGTGTCGCTCGACCCGGAGAACGCGAAGCTCTCCATGTTGAGCTTCCCCGTGATCGTCGCCCCGGCGTCGAGCAGGCGGGTGACGATCGTGGCGTCGATTTCGGGGACGTATCCCTCCAACAACTGCGACCCGTTGGTCATCTCGACGCCCGCGAGCGCGATGTTGTCCTTCAGCCCGACCGTCTTGCCCGCGAGTGGGCCGTCGTCTGCCCCGTCGACGTGGGCCTTCGTGATCCACACGTTGTGGGGATTGTCGGCCCGCGCCGGCCGGTGGACGTTCCGACGCTCGGGGTACGCGATGTCGTGCGGGTCGAACCGGGGCTCCGGAATCTCCTGGACGCGTTCCAGCAGATCGAGCGTGTCGGCGACCAGTTCGGCGTAGTCGTCGATCTCGCCCTCGTTCAGCGGGATGTCGTTTATTTCTGCAATTTCGAGTAGCTCTTCGCTTGAAGGATTTCGGTACGTCATCTTATTCGGGCATAGAAAAAACGCACACCGTGGAATAGCTTGGGATCGAGGAAAGATCGCTGCCGCCTGACGGTGTTCGCGTGCTCGGCGGGTCGTCGTGGCCAAGGCGTGAGGTGTCTCAAATGGGCCTTTGTGCCTTCATCACGCCTTTGTCCCAAAGCGACAGTGTAACGCCCGTTATGCGACGTCACGCACTCGCCGCCATCGGCCTCGCACTGTTGCTCGTGGTCGCCGGCTGTTCGGCCGGGACCGACTCGCCGGGGGCGGCCACGTCGACTCCGACCGATCGCACGCCAGCGTCCGAAACGGACAGCACCATCCACGTCGCCGGGAGCGGGAGCGCGGACGCCGAACCGAACCAGGCGGTCGTCCGGGTCGCCGTCGAGGCCGTCGGTGCCGACGCCGCGACCGCCCGGCGACGCCTCGCCGAGAACACCTCGCGCATGCGGACGGCGCTCGACGACATCGGCATCGGTGACGACCGGATTACCACGGAGCGCTACGACATCTACCAGGATCGGCGGCGCCCGCGTGAGGACGGTGCCGAGCCCCGCGTTCAGTACCGCGCGTCCCACGACTTCGAGATCACGGTCACCGATCCCGACCGCGTGGGCGAGGTGATCGACACCGCGGTCCGCAACGGTGCGACCGAAGTCGCCGACGTGTCCTTCACCCTCTCGACCGAGCGTCGCCGGACCCTCGAACGGCGCGCCCGGAGCGCCGCGATGGCCGACGCCCGGGAGAAGGCACGCGCCCTCGCGACCGACGCGAACCTCACCGTCACCGGGGTGCAGGTGATCCGGACGGCACGGAGCGGCGCGCCCCGTCCCGCCGACGCCGAGGCGGCGATGACGGAGACGCCCGTCCCGACCGGTGCGCCCCCGTCCGACATCGAATCCGGGCCAGTCTCCGTGACCGCGACGGTTCAGGTCGTCTACGAGGCCGGTCCCCGAGCGAACGCGACCGCCTGATACGGACCGCATTCCGCCGGTTCCGGGGTCGGCGACCGCCGGTGGACGGTCACACCGATCCGTCCGACGGCGGTCAGTCGAGGAGGCGGCCGTGTTCGTCGATTTCGCCGTTTCGAATCCGGGTGCTGCTGATGCGGTCGCCGTCCTCGGCGACGACGAAGGGCGGGGTGTGGATTTCGAGCGGTTGGAGGCCGTCCGCCCGCCGCGCCCGATTGAGTTCGTGGGCGCGATACTGTGCCTTCGCCTCCGGCGAGACGACGAGGGCGTTCACGTCCGCCCGCGTCGCCGCCGGGCCGCGTTCGTCCGTCAACTCGACGATTTCGTAGGTGGCCGTGTACGCCGCGGCCGTCTCGTCGAGTTCGGCGTCGAGGGCCGCCCGCCGATCCTCGAAGGGGCCGAGGAGGTCGGCGTGGGTTGGGTCGCTCCGCGTCCGCTTCGCCAGTTCCGTCGCGGTGAGGCCGACGATCACGTGCCCGTCGCCGGGCCCGTCGTGGCTGGCCGTCTGGAACGCGTCGTGCAGGAGGGCGCGATGCCCGTTGTGAATCGGCGTGAACGTACCGCCGAGGATCACGGTTCGATCGGCTCGGCTCATACGTCGACATCGCACGTGAGTCACGTCAACGTGCCGGACCCAGCGACCGGGAAGAATGACAAATAGTTAATTGGTGTGCGGCTGTAAGGCGGGTATGGGAACGATCTTACTGGCGACGGACGGGAGCGCGGACGCACGACAGGCCGCCCGAGAGGCACTCGACCTCGCCGAGGAGCGTGACGCCACGCTCCACGTCATCTGTGTCGTCGACGAGCGACGCTTCGACGACCCCGCTCTCAGTTCGGCCGAACTCGCGACCATTTACGCGGAGGATCACGCGGTTGTGTCGGTCGACGAGGTGATCGGGATGGCCGAGGGTCGCCCGGTGATGGTCGAAGGGGACACCCGCCACGGCGTTCCAGACGAGATCATCGTCGAGTACGCCGACGAGGTGGACGCGGACACCATCGTTATCGGCGAACGCGGCGACCACGAGGAACACTTCTCCGGCGTCGGCCGGCACGTCAGGGACGCGACCGACCGGGACGTGATGGTCGTCAAGGCGGAGCCCGACTCGTAGTCGGTGTGCCGGCGCCCCTGCGGCGTGTGGATTTATCCGACAGACCGACGGATATGCGAGGGAATGGGGGGAGGCGTCGTCCGATCCGTCCCGCGGAGTCGGCCCCAGGTCGAGCCATGAGCGCGCCGTCCGACGCCGACGTGGACTGGCACGCCCTGTCAGTCGAGGAGACGGTCGAGCGTCTGGAGACGGACGCCACGGGACTCGACGCCGACGAGGCCCGTGACCGCCTCGACGCTTACGGGCCGAACGAGATTGCCGCGAGCGACGAGGTGTCGCCGCTCCGCATCCTCCTCGCGCAGTTTCAGGACTTCCTCATCTACTTGCTCCTCCTCGCCGCCGCCCTGTCGCTCGGGATCGGACTGCTTCCGGGGTACGACCCCCACTACGCCGACGCGGCGCTGATTTTCCTGATCCTCCTCGCCAACGGCGTCTTCGGGTTCGTTCAGGACTATCAGGCCGAGAAATCCATCGCCGCGCTCCGCGAACTGTCGTCGCCGGAGGCGACCGTGCTGCGGGACGGCGACCCGGCCGTCGTCGACGCGACGGCCGTCGTCCCCGGCGATGTCCTCGTACTCGAAGCGGGGGATGCGGTTCCGGCCGACGCCCGCCTCGTCGAGACGACGGAACTGCAGACGGACGAGTCGGCCCTCACCGGCGAGAGCACGGGCGTCGCGAAATCGGTCGAGTCGGTCGACACCGAGACGCCACTGGCCGAACGCACCGACATGGTCTATATGAACACCTCGGCTATCAACGGCCGGGGACGGGCCGTCGTCGTCCGGACGGGCATGGACACCGAAGTCGGGAGCATCGCGACCCAGATTCGCTCGGCGCCGGACGATCCGACGCCGTTCCAGGCGGAGGTGGACCGCCTCGGCAAACAGATCGGCTACGGCGTCGTCGCGCTCATCCTCCTCGTCGCCGCCGTCCAGTTCGCGCTCACGGCCGCCAGCCCGCTGACCGTCCTGCTCGTCGGCGTCACGCTCGCCGTCGCGGCCGTTCCCGAGGGGCTCCCCGCCGTCGTCACGTTCACGCTCGCGCTTGGCTCGCGCCGGTTGGTCGAGCGCAACGCGCTCGTTCGTCGGCTCCCCGTCGTCGAGAGCCTGGGGTCGGTCGACACCATCCTCACGGACAAGACGGGGACGCTCACCGAGAACCGGATGACGGTCACGCGACTCTACGCCGGGGGCGAGGCGTACGCACTCGACACGACGGCCGAGGCGGACGGGGCGGCCGCCGCGGACGGAGCGGACGCCGAGTCGGCCCTCACCGACGGCGCCCTGGCCGACGCCGATGCCGACGCCGTCGCGCCCGTGCTCCGGTGTGGGGCCATCTGTAACAACGCGACCCGTGCCGCCGAATCCGAGGGCACGTTCCGCGGTGATCCGACCGAAATCGCGCTCCTGACCGCGGCGGCCGACGCCGGGATCGACCCAGAGGTCGAGCGCGTCCGCGAGATACCCTTCTCCTCCGACCGCGGACGCATGACCGTCCTCGTCGACGGCGACCCACTCACCGCCTACACGAAGGGCGCGCCGGAGGAGGTTCTCGACCGCTGCGACCGCGTGCTCGAAGACGGTACCGTCTCGCGGCTCACCGACGAGACGCGCGAGGCCATTCTCGCGGCCACCGAGTCGTTCGCCGGCGACGCGCTCCGCGTCCTCGGATTCGCGTCCAAGACGGTCGACGACGCCGACGCGAGCGACGACGACATCGAGAGCGGGATGGTCTTTCTGGGCCTCCAGGGGATGCTCGACCCCGCCCGTGAAGAGGTGCCGGGCGCCGTCGCGGACTGTCGGGACGCGGGGATTCGGGTCGTGATGGTCACCGGCGACAACGTCGAGACGGCGAAGGCCATCGGGGCGGACGTGGGGTTCGATCCGACGGGTGCGCTGACCGGCCGCGAAGTCGGGTCGCTCTCCGACGAGGCCCTCGGGCGGACCGTCGAGGAGGTGGAGGTGTTCGCCCGCGTCAACCCGGATCACAAGGTCCGCATCCTCCGTGCGCTCCAGGGCAACGACCACACCGTGGCGATGACTGGCGACGGCGTCAACGACGCGCCGGCGCTCCGGACCGCCGACGTGGGCATCGCGATGGGGGAGCGTGGGACCGACGTCGCCAAGGGGGCCAGCGACATGATTCTCCAGGACGACAACTTCGCGACCATCCGCGACGCCATCGCCGAGGGGCGCGGCGTCTTCGACAACATCCGCAAGTTCGTGAACTACCTCCTCTCGGCCAACGCTGGCGAGGTGCTCGTCGTCTTCCTCGGCGTCCTCGTTGGGACCGCCCTGTTCCCCGGCCTGTTCGCCGAGCAGGCCGAGGCGCTGGTGCTCACGCCCGTGATGCTCCTCTGGATCAACCTGGTGACCGACGGGCTGCCGGCGCTCGCGCTGGGTGCCGACCCGAAGGCCGAGGGCGTCCTCGACCGCCCGCCCCGCCCGCCGGACGAGTCCGTCATCGACCGGCGGACGATGGCCTCCATCGCCGCCATCGGCGTCGTCATGACGGCCACCGGGCTCGCGCTCTTTTTCTACGGTCTGGCGACTACGGCCGATCTGATGCGTGCCCAGACGCTGCTCTTTACCTTCCTCGTCGTCGTCGAGGTGGTCCGCATCCAAGTGATCCGGTCGCGGTACGACCTCTCGCTCCGCTCGAACCCTTGGCTGGTCGGGGCTATCGCGACGACGCTGCTCCTCCAACTGCTCGTCCTCTACACCCCCCTCAACGACCTCTTCGCGGTCCAGTCGCTCCCGCTCGGCGCGTGGGGACCGATCGCCGCCGCGTTCGCCGGCTTCCTCGCGCTCAACCTCGGCGTGCGGGAACTCCTCGACCGGGCGATGACCTGACGCTCACCGTCACACGAGGACGAAGGTGGGCACGTACAGCGCCAGACAGACGATCGCCATCCGACGGTCGATCCCACGCCGCCAGTAAAACAGCGTCAACACCGCCGCGGAGGCGACGAACATGTACGTGATCGACGGCCAGAGCGTCGTCACGTCCCCGACGGTCACGTCGAAAAAGAGGGCGCCGACGCCCAACGAGAACACCGGATCGGTGATGTTGCTGCCGAGGATCGAGCCGACGGAGATGCCACCCCGTCCCTCGTGGGCGGCGATGCCGGCGACGACGATCTCCGGCAGGGTCGTCCCCAACCCGGTCAGCAGGCCGATCAGGTACTCGGGGATGCCGAGGGTCGTCGCGAGCGCGACCCCGTTCGTGACCATGAACTGTCCGCCGACGACGACGAGCGCGAGTCCGCCCAGAATCCCGGGGAGAGCGTTTTCGGGCTCCGCCGGCTCCTCGATCACCTCCTCGGCAATCTCCGCACCACCCTCGTTCGTATAGAGCGTGTAGACGAACTGGACGTACGCCAGCATCATGAGAAAGCCCTCCGACCGGACGATAACGCCGTCGTCGAGCGTGAGCACCATGATGATCATCGCCAGCAACATCGCCGAACCGTAGACGAGGACGTTCCGCCGCTCGGTGACGAAGGGGGCGACGAGCGCGACGATGGCGATGGCGAGGGTGATCTGGGCCGTCTCGGATCCGACGATGTTGCCGACGACGAGGTCGCCCGCGCCGTAGTAGGCGGCGTAGACCGACGTGACCATCTCCGGGACGGACGTGCCGACCGACACGAGCGTCACGCCGATGAAAAACGGCGAGACGCCGTAGTAGAGCGCCAGATCCCCCGCCCCCGTCACCGCCCGGTCGGCGCCAAACACGAGCGCCGCCAACCCCCCGAGAAAGAGTACGGCCTCGACGAGCATCGAGTCCACAGTCGACGCCGAGGATACTAAAGAGTGGGCGTCCCTCGGGCGTGACAGCGCCCCGATGTTTTTAGCCCGTGCCGCTCCCACTCCGAGTTATGCCTGCCGTCCGACGACTCGTCCTCGACGTACTCAAACCGCACGACCCGCCGCTCGTGGATTTCACCGATCGTATCGCCGCCGTCGACGGCGTCGCGGGCGTCACCTGCTCGCTCATCGAACTGGATCGCGAGGTCCAGAACGTCGAGGTGACACTCGACGGCGACGCCCTCGACGTCGACGCAATCGAGGCGGCCGTCGACGGCCTCGGCGGCACCGTCCACTCCATCGACCTGGTTACGTGTGGCGACCGCCCCGTGGAACGGTCGCCGCGCCGCGACGCCTGAGCCAGTGGTCTCCCCCCGACGGCTCCTCCGTCGCCTGCTCGCGAACGAGGATGTCGTCGCGATTTCGCGTCGCTACTTCGTCTCCAACGGCTTCGACGGCACGCTCACCGCCATCGGCATCGTCGTCGGCGCCGTCCTCTCCGGGATTCCCGACGGCGCGACGGTCATCAAGATCGGTCTGGGCGCCGCCGTCGGTCTCGGCACCTCCGCCGTCTGGAGCGTCTACGAAATCGAACGCGCCGAGACCAAAGCCGAAATCCTGCGCCTCGAACACGCGATGCTCACCGACCTCGACGACACGCGCATCCAGCGTGAACAGCGGAGTGCCCGCCTCCTTCATGCCGTCCTGAGTGGTCTCGGCCCGCTCATCGGGATTCTCGTGCCCCTCGCCCCGTTCCTGTTCGAGGGCTCACTGTTCTCGATGGCCGAAGCCGCCGTCGTCGCCGTCGCCCTCGGCGTCGCGGTGCTGGGGGCGTTCGGGGCCTACATGGGCTCGATTTCGGGCCAGCGGTGGTACGTCGCGGCGGCGCGGATGGGACTGGCCGGGCTGGTGGTGGCGGGGATCAACTGGATGTTGCCGGGGTGAGAGATGGGAGCGATCTCGACGACGACCGTCACGCCGAGCACCCTCCTCTCGCAACGGAACGCTGATGCCGCTCGGCCGAGTCAGTGTTCACGCCCGACCACCTCGTTTGGCGGTCGGGGGTTGGCTCCGACCTATCGGAGCAGTACGCCGGTGAGGGTCCACAGCCTTTGGATAGTTGTGGACCCTCGCAGGTGTCTTCAGCGCCACAGTCGTCTCCCGTTTTCGAGCGGCGCGTTTCTCCGGACGGTCGATTACACGGCCGCCGTACTCACAGATAGGCGATGAGTGGTCGAAACCGTCGACCCGGACGGTCATCTTGACCAACACCATTCCCTCACAGAATCCTAAGCGAGCGTCGACCCGCACCTGAAATTCCGATGAACTCCCTTCTGTGAGGGAGTAATTCTGAGCCAAAAATTCCGAATCCGTCCGTCTCAGAGTCCGTACCTTGCGGTCGTGAACCCTGATTACGACGGAGGAACAGTAGTGGACTCGCCGGGATTTGAACCCGGGGCCTCTCCCATGCCAAGGGAGTGATCTACCCCTGATCTACGAGCCCGCGTCGCAACGAATCGTACCGCGGTCCGAATAATAAGGGCTTCGACTCGTCCGTATGCGGGCCGGTGACACCGCCCTCGACGCCTTCGAAACGGTTTAGTGCCGAATCCCCGAACGTCCCATCGGGAACGGCGCGACCGCAAATCCGACTCGCCCGATTGGGCTTGGGATTGCGGGAGTGCGTGTACCGATCAGGTACACATACGCTTCTGCGGTCTGTGCGGTTCCAACCCATCTATGGCACGAATGCACACCCGCCGCCGTGGCTCGTCCGGATCGGACAAGCCGGTGGCAGACGAACCCCCGGAGTGGAGCGACGTAGACGAGGCCGACATCGAGGAGCGCGTGGTCGAACTCGCCGAGCAGGGCCACGACCCGAGCGTCATCGGGATGAAGCTCCGTGACGAGGGCGTGAAGGGCACGCCGATTCCCGACGTGAAGCTGGCGACGGGGAAGAAGCTCACGGAGATTCTCGAGGAGCACGACGCCGACGGCGACCTGCCGGCTGACCTCCGCAACCTGATGGAGCGGGCGATTCGCCTGCGCCGGCACATGGAGGAGAACCCGCAGGACCACCAGAACAAGCGCGCGCTCCAGAACACGGAGTCGAAGATCCGCCGTCTGGTCAGCTACTACCGCGGCGACGCGCTCGACGAGGACTTCAGGTACAGCTACGACGTGGCCGTCGAACTACTGGAGTAAGTCGATGTCGACCGCGCCCGCAACGCCGGCGGACGCCGCCGCTGCGAGCGACGTCGCCGCCGCGCTCCGCGAGGCCCCATTCGTTCGGGTCGTCGCGGCCGCCGACGGCGATTCGCTGGCCGCCAGCGGCGTCCTCGCGCGGGCGTGTCGGGAGTCATCGATCCCGTTTCAGGTGCGCGTCGATCCGGTGCCCGATCCGACGCCCGGCGAGGGCGACGACGTCGTCGTCGGCGTCGGCGCGGCGGGCGGCGATATCGCGCTCGCGGGCGTCGAGGCGGCCAGTCTCGTCGCGGCCGCAGTGGCGCGCGAACTCGGCGTCGCGCCCGATCCGATGCTGGCACTCGCCGGCGTGGCGTCGGCGGGCCAGCCGCTGGACGCGGGCGACGCGGCGACGCTGCTCGACACGGCCCGCGAGCGGACGACCGTCGAGCGTCGGCCCGGCGTGGCGACGCCGACGGCGGATCTTGCGGACGGGGTGGCGCACTCGACGCTCGTCCACGCGCCGGTCTCGGGCGACGCCGAGGCGGCGACGGCGGCGCTGTCGGGGCTCGGTATCCCGTCGCCCCCGAGCGACGAGGACCGGCGACGGCTCGCGTCGTGGCTGGCCATCGAGGCGACGGCGTCGTCGGCACGGGCCGCCGAGGCGGTCGAACGGGCGCTTCGCCCGCACGCGACGCCCGAGGCCCGATTCGCGACGATCGAAGGCTTCGGCGACGCCCTCGACGCGGTTGCGCGCGAGCGGCCGGGAACGGGTGTCGCCCTCGCCATTCGCGACGACGACGGCCTGCGGACGGCAGTCCTCGACGCGTGGCGCGATCACGCGCGGGCGGCCCACGGGGCCGTGACCGCGGCGACGACGGGCCGGTACGACGGCGTCCTCGTCGCCCGCGTCGACGCGGACGACCCCGGTCGACTCGGAACGGTCGCGCGGCTCCGTCGGGATTACCGGTCGCCGGAGCCGGTCGTCTTGGCCGTCGGCAACGACGCCGCGGCGGCCGCGAGCGTCGACGACGCGCGTCTCGGCGATGCGATGCGCGAGGCGGTGCGGTCGGTCGACGCGGACGGATCGAGCGCCGGCGACGCCCGGCGCGCGACGGCACGGTTCGACGGAATCGAGGTATCGAGGTTCATCACGGCGTTCAGGGAGGCGCTATGAAACGCGCCTGCATCGAGACGACCCACGACGACGCGGCGACGGTCGCGGCCGCACTCCGGCCGGACAACACGCCGTCGATGTCGACGGACGTGACGGACGACGTCGTCCGCACGACCATCGAACGCGACACCGTGGGCGGCTTGCAGTCGACCGTGGACGACTACGTGGTGAACCTGACGGTCGCGACGACCGTCGCACGAACGGCACGCGAACACAGACCCAATCATGAGTGAACGCTCAGTATCCAAGCAGAAACGCGGCAAGCGCTGGTATACGATCTTCGCCCCCGAGCAGTACGACCGGGCGGAACTCGGCCAGACGGTTGCCGACGAACCGGACAAGATAATCGGACGAACGATCGAAACGACCCTCGGCGAACTCACCGACGACGCCGGGGCGAACAACACCAAACTCACGTTCAAGATCACGGACGTGGGGTCGGACTCGGCGTACACCGAGTTCGTCAAGCACGAACTCACGCGGGACTACCTGCGGAGTCTCGTGCGCCGTGGCGCCTCGAAGGTCGACGCGACGATAACGGTGCTGACGACGGACGACTACCGCGTCCGCGTTCAGCCCGTCGCGTTCACGACGAAGAAGGCCGACCGCAGTCAGGAGCAGGCCATCCGTCGCATCATGATCGACATCATCGAGGACGCCGCCGCCGAACGTGACTTCCAGTCCTTCGTCGAGAGCGCCGTCGAGGGCCGACTCTCCTCGGCCATCTACGGCGACGCGAAGACGGTCTACCCGCTCCGCCGGGTCGAAATCCAGAAGCTCACCCTCGAAGCGCGACCCGAAGAGGTCGCCGCCGAGGAAGAGGCCGCCGTCGACGTGGACGAAGAGGACGTCGCCGTCGACGAGGACTGAGTTCGAACTCGACTTTTTTGTCGCTCGCCTCCCGAGCCGAAGGCTTATGCCCGCATCTATTTTAGGCCCACCTAAAATGAAGGGATCGACCGACCAGGTCGCCGGCGCGGTGTTCCGAGCGCTCACCCGGCGCGGACACGACGAGGTTCAGCGGGCAGTTGTGGAGACGTACGCCGCGGCGGACGAAGGAGTGGTGTCGGATCGCGAGCATCTCTCGCGGACGCTGTTCGCCGAGTTGCTCGACGCGCTCGATCACTATCTGGACAGCGAGCAACAGGTGAACGTGCTCACCGCGGCCGTCGAGGGGTTGGTGGATCGGTTCGCGACGGTCATCGACGCCGCGCCGGTTCCCATCTGCGCCGTCGATACCGAGGGGACGGTTCAGCTGTGGAACCCCGCGGCCGAACGGACGTTCGGTCGCGACCGCTCGTCGATGCTGGGGCGGCCCTTCCACACCGTGTGGGCCGAGGACGCCGATACCATCACGCTCGCGTCGTGTCTCGACCGCCTCCGGGAAGGCGAGGGAGTCGAGGGTGTCGAGACGCGCCATCGCCGCCCCGACGGCTCCCTCCTCGATACGCGGGTCTGGGCCGCCCCGCTCGACGACGGGACCGACCGGCCCGCCGGGGCGACGTTCGTCGTCCTCGACGTGACCGAACGACGGGGCCGCCGCCAGCGGCTCTCCGTGCTCAACCGCGTGTTGCGCCACAACGTCCGCACCGACGTGAACGTCGCGACCGGGCACCTCGACCGCCTCGCCGAACGGCTCCCGGACGACGATCCGAGCCTCCGGATCGTCCGTGAGCGTCTCGACGCGATCCTCGAACTGAGCGACACCGCACGCCGAATCGAGCGGGTCGCCGACCCCGAGCGTGCGGAGACGGTTCGGTTCGACCTCGTCGACGTCGTGACCGACTGCGCCGACCGTCTACGCCGGACCGACCCCGATGTCGATCTGCGGCTGTCGCTCCCGGAGCGGGCGCCGGTCGTCGGTCACGAACTGCTCCCGTACGCCGTCGAGAACGTCTTCGAGAACGCGGTCGAACACAACGACGCCCACCCCACCGTGTCGGTCGACCTCGTCCCTCCCGCGGCCGACGCGGATCGACTCGCGGTCCGTGTCGCCGACGACGGTCCGGGGTTGCCGCCGGTCGAGCGGCAGGTGCTTCGGACGGCCGAGGAGACACCCCTCGCCCACAGCACCGGGCTGGGGCTGTGGCTCACGAACTGGATCGTCCGGGCGTCGAGCGGCCGGATCGACGTCCACTCCGACGACGGCGGGACGACCGTCGTGATCGAACTCCCGACCGCGTAGCTCACTCCTCGACGACGACCGTTCCGACCATCCCGCCTCGCTCGTGGGGGATGCAGAAGTAGCTGTAGGTGCCGGGCACGTCGAAGGTGTGAGCGTACTGTTGGCCGTTGGTGATGGCGCCGTTCATGCCGTCCCACGCCTTGCGGGCGGCGGCTTCGGAATCGTAGCCGCCGGTGGCGAAGTACTCCGCGCCCTCGGGGATGCCGTCCTCGTAGGCGGTGATGGAGTGCGCGCGGGCGCTGTTGTTGTACCAGACGACTTCGTCGCCGACGGCGACCGTGATCGTCGCGGGTTCGAACGCCACCGCGGTCATGCCCACGTCGCCGTCGTCGCCGCCGAGCGATCCGACGGCGGTACAGCCGGCTCCACCAGTGGCGAACGCCGCTCCCAGCGTCGTGAGCACCCGGCGTCTGCGCATACGCGAGTCTCAGGGGTCGACGGATAAATGTAGCTTGGTTCGACGGTCGAAACGGACAATATAAAGACGTAAATCCTCGGTGGCAGAGAGGGCGACTATGCAACCGCGGTTCGTGGGACGACTGGGTCTCGCGGACGCCGTCACCGTCGGCAACGCGATGCTCGGCTTTCTGGCGGCGTTCGTCGCCACCCGTGACGCCGGCCTCGCCGCCAGAATCGTCCTGCTGGCGGCCGTCATGGACGGTCTCGACGGCGTCATCGCCCGCAAGCGCGGTGGAACGCTCGCCGGTCCCTACCTCGACTCGCTCGCGGACGTGGCCTCCTTCGGCGTCGCCCCCGCCCTCCTCGTCGCCTCGCGGGCGACGGATATGTGGTCGTTCGGGAGCGACCCGCTCGCCTACGCCCTCGCTCTCCTCCTCCCCGCCGTCTACGTCGCGATGGCGGTCACCCGCCTCGGCCTCTACACCGCCTACGACAGCGACGCCTCGGAGACGAAGGGCGTGCCGTCGACGCTCGCGGCGACGGTGCTCTCGGCGGGCGTCCTCGCCGGTTTCGTCGGTCCCGTCTTCCTCGTTGCCCTCTCCGGCCTGCTCGCGGGGCTGATGGTGACCCAGATCACCTACCCCGACCTCCACCCGCAGGACGCCATCGTGATGGGAGTGGTGCAGGCGCTCGCCATCCTCCTCCGCGGGCGTCCCGGCGAGGTCTTTGCCTTCGCCCTCCTCTTTCTCGCACTCGCTTACCTGTTCCTCGGGCCGCGGTTCTACTGGGACTGAGGTGGTTTCTCGGCCGTCGTCGGGGATGCTGTGCGCATCGTCCCGGCAATTCCCGTCCGGTCCCGCGTCGATACTCGACGCTCACATTCCCATATCGCGGGCCGCATCCGGGATCGGCAGGTCGCCGACGCGCACCCCGAGGCGTTCGGCCGCGTGGTCGAGCGCCATGTCGAACCCGTAGTACTTCTCCAGTTCGTCGCCGTCGGCCGCGGGTCGAACGGCCACCATCGCGTACCCCTCGCTGTTCTGGGCGAGCGCCGCCGTTCGGCCGTCGCGCTCGAACGCGAGGACGCGTTCCTCGCCGGTCTCGTAGTAGCGTGCGGTGACGCCGTTCTCCGTCGTCTCGTCTCCGGAGTCGGTCATACGACTCCCTCGGGGCGCCGGCAAGTCGAACGTTCCGGTTCGTGTCAACGGACCTCGTCCGCGATGGTGTTGCGCAGTATCTCGCTCGTTCCTTCGTAGATTTCGTTGAGTTTGGCGTCGCGGTAGAACCGCTCGACCGGGAAGTCCTTGGTGTAGCCGTAGCCGCCGTGAATCTGGATGGCCTCGTTGGCTACTTCCCGACTCACTTCGCTGGCGTAGAGTTTGGCCTGTGCCGCCTCCTTGACGAACCGTTTGCCCCGCATCTTCCGGTCGGCGGCGTAATGCATCAGCAGGCGCGCCGCCTCCACCTTCGTGTCCATATCCGCGAGTTTGTGCCCGACGGCCTGGAAGTCGCCGATGGCCTGCCCGAACTGCTCGCGCTCGTTCGCGTAGGCGGCGGCCTCGTCGAGGGCCGCCTGCGCGATGCCGACGCCGCGGGCCGCGATGGTGATGCGCCCGGCGTTGAGCGTCTTCAGTGCCTGAACGAAGCCGTCGCCCTCGTCGCCGAGGCGTCGGTCCGCCGGCACCCGGAGGTTCGAAAAGCGGAGTTCCGCGGTCGGACAGCCCTTATCGCCCAGTTTGTCCTCCGTCCCCTCGACGTGGAAGCCGTCGTCGTCGTCGGGGCGGACGATAAAGGAGGAGATGCCCTTCCGACCCGCGTCGGCGTCGGTCTTGGCGAACAGCACCACGGTGTCGGCGACGGAGCCGTTGGAGATCCAGAGTTTCCCTCCGTCGACGACGTAGTCGTCGCCGTCGCGGACGGCGGTCGTCTCCATCGCGGGCACGTCGCTGCCCGCGCCGGCCTCGGAGAGCGCGAACGCGCCGATGTCCGTCCCCTCGTTCAGCGGCGTCAGAAACCGCTCTTTCTGCGCGTCGTCGGCGAACGCGTCCAGCATCCCGCCCGCGAGGCTGGTGTGGGCCGCGACGACGGTCCCGAGGCCGCCGCTCCCGCGACTGATCTCCGCGAGCGCGGCGGCGTAGGCGTGGTAGTCGAGTCCGGCGCCGCCGTACTCCTCGTCGAAGGGCATACCCATGAGGCCGAGCGTGGCCATCTCGTCGATCAGATCGCGCGGGAACTCGTCGGCCTCGTCGATGTCGCCCGCGACGGGAACGACCTCCTCGTCGACGAACTCGGCCACCATGTCTCGGATCTGCGCCTGCTCGGCGGAGAGGCTGAAGTCCATACCGGGCGTACGGTCCCCGTCGCTTATATCTTGGTCGTCGCCCCGTCGACAGTCGAAGGGGCTAAGTGGACTCCCTCGGACCTGCCGTACATGGCACTCGACGCGGTTGGAACGGACAAGGGTGTGGGCTTCGGCGTGCTGTTCGGTATTCTCGCCGTCGTGGGCGCGATGGTGATGCTCGCCGCCCCCGGACAGTTGGCGAAAGCCGCCGGCTTCGCGCTCGCGATGGTGGCCGCCCTGGGATCGGTCGTCGCCGTGCAGGCGTACGCCTGATACGGTTTATTGTACGTCAGAACCGGTGGTTCGCCGAGATTGTCCGGTGAACAGTTACGATACTCCGTACGAGTCGGCCCGCCCCGAAGACCTCACCGGGAACGACCGCCGACTCGCCATCCGACCGCCTCGCCGCTCGGGCTTGAAAGAGTTAAGACGCTGAATCTCCTACGGAGCGTGAACGATGACCTCACTGACCGAAGAGGAACGGCGAATCCTCGCGTACCTCCACGACAGCGTCTCCCGGGGTGAACGCTACTTCCGCGCGAAGAACATCGCCGACGCAATCGGGCTGACGGCCAAACAGGTCGGCTCTCGTCTCCCTCATCTGGCCGAGAAGTCCGAAGACGTCGAAATCGAGAAGTGGGGGCGCGCCCGGTCGACGACTTGGCGCGTCACACAGGGGTGACCGGGGAACTCGCAACCGTCGAAAGCGACTCGCTGCCGTCCGTGGTCGGCCGCTCCGGCGACGCGGAAGCCACCCCGAACCCACGGCTTTTTTAGGATTCGACGGAACCACATCGTATGACTGTACGTGTCCGGCGGGCGTTCGAGTTCGAGGCACCGGCCGAACGCGTCTGGGAGTTCATCTCCGATCCGGGCAAGCGTGCCGGCGCCATCAGTGTCGTCCGTGACTACGAGGTCGACGGCAACGCCGCGACGTGGCAGATCGACCTCCAGTTACCCCTCGTCGACCGCACGGCGACCGTCGAAACCGAGGATATCGAGCGCGAGGAACCTCGGTACGTGAAGTTCGTGGGCAAGTCGTCGGTGATGCGCGTCACCGGCGAGCACCGGATCGAGGACACCGAAAACGGCTGCCGGCTCCACAACGAGTTCGTCGTCGACGGCCGCCTGCCCGGCGTCGAGCGTTTCTTCAAGAAACGCCTCGATACCGAGCTGGATAATCTGGAGGCCGCACTCAGACGCGATCTCGAACTCCCGGCATGAGAATCGCCCTCGCCCAACTCGACCAGACGCCCGGCGACGTGTCTCGGAATCTCGACCGCGCGGCGACGGCCATCGGCGACGCCGCGGCCCGCGGCGCCGACCTGGTCGTCCTCCCCGAACTGTTCACGGTCGGCTTCTTCGCCTTCGAGTCGTACGCCCGTGTCGCGGAGGGGCTCGACGGCCCGACGTTCGCCCGGCTCTCGGAGATGGCGGCCGACCATGGCGTCGGGCTGTTGGCGGGCAGCCACGTCGAGGATCTGGAAGCTAGCGCCGACGCCGGCCTCGACGTGCCGGCCAACGAGGGTTTCGCGAACACCTGCGTCTTCTACGGTCGCGACGGCCGCCGGCGCGCCGTCTACCGCAAGCACCACCTCTTCGGCTACGAGTCGGCCGAGGCGCGCCTGCTCACGGCCGGCGAGCGCCTCTCGGTCGTCGACTTCGAGGGGTTCACCGTCGGCATGTCGACCTGTTACGACCTCCGCTTTCCCGAACTCTATCGCCGGCTCGCCGACCGGGGCGTGACGCTCGTCTGCGTCCCGAGCGCGTGGCCGTACCCCCGCGTCGAACACTGGGAGACGCTGGCCCGCGCCCGCGCAATCGAGAACCTCGCGTACGTCGCGGCGACGAACGGCGCCGCCGAGTTCGAGGACGCGACGCTGCTCGGGCGCTCGACCGTCTACGATCCGTGGGGGACGACGCTCGCGAGCGCGGGCGACGACCCGACGCTCGTCGTCGCGGACCTCGACCCCGAGCGGATCGAGGCGGTCCGCGAGGAGTTCCCCGCCCTGCGCGACCGGCGGGACTGATAACGATTCTCGTACGTCAGTACCGGCGTGGTGCCGCCCTGTCCGGGAAACAGTCACAGTACACACTGTGAGACGGAGCGTCGTCACTCCCCCTGCGGGCGACGACGGCCGGCACGCACTGCCGACAGTTCGTCCGACGGGACCGTGCCGGGGTCGGTGGCTTTATAACTCAGAGGGCGCAAGCAGTCGTTGCCGACGCATCGACGCTTTTCTCGTCGAGAATCGGCACTCAAAACTCCACCCGCCGTCGCTCGCCCCGGCTTCGGCCCGGATCACCTTTCGCCCGGCAGGTCGATCCGGGCCTCCTTCGCCCATCGATACGACACACCGGCCAGTCACGACGCCCCGTCTCCTCTTCCCCTACGCGGCGCGTTTCTCGATTTCGCCCTTGAGCGCCGCGGCGTCGAAGTCGTGATCCGGACGAATGTTGACGAAATCCAGGAAATCACGCGCCGCGAGGAGTTCGTCCGTCGTGTACACCGTCGCCGCGGCGTCGACGGTCTCCGCCGCGCCGATGAGGGGTTCGAGCGCCGCTAGGCCGCAGGCGGCGTCGTACGACCACGCGTCGTCCCGGCTCTCCGAGCCGACGTTCGTCGCGTCGATGAAGTAGAGGTCGTCGTCGAGGATGAGGACGTTCTCGGCGCGGAGGTCGCCGTGGGCGAGGCCGTGGTCGTGCATCGCCCGGAGCGCTTCGAACAGACGCGGGGCGAGTTCGCGCTCCGCCTTCTGGTCCAGTTCGTCCAGCGGCCGGAACTCGGGGAGATACTCCAGAACGACCACGCCGAGACCGTCGATTTCGAGCGCTTCGAGCGGTTCGGGCGCGTTTAGGCCGACCTCACGCATCCGTTCGGTCGCTTCGAGTTCGTGTTTCGCCATGCCGTACGGCGTCCCGAAATGCTCGAAAAAGCCCTCGGTGCCGGCGGAGAAGACGCCGATGTTGCGGCCGGTGGTGATCAGCGCGTGGACCAGCGAGTTCTGCTTCGAGATCACCTTCACGAACAGGTCCTCGTCGAGGACGAGCGGCGTCGAGAGCCAGTTGTCGGCGTCGAGACAGCGGACCGACGGGTCCTCGCGGTCGTACCGCGCCGCGATCTCTCGAATAACCCGGTCGAGGCGGTCGTCGTCGATCCGACCGCGGAGGAACCGCCGGACTTCCATCGATCCCCCCTACGCCATCGGAGGGGATATATTGTCGGTCGGCACAAGAGTTTTCAATCCGCGTGTTCGTCGCCCGCCGTGTCCAGTCACGCCCTCCTCCTGATCGTCTCCCTCCTCTGGATCACCGTCGCCGTCGCCGTCGGGATTCACGCCAGCAGTCGCGGCCGCTCCGGCTTCGTGTGGGGCCTCGTCACGTTCCTCCTGGGTGTCGTCGGCGTCGTCGTCTACCTGCTGGCACTCCTGATCACCGACGACCCGCCCCACGAGGAAGACGGCGACGCCGACCCCGACCGCTTCCGGCGATGTCCCGCGTGTGCGACCGACCACGACGGGGAGCCGAACTACTGCGCCGACTGTGGCGAACCGCTCGACTCTGACGACGACGTCGTCGCCGCGCGCATCCTCCGCAGCGGATCGCGGGGCTACTGTAGCCACTGCAAGTCACGGGTGGCACTCGACGCGGACGACTGTTCGGACTGCGGCGCCGTCTTCTAGTCACGCTCGAGCGCCGCCGACAGCGCGTTCGCCGCCCGCTCGCCGTCCCCCCGTGGCGCCGGTAGCCGAACCGGGTCGTCGCCGAAGCGGCCGACCACGAGCGCCGGCCGGCGCGTTCGGAGGTAGCGAGCCAGGATGCCGAGCGATCCGACGACGAGGACGACGCCGCCGAGAAGAAGCAGCGTCGTGAGGAGGGAGAGCGCGGCGGCGAGGGCGTCGGTCACCGCGAGGACGCTCCCGACGGGGGCGGCGCCCGCCCCCGCCGTGGCGCCCATCGACAGCGTCTCGCCGAGGTCCATCGCCCGGAGCGCGACGCCGCCGCCCAGTCCTGCCAACCCGTAGACGGCGGCACGTAGGCCCCAGTCGAGGAGTCGTCCCTCGCCCGCGGCGTCGACGGAGACGCCGCTGACGTTCGGGCGGTCGACCGCTTCGAACCGCCGGCCGTCGGCGGCCGGGTTGTACGCCAGCACCCGGTGCGTGGTGACGGCCGCCCAACCGGCCCCGAGGGGCGCCCGCTCGACGACGCGTTCGCCGTCGTAACAGAGCGCGTCGGGGTCGTGGCCGCTCGACGACCCGAGCGGATCGCTCGCAGCCGTCGCCGTGCCGTCGCGTCCGCCGGCCCCGGCGGTGACGCCCGGCGTGGTCGTCCGTCCGTCGCCGCCGTCCTGCGCCATCGAGCGTGTTCACGCTCGCCGCCATCCTGACGCTTTCGGCCGTTCCGATCCGGTCGATTTTAGATGCCCGGCCGGCGAGGTTCGCGACATGCACACGGGTGAGACGGATCGATGAGCGACGAGGAGGGCCGTGCGGGCTTCGTCTCCTACGGCATCGACGACAAACCGCCGCTCGGCACGTCGGTGCTGCTCGGCGTCCAGCATTACCTGACGATGGTCGGCGCGAACGTCGCCGTGCCGCTGATCCTCGCGGGCGCGCTCGGGATGCCCGAGTCCGTGATCCCGCGCTTTGTCGGCACGTTCTTCGTCGTCTCGGGAATCGCGACGCTCGCGCAGACGACGTTCGGCAACCGCTACCCAATCGTTCAGGGGGCGCCCTTTTCGATGCTGGCGCCGGCCCTCGCGGTCATCGGCGTCGTGCAGGCGAGCAACCCGACCGGGCCGGCGTGGGAGGCGGCGCTCCTCCAGTTGCAGGGGGCCATCGTCGTCGCCGCAGCCGTCGAGGTTGTCGTCGGCTACTTCGGGCTGCTCGGACGCCTCCGGGCGTATATCTCGCCGGTCATCATCGCACCGACCATCGCCCTCATCGGCCTCGCGCTGTTCAACGCGCCGCAGGTGACGGCCGCGACGGGTAACTGGTGGCTGCTCGGTCTGACCCTCGGCCTGATCGTCCTGTTCTCGCAGTATCTCGGCGACGCCTCGCGGGCGTTCCAGCTGTTTCCCGTCCTGCTCGGCGTCGTCGTCGCGTGGGTGGTCGCCACTGCCCTCTCCGTCACGGGCGTCTACGCCCCGGGCACGTCGGGCTACGTCGACCTCGCCTCCGTCGCCGCGGCGCCGGCGATCATGCCCATCTACCCGCTCCAGTGGGGGATGCCGCGGATCGGGACGGCGTACGTCATCGGGATGCTCGCGGGCGTCGCCGCCTCGATGCTGGAGTCGTTCGGCGACTACCACGCCGTCGCCCGCCTCGGGCATCGGCGCGCCGAGCGAGCGACGCATCAACCACGGCATCGGGATGGAGGGCCTCATGAACGTCTTCGCTGGCCTGATGGGCACCGGCGGCTCCACCTCCTACTCCGAGAACATCGGTGCCATCGGCCTGACCGGCGTCGCCTCGCGGTACGTCGTTCAGATCGGCGCCGCGGTGATGCTCGTGGTCGGCTTCGTCGGCTACTTCGGCCAGTTGATCGCCACGATCCCCGACCCCATCGTCGGCGGCCTCTACGTCGCCATGTTCGGTCAGATCGTCGCCGTCGGCCTCTCGAACTTGGAGTACGTCGACCTCGACTCCTCGCGCAACGTCTTCGTCGTCGGTATCGCCCTCTTCACCGGCCTCGCGATTCCGGCCTACATGGGCAACGTCGGGAGCGCCGAGGCGTTCCGTCAGGGGATGTCCGGCGTCGCCGTCCTCGGCCCCGTCCTCGGCGCCCGCGCCGTCGCCGACACCATCTACGTCATCGGCTCGACGGGCATGGCCGTCGGTGGCCTCGTCGCCTTCGTCCTCGACAACACCATCGAGGGGACCCGGGAGGAACGCGGCCTCGTCGAGTGGGAGCAAGCGACCGAGGACGACACGGCCTTCGCGTCGGCGTTCGACCGCTTCCTGACCGACGACTGAGACGGGGTGTCGGAGCCGTTTACCGGTGGGTCGCCGGACCGTCTCGGCGACCTACCGGTACTGAGTCACGAGAAATCGTCCGAGACGGAGCGGTGTCCCGGCCGTCGACGACGGGGACGCCACCCGCCGGAACCGATCGACATCAGTTCGCGCGAACACCGAGAAATTTTTTAGGATAGCCTAAACAGCTAGCGACGCTCGTCGGTTTTGGCAGGCCTAAAAATCGTAGGGCTTTTGTATTTTTAGGCCAGCCTAAAATCTATGCGAAACACCAGACGACGGTTGCTCAAGACCACGGGCGTCGCCCTCGGCGGCGTCGGGTTGGCCGGTTGTGGTGGACAGAGCGGGACCGACGCGGACGAACCGACGCCGACGGACACCGCGACGGCGACGGCCACCGCCGAACCGACCGCGACGGAGACGCCGATGGCCGAGGCGTCCGCGGCGACGGCGCTCGCCGCCGAGTGGAACGTGATGCGTGCCCGCCTCCACGACGCGATGGCGCTCGGACAGGCCGAACAGCACGGCGCCGCCGCGGCGCTCGTCGGCGACGTGTTC
>Ga0209917_1000071_pt1 | contig 35978 bp, 40 predicted proteins | sample SalPon2_C_H2O_MG_FD_185710 | JGI IMG/M metagenome (GOLD analysis project Ga0209917, IMG submission 185710) | Salt pond water microbial communities from South San Francisco under conditions of wetland restoration - Salt Pond MetaG R2_C_H2O_MG... | ecosystem: Environmental > Aquatic > Non-marine... | reverse complement strand
CGTTCATGCGCGCGTGTGCCGACAGCTACGGCGACGTGGTGCGGTTCGACCTCGGGCCCCGCGAGACGTACATGCTCACGAACCCCGACGACATCGAGCGCGTGCTCGTCGGTGATGCGGCTCGGTACCGGAAGCCGAACTTCGGCGACGACGCCATCACCACGCTGCTCGGCGACGGATTGTTGTTGAGCGAGGGAGACACCTGGCGACGACAACGCAGCCTGGCGAACCCCTCGTTTCACACCCAGCGGATCGGAGCGCTCGCAGGGACGATGGTGGACCATACGACGACGCAACTCGACGGCTGGGAGCCGGGCGACGTCGTCGACGTCCAGCTCGAGGTGGCGCGGCTCACCGTGCGGATCATCGTCTCGGCGATGTTCGGCACCGACGTCACCGACGAGGAGGTAAAGACTGTCCAAGAACACCTCGAGCCGCTCGGGGCCCGCTTCGAGCCGGACCCACGTCGCTACCTGATCCCGAACTGGGTGCCGACCCGAGAGAACCGGGCGTTCACCGAGAGCATCGAAACGCTCGAGGCGGTGATCGACGGAATCGTCGACCGACGACGAGGGACCGAACGCGATCCGTCCGTCGACCCCGCGGGCGAGGCCGGGGTCTCGGTGCGCGGCCCGGCGGGTGACCCGGACGCCGACGTCCCGATGGACCTGCTGTCGGTCCTGTTGCGTGCCCGCGACCGCGGCGAGCAGACGGACGAGAACCTACGCGACGAACTGGTGACGATGCTACTCGCCGGCCACGACACCACCGCGCTCGCGCTCACGTACACGTTTTACCTGCTCTCGAACCACCCCGAGGTTCGCGAGCGCGTGGAAGCGGAGGCCGCAGCCGCGACTGCCAACGGGCCGCCAGACGCGAGCGACGTGCGCGAGATGGCGTACACAGAGCGGGTCCTCACCGAGTCGATGCGACTGTACCCGCCCGTCTACACGATGTTCCGCGAGCCGAAACTCGACGTCCGCGTCGACGGCTACCGCATCCCGGAGGGGTCCGCGCTGATGCTCTCACAGTGGGTCGTCCACCGGTCACCGCGGTGGTACGACGACCCGGAGACGTTCGACCCCGACCGGTGGACGCCGAAGCGCCGCAGCGAGCGTCCGCGGTTCGCGTACTTCCCGTTCGGCGGGGGGCCACGCCACTGCATCGGCAAGGCGTTCTCGCTGCTCGAAGCGAAGCTCATCCTGGCGTGCGTCTGTTCGTCGTACGCGCTCGAGTACGAGGGCCCGGAGCTTTCGCTGCGAGGGTCGCTGACGATGCACCCCGACCATCCGGTCCCGATGCGCGTCGCCGAGCGGTGAGCCGATGGAGCGTGACAACGAAGCACGGGCAGACAGCGAGGGCACGTTCTGTCGGCGCTGTGGATCCCAGCTCGTGTGCGGGCTGGTGGCGAGTGGACGGCGGGCGTGTTGTCTCAACGCGACCCCGATTGCCGGCGTGTGCCCGACTCACGGTCCCGTCGGTCCACACCACGCGGTCGACGCCGACGAGCGGTGAGCGACTCACGGCGGAGACGGTCGCGAGAGCTAGTCACAGCTCAAGCGTCGCCGCGACCTCGCGAAACTTCGCGTCGTAGACGGTGAGTGCGTCTACACGCCAGCGGATCGGCATCGTTTCGAGGTCGACGTCGAGCGCGTCGCGTACCGACGCCGGGTCGGTGCCGCGAGCGAGCGTCACGTGCGGCACGTACGAGTCGCCTTCGACGCCGTCAGCAGCGCCGAACGCGGTACAGAGCCGACGATGGAGCCGGACGAGCGGCGGGCTCTCGACGGCGAGGTATACGACTGGCCCGGCGCCAGACGCGGGCGTCTCGAACGCGTCGACACCGGTGAGTGCGAGGCTGAACGGCTCCGTCGACGCGAGCTGTGCGCGGAGGGGTACACACAGTCGCTTGAGAGCAGCCTCTCTCGGAGGAGGCGGTGGATCGGTCGGATCAGCGGCGTCGGCAACACCAGGGACCTCGACCGCGTCGGGGACGTCGCCGTCGGCAAATCGCTTGCAGACGAGCGTGTGTCGCGTCCGGAGCCGACCGAGCGGTGCCGGACCATCGGCGAGCTGGTGGCCGATCCGGTCGACGGCCGGGGGTAACGGGACGTTGAGGCTGAACACGACGGACGCTCGGGCGAGTCGGCAAAAGCTCCGTCGGCGTCGCGGCGAGTAGACGGGTACAAACCGCTCGGGGTCGATGCTCCAGCATGCGCCTCATCGCGTTCGACTTCGACGGAACGCTCTCTGACTCGGAGATGACGGTCCTGCTTGCAGAGCGGGCGGGCGTCGCCGACGAGGTGGCCGAGATTACGGAGCGGGCGATGAACGACGAGCTCAGCTACGCCGAGAGCCTCTATCAGCGTGCCGAACTGCTCGGCGGGCTCGACGACGACCTGGTGACGGACGCGTTCGACGCGGTTCGACTCCGGCCCGGCGCGGGAGCCCTGATCGAACGGCTCCGCGACGCCGGCCATCACGTCGCCGTGCTCACCGGGGGGTTCGAGCGCGGCGTCGAGGCCGCGCTCGCGCGCGAGGGCGTCGAGGCAGACGCGATCGTCGCAAATCGGCTGCCAGTCGCAAACGGGGCACTCACCGGCGACGCCGAGGGGCCGCTCATCGAGGGGACGAAAGACGACGCACTGGAGGAGTTGGCGGCCGAACTCGACGCACCGCTCGCGTCGACGGTCGCTATCGGTGACGGCGCAAACGACCTGCCGATGCTCGAGGTGGCCGGGCTCGCCGTCGGATTTCTCCCGAAGCCAGCCGTCAGGCCCGTCTGTGACGCGGTCGTCGCCTCGATGTACCGGCTCGAGCGAGTGTTCGAAGCACACGGCGTACTCTCGGCGGAGTCCTAAACGCTTAATCGGGGGCGGAGCAAAGCAGGGAATATGGTCGTCATCACGCGGAGGCGGGGATGATTCCGACCCTGACGTACCTCCAGTTTCACGTGGTGTTCACGCTCCCGCTGCTCGCGCTCCTCTGGTACCTCGCGCCGCGGTACGACCGGGTTCGTAGACGCCGTGCGACGCTCGGCATCGCGATCCTCGTCGCTATCGCGTACGCGTACACCACGCCGTGGATCAGTTACATGATCCGCCGCGGCGCGTGGGGGTACGCCGACGGCGCGGTGTTCGTGCGGGCGTTGTCGATCCCACTCGGCGAGTACCTCTTTTTTGCTATCCAGACGATAATCGCCGCGTTCGCCCTGTACATCTTCGATTTCGATCCGGCATTTCGTCCCGGTGATTTCGACTGGGGGCCGCGTATCGCCGGGGTCGCCGTCGGAATCGCGATGGTGCCGGTCGGTCTTTGGCTCGTCTTCAGCGACCCGTCGTACCTTTATTTGGGTGGACTGCTCGCTTGGGTGGGTCCCGTACTCGCACTCCAGTGGGGCGTCGGTGGCGGCTACCTCGCGCGGACGCCCCGCGTGTGGCTGACCGTGACGTTCGTGCCGGCGGTCTACTTCTGGATCGTCGACCGGATCGCGATCGGCATGGGCACGTGGTATCTCTCGAGTGAGCTCACCACCGGGGTCGCCGTCCTCGGGCTCCCGATCGAGGAGATGCTCTTTTTCACCTCCGCGAACCTGATGACGGTGAACGGACTCGTGTTGTTCGAGTGGGTCCTCGACTGGAACGACCGACGGACCGCGCCGTCGTCGGTCGGTACGACCCCAACTGGTGCGGCCGACCGCTCGGGGCCGAACGAGTCTGGTTCGGCCGGGCTCGAACGAGACCCCGATACAGACGAGTTCGACCCGAGCGATGATTGAGTCACCGGCTCGATCGTCCGAGGGCGTGACCGACCGCGCTAACACGAGCGACCCGGTCGCGAGCCGTCACCGTGGTGGCGCATCGACCCGCGACGGGACCGCACTCGCTGTTGCCGACCGCTGGTTCGCTAGGTATCCGGCGATCGCACTCGCCGCGCTGCTCCCGATCGGTGCGCTCACCCCGCTGCTTCCTGTCGAGGTGGGGGTCGCGACGTTCGCACTCGGGACGCTCGTCGTCGGCATGGCACACGGCGCGGTCGACCACCTCGTGCCGCTTCGGGCGAGTGACGTGTCGGTTCGGCGGTCGATTGCGGTCGTCTCGGTCGTCTACGCGGTACTCGGCGGGGCGGTCGTCGTCGCGTTCTTTACGGCCCCAGTCGCGGCGTTCGTGGGGTTCATCGCGCTCACCTGGCTCCACTGGGGACAAGGCGACGTGGCGGCGCTCGTCGTCGCCGGCGTCGAACACCTACAGACGCCCGCGACGCGGGTGTTAACACTCGTCGTCCGCGGCGGCCTCCCGATGGGCGTGCCACTTCTCGCTCACCCGAGCGAGTACCGGGTGGTGACCGAGTGGGTCGTCGGGCTGTTCGTCGCCGACGCGGCCGCCGCCGTCGATCCCCTCTTCGTACCGGCGACCCGAATCGCGGTCGGCGCGTCGATGGCGGGCGCGACGCTCGTGTCTGTCGGCCTCGGGTACCGGCAGGTGCGTGCTGGCGCGAGCCGGCGGGGGTGGCTGCGAGACGTCGGCGAGACGGCGACGCTGTGGGCGTGGTTCCTGCTCGCTGCGCCGGTGTTCGCGGTCGGCGTGTACTTCGCGGCGTGGCACGCGCTGCGACACGTCGGCCGGCTGGCGCTCGTCGACGCGGTCGCCACAGAGGCGTTGGCCGACCGCGACGTGCGGGGTGCGCTGCGACGGTTCGCGCGCGACGCCGCGCCGCTTACGCTCGGTGGGTTCCTCGTGGTCGGCGGTGTCGGTCTCGCGGTACCGTCGGGCGTCGCCGCACCAGGCGACGTCCTCGGCGTCTCGCTCGTCGCCATCGCGGCGATGACGCTTCCGCACGTCGCGGTGGTGGCGTGGCTCGACGGGCGACAGCGCGTGTGGCAGTCGGTACGGTGACCGATCCACAGGTTTGTCCCCGCGAGCGACGAAGATCGACCGTGCCCCACGACCGGATACACGCACGGGAACCGAGCCACCACGTGGACCGCTGGACGGTCGGCCGGATCGAAGCGATTGCAGAACGGAACGGTCACGCGGTGGTGACGGTGCGACCGGCGTCGACCGAAGCGGCGCCAGTGTCGGACGAGCCGGTCGACCTCGTCGTTACGCTCGCGGTCCGTGACCTCTTCGTGCGGCGGCTGGACCTCGAAGCCGACGAGTCGCCGGTCGGCGAGCGGGTGTGGTACCGCGTGCGCGGCGAGTAGGGCGCGAGCCGCTAGTCGGGCCGGAGGGGTCGCTACTCGAGCTGGTGGTAGTCGAGCTCGTGGCCCTCGTCGAGGGCCGCCTGGACGGTCGCGCTCGGCTCGTCGACCGGCTCCGTCGAGAGCGCCATCCCGCCGATGTCGGCGCGCTCGATCGTGACGTTACGGCGCCACGCCTCGTCCGTCTCGGGGTAGTCGGTGCGGTAGTGTGCCCCGCGCGACTCCTCGCGTTCGAGTGCACCGCGTAGGACCGCCTCCGCGGCAGTGAGCGAGAAGCCGAGGTCGACGGCGAACTCGAACGACTCGCTCGTGACGGGCCCGACGTCGAGGTCACTCGCGCGCTCGCGGACCTCCTCGAGTGCGTCGAGGCCGGCGCGGAGCGACTCCTCGTCGCGAAGGATACCCGCGTGCTCCCACATCGTGTCACGGAGCGCAGCGAGGGCGGCCTCGACGTCTTCGTCGCCGTCGCGGTTCGCCGTCGATGCGAGGTCGTCGAGGTGCGGGCCGACGAGGGTGTCGAGCAGGTCGGCTGGGACCTCCCCTGGGCCGTCGACGCGATCAGCGGCAGTCTCGCCGGCGACGACGCCAAAGGCGACCGTCTCGGCGAGCGAGTTGCCACCGAGGCGGTTCGCGCCGTGGACGCCTGCCATCGTCTCGCCGATCGCAAAGAGCCCGTCGACGTCGGTCTCGCCGGTCTCGTCGACCGCGACGCCGCCCATCCCGTAGTGGGAGGTCGGTGCGACCTCGACGGGTTCACGAGCCATGTCGACGCCGAGCTCCTGGAAGCGCTCGTACATGCGGGGGAGCCGCTCGCGGATGAAGTCCGCGTCGCGGTGTGAGATGTCGAGGTAGACGCCGCCGTTTTCGGTACCGCGGCCCGCGGCGACCTCCTCTGCGATCGACCGTGCGACCACGTCGCGGGCGTCGAGCTCCATCTGGTCGGGCGAGTATCGACGCATGAAGCGCTCGCCTTCGGCGTTGAAGAGCCGACCGCCCTCGCCGCGGACCGCCTCGGTCACGAGCCGGCCGCTCCACGGCTCCCACTCGGGGTCGGTCTCGTCGACGGCCATGCCGGTGGGGTGGAACTGGATGAACCCCATGTCCATCAAGGTCGCCCCCGCGTCGTACGCCAGCGCCGCGCCGTCGCCGTTGTTCTCGTCGTCGCGCGAGGTGTGTCGGTTGTAGATCGCCGCGTGACCGCCGGCGGCGAGCACGACGGTACCGGCGTTGAACAGCTGGAACGTCCCGGTGTCCATGTCGAAGCCGACCGCGCCGTACACCGCATCGCCGTCGGCGACGAGCTTCGTGATCATCACGTTCTCGCGGTACGGGATCGACAGCGACTGGGCGCGGTCGACGAGGGTGTCGAGGAGTGACTCACCGGTGTGGTCGCCCGCGAAGGCGGTGCGCCGGAACGACTGTGCGCCGAAGTAGCGCTGGTCGATTTCATCGTCGTCTGTCCGCGAGTAGTCCATCCCCCACTCGTCGAGCTCGCGGAGTCGCGCCGGCATCTGCTCGGTTACCGTCTCGACCAGCGCCGGGTCGTTGATCAGGTGGCCCTCGTTGAGCGTGTCGGCCGCGTGGATCGCGGGGGAGTCCTCGGGATCGTGCGTGCCGAGTGCCCCGTTGATCCCGCCGCGCGCCCACGTAGTGTGTGCGTCGCCGTGGCCGCGCTTACCCAACACGAGCACGTCGTCGACGCCGCGCTCGGTGAGCTCGATGGCGGCTCTGGCGCCGGCTGCGCCGGCACCAACGACGAGCACGGAGACGTCCGTGCGCTCGTATTCTATCGACTCGCCCGCGGCTTCGGCCGCTGATTCGGGCATAGTGTATTGGTGACACCGCGGACAGTTAAGCCTCGCGCACGCGCATGCGAGGCGCACACGCGCGCGAATGACGGCCGCCTCACATGACCGCATCACGCGGCCGTCTCAGTCCCACCCCGGCGTTTCGGGCGCTCCTGCGTCGTCTTCCAGTCGCCGGACCAGCGCATCACGATCGTCGCAGTCGACGGCAACCGGCTCACCGTCCACACCAGCTCGATCACGCCACGCGCGGATCGCTCGGCCAGCCCAGGAGTCGGCCGTCTGAGCCGTCTCACGCGCGTCCGCGGCCCGGTCGCGATTGACCGCGAGCGACCCGGGCCGTGAGCCGACGGCCGCCCCGACGAATCGAGCGCGGTCGGTGGCCGTCTCGGTGCCGGCCTGGAGACGATCGACGACGCCGTCGAGGTCCGCAGGGTCGGGGTACGCAAAGACGGTTGCACCGGCCGCGTGCGGGCCGAACGGGAGCGGCGGGGTATCGGCGGGCGGGGTGTCATCGAGCAGCCGGTCGCCGCCGCCGGCTGCCTCGACGCGTTCACACTCGGTCTCGGCGTCGAGTTCGAGCGAGTGGGCCGGATAGGTTCCACAGGCACGCGGATAGCGGTCGGTGTCGTGGATCCGACACTGGAGCGTCGTTGGGTCGAGAAAGACGCAGGCGTCGAGCCAGCGCATCGCCTCGGTGCCGACCGGTGCGACCGGCTTTGGGGGCTTGCAGAGTCCGACCGCGAACACCGGCCGGTCGTCGACGGCGGCGATGTCGAGTCCATCGATCACGACGCGGTCGTCGGCCGGTGCCGGGGTGAACAACCGCGGCCGGAGGACGTCGGCGAGTCCGTCAGCGAGAAACGCGGCGACCTCGTCGCGGGTGAGCGGCACCAAGTCGTAGGCGTCGTCGAGCGGGTGGCGGTCGCCGGTGCGGTCGGTGCCGGCGGTCGCCGGATCGAGGGGCCGCCAGTCGACACAACAGCCGGCGCATCCCGCACAGCGGAGGTTCATACGGATCGGGAAATATGTGTCGTGCTATCGTGATAAGTGGTATTCTTACTGGCCGTGTGAGAAGACCGCTTCGCCTGGGGGGCGTCTCGTGGGGCGCTCAGAGCGCGCCCTTCGTGCTCGGCGTGTCGCTGCGCCGCTCGTCGAGCCGGGTTGCGTCGTCGAGCGCACGCGCGAGTGCCTTGAACAGCGCCTCGACCTCGTGGTGGGCGTTGTCGCCGCACTCGACCGCCGCGTGGAGGGTGAGTCCGGCGTTGGACGCGAGCGACAGCGCGAAGTGGTCGGCCATCACGCTGGTGAACGCGCCGACCGACTCCTGTGAGAACGAGCCGTCGAACGCGTAGTACGGCCGGCCGGCGACGTCGACGACGACGCTCGCGACCGCCTCGTCGAGTGGGACGCGCCGGTCGGCGTATCGGCGAATGCCGCGTTTGTCGCCGAGCGCCTCCGCGAACGCCTCGCCGAGACAGATAGCCACGTCTTCGACCGTGTGGTGGTCGTCAATGTGGGTGTCGCCGTCACAACGAACGGTGAGATCGAAGAGGCCGTGTTTCGCGAAGGACGCCAACATGTGGTCGAAAAAACCGACTCCGGTGTCGACCTCGCTGTCGCCGTCGCCGTCGATGTCCAGTGTGAGCTCGATCGTCGTCTCCGACGTCTCCCGTGAGACGGCCGCGCGTCGGTCGTGGTCGCTCATATTCGACCGTCGGCGGGCGGCGTTAAGGCCGTTGTGGGCTTCCGTCGGTGGCTATATGTGTTCGTCCATCGTCACGTCGAGGCGAATGGACCCGTCCGAGTCGTCGGACCCCACGCGACCATTCGACGCGACGGGAGTGCCGACCGGCGTCGACCTGCCGGCCGCAGAGACGGCGGTGGACGCCGACACCGGCGAGGGGGAGCTCGAGCGAACGATCGGGCTCGTCGGCGCGCTCGCCATCGGCGTCGGAACGATGGTCGGTGCGGGCATCTTCGTGTTCCCCGGACTCGCCGCCGCGCGGGCCGGTCCCGCGGCGTCGCTCTCGTTTGCAATCGGCGCCGGCGTCGCGTTGCTCGTCGCGCTGCCGACCGCAGAGCTCGCGACCGCGATGCCACAAAGCGGCGGCGGATACGTCTACGTCTCGCGGGCGCTCGGCACCGGCGCCGGCGCAGTGGTGGGACTCGGACTGTGGCTCGGACTCGTCTTTGCGTCCGCGTTCTACCTCGTTGGACTCGGCAGCTACGCCGGACAGGTGCTCGTCGAGCTCGGCGTCTCGCTTTCGGTACAGCCGGCGGTCCCGCTTGGCGTCGCGTTCGGGGTCGTGCTCACGGCGCTCAGTCTCTTCGGGACCGAGAACACGGCAACGGTACAGAACGCGATCGTGGTCCTGCTCGTGGGGATCTTGACGCTGTTTTTGACGTACGGAAGCCTCGACGCGCTCGGCGTGTTCGGCACGGAGACGACGCCGGAGCGGTTCTTCCCGCCGGGTGGCACACTCGCGGTGGTGCAGACGGCCGCGTTCGTCTTCACCTCGTACCTCGGGTTCGCACAGATCGCGACGGTCGCCGGCGACGTCGAGTCGCCCGGACGAACGCTTCCACTGGCAATGGTCGGGTCGGTGGTGACCGTTGGCGGCCTCTACGTGGTCGCGATCTTCGTCGCGACCAGTGCGTTCGGGAGCGCCCGGCTCGGCGCGTTCGGCGAGACCGCGATGGTGGAAGTTGCCCGGGCGTTCATCGGGCTGCCCGGTGCGATCGCGATCGTGGTCGCCGGGCTGCTCGCAACGCTCTCCAGCGCCAACGCCTCGATCCTCAGCGGCTCTCGAATGGTGTACGCCGTGAGCCGCGACGGACTCATTCCCGAGACCGCAAGCCGGATCAACGTCCGATACGGAACCCCACACGTCGCACTCGGGCTCGCTGGCGTTCCGATCGTCGCGCTCACCGCGACCGGGCGGGTGGGGCTGCTCGCCGAGGTCGCCTCCGTGCTTCACCTCGTGATGTACGGGCTCACCTGCGTTGCGCTGATTCGGTTCCGTCGCGAGCGCCCGGGGTGGTACGACCCGTCGTTCCGATGTCCCGCCGGTACCGCGGTCGCCGGCGGCGGCGCGCTCGCCAGCTTCGGGCTCGTCGGGTTCATGCAGCCCGCGTCGATCGCCGTTGGCACGGCCGTGATGATCGCCGCCTACGGCTGGTATCGTGCGTATGCCTCCGACGTCGATCTGGAAGGTGAGCGCGCGTGACCGAGACCCCGGAGCCGCCGGCAGACCCCGAACCGACGATCCTCGTTCCGATCGACGTCCACGGCGAGGCGGTACTCCCGAGCGGAACGGCAGCGCTGCTCGCGAACGCCCGCGTCGTGTTGTTGGGCTACCACGAGATTCCCGAACAGACGGCCACGGAGCAGGCGCGCGAACAGCTCGGCGAGCCCGCGATGGCGACGCTCGAACGGCTCGGAGAGACCCTGACCGACGCCGGAGTGACCGTCGAGACGCGACTCGTGTTCACCCACGAAGCGACGACGACGATCGATCGGATCATCTACGAACACGACTGCCTCGCGGTCCTCCTGGCGAACGCGGTTCCTCACGTCGAGAACGTCCTCCTCGCCGTCAGAGGACTCGTCGGGCTCGATCGAAACACCGCGCTCGTCGCCGGGCTGTTCGCCGACCGTGGGACAGACGTCACGGTGTACCACGGGCGAGACGCGGACGAACCGGTGGCCGAAGCACGAGGAGTGGTGACCGAGACCGAGCGAGCGCTCGTCGATCGCGGCGTCGAACCGGACGCCATCGAGACGGTGGTAGAGGAGACGGACGAGCCGGTGGCGGCGATCGCCCAGCAGGCGGCCGACCACGACGTCGTGGTGATGGGCGAGACGAACCCGTCGGTGACGACGGTCGTCTTCGGGATGCCCGCAGACCGCGTCGCAGAGGAGTTCCAGGGGCCGGTGCTCGTCGTGCAGCGGCCGCGTCCAGAGACGTGAAAAGAGAGCTGCCGGTGTGTGAGACGACTGAAGAGGCGGTCAGGCCGCGTCGACCGCTGCCTGTGCCTCACGGAGGGTAAACCGGTCCTCGTAGAGGGCGGTGCCGACGACGACGGCGGCTGCACCGGCCCGCTGGAGCGCGAGCACGTCGTCGACCGTGGCGACCCCGCCAGAGGCGATCACGGGAACGTCGACCGCCGAGGCCACGGCGTCGACCGCGTCGGTGTCGACCCCGTCGAGTTGTCCTTCGACGTCGACGTTGGTAAAGAGGATCGCTCCCGCACCGAGCGACGCGTAGCGTTCGGCGGCCGTGGCGGGGTCGAGCCCGGTCGACTCGGTCCAGCCCGCGACGACCACCTCGCCGTCTTTCGCGTCGAGGCTCACCACGACGCTGCCGGGGTGGGTGTCGGTTATCTCGGCGACGACCGCCGGGTTCTCGACGGCCGCGGTTCCGAGGATGACGCGGTCGACGCCGGCGTCGAGGAGGGCCCGGGCGTCTGCGGCCGTGCGGATGCCGCCGCCGAGTTGCACGTCGACGGCCTCGTCGGTCGCCGCGACGACCGCTTCGATGGCGTCGGCGTTGGCGCGCTCGCCCTCGAAGGCGCCGTCGAGGTCGACGAGGTGGAGCGTCTCAGCGCCCGCCTCGACCCAGTCTGTGGCCGCCTCGACCGGGTCGCCGTAGACGGTCCCGGTGCCGCGTTCGCCACCGACGAGTTGGACGACGGCGCCGTCCTGGACGTCGACCGCGGGGATCACCTCGAAGCGCGGGAAGGCAGTCATATCGCAGCCGTGACGCGGCGGCCGATTAAACCGGTCGATTCGAACCAGTCGACTCGAACCGGTACACCACCCGCCGGCAGAGTCGTACCGAACCACCGTGGCGCGCGCCTCGCGAGGTCGCCAGAGGCGGACTCGCGGGCACGCCCCGCGGTCCGCGAGGCGCGCGCAACCGGATCGTCGTCTCGGCTGCGCCCGTGGTTCACGAGGCGCGTACTGCCGGATGTCGTGTCACACGAGTGGGAGCGTGATCCCGACGAGGACGGCACCGAACCCGAGGGCGGCGTAGAGCAGCCGCTCGAAGCGCGGCCCCGGCGGGAGCGGGCCGGCGTCGAGCGCCGGAGCGTGGTGGACGAGCTGTACGTACGCGACGAGGGTCACGACGAGGAACGCACCGGCCGACCAGGCGAGCGAGGCACCGGCCGAAATGCCGTACGCCTGGCCGTAGAGGGGACCGATCGAGAACGCGAGCATGAAGCCGAGGCCGACGCTCACCCCGAACGGCACGGGATCGATCGGCTCGCCGCGACGGTTGTGAAACTGGAGGGACGAGCGCACGGGCGGGTGTTGGGTACCCTCGCACAAAGAGCTAAGTGCCGGAGCATGCGGATGATGAGTATGGCCGACGAGCCGAAGGGACTCGCCGAGGGGCTCGACGAGTCGTCCGGCGACCCCCGAGTGGTGCTCGCGATGAACGCCGTCCTCTCGCTTTTGTTCGGGTGGACCGTGGTGTGGGGACTCGACCGGCTCGAGGTGCTGACCGCGAGCCGAGGAACCATCGCCGCCGCGACCCTCGTCGTCTTTTTTGTGACGTACCTCCTCGTGTTGCGGTGAGGTGGGGCCGCTCGGCCGGAATGAGGGCTACCGCGCGGCGGGAGCGGGCGCTACTGCTCGATCTGGGTCGCACCCCGGGTCGGCGGCGGTCGGTGACAAGATTTTATGACCGTCGCATCGACCCATCGACGATGACCATCGAAGACCGGGACAACGCGTACCTCATCACGCACGCACTGGCGAAAGACACCCTCTCGCGGCTTCGCGACGTCGAGACCGAACAGGTCGCCTTCCGGAAGGGACTGGTGAAACTCGGACGCGTCTGTGGCTACGAGATCATCGACGGCGCGATGGAGACGGAGTACGTCCCGGTCGAGACGCCGCTCGCGGAGACGACCGGCGAACGGGTGAAAGGCGTCGACGACGTCGTCATAATCAACGTCCTCCGGGCGGCGACGCCGTTCGTCGAGGGGCTGTTGAAGGCGTTTCCCCGGGCGAAACAAGGGGTCATTTCAGCCGGCCGCGACGAGGCGGCCGGCATGGACGCCGACGGCGAGTTCCCGATCACGATAGACTACGTGAAGCTGCCGACGATCCGCGAGACGGACACGGTGATCGTCGCCGATCCGATGCTCGCGACCGGCTCGACGATGTGTGCCGTCCTCGAACACATCCTCGCCGAGGCGACCGAGTTCGAGGACCTGTTCGTGCTCGCTGCGGTCTCGGCGCCCGACGGGCTCGTGCGCGTCGGCGACGCGTTCCCCGACGCCGACCTCCTCACCGTCGCCATCGACGACTACCTCGACGACGACGGCTACATCGTGCCCGGACTCGGCGACGCTGGCGACCGCGCGTTCCGGACGACGTGAGCGCGTGTTCCAGACGACGCCGGCGGTCGCCGCAGGTATTTAAGAGCCCGCGCCGCGAGCGGCCCGTATGAGCGACGCGCCGACGACCGACCCCTGTGATGCGTGTGGGGACCCCACGACAGACGCACTCGCCAGGACCGTTCGGCTCAGTGTCGACCGCGCGAACATCGACACCCAGCGGCTCTGTCCGGAGTGTTTCGCGACGTGGATCCAGCGCTACCAGACCGAGATGGGCGGGAGACCAGACCACGAGACGACCGACTCGGAGATCATCGTCGACTGATGCGAGACCGGCGCCGGCGACCGCGTCGGTCGGACCTACAGGCGCCGGCGACCGCGTCGGCCGAAATCACAGCAGACGCGACCCGGTCGCTCACGACCGCGTTCTCGGCACCCGGCAACGCGGGACGCCACCGGCCGGCTTAAGACGCGCCAGTACACACTACACCACAATGAGCCTCGCCATGGACGCCGCGCCCGACGCCGTCCCCGCCTGTGCGGACGACGGGACGTGGCTCGCTTGCATCGAGTGCGGCGAGACGTTCGCCCCGTTCGAGGACGTTCGGTACACCTGTGACCACTGTGACGGCCTACTCGAGGTGCGGTACGCCGAGCTGCCGACGTTCGACGACTTCGGTACCGGCGCCTCGACAGACGGTCCCGACCGCGGCGTGTGGCGCTACCGAGAGGCGCTGCCGTTCGACCTCGGGGTGACCCTCCCGGAGGGCGACACGCCGTTACACCGCGTGCCGCGTATCGAAGACATCGTCGGCGTCGACGGGCTCCGGATCAAACACGAGGGGATGAACCCCTCCGGGTCGTTCAAAGACCGCGGGATGACCGTCGGGGTTCGCGTCGCCCAAGAGCTCGACGTCGGCGCGCTCGCGTGTGCGTCCACCGGCAACACCAGCGCGGCGCTCGCGACCTACGGCGGCCGCGCGGGGATGCCGACGCTCGTGCTCCTTCCGCAGGGGAAAGTCGCTGCCGGCAAGATAGCCCAGGCGAGCCTCCACGGCGCGCGCATCCTCGAGGTCGACGGCAACTTCGACGACTGTCTCGACATCGTCCAAGAGCTCGCCGCCCGCGGCGCGGTGTACCTCCTCAACTCGCTCAATCCGTTCCGGCTGGAGGGACAGAAGACCATCGGCTTCGAGATCTTAGAGCAGTGTTACGCCGACTACGGTCGGTTCCCGGACCGGATCGTCCTCCCGGTCGGCAACGCGGGGAACACCTCTGCGATCTACAAGGGCTTCCGCGAGCTCGTCCAGTCGGGCGCGCTCGACGTCGACGAGGTGCCGAAGCTCACCGGCGTCCAAGCCGAGGGCGCCGCCCCGATGGTCGAGGCGGTGACCGAAGGCAACGACGAGATCAGCCGGTGGGAGCACGTCGAGACGCGTGCGACCGCGATTCGGATCGGCAATCCGGTCAACGCGCCGAAGGCGCTCCCGGGCGTACACAACACCGGTGGCACCGCGGTCGCCGTCAGCGACAACGAGATTACGGCCGCACAGGCGCACCTCGCAACCGAAGGCGTGGGCGTCGAGCCCGCCTCTGCTGCGAGCCTCGCCGGGCTGAAGAAGCTCCGCCGACAGGGCCGCGTCGACGACGACGAACTCGTCGTATGTCTCACGACCGGCCACCTGCTGAAAGACCCCGAGGCCGCCTACAAGGCCGGCGGCGACCCCGAACCGGTCCCGAACGACGCCGACGCGATCCACGAACAGATAAGCGAGTGATAGTGGCTGGGTGAACGACACGACTCGGTCACACCCAGGCAGCGCGCTCAGCCGCACCCGCCACCGATGCGCGTGCGACGGTAGCCGCGTGCGACGGTAGCCGCGTGACCGAGCCGACGCTGCGACGTTCGGACGCCTATCGTGTCACGTCCTTCCCAGCCGATTCCATACGTGTGTAGACGTGGCCGTGTGAAGGGTACGACCGTTCGACCTCCAGACCGACGTGTGCCACGCCCTCCCCAGCCGATTCGCTCGTCGCCGCTGGCGACTCGCTCATCCCTCGCACGCGCTCGCGAGCACGCTTCGCGGCCCGCGAGGCGCGCGCCACCACACGAAGTGTCGGGGGGTGATCACTCGATCTCTACTCGGCCGCTCGTCGCGTCGTTGAGTCGTTCGACGAGCGCGTCGGCCGCCGAGACCGGCACTCGCAGGTCGAAGCGAACTCGCGCGTCGTACGTGGCCTCGAACGAGACGTCCGCGGATTCGATGACGCCACGGACCGTCCCCGAGTCGTCGTAGTCGGTTCGCACGACGAGGGTGCGGTGGGGGCGCTCGTCGACGACGCCGGCAGCCTCAAGCGCGTCCGCGACGGCGCGACCGTAGGCCCGCGCGAGCCCCCCAACGCCGAGGTTCGTCCCGCCGTAGTACCGCACCACCGCACAGACGACCCGCTCGACCGCACGCTGTTGGAGGACGTTGAGTGCCGGCTTTCCCGCCGACCCACTCGGCTCACCGTCGTCGTCGGCGTACTCTCGGAGGAACGTGGTCGACGACGCCGAGGAGTCGGTGGTCGCCGGCACCCGGTACGCGGGAACGACGTGCGTCGCGTCCGAAAACTGGGCCGCGACGGCGTCGACGAACGCCTCCGCCTCGTCGACGTCGTCGGCTCGATCGACGTGGCCGAGGAAGCGAGAGCCGCGGACCTCGAACGCCGTCGACGCGCGGGTCGCGACCGTACGGTAGGTGTCGCTCACGGACGCTGTATCGAGACGAGGCGGCTAGTCGATGTCGGTCGGTGCGTCGGCGTCCGACTCGGCGTTGCGATCTGAGTCGACGGCGCCGGTCGATTCGAGGTCGGTTCTGCGCGCGACGACGATTGCGGTCGGGGGCGCCGACCGATAGAGGGCAGCGAACGCGGCCGTCCCGACGAGCTCGGCCGCGACGGCGACGATCGCGAGCGGTTCGGCCGCAAGGGCAGTGACCGCATCGGCCCCGTGCCAGACGCCATATCCGACGAGGAGCCCCAAGAGGGTGCCGGCCCCGAGCGCGTAGAGCCGCCGGTACTCGTCGGCTCGGAGCGTCGCGGCCGCGACGAGGACGGTGACGACGGCTGCGAGAACGAACACGTACGGCCGGGCGTCCGTCGGCGCCGCCAGCCGTGGCCACGCCCAGAGGAGGTGGGCCGCCGCGCTCACCACCGCTGCCTGTGCGGCGGTGATGCGGAGCACGCGTTTGCCGAGGGCAGCGCGCGGCGCGAACGACTCGTCGTCGGGCGACGCGTCCGTCGTCGAGTGGTCCTCACGCATCGGTCACTCCCAGGGGTGCCGCCCGGGGGCATCCGGCCACAGTGGGTACCAGTACGACTCGTCGGATTCGACCGCGAGCTCGCCGTCGAGGACGGACCGAAGTGAGAACTCGGTGCGCTGATCGCGGTCGTTCGTTCCCCGGGGTGCGAACGGGTAGTACGCCCCCCGTCGGAACGAGTAGACCCAGTAGGCTGGGCCGTCCGCGTCGACGAAGCCGAAGACCGCCGCGAGGAGCCGTGAGCCGAACCCGGCCTCGATGAACTGGTCGGCCGCGAAGTGAACGCTCGTCACGAGGTCTTCCGGATCGTCGTCTTCTAAGACGAACCAGTGGTAGCCGTACTCGTCGGCGTGCCGGTGAAACCCGGTACCGGTCTCGAGTTCACCCGCTTTGAGGATCTCCTCGACCGTAGAGACGGCGTCGTCGAACCGGGTGCTGTCGACGTCAGAAAAACAGAGTGCAGCCTCGTCGGCGTGGTCGTAGCCGAGGTCGGCCTCCATCGTCACGTACGCCGTCGACATCCCGAAGAGGTCCTCGGGATCGGCCTCGCGGGTCGCGTCGGTCTCGGCGCTGGTTCCGAGGACCGACCGGATCGTATCGAAGATGCCCATCTATTCTGGTCAGTACGCGCCGCGGGGATTAGGGCGTTTCCACGTGGAACGCCTGCGACGACAACAGCTGCCGTCCGTGTTCGCCGCTCACTCGGCCTCGTCGGCCCTGTCGTCGAGGAACTGCAACACACCGCGGGCGTTGAGACTCGCGTCAGCTCGGCGGCGCTCCGCGTTCCAGAAGTCGTGGTCGGCGCTCGCCGCCTGGAAGTGTTCGACGACGGCCTCGTCGGAGGGAAGCGCCTCTCGTGTCGAGCGAACGGCTTCTACCCATTCGACGTACGCGCGCTTTGCTGCCCCGAGTATCGACGGGTCGTACGCTCGGGGACCGAAGTGCGCGAAACACAACAGCTCGGGCTCCAGCTCGGCGACGTGTTCGATGTCGCGTATGCACTGATCGAGGTCGAACTGCGGCGGCGGCGTGGTCTGGCGGACGGTGTCGATAGCGGGGACGTAGATGCCGGCGGCGTCGGCGGTGAAGACGACACCCGCGTCGGGGTCGTGAAAGACCGCGTGGTGGGGCGCGTGACCGGGCGCCTCGTGGACGACTAGCTCGCGGTCACCCAGGTCGACGCAGTCGCCGTCGGCGAGCCCCACGACGCGATCCTCGGAGACCGGGTGCGGGTCGGCGTAGTGGCGCCACTGGTCGCGCACGGCGGCCTTCGTGCCGGCGACGAGGGCCGCAGGGTCGACGAGGTGCCGGACGCCGCGTGCCGGGACACCGACCGTCGCGTCCGGGTACCGCTCTGTGAGGTATCCGGCACCGCCGGCGTGGTCGAGGTGGGCGTGTGTCGGGAGGATCCAGGCGAGATCTGTGGAACCGATGCCGATCGCAGAGAGCGTGTCGAAGAGCGCCGCCCGGTTCGCGCCGGTGCCGGTGTCGATCACGGCCGGTCGCTCGGTATCGTACACGTACACGGACCCGTGCTCGTCGGTGTCGAACATCCCCGTGTCGTGAACGTAGAGGTCGGGGACGCCACGGACGGGCTCGAACTCGCCGGCGTTCATACCGGACGCACGAGACCGGGCCGCTTGTACCGTCCGGTCCCGCGCCGACGGCCAGTCTGGCTGGCCGGTACATGTGGGCGGGAGCTTATGGTCGTTCCGGCCGTCACGGCGATCATGCGCGTGCTCGTCACTGGCGCGACAGGATTCGTCGGGAGCCGGCTCGTCCCGGCACTGCTCGACCGAGGCCACGAGGTCGTCGCGCTCGTGCGCGACGCCGAGAGCTATCGACCACCGGCCGGCGTCCACGTCGTGGAGGGCGACCTGCTGGAGCCCGAGACGCTGCCGCCGGCGTTTCGAATCGACGGCTCGGTCGTCGACGCGGCGTACTACCTCGTCCACTCGATAGAGGGCGGTCCCGGCTACGAAGAGCGCGACCGAAACTGCGCACGCAACTTTGCCACGGCGGCGGCGGCGGCGGGCGTAGAGCGGGTCGTGTACCTCGGGGGGCTCGGCGAGGACCGCGAGGACCTCTCGGAGCACCTCCAATCGCGTCGCGAGGTGGAGCGGCTGCTCGGCGAGGGATCGTACGCGCTCACGACGCTGCGCGCTGCGATCGTCATCGGCGATGGGAGTGCGAGCTTCGAGGTGATCCGCGGGCTCGCGAGCCGGTTGCCGGTGATGGTGACGCCGAAGTGGGTCGACACCCTGTGTCAGCCCATCGCGATCGACGACGTAGTGGCATACCTCGCAGGAACGCTCGAGGCGCCCGAGACGGCCGGTGACACCTACGAGATCGGTGGGCCGGAGGTGTTCACCTACGCCGAGATACTCCGCCGGACCCGCCAACAGTTCGGCCACGGGCTTCGGATCGTCCGCGTCCCGGTGTTGAGCCCCGGGCTCTCGGCGCGGTGGCTGCGGCTCGTCACCGACGTCGACCCATACCTCGCGCGGTCGTTGGTCGAGGGGCTTCGAAACACGGTCGTCGTCGAGGACGACCGAATTCGTGAGCTCGTTCCCGTCGACGAGACGCCGTTCGACCTCGCGGTCGCCAGGGCCATCGACGAGGCGGACAGTAAAGCGCGTGGAGGTGACCAGGGCGGAGCGAGCCGAGGCAGCGATGGCGGCGGAGGCGGTGAGTCGTCGGCCGTCGGCGACGGGGTGGGAACGAGCGAGGCAGCTACGTCCAGCGGCGCGTCGGCCGAGGGGCGGTCGGCGTGAGCCGGAGCTACGGCGAGACGTGGGTGTACGAGAGTCTCGTCGGTGGAATCCCTGGGTTGAGCGTTCCGCGGTCGATCGCGGTCGCGATTCAGTTCGTCCTCTTCGAGGTCGGCGTCCTCGTGTTGGGGTGGTACTACGGGCTGTGGAACGCGGTGTTGGCCGGAACCGCGGCGGTGGCCGTCGCGGCGGTCGGCAGCGTCGAGATGCACCGCCTCGGCGCGAAAAACCGGCTGTTGTCGACGCCGCCGTCACACAAGCGGCTCCTGTTCGGAACGAGCATCGAGATCGTGTTGGGCGTACTCGCGTTCATCGCACTCCTGACGTACCTGATCGCCGTGGAGGGGACGTTGTTGACGCAGTTGTTCGGCGCCAGTCCACCGGTCCCGGTGGTGTACCTGACGTTGCTCATCCTCTGGGACCTCACCTACCGGATCGGCACGTCGTGGTGGAGTGCGGTCGTCGCGCTCTGGCGGGCCGTTCACCTCGATCTTCCGACGGACGAGGCCGCGAGCGCACGGCGACTCGACGCGGAGAACATCGGGTTTTCGGTGTTGCAACTCGCGTTGGTGCCGTTCTTGCTCGACGAACCGATCCTGCTCGGCGCGGTCGTCGGGCACGTACTCGCGGTCGCGGTCGTGTGTTCTGCGGCAATACTGCTGACGCGTCCGTAGCGCACAGGTGTCGACGCGGCGCTGCCCGCTACCGGCGCTGCATCTCCTGGAATTTGTCGAGGAGTGCCTCCGCGGAGTCGCCCGAGTCGTAGGTGAGCGACCCGGAGTACTCCGACCGCTCGGCGTCGAAGTCGGCGTCGACGACACTCGTCTTCTGTTCACGACGCTCGTGTTCTGCTTCGTCGTAGGCACCCATTGACATGGTACACGTTCACTTAGACAGTACTACACATATACCTATCGGCGCTCGTCGCCGGCGCGTCAGCAGAAGTAGCGAGGCCAACACCCGTCCACGAACCGGTCTACCGGAAGCGATTAACCCGACTAGCGGGTACGGCCTGTGTGGCACAACCGCTGCGATTCAGGCGTTCGCCCGGCCGGTGGGACGGGAACCGGGTCCGGACGCAGATCGAGCGGCCGCTCGACCAGAACCTCGGTGCGACCGCCGGCGACCCGTGGTACGCGTCACCGCCGGGGTTCGAGGCCCGTCGATTCGACATGGACGACGGCTCGTGGGCGCTGTTCTGCTGGAGCGACGAGGACCCCCGGCCGCCGGAGGGCGCGGGCGGTGGACCTGTCGGCTACTGGCTCGGGAATACGGAGACGCCGAGCGCGCTCTGGCGGACGGACAAGTACGGTTTCGATGCGGTGCCGTACCCGGTCTCACGGTGGGCACAGCGGGAATTATTGGCCGGACTACACGACGACGAGCCGTGGCTCGCCGACTACCCGCACGTCTCGTGGTTTTTCCTTCCGGTGTTCTGTTCGAAGGACGGCGCGGCGACGACCCGGGCGTTCTTTCGGGACCACGCCGCCGGCTTTCCGGACGCGACCCGAGGGGAGGGGACGGGGTACGTCGAGCGGCTGTTACACCCGGGGATCCTCGATGCGTACCGCGAGACGATGGCCGGAAAGCTCGGCACGTCGACGTCGATGGACCTCGTCCGGATGCGCGCGACGATCGGGGAGTTCACCGCGGCGAAGCTGCTCACGGACGCGGGGTACGCGATCACCCCCGAGGCCGCGGTGACCACCGGACACTCGCTCGACTACCGGGCGGCCGACCCTGCGACGGGTGAGGCGTGGCTCGTCGAGGTGACACGACCACAGCCGGTGTCGACACGGTCGGCGAACGGCCCCGTCGCTGCCGTCCGCGACACGGTCGAGACGAAGACGAGCGGACAGCTCTCGGCACACGGCGGCGGAGCGACCCTGTTCGTCGACTGTTCGTCGTTCCCGGCAGCCGACTGGGCGGCGGTTCGGGCCGCGAAGCCGGACGTCGGGCACCGACCGGCCGTCGTGCTTCGGGCGCGGCCGAACGGCCGGATCGAAGCGTATCAGAAGGGGTCGGTCCCGCTCGCGCTCGACGACGCTCTCGAGTGGGTTTGAGCGGGACGCTGCAGGCACGCAAAGCGTTCTCTGTGACTCTGCGTAAAATGTTTAATTGCGTCTCGGTGCGAATCCTGTCAGAGCGGCCGCGTCGGTCTCAGAACGAGACCGGGTCTGGCCCCCCCTGGCCGGTGGTTGGGTCGCGGTCCGAGTAGAACCGCCGACCGACGCCTCGGTGACAGACGCCGGCACGGAGCGTATCGAAGACTTCCTCGGGTGCGTCGAACGTCTGATCGCCGAACCGCTCGAGCACGTCCCCGATCCGCTCGGACCCGTCGGCGAGTTCTACGGTCGCGTTGCCGTGTGCCGCGATGAGTTCTTCCGAGGTCGTCGGGAACTGGTGCCGCTCGATCCGATCGTCGACGCCATTCAAGCGCATCAACTGCCAGGATGTGCCGGGGGTACTTAATGATTGTTCATGTATAACCTTAGTCCGAGCGGATGTCGTAATATGCGATATTACTCCACGGTGTGTGTCAGATCGAACCACGGACTGCGGGCACGGTCGAGTAGTCGCTCCATCACCCGAGCCCCTTAGCCGATTGAGCCCGTAAACGGCAGCGATGCCCACCGCACGGTCACCGGCCGACGCGACACCGGCGACTGACGAGCCGATCGTCGCCGATCTTCACACGCACACGACGATCTCCGACGGCACCCTCTCGATCGAGGCGGTGCCAGACGCGGCACGGGAGGCGGGCCTCGCGTGGGTGGCGGTCACCGACCACGACCGAATCCATCCCGGCATCGACACGCCGGTCGTGAACAGAGACGGGGTACGACTCGTCCGCGGGATCGAACTCCGCGTCGACGCGGAGACGGAGCGACTCGACCTGCTCGGGTACGCCGTCGAACACACCCCACGACTCGACGCCGAGATAGCGCGGCTGCAAGCCGACCGCCGGGAACGCGGCGCGGCGATCGTCGACCGCGTCGAAGACCGATTGGGGGTCGACCTCGACGTCGAGGTCGAGTCCGGAATCGGTCGCCCGCACGTCGCCCGAGCCATAGCCGAGTCCAGCGCCCCGTACGACTACGAGACGGCGTTCACCGACCTGATCGGTGACGGGTGTCCGTGTTACGTCCCGCGATCGGTGACCGACCTCGAGACGGGTGTCGAGCTGCTCCGGGAGGCGTGTGCAGTCGTCGGGCTCGCGCATCCGTTCCGATACGACGACGTCGACGCGGCGCTGGCAGTCGCACGCGACCTCGACGCGGTCGAGCGCTGGTATCCGTACGGCCGATCGGTCGACACCAATCGGATCGACCAGGTCGTAGAGTCGGCGTCGCTGTTGGCGACCGGCGGAAGCGACGCTCACGGACGGACGCTCGGCGCGGCCGGACTGACCGACTCCGCCTTCGAGCCGATCCGCGAGCGACTCCCCGCGCCGCGGTGACGCCGGGCACGGTGAGCAGGCGGCTACCGCCCCGAGGTCCGGTGAATTGCGTCGCGAGGAACAGGGTTATTGCTCGGTGCGACCCAAAGGACGGTATGCAGTGTCACTACTGCGACCGCGAGGCGGCCTACGAGACCGAACACGACGGGGTCGTCGTCGGCCTCTGTGAGGAGCACTTCCGCGAACAGGTGGAAGCGCTGGCCGACGACGACGGGTTGGCGGCGCTGCGCGACCGACTCGACGTCGAGTCACGCGAGTAGCCAACGACGATACGACGGCGATTTCTTCGGGCACGGGCCACAGACGACCGCTTGAGCCGAGCGAATGGTAAAAGTTCGTCGGGGGCAAATCGTACGCATGTTCCCGACCGACCGGCCACGGCGGCTCCGAACCGACGCCTTCCGTCCACTCGTCAGCGAGTCGTCGCTGTCGGCGTCTGACCTCGTCGCGCCAGTCTTCGTCGACGCGACGACCGACGAACGGGTCCCCATCGAGTCGATGCCCGGCCACGAGCGTGTGCCGGTCGACGAGGCGGCCGCCCGCGTCGAGACGGTCTGTGAGACGGGTGTCGAAGCGGTGATGCTGTTCGGCGTGCCCGCCTCGAAGGATGCTAAGGGAAGCCGTGCATACGCCGACGACGGCGTCGTCCAACGGGCGATCCGACGAATAACAGCAGAAACCGACGCGGCCGTGATCGGCGACGTTTGTCTGTGTGAGTACACCGACCACGGCCACTGTGGCGTGCTCGAGCCGGACGCAGAGACGGACCCGACGCTCACCGTGCGCAACGACGAGACGCTCGAGCTGCTGGCGAAGACGGCCGTCTCGCAGGCCGACGCGGGGGCGTCGATGGTCGCTCCCTCGGCGATGACGGACGGACAGGTCGCCGCGATCCGCGAGGCGCTCGACGAGGCCGGTCACCGAGACGTCGGGATACTGAGCTACGCGGTCAAATACGAGTCGAGCTTCTACGGGCCGTTTCGTGACGCCGCCGACGGCGCTCCCGCGTTCGGCAACCGACGACACTACCAGATGGACCCGGCGAACCGTCGGGAGGCGCTGCGCGAGGCCCGGCTCGACGTCGAGGAGGGAGCCGACGTACTGCTCGTAAAACCCGGGCTCCCGTACCTCGACGTGCTCGCCGACGTGCGGCAGGAGTTCGACCGGCCCGTCGCCGCGTACAACGTCTCCGGCGAGTACGCGATGCTCCACGCGGCCGCCGAGAAGGGGTGGCTCGATCTCGAGGCGACCGCTCACGAGTCGTTGCTGTCCCTAAAGCGGGCGGGCGCCGACCTCGTCGTGACGTACTTCGCCGAAGACCTCGCCGAGCGCCTCTAGCGACGGTTCACCGCTCGGGCGCTCGGTTACACGACCTGTTCGCCGTCGTCGTCGTACAGCGCGATCGCGTCGACGGGACAGGCGCGGGCCGCGAACTCCGCGTCGAGTTCCTCGTCTTCAGGGACATCGACGACGAAGACGTCTGGCTCCGATTCTTCGCTATCGACGAGATCGGCTTTCCCGTCGTTCAGGTTCTTCTCGAAGGCGTCCCACTCGGCGACGCACTGATACATGCCGATACACGTGTCGCGGTCGAACTCGACGTACATACTCGCCGTTCAGCCACGAGATACAAAGCCGTGACGGGTGACACGTCCGCGGCGAGCAGAATCCGTCGGATCCCGTCCGCTTTAGCCGGTGGAGGCCTCATCGCTCGACGATGACCGATGTCTGGCTCGTCGACAGGCAGTTCGACTCGAAGGGACTGGTTCGGTTGACGTATGCGACCCCGGACGGGAAGCGCGTCCACACCACAGAGGTGTCCGAACGGCGGTTGATGATGGGCGACGGCGTCACGGCCGGGCGAGACGTCGAGGCGAGTGCACTCGGCGAGACGCCTGAAGAGTCGGTCGAGCGGTTCGCGACGGAAGCCACGCGGATGGCCGCCGAACACGACCCAGACGAGACGGTCTAGTGCGGCGGCAGGATCGCCGCCAACGGGGCACCGAACCACGCGGCGCGCCCTCGGAGCTTCCGACGGTTTAAATCCGATCGGGGGCCAACGACCCGATAATGGAACCGACCGCGCTCTCCGGACTGCCGTCGGGCGTCGGCGAGGCGCTCGAAGCCGAGGGTGTCGAGACGCTTTACCCGCCACAGGCGGCGGCCGTCGAGGCCGGCATCCTCGACGGTGAGAGCCTCGTCGCCGCGGTGCCGACCGCCTCCGGGAAGACCCTCGTCGCCGAGCTCGCGATGCTGTCTGCGGTCGAGCGTGGCGGCATGGCGCTGTACATCGTGCCGCTCCGTGCGCTCGCCAGCGAGAAGAAGGCCGAGTTCGAACGCTGGGAGGACCACGGCGTCACCGTCGGCGTTTCGACGGGGAACTACAGCTCCGACGGCGAGTGGCTCGCGAGCCGCGACATCGTCGTCGCCACGAGCGAGAAGGTCGACTCGCTGATACGCAACGGGGCGGCGTGGATCGACGATCTGTCCTGTGTGGTGAGCGACGAGGTCCACCTCGTCGACGACGGGAATCGCGGACCGACGCTCGAGGTCACCCTCGCGAAGCTTCGTCGCGTGAATCCGACCCTACAGACGGTCGCGCTGTCGGCGACGGTCGGCAACGCGGCGACCATCGCCGACTGGCTCGACGCGGCGCTCGTCGAGTCGGACTGGCGCCCAATAGCACTCCGCACGGGCGTCCACTACGGTAACGCGATCGACTTCGACGACGGAAGCACACAGGAGGTACGCGTCGACCGCGGCGAGGACGCGACCGCACGACTCGTCGCGGACGCGCTCGACACCGAAGCGGACGGACGCGGCGGCTCCTCGCTCGTGTTCGTCAACTCTCGTCGAAACGCCGAGTCGGCCGCTCGAACGCTGGCCGACGTGACTCGCGAGCGACTGACGACCGACGAGCGCGACCGACTCCGCGAGTTGGCCGAGACGGTCCGTGAGGCCTCCGATGCCGACACCGCGAGCGACCTCGCCGACGTCGTCGAGCGAGGGGCGGCGTTCCACCACGCGGGGCTCTCCGCGCCGAACCGGGCAGCGATCGAGGACGCGTTTCGAGACCGACTGATCAAAGCCGTCTCGGCGACGCCGACGCTCGCTGCCGGCGTCAACACCCCGGCACGGCGGGTGGTGGTTCGCGACTGGCGGCGGTACGACGGCGAGTTCGGCGGGATGAAGCCGCTCGACGTGCTCGAGGTCCACCAGATGTGCGGGCGCGCCGGTCGGCCGGGGCTCGACCCGTACGGCGAGGCGGTGTTGCTCGCGAACGACGCCGACACGAAACAGGAGCTGTTCGAGCGCTACGTCTGGGCAGAGCCGGAGCCCGTGCGGTCGAAACTCGCCGCCGAACCCGCGCTCCGGACGCACGTGCTTGCGACCGTCGCCTCCGGGTTCGCCTCCACGCGACGGGGACTCCTCGAGTTCCTCGACAACACCCTCTACGCCGCCCAGACCGACGACGAACGGCGACTCACGTCGGTGACCGACGCCGTACTCGAGTACCTCGAGGCGAACGACTTCCTCGAGCGCGACCGCTCGAACGGGACCGAGACGCTCACCGCGACGGGCATCGGTCACACCGTCTCTCGGCTCTACGTCGACCCGATGAGCGCCGCGACGCTGCTCGACGGGCTCCGTGCGGCGTGTGCGAGCGACGACGGCGCTGACTCGGGCACGTACGAACGATCCGGCACGCCGGCAGCGGACGAGGCGCCCGGCTTCGGGACGTACAGTCGGGTCGACGACGCAGGCAGTGCGGACGAGCCAAGCGGTGCGGAAGGCGGCGGCGACGGTAGTGCGACGAAAAGCGATGGTGAGGCAGCCGGCGAGCACGGCTCGGCGGTCGGACTCTCCGCACTCGGGCTGTATCACCTCGTGAGCCGGACACCGGACGCCTACGAGCTGTACCTCAAATCGGGTGACCGTGAGCGGTACACCGAGGTGTGTTACGAGCGCGAAGCCGAGCTGATCGGGTCGACGCCGTCTGAGTACGAAGACGTGCGGTTCGAAGACTGGCTCGCAGCGCTCAAGACGGGGCGGCTGCTCGAAGACTGGGCCGACGAGGTGGACGAAGACCGGATCGCAGAGCGGTACGGCGTCGGGCCTGGCGACATTCGCGGGAAAGTCGAGACCGCCGAGTGGCTGTTGCGCGCCGCCGAGACGCTCGCCGCCGACGTCGACGCGATCGACGGCGACGCCGTGCTCGCGGTGCGACGCGCCCGCAAGCGGATAGAGTACGGCGTCCGCGAGCAGTTACTCGACCTCGCCGGCGTCCGAACCGTCGGGCGGAAGCGCGCCAGGCGGCTCTTCGAGGCGGGAATCGAAACGCGCGCCGACCTCCGAGAGGCCGACAAGAGCGTGGTGCTCGGCGCGCTTCGGGGCCGTGTGCGAACCGCAGAACGGGTGCTCGAACACGCCGGGCGAGAAGACCCGTCGATGGAGGACGTCGACGCCGACCACACCGCGGCCGCGGCGGCAACCGCCGGGAGCAACGACGGAGACGGCGACGGACAGGCCAGCTTGGGTGATTTCCGGTGACCCAGGACGGCCTCCCGGACGGATGGGCCGTTCCAGAGGTGCGGATCGTCGAAGGCCGGGTCGTCATCGAAGACCTCGACGCGTTCCTCGCCGAGCTCGAGGCGATGCGTGCAGAAACCGGCGCAGTCGTGCAGGCGGTCGACGCCGACCGGGTCGCCGACGCCGACCACCTCCGACTCGCCACACGACTGGCCGCGCGAGCGATCGCACGCGGCGAGGCGGTCGCACGCGACCCGGCGGTGGAGGTGCTGTTGTACGCGGCCGGGCGGCGACAGATCGATCGGGCGCTCGAACTCGGCGTCGAGTCGGGCGAAAGGCGGGTGGGGTTCGTCGTCGCCGACTTCGGTGACGTACCCAGAGCGGACGAGCCAAGGGCGTCCCTCGAGGCGGCCGTAGAGGCCGTCGAACAGCTCTGTGAGCCGGCGCAGGTGCTCGGGACCTTCGATGAGGCGGCCGTGCGGTCGTACTACGAGGTCACAGACGGCGAGCTCGACGCGGCCGCGGGAGACCTACCGGCGCTCGTCCGCGAGCGAGTGGCGTTGCTCGACGTCGAGAAGTGAACACCCCCTTATTTCAGATGGAAACCACGGTACCGCGGCGGGAAAGAGTTCCACCGGAAACGAGACATAGTCCGTCGGGCGGTCCCGTAGGTCATCGGGCGAGAGAGTAGTCCATCCTGGATTCGAACCAGGGTCGAAGCCCCCAGAAGGCTTCAGGATTGGCCGCTACCCCAATGGACTGACTACATCACAGATACATCACGCGACTTTGTAAGCGTTGCGCGTCGCCGGCCCCTACGTGAAAATGTGACACACGAACGGAGACCCGTGGAGGGACGCTGGACCGCCACCGTTCCGAGGCCGGCGGCGAGGGTTAGCTCGGTCGTGGATCGATCGACGTGTTTTAGCCAGTTCGATGACCATAGACGTGTATGTACATCGGACGGTTCGTCGTCGTCGGGCCGGGAATTGGCGCGTATCGAGTGTCGTCTCGGTCGTTCCCGAATCGGCGGGTCACCGAACGCGATGAGACCCTGACGGTCGAGCCGACACCAGACGCGCCGACGACCGACAATCCGTACGTCTCGTACAACTGCGTTCGCGTCGTCTCGGCACCGACCGGCGAGCCGGTCGCAGTGCTCGGCAACGGCTCACACGTGGACCCGATCGCAGAGAAGATCGAGCGGGGATACCCCGCTCGAGACGCGCTCGCGACCCCGTTAGTGGCGCTCGACTTCGAGAAGGACGACTACGACACCCCGCGCGTGGCCGGTGTCGTCGGCGCCGAGACCGCGACGATCGGGACCGTCAGACGCGACGCGCTACTCGTCGAGGCGGTCGACGAGCCGACCATGGTCGCGACGTACGAGACCGACACTCCAGCACGGTACGACCTGGCCGCGAGCGACGCAGCGGCCGCCGCAAGCGAGGTGCTCGGGGCCGACTTCGAGCACCCAGTCTGTGCGGCGGGCGCGACCGTCGACGGCGACGGCGTCTCGCTCGCGATCGACAACGACACCTAATACGTACGTGGGGCGCGCGCCTCGCGGACCGCCGGAGGCGCGTTCGCGAGCGCGTGCGAGGGATGAACGAGTCGCCGTAGGCCACGAGCGAATCGGCCGGGGGGTGTGGCGGTAACTGGTGTCCGGGTGCCACGGGGGTGTCTCGACCACACGGCCACCACAGCAATCGTATCGAGTCGGTTGGGAAGGACGTGGTCCAATTGGTGCCGGGGTGTCGCGAGGTCGTGGTAGTCACACAGTCACGTACACCTAGAACCGGTTGAGGAGGATGTGGCTGTAAGGAGTGCTCGGAGGTCGCAAAGCCAGGTTGGTCACACGATCACCGTCACGCGTGCAGTGGAACGAGCCCGCTCACCGGTCGGCCGGGTCGAACGCCTCGATGGCGTCGTGGACGCCGGCGACCCACTCGTCGAGCGCGTCGTGGAGCCGGGCCTTCGCCTCGGGGATCGGTATCGCGGTGTACTGATAGACGTAGCCGCCGTCGTCGAGGAGGCGCCGCCGACGCTCGGCGAGTCCCTTCTCTCGAAGCGTCGAGAGCGATCGGTTCACGTTCGAGCGGTCGCGGTCGAGCACGTCGGCGAGTTCGGCGACGGTGCTGTCCGGGTGCGCTGTGAGCGTGAGGTACGTCCGGCTCTCGTGGTCTTGGACCCCGAACACACACGAGAGGACGTGCCCGAACGACGGGGAGACGTCACCCACGAGGTCTTCGATGGTCGGGTCGGTCATGTAGAGAGGTCGAGAGTCGCGCCATTAACCGTTTCGAGCCATCGCGTCGAGGCGACGGCCGAGCGGTCCGAGGAACTATCCCCGCGTCGCGTGAATCGGGAGGCGATGGGTGAACCCACCGGACGGGGCCGTGCCACGCTCGTCGCGGGCGAGGTCGAGTTCGGGTCCGACGACGCCGCGCTGCTCGAGGCGATAGAAGGGACGGGCTCGGTCGCACGGGCCGCCGAGACGCTCGGGCGCTCGCGCGCACGGGCGCTCCGCCGGATCGAGCGGCTCGAAGGAGCGTTCGACGCGCTCGTCGAGCGTCGACGAGGCGGTCGCGGCGGCGGCGGCAGTAGCCTAACGGAGACGGGCCGGACGCTGCTCGGCCGGTACGACCGGCTGTCGGCCGCGGTCGCCGCCGCGGCCGACGTCCCCGAAACCGTGGTCGACGGCGTCGTCGAGACCGTCGACGGCGAGCTCGCCGCGGTCGACACCGCCGTCGGGACGGTGTGGGGACGCCACGACGAACTCGCCGTCGACGACCGGGTGCAGGTGCGGATCGGCGCGGACGCGGTGACGGTACGGCCGGTGGACGGCGAAGCGCCCGGCGAAACGAGCGCGCGCAACCGCCGCCGTGGTCGAATCGCCGGTATCGACCGCGGCGAGACCGTCCACACGGTCCGGGTCGCCGTCGACGGCGCGACGATACGCGCGCTCGTCACCGACGAGAGCGCCCGGCGGTTATCCCTGGGCGTCGACGTCGACGTGTGGCTCTCGTGGAAGGCGACCGCGACGCGGCTCGTTACGGACGCGGTCGGCTGACGGCTGCCGGTGAGCGAGGGCGCGTGCTCCACGCGTCGCTCGCCTCGCTCCGGTACGTTTACACGGATCGCCGGGTCGGATGGTATATGAGTCTCGAGGCCACCGTCGCGGCCCCCTTCAAGTGGCACGCGACGGACCGGCTCGGTGAGGGAGCGTTCGTCGTCGCGCTGTCGCTCGAGCGCGAGTGGTTCTCCCCGGACCAGGCGAAGCGACTCGTCGACGTGGCAGCGGGCCGCGGACTCGTCGTCGAGACCGACGGCGACCTCGTCGCGCAGTTCGATCCCGACGCGGTGGCGATCCCAGAGGGATTCGAGCCGGACGAGGAGGTGCTGCGCGAGCAGTCGGCGTTCGAGACCGCACTCGAGGCTGCGGTCGGGACCGGCGTGGACAAACAAACCGCCGTCGCGGCGATAAACGAGCGACAGCAGGCGCTCGCGGTCACCATCGAGGCGGCGGCCGTACTCTACGCGAAGCGACGCGACGCGCGCGTCGACCACCTCGCCGAGGCCGTGCGCGAGACGCTCGGGCCGGAGGCGTGATGGTCGTCGATCGACTGCGCGACGGCGTCCGAATCGCACAGCTGCTCGCCTCCGAGGTGACCGGCGACAGAGGACGGCTCGAGACGCTCGCCGTGACCGACGCCGACGCCGACGTGGAGCCGACCCTCGACGGCGCACTGGCGTACCGGATCGTCCGGGGAGACGAGCCGATCGCCGACGCGTACGTTCAGCCCGACCGGGTCAGACTCGAGTTCCGTGCCGCGATCGACGCGGTCGCCACAGCCGCGGACGAGGCGGGCCTCCGGGTGCGACCCGCCGGCGGTGCGTCGCCACGAACGCTGGTGTTTCTCGAGGACGGCGCCGCGGTGAAGCGGGTGTTGCCGGCGCTCCGAGCGGCCATCGACGCGGATTCGACCGACTGAGACGGGGCGAGCGGCCGCTCGAGAGCGAGCGGATGTGACGGCCGGTCCGTGTGCGGGGCCGGCTCCCGCCTAGTTCGGTCGACCGCCGTCGCCGAGTGCGGGCGCAGACGGGCCGGCAGTCTCCGACGCTGCCGAGCCGTCGCTCACCTCGAAGGCGCGGATGAGCCGTTGGAGACGCTCTGCGTGTTCGGTGAGCGTACCGGCCTGCGTGGCCGCCTCGTCGGTCGCGGTCTGTTGTTCTGTCGCCGCAGTCGAGGCGTCCGCAGCCGTGGAGGCGGTCGTGCGGCTGATCGTGGACGCCTCCTCGGCCATCGCGACCGTCTCTTCGGTGCTCGCCGCCTGGTCGTCGGTCGCGTCGCTGATCTCCCGGACGCCGGCGTCGGTCTCGGCCGCGTTTTCGGCCACCTGTGAGAAGGCGTCGACGGCGTCTTCGACCGCCGAGGAGCCGGCGTCCATGTGTTCGGAGGCGGTCCGAACCTCGGCGACGGTGTCTTCGGTTTGCGACTGGACGCCGTCTATCATCGCCTCGATCTCGTCGGCGGCGTCGGCCGTCTCCTCGGCGAGTCCCTTCACCTCGTCGGCGACGACGGCGAACCCGCTGCTCGCACCGCTGCCTGCACGACCCTCGGCCCTGGCCGCCTCGATGGTCGCGTTGAGCGCGAGGAGGTTCGTCTGTCCGGCGATGTCGGCGATGAGGTCGACGATCTCGCCGATCGCCTCCATCTGGTCGTCGAGCTGTTTCACCTTCTCGGCGCTCGATTCGATGGCTGACTGCGACTCACGGACGCGGGCTATCGCGTCGCGGGCGGTCGCTTCGCCCGTGTCGGCGATCGTCGCCGTCTGTTCTGCGGCGTCGGCGACGGTCTCCGTCGAGGAGGCCACCTCCTCTATGGCCGCCGAGAGGGTGTTCATCTCGCCCGAGACGCGCTCGAGCATCTCGCGTTGTTCGTCGGCCCCCTCGGCGATCGCGTCGACCGAGCCGCCGAGGTCGTCGCTCAGCGACGCCACCGTGTCGACGCTCGTGGTCGTTTGTTCCGCGGCGTCGGCCACCTCGTGGGCGAACGTCTGGATCTCCCCCATCGCAGACTCGATGTCGGCCATCATCTCGTTGAACGCAGAGGCGATCTGCGTCATCGCCTCGCTCTCGCTTTCGGCGTCGAGTCTGACGGTGAGATCGCCGTCTGCGGCCGCTCGCATCTGTGTGCGGTACGCCTCGGCGGTCGCTTCGAGGTGGTGGTTGAGTCGCTCGACTTCTTCGCGTCGCGCCTCCACGTCGGCCTTCTCGGCTTCGAGTTCGGCTCTCGCCTCCTCGACCGCCTCGCGTTCGGCGCGTTGTTCGGAGACGCGGTCGAGTTGCCGGTCGACCTCCTCGCGCGACTTCTCTATCGAGTACCAGTTGACCGTCAACGCGAGCGCGAGCGCCGTGATGAACGTCGCGTGGATGCCGCCCCAGACGATCGGATTGGCGATCGCCGCCGGGTGATTGTACACGAGACTCGAGTCGATCAGACTGAACAGGCCGTGGCCGACCGCGACGTACCCCATGCCGACGGCGAACGGCAGCCAGTCCTCGTAGAGCGCGAGCACGGCGACGAAGACGAAGAAGTGAAAATGCGCCTCGATGTAGCCGCCAGAGAGCTTCACCAGCGCCATCGACACCGTCATGGCGCTGAACGCGGCGATCACGGTCCGCGTCCGCCGGGGGAACCACGAGCGGGTGGCCAGCGCCGCGGTCGCGAGGATCAACGCGAGGAAGCCGACGAGCATCCAGCGAGGCGTGGCGGGGATCTCAGCGCCGGTGAGGACGGACTCTGTCCCCTCGTAGAGCCCGAGTCCGAGGAGGAACGGCGTCTGTGCGACGACGAGGATCAGGATGTTTCGGTGGCGGCGACGCCACATTGCTCGGGGCATCGACGTGCCGTCGGGGATGTACCGGACGATCTCACGGAGCGTCTCGCCGACACCAGCAGACGAGTGTGACGTCGACGACGGGCCGGCGTCGGTCGTGGGCGGTTCGGTGGCTGACTCGACCATGGGTGTCGTCCAGACACACGACACAAGAACGTTCGGCCCCAACTATCGGAGCTGATACTGGCGTGTCACGCGACGGCGCTCTCGGGCGACAGGCGCGCCGGGGGCGACCGGTATATATTGCTCCCGGCCCACGACCCGGTCGTGACGCTCGATCCGATCCACGTCGAGAACATCGCGCGGCTCGCGTACGGGATCGCCGGCGACGTGGACACGACGGACCACGAGGGACTCGCCGAGCGGATCTTCGAGGACTGGCTCCCGTCGCTTCGCCGCGACGGGCGCGTGGTGATCGAGCCCGTCGGTCCACACGAGCGTCGGCGGGCGTCGATCGACGACGTCGCGCTCACAGAGCGACCGTTCGAGACGGTCCACGGGCTCGACTCTGGGACGATCAATCCGACGACGTTCAAGAACGGGCTGGTCGTCGACGTGGCACACGCCGCGATGGCTGCGACGCCGACCGACCTCGACCTCCACCGCGACCGGACGATCGTCGCGACGGTCCACGCCGGCGACTCGACCGCCAGCTTCGACGACGAGTGGCGGGAGCGCGACGAGGGCCACACCCGTCAGCGGGTGCTTCACGCGCCGCGGGTCGACCGGTACGCAGAGGGGGTCGTTCACGCGCTGGCGTTGTACCTCGCCGAGGGGACACACGCGCTCGACCACGCCGACCAGGTCGACGAGCTGCTTCTGCTCGACGGGCCCGTGTACCCGAAAGAGCTGTTCACCTGGGAGGACCGGGATCCCGCGCTCGGCGAGCTCGCCCGGGAGGCGAAGCCGCGGGCGGTCGCCGAGACGTACGTCCGGCTGGTCGAGCGGTTCGTCGAGCGAGACGTTCCACTCGCCGGCTTCGTGAAGAACCCGACGAGTCGAACCATCGTCCGCGCGCTCGGTCGGAAGGGCGTGGAGTCGCCGTGGCCGGACGACACCGCGCTGTTCACGCGGCTCTTAGAGCGTCGCGAGGCGGGAGGGGGACAAGCGGAGGGAGACGGCGGGTCGGCGGGCAGAGAGGGCGAGTTCGGACGGTCCACGAGCAGTGACCGAATCGACGACGAGCTCACCTTCACCACCTGGTTCCACAGCCGCGGCGGACCGGACGGAACGATGGCCGAAGACGGTGACGCGCTCGGGATCGACCGTGAACTCGATCGGGTCTTGTACGAGCCGACGTTCATGATCCTCTACGATCCACGGACCGACGTGACGTACAAACTCGAGGCGCCGTACGCGTTCACCCGCGACGAGGCGACCCGGGACCGGCTGACCCGACAGGTCCTCGCCGAGGTGGCGACGACACGAGGGCCGCCGGCGGCCGTACAGAAGGCGGACACGCTCGCGCGAATCAGCGCCACGGAGAAGGCTGCGCTGCGCCGGAAGTTCGAGGAACGGTTCGACAGCGATCAGCAGGCGACCTACGACGATCGACGGTGGGGCAAAGCCGACTACTAACGCGCCGCCGGGAGGATCCGACTCAGAACGCGTCTACGAGCAACAACGCGTAGATGGTCGCGTTATACGCCCCGTGTGCGAGTCCAGGAACGACCAGGTTCTCGGTACGCTCATAAAGGTACCCGAGGATACAGCCGAGTCCGGCGGCGATCGCGACGTACGCCCACCGCTCCGCGCCGGTTCCCTGTACCCCGACGAGGTGGATCACGCCGAACAGCCCGCCGGCGACGACGATTGAGGGCACCGCGGCGAACGTCCGCCGGAGGCCGCCCTGGACGACGCCACGGAACAACACTTCTTCGACGGGACCGACGATCAAAAGCGAGACGAGGATCATCGCGACGTAGTAGGTAACGGGGTCACCAGCAGGGACGACCGCCTGGTTCTGACCCGTCGAGAGTCCCGCGCGAGAGAGCGCGAACAGCGACCCGTATTGGAGCGTCAACAGTCCCACGGCGGCAGCAGCGACGAGTCCACTCTCCCGGAGCGTAGGGCGGGAGTACCGGAGGAGGTCCCACTGATCGGTGAGCGCGAGGTAGCCGAGCGAGGCCGCGAAAAAGCCCGCGAACTGTACCACCGTTCGGAGCAGCTGCCAGGCGGTGGTGTCGGGGGCGACGAGGCCGGCCCGAACGGCGAGCGCGACGAGCGGGGCAGTAACCGCGCTTGCGGCGAAAAGCGCCAAGAGGACGGCGACGATTGCGCTCAGAAGTCGAGCGAGCCGTGGCGCCGATCCGGGGGCGTCGTCGGACATCGACGGCCGTAGGCGCCGCGGGGAGTTAGGCGCTCCGGAGCCGGGAAGCGCTTCGGCGGATGCGCTGCTCAGGTTGGTTTTGACATCCACTCCGCGCTAAATCGCGAGGCATTCTCGTCTCAATGCTGGTGAAACGCGAACGAATATCCTCGGTTGTAGCCGCTGGAGGACGTCAATCTCATCGTTCGATTCGGAACTCGCGTTTGTCCGCGACCGCCTCCGCCTCCGGGAAGTCGCCGCCGCCAAGCAGGCCACGAGCCGCTCGCTTCCCCCATTCAACAGCCGGCTGAGTAAACGTCGAGACGCCAGCGAGCTCGCCGTAGAGGA
>Ga0209917_1000070_pt1 | contig 35989 bp, 43 predicted proteins | sample SalPon2_C_H2O_MG_FD_185710 | JGI IMG/M metagenome (GOLD analysis project Ga0209917, IMG submission 185710) | Salt pond water microbial communities from South San Francisco under conditions of wetland restoration - Salt Pond MetaG R2_C_H2O_MG... | ecosystem: Environmental > Aquatic > Non-marine... | reverse complement strand
CATCCCCAGCAGGATTTCGGCGGCGTCCCGGCTGGCGAGGTAGGGCACCTGTCGGCGAACCTTGTTCGCCAAGTCGCGGCCGGTGACGATGTGTCGCGTGACCGTCTCGTCAGGGTCGCCGCCGGCATCGACCAGCGTCGGCGGCGGGTTCGTCCGCCCGACCGGGACGCCGCGCTGGACGCGGAGCCACGCGTTCCAGTCGGTGAGGTAGTCGGGACCGGTGCCGACCACGTCGGCGTCGCCGGTGCCGGCGGCCGCCTCGCTCGCGAGGACGCGAACCCGCTGGCTCTGTGGGATGGCTCCCCGTGGCACGTCCTTCCAGAGCAACTGTGAGACGTGCGGGCCGGTCGCGGTCCCCGGAACGAGTCCTCGGAAGACGCGCGTGGCGCCGAGCGATCCGCCGCGCGGGTCGGCCGGTCCGCCGGGACCGGCGTAGCCTCCCAAGCTGTCCAGATCGGCCACCGCTGCGGCGACGTCGCCGTCCGTGCCGTACGCCCCGAACGGCACGTCGCGACAGAGCGCGCGACAGTAGAGTTCGATCAGTTCTGCCCCCATCTCAGACGAGGCGAAGGCGGGTGGGGGCGCCATGTCGACCGCCCACGGATCGGCGCCCATCCCCTCGAAGGCGTGGGCGCCGTGGGGTTCGGCGAGCCGTCGACCCTCCGGATCGGTGTCGAGTTCGACGGCGTTGTACGCGTCTACCGTCCCCGCGTCGAGGGCGTCGACCAGACTCGCGTACGCCGCGGCGGTCGGGACGCCGTCGTCGCGGTGGGTCAGCGCCTTCCCGTAGTTGGTCACCGGGTCGTCGTCGCCGTCGGCGTCCGCCTCGTCGACCCGGTAGGCCGAATCGAGGAGTTGGTGGCGCGCCGCCCGTTGCCGGCGGAGGAAGGCCGCCTGCAGGCGGCGGTGGGGGTCGTCGGTCATCAGCCACCGCCTCCCTGCACGCCGTAGAGGCCGAGGTCGAACGCGAAGGCGTCGCTCGCGACGGCGTTGCCGACCCACGTCGGCACTGCCCACTCGATTCGGAGATAGTGGGTGCGTCCACCGCTGTACGTCCCGAGGGTCGCGCCGTCGACGAGGCAGTCGTAGACGGTCGCCGCCTCGCCGCCGTCGAGCGGGATACCGGTGCCGAGGCCGCCGAGGCCGACGAGCGACGAGAGCGACCCGGTGTAGGCGTCGGTCGTCGTCCCCGTCGCCGCCGGCCGTCCCGGATCGTCGGGATCGAAATACGACACCGCCGTCGTGGTCAGTTCGTCGAGTTCCCCTTCGGCGTCGGTCGCCCCGAGGGAGTCGGCCTCGGCCGCCGACTGTCCACCTTCGGCGTCGGTTCGCTCGCGCCCAACGAGCGAGAGGTGGCCGGGCAGGCCGTCGACGCGGAGCGCGAGCGTGAGTCGCCCCGAGTCGCCGGGTTTCAAATCCGTGAGGTCACAGAGCGGCGCCGTCGCGTCGCTCCGCGGCGTCGGCCAGCCGTCGCTCGTCGCCACGCGCGTCGTCGCCGCCTCGACGCGCTTGTGCCACGCGACTTCGAGGTCGAGTTCGCCGGCCGCGAGGCGGTTCCCGTCGAACGACTCGGCGTCGCTGAAGAAGGCGTCGGTCCCGGCCCCGACGCCGCCGGCGACGGCACCCGTCGCGGCGAGGGCGCTCAACGCCCGCCGTCTCGTCAGCGTGATCCCGTCCCCGCCGTCCATCGTATCCCTCGGTCGACGGGACCGTACTTCGTTAATCACACCATTCGAGAACTGAATCGGGGATTAACACGGCTTCAGGAGAGGCAATATGGCGTCACACCCGGAACGCTTTTTCCGACCACCGATTCATGTGAGAGTATGACAACCGACGACCTCCGCGAGGCGCAGAAACCGCTGAAAGAGACCTACGAAGCCGATCCCGAGGCGGCGCAACTGACGCTCACCGCCACGGGCGACGAGGCGGCGGACGCGACGGCCTGTAGCGTCGAAGTCGGCGAGGCGATGTACGAGGCGGAGCTCCACGAGGGGGCGGGCGGGTCGGGCACCGCCGCCTGTTCGGGCGACCTTCTGCTCGGCGCGCTCGCGGCCTGCTCGCAACTGACCGCTCAGGCCGTGATCGAGAACTTCGGCGTCGACGCCGACGTGTCGGTGACCGTCGAGGGTGACCTCGACCTCCGGGGGACGATGGGCGTCGCGGACGTGCCCGTCGGCTTTCAGGAGATCCGACTCGACGTGACGCTCGCCGGCGACCTCGATCCCGAAACCGCGGCGTCGATTCGTGACGCGACCGAGCGGTTCTGCGTGGTGTATCGGACGCTAGTCGAGTCGCCGGCAGTCGCTACCGAGTGGACGTTCGAGGAGAACGCCGAGGGTGAGATTTGAACTCACGAGTCCTGACGGACAGTTGCTCTCGAAGCAACCGCCTTGGCCGGGCTAGGCTACCTCGGCTCACTCGATAGTGTGGGAGCGGGCGTTTAATCGGTTTCGGTTCGACGCTGGCCGTCGATACTGACGCGCTCGCGCGCCGGTATTCCGGCGAGCAACCGGACCGGCTTCCCGCCCGCCGTCCGCCGGAATCCCGCGGATTCAAGTCAGCGGCGTCCAAGCGACGGACATGGCGACTGTCGATACGGCTATCAACGCGGTACACCTGCTGGTTGGCGGGCTGTGGGCCGGAAGCGTGCTCTTCGTCGCGCGGGGACTGTTGCCCGCCGCACGAGCGGGGACCCTCGACGCCGAACCGCTCCGGGGGCTGATCGGTCGATTCCGCACGGGGTCACGCGTCGCCTCCCTCGCGCTCTTTCTCACCGGCGGCCATCTCGCGGGAACGCGTTACACCGCCGAGAGCCTCCTCGGATCGACGCGTGGCTACCTCGTCGTCGCGATGGTGGTGCTGTGGCTCGTCATGACCGGGCTGATCGAGGTGGGATCGGGTCGCCTCGCCGACGGCCTCGACGAACGGAAGGTCCGGGAACCCGCCCAGTCGGCGACGCCGTTTCTCACCGGGGCCGCGGTGGCCGGCATTGGCCTCCTCGTCATCGGCGGCGTCCTGCTGTAGGCGTCGGGCCCATCGGTCGTCGGCGGGAACGATACTCTCGCTTAACCGCGGATTAACTAAGCAGTCGGCGCCGCTGTTCTTCATCGGGGACCGTGTCACACGCTCCCCATCCCCCTCATGTCACTCTGTCCGAACTGCGGGACGGCGATTCCCCGGTGGCGAATCGTCGCCCGCGACGACGGCGTGCGGTCACACGCTGAGTGTCCGGACTGTTGGGAAGTGCACCCGGTGTCGGCACCGCCGCGTACGTAGCGGCGGGCCGACCCCGGTTCCGGACTGCAGGAGTGGCAATCACGTGGTGAACACAGGGAGTGGCGACGCCGTCTCGGCCGATCGATCACCAATACGGTTTATGGTACGTCAGTACCGGTGGTCCGGCGAACCACCGGTACACAGTCACGATACTCCGTATCACGCACCGACGACGCGTCGCCGTAGACGATTCGTTCGACGATGTCGTCCAGATCCGGTGGCGTGCGGTCACGTGTCGGTTCGTCCGCGGGAAGGTGTGGGACGAGAGGCATCTGCCATCACCCCGCGCGTAAATGATGGTTTCCTGACTGAAAAACGCCCCGCCGACCTACCGGCCGAGTCCGACCGAGCCACGGGTGAGGTCCGCGACGGCGACGAGGGCGACGCCGACCGTCGTCGCGGCGCTTCCGCCCACGGTGACGGCCGTCTTCACCAGCGTCCGGACGGCCGCACACGACAGCGTCAGGGCGTCGCCCCCCGACGAGCCGACGACGAACGTCCCCTCCGGCCCGCCGCACGCGACCAGAAAACCGACCACGGCGCCGGTAAAGAGGTACAACAGGATCGGTGTGAGTATCGACACGCCGAGGAGGGTCCCGAGCCAGCCCAGCAGGTTCCGGTCCATGTACGCCGTAATCGAACGCGGACACATAGACACCGGGGAATCGGGCCGATGCTTTGATCAAGATCAAAACGTACGTCGTATGATGAATGCCTTCTGATCCCGTAGCGACGCTCCGGAACGTCGCTGGCGACGCCCTCCGCGCCGTGGCCGCGTACGACAGGGACGGCTTCGACCTCCTCTACGAACGCGCGGACGTGGCGGAAAAGGAGACCGCCATCGACCGCATCCACGAGGAACTCGTGTTACAGGAACTCGGCCGGGAGTATATCGAGCAACTGTTCGGCGTCGGTCGGTGGCACTGCACGATGCACAGTTTCGAGCGAGCGACGTGCGTTCACTACGCCGAAGGCGAGTTCTCCGGCGTGTTCGTCTCCGTCGACAGCGGCGCCGACATCGACTTGGAGGAGGTGGCCGCCGCGTGCCACGATCCGGGGACGTGAGAACCGGACACTTTTTATTTTAGGTCCCCCTAAACGACTTCGATGGCAACTGGTACGCAGTCGGGAACGGACGACGACGGCAAGCCGTCTCCGCCCGAGACGCCCACGGTGTCGGTCTGTGAGACGTGTCCCGGTCGGACGGTCTTCATGGAGTCCGGCAACACCGACGGCTGGATCGCAAGCGACCTGACGGTCGAACCGACGCAGTAGGCCGCCGTTATAGTAGGGTTCGGAACTGCTTGTACGGCCGATCGCACGATAGCGTGCGATCGGCTGTGTGATGACTTACAACGGCTACTATATTTTCTCGACCGACGCAGCCACTCGGTTATCAGCGCCGGGACGACGACGCCGAACTCGATGGCCGCACTGTCGGTCACACCCTGAATCAAGTACCAGCCGGTGAGGCCGAGAAACACGAAGGGAGTCGTCGTCTTCGTATCGAGCGTGCGGAGGGAAGCACGGACCACACGGGACGGTACGGCACCGGCCGCATCGTTTCACCGCATCGTCACGTACGTCAGGAAGACGAGCGCGACGAACTGCAGGGCACGCATCGCGAGTACGGCAATCTGGGCGCCCGGGTCGGCGGCGTACAGCATCCCCGAACTGAGGAAGAAGCCGATAGCGACGACGTTCTCGACGGCGAGGACGAGCGCGAACGCGACGAGGCCGAGCGTGAGCGGTGTTCCGAACGCGCGGTAGTTGCGCCACCAGACGGCCAGCAGCGCGGCCAGCAACGCGATGTTCAGGCCCGCGAGGGCGCTCGCTATCGTGAGGGTTGGGGTCATTGGTGCCATGTTAGACGTGCTCCGTGATCTCCTCGAACTCCTCGCGATGGCGGTCGAAACGGTCGGTGAGGAAGTAGAGCCGACCGTACGCCTGATCGCCGCTCTCGATCACGTCGTGCTCCTCCAGCATGTCGAGATGATGGCGAACCGAGTTGTAGTCGATATCCAGTTCCTCGTGGAGTTGGTTGGCGTTGCGCGGCCGCTCGTCGAGCAGGCGAATGATCTTCGCGCGGTTCGTCCCCCCGCGCGTCCCGGCGAGCAGGTACCAGAGTGCCTTCTCCATCGAGGGGTGCGTTTTTTTGAGACGGGCGGTTGTAACTGTGTGCCGATTCGTGAACGCCGTCGTCCCGCTCACGGACTGATGGTCTTCGATACCCAGCCGCTCGGGCCGTTCGGATACGCCTTCCGCTCGTCTTCTGGCTGGAGCGTCCCGAGGCCGTCCGTCGCCCGGACGACCACCTCGTGCTCGCCGTCCGGGGGGTCGTAGCGATACACCCACTGGCGCCATACATCGTCGCCGGGAAGCGGCTCGGAGAGCTCTGCGTCGGTCCACGTCGCCCCGCCGTCGGTCGACACCTCGACGCGCTCGATGCCCCGAGTGCCCGCGTAGGCCGGGCCGGCGACTTCGACCCGCCCGTCGTCCAGGTGGTTCTCCGCCCAGAGCTTCGCCACCGTGTTGACCGGGCCGGTGCCGTGCCAGCCGCGCTCCTCCCAGTAGCCCGTCGCGGGTTCGTCCAGAATCTCGATTTCGGTCAGCCACTTGACGTTGATCTCGCCCCAGTGGCCGGGAATGAGCGCCCGCGCCGGCGCGCCGTGTCCGCGGGGCAGCGCCCGGCCGTTCATCCCGACGGCCAAGAACCCGGTTTCGAGCGCGTCCACCGGGAACTCCTCGTAGAAGCCGTCGGCGGCGCGGAGCATGACGTACTCGCCCTGAAGGTCGGCGGGTTCGAGCAGGTCCATCAGGGGGACGCCCGTCCAGAGCGCGGTGTCCGTCTTCCGCCCGTTGAGCGACTCGCCCACACACCGGAGCGTGTTGAACTGGTGCTCGTGTTCCATCGACTCGATGTCGTCGAACGTATAAGTCGTCTCCTCACCGACGGCGCCGTGAATCCGCAGCGACCAGTCCTCGCGGGACGGTTGGGGATCGACGTTGGCGATGTCGACCGTGTAGAAGTGATCGCTCACCAACGGTTCGAGGAACTCCACGTCGAAGGACTTCTCCTCGGCCTCGGCGAGCAGCGCCGCCACGTCGTCGGGGATCGGTTTCTCGGGGGCGTCGTCGTCGACGTCGGTCGCGAGCACCCGCCGACCGCCGAGCGCGAGGAGGCCGAAGAGGACGGCGACGGCGCCGGAGAGTGCCGCCCGCCGCGAGTCGTCGGTCGTCCCGTCGCCGGTTCCGTCGCCGGCCCCCCTGAGGTCGACGACGGTCGAGACCAGGGCCGCGCCGACCGCTGCACCGACCGCGGAGGCCGCCGAGCCGGAGAGTGCGGCGGCGGCGAGACCGACGCCCACGGCGACGGCGACCGGCGCGGCGAGCGGTCGCTGCAGTCGGTGGACGGCGACCCGGACGGCCCCGACGACGACCCCGAGCGCGGCGGCGGCGGCCGCCAGCCCGCTCCCGTACGCCAGCTTGCTCCCCAGGTCGCCGAGGACGGTGATGGCGAACGTGACCAGGACTGCGGGCGCGAGCGTGACCGTCGCGTTGGCGATGGGGGCGGCGACGAAGGCCGGCGAGCCACCCACGGCGGCGTAGGAGCCGGCGATGGCCGCGGCACCGCCGGCGAGAGCGACCGTCGCCCGAGCGAGACGACTGGTGAGCGCCTGTCGGTTCATACACTGATGGAGGCGGTCCAGCGGGTAATGGATTTCTCAAGGTTCGACCGAACTCCGTCTAGAATTCGGATGGCGAAAGACAGTAGAGCGCCCCGTCTGTACGGGCACACGGTGTCCCGGACTCGGAGCCGTATCGCACTCGCCGCCGTCGTCTACGCGGTGCTGTTGGCGCAGGTGTTGCTCTATCCCGGGATCGATACGCTCGTCGCGGCGCTCGGCGCCGACACGGCACTCGACGCGAGCATGTGGTTTCTGACCGCCGAGTTCGCGGCCTTCGTCGTCTTCGCCATCCCGTGGGGGCTGGCGAGCGACGCCGCCGGTCGACGGGTCCCTTTCGTCGCCGCGGGCGCTCTCCTCGGCGCCGTCGGCTACGCCCTCCTCGCCGTCGTCCCGAGCGCGACCGACTCCTTCGCCGTCGCGCTCGTGGTCCGGGCGTTTCAGGGCGCGGCCACCGTCGGTGCCTTCTCGCTCTCCATGACGATGCTCATGGACCTCGACGGCTCGCACGGCCGCAACATGGGCGCGACGGGCATCGCCATCGGCCTCGGGACGGCGACGGGCGCCCCCGTGGGCGGCCTGCTGTACGAACTCGGTCCCTTCGTCCCGCTGTACGCCGCGAGCGGGGTCCTCCTCTGCATCGCCGCCGCCGTCCCGTTCGTCGTCGACCGGGCGCCGGCGGGCGCGGAGCGCCGGTCACCGTTCGAGGGCCTCCGGCGGACGCCGGCGCTCGCGCTCCCCTACGCCTTCGGTTTCGTCGACCGCCTGACCGCCGGCTTCTTGTCCCTGGTCGGCACGCTGTATTTCCGCACCGTCTTCGACCTGAGCCCGGGGGCGACCGGGCTGACGCTCGCGCTGTTTTTCGCCCCCTTCGCCCTCCTCCAGTACCCCTTCGGCGTCGTCTCGGACCGCATCGGGCGGACGCTCCCTATCGTCGTCGGGTCGGCGCTGTACGGCGGCGCGGTGATCCTCGTCGGGTCGGTGGCCGACCTCCGGACCGCACAGGCGGCGATGGTGCTCGTGGGCGTCCTCGGCGCGCTCATGGCGCCGGCGACGCTCGCGCTCGTGACCGACCTCGCCGCGCGGACGGAGCGCGGCGTCGCGATGGCCGGGTTCAACATCGCCGGCAGCCTCGGCTTCCTCGCCGGCATCCTCGTCGGCGGGTTCGCGGCCGACGCCTACGGCTACGGGACGGCGTTCCTGCTCGTCGGCGGCCTCGAACTCGTGCTCGCGGCGGCGACCGTCCCCGCCTTTCTGCGGCTCCGCGTCGGTCGCGAGCGGATCGACGGGGCGTAGCTACAGGCTGTACACCAGCCGCTCGCCCGTCTCCAGCCCGTTCCGGATGGCGGCGTGGACGCGTGCCTCGCCGGCGACCCAGTCGCCGAGACAGTAGAGCCCCGCGTCCTCCGGAGCGTCGCGGACGCCCCGACGGAGCCCCGACTCCGCGAGCGCGTACCGCCAGCCCTGATGGTCCGTCCACTCGGGCTCAGTCAGGCGGTCGTCGCCCACGATGTCGGCGGCGTGGGCCGCGAGGTCGGCCACGTTCCTCTCCGCCGCCGCGTCGTAGCGTTCGACCGACCACTCGTGGTTCGCCTGCACGATCAGGACGGACTCGCCGTCGGGGACGTGGCCCGGCTTGCACTCCTCGCGGGAGATCCAGCCCACTGCGTGCTCCTTGTCCGTGTTCACCAGCGCGTAGTAGGGCACGTCGAGTTCGAAGGGATACCCCAGGACGGCGGTCCAGACCGTCCGGTAGTCCACGTCGCGGACGGCGTCGAGCAGGTTCTCGCGGGCCGCACCGTCCCACTCGGCCGTCTCAAGCAACGTCGCCGTCTGCGGCGCCGGGGGATTCAGGAGGACGACGTCGAACGGCCCCCAGTCCGTCCCGTCGGCGTCGGTCAGCGTCCACGCGCCGTCGGTCCGGGCGATCCGTTCGACCCGCGTGCGCCGGTGGACCGCCGCGTCCGTCGCGCCGAAGAGGTGTTTGGCGAAGCGGGTCAGCCCCGTCTCGTAGGTGAACTTCCGCTCCTGGTCGTCCCGGCCGTCGCTCACCGTCCCCGTCCGGTCGAAGACGTCGATGCCGCCCTCGATTTCGACGAGGCCGTCGTCGAAGCGGTCGAGGAGGTCGAGCACCCGCTCGTCGTCGTCTTTGATGTAGTTGGCGCCGTAGTCGTAGATCACGCCGTCGCGACGGCGCGTCGCCGCCCGCCCACAGAGGCCACCCGACTTCTCCAGCACCGTGATCGAGGCGTCCGGAACCGCGCCGTCGACGACGTAACAGGCCGCGGCGGCCGCGGCGCCGGCGCCGACGACTCCGATCGATGTCATACCTACCCTACGGCTGGACGGGTAAAACAACACGGGGGCGCCCCATCGACCGTCGCTCCGACCGCCGACGGCCGAGAACATATGCACGTCGCTCGACGAGGGGGAGACATGAGCGACGCCGTTCCCGACACGTTCGACGCGTACGCGGCCGACCGCGAGGACGCCCGGTTCACCGACTGGCTCCGCGAGCGATCCGAACCGGACTGGACGGCGGCCGTCGACGGGCGGTTCGTCCGCGAACTCGCCGACGGAACCGTCGACGACGCTGTCTTCCGCCGGTATCTGGAGCAGGATTACGCCTTCGTCGAGACGTTGACGGGCACGTTCGGCCACGCCCTCGGCGAGGCGCCCTCGATGGCGGCGAAAGCGCGGTTCGCCGGGTTCTTGGGGACGATCACGAACGAGGAGAACGACTACTTCGAGCGGTCGTTCGCGGCGCTGGACGGCGACTCCGAGGCGGAACCGGACGCCACGACGCGCGCCTTCATCGACCTGCTCGAACGCGCCGGTCGGCAGGGTGGCTACGCCGAGACGCTGGCCGTCCTCGTGCCCGCCGAGTGGGTGTACGAGACGTGGGCGACGGGGATCGAGTCCCGTCCCGACGCGTTCTATCTCGACGAATGGGTCGAGCTACACGCGAACCCGCCATTCGTCGACTTCGTGGCGTGGCTCCGGCGCGAACTGGATCGAGAGGGCACGGCCGTCTCGGCGCGCCGCCAACGGCGCCTCGACGCCCTGTTCCGGCGGACGGTCGAACTGGAGCGGGCGTTTTTCGCGGCGCCGTACGGGGACGACCCCCGCCGATACGGGTCGTCGTAACCGTGTCCCGGCGTCCCGTGTCGGCGACGCATCAGTACTGACGTACAACGATCCGTGTGGTCGACGGCGTGCTTCGATCGGTCAGTCGACGTGGGATCGGCGTATCGGGTCCCGGTCGCCGTCCGCGGAGTCGGGGAGGCGCTCCTGAAACCCGACGAAGTTCGTGACCTCGCCCGCGTCGTTCTCGATTGGGGCGACCGTCACCCGGTTCCAAAACTCCGTCCCGTCCTTCCGGTAGTTTCGAACCTCGACCGTGATCGGTTCCTGCGCGGCGATGGCGTCCCGCATCGCCGTGACCGCCTCGGGGTCGGTCCGCTCGCCCTGCAAGAACCGGCAGTTGTGGCCGTCGATGCTCTCGAATGCGTAGCCGGTCATCGCTTCGAACGCCGCGTTCACGTAGACGAGTGGATTGTCCTCGCGGGACGGATCGCTGAGGGTGATGCCGATCGGTGCCTCGTCGATGATCCGCGACCGGCGTTCGAGTTCCGCCTCGCGTTCCTTCCGGTCGGTCACGTCGCGGCCGTAGATGACGACGCCGTCGATCAACTCCCGGCCGAGGAGGTTGTGGCCACGCGTCTCGATCCAGATCCGGGAGCCGTCGGGCCGTTCGTGGCGGAACTCGACCGTGCGGCGGCCGCCGGGATCGGCGACCAGTTCGGCAAAGGCCGCCATCACCCGAGGGCGATCCTCCGGGACGATGAGTTCCGCGCCGTCGGTGCCCCGGAGGTCGTCGGAGCTCCGTCCCATGACCGTCTCGGTCGACGGCGTGGCGTACTTGACGGTCGCGTCCGGGCCGACGATGAGGATGGCGTCCGTGGCCTCCGTGATGATTATCTGATCGCGCTCGCGGGCCCGTTCGTTTCGGTGTTTCTGGACCAGGTTGATGATTCGGTTCGCCAACAGGGCGTACTCGTCGGCGCCGCCACCCTTCTGGAGGTAGTCGCTGACGCCGGCGGAGATGGCGTCGCCCGCGACTTCCTCGCTCCCCTTGCCGGTAAAGAGGACGAAGGGGAGGTTCGGGCGGTCCGCACGGACGGCCTCGAGGAACTCGATGCCGTTCAGCCCGGGCATGTTGTAATCCGAGACGACACAGTCGATACCGCCGGTCGCCAGAATGTCGAGTCCCTCCCCGGCGTCCATCGCCGTCGTGACGGTGATCCGGTCGTCCTCGCGTTCGAGAAAGGTTGCAGTCAGTTCGACGATTTGGGGGTCGTCGTCGACGTGCAGGAGGTGAATGGGGTCGGCTGTGACGTTCATCGGACGGACCTCACGACTCCGAGGGCACGTGGCATAATAACAGTTGTCAGGGGCCACGAGATGCCCGTCTCGGTGGCCGTGACGCCGCGTTACTCCCCCGCCGCGACGTGTGCCCGACCGATCGCCTTCCAGCGATTCGAGCGCACCCGGCGGACGTTGAGCGCGGCGGGAACGACGGTTTCGGCGACCATCGCCACCAGCAACGCGGTGGCGCCGAGCGGCGTGACGAGCCCGAGGGCGGCGAGGGGGAGCGCACAGCCGTAGCGACCGACGAGCGACGTGACGAAGGGGTACTGTGTGTCGCCGGCGCCGCGGAGCGTCCCCGTCGCGGAGCCGTCGATGCCGAGGAAGACGACGCTGACCGCGGCGGCGGCGACGAACGGCGCCGCAATAGTGACGACGGCGGGGTCGGAGACGAACGCGCCCGCGACCCACGGCGACAGCGCCACGAGGAGCGTCGCGGCGACGACGTACACCGTCGCCGAGAGGCGGACGATGGCCAGTGCGTACGCCTCGGCGTCGGCTTCGTCGCCCGCGCCGAGTCGCTGGCCGACGAGCGTGCTCGCGGCGATGGAAAAGCCCCAGGAGAAGCTGTCGGTCAGGGTGCGAACGCGGCGGGCCACCTCGTAGGCGGCGACGACGGCCGGGCCGAAGGTGGCCGCGATGGCGACGAGGGGGAAGGCGACGAGCATCTCGGCGGTGCGACGGGCCATCAGCGGCGCGGAGACGGCCAGGAGCCGCCGGGTGAGGGGGACGAAGCCGTCGAATCCGAGGGTGTCGCGGGTGACGGCGACGGGACACGCCCCACGGCCGAGGTACGGCCGGCCGGACAGTCCCCACGCGAAGACGAGGGCGACGAGCCCCGTCGCGAGCGAGGTGCCGATGGCGGCGCCGGCGACGCCGAGACCGTAGCCGAAGATCAGGACCGCGGAGAACGCGATGTTCATCAGCGCGCCGCCGGCGCGGATCAACATGGGCGTCACGGTGTCGCCGACGCCGGCGTAGGTGCGACTGGCGATCAGGTTCGGAAACTCGAACAGGAGCGCGGGGGCGACTAAGGCGAGGTAGGTGGCGGCGTGACGGAGGGGGTCGGCTTCGGAGCCGAGGACGGCGACGAGTTCGGGGGCGGCAGTGGCATAGAGCAGGGCAATCGGCGACGCGATCAGGAGCGTGACGACGAGGGAGACGGCGACGGCGGCGCTCGCCCGCGTCGGATTCTCGGCGCCGTAAGCCTGCGAGACGAGGGAGACGGTCCCGCCGGCGAGGCCGATACCGAGGAACTTCCCCACCTGCCAGTAGGCGTTGGCGAAGGCGAGGCCGGCGACGGCCGCCGTGCCCACGTCCCAGCCGACCATCGCGAGGTCGACCGTGGATTTGGACATGATGGCGAGGCCGGTGACGATGCGGGGCCACGACAGGTCGAACGTCTCGCGGAAGCGGCGGGTGTCGATGACGCCGGCGCGGTCCAGTACGCCGGCGAGCCGGTCGAACGGTCGGACACCCATCGGGCGTCGTAACGGTGGGGACGTATTGGAGGTTGCGGGTCGGCGGCGGTGTCGGCCACGCCCCTACAGCTCCCGGGTGAGTCGGTAGGCCGTCGCGAGCGTCAGGAGGCCTGCCACGAGAAGCGCCGTCGCCGACGCGAGCACGAACCCGAGGACGAGAAACCAGCCCTCGGGGCCGAGCACCGGATACCGCTGGGTCCCGGGAACCGGCCCGACGAGTTCGAACACGCGCACGAGGTAGACGAGGACGGCGAGGGCGACGCCGGCGGCGACGCCGACGATGGCGTTGCGTCGCACCTGCAGGGCGTCGATGAGTCCGGCCGACGGCGGCCGCGCTGGGGGCTCGTCGCTCACGGCAGAGGGTTGGGCACCCACGATCAAATGCCCGTCGTTGTGCCGGCGTCACCACGCCCGACGCGTATGCGGATGGCCCGCCCGCGGCCGAATACGCCGCCGCTCGCGACCGAATCGCTCAAAGGGTACGAGTTCCTGGGTCGAACAATGACTTCGGTGGGAACCGCGGACGCGTCGCCGGGGACGGTCGATACGGGCCGTCTCGAGGTCGGCGAGACCCGCGACGGCAGCACGTTCGGACTCCCCGTCGCCGTCGTCGAAGGCGCGCGCGACGGGCAGACCCTCTACGTTCAGGCGGCCAGCGACGGCGACGAACTCAACGGCGTCGGCGTGATTCAGCGCGTCGTCCCGCGAATCGACCCAGACGAACTCGCGGGGACCGTGATTCTGATCGGCATCGTCAACTACCACGCCTTCCAGGTGGCCGAACACCGCAATCCCATCGACGACACGAAGATGAACCGGGCCTACCCCGGCGACGAGAGCGGTACGTCGAGCGAGCGCATCGCCGCCGCCACCTACGACGTGGCCCGGACCGCCGACATCGTCCTCGACCTCCACCAGGGGTCGACCAGTCGGATGATCGACGAGGTGCGTGTCAGGTGTGGCCGGCGCCACCGCCTCCACTCGCAGTGTCTCGAACTCGCGAAGACGTTCGGCTGTGGCTACGTCCTCGACCAGAAGGGGCCGGACGGTCAACTCGCCCGCGTCGCCCCCTCCGACGGCGTGCCGGCGGTCGACCCCGAACTCGGCGGCGCCGTCGGCTGGGACGAGGAAAGCATCGCTAAGGGCGTCCAAGGCGTCTTCAACGTCCTCCGGGGGTACGACTTCCTGCCCGGCGACCCGGCGGTCGAAGCCCAGACACGCGCGAAGGCGTTCGACCAGTACGGCTCGCCGGTCGGCGGCCTCGTCCGTTTCGAACACGAACTCGGCGACCGGGTGAGCGCCGACGAGACGCTGTTCGAGGTGACCGACGTCTTCGGCGAGTTGAAAGCCCGGATCACCGCCGACAACGACGGCATCTTCTGGCGGAGCCGGCGCCTCCCACAGGTCGCCACCGGCGAGTACGTCTGCTCGGTGGGGAAAAACGTCGACACGTACTGACGGATGCCCCCTGCCGACCTCGTCTGCTCCGACTGCGGCCGCACGTTCGCCGACCGCTGGCGCTGTTCCTGCGGCGCGCCCCTCGAGTTCGCGTCGGCGCCGCGCCCGGACGGGCCGGCACCCGACTTCGCCACGTTCGATTCTCGGCGCGGCCTGTGGGCGTTTTCGGACTTCCTCCCCGTCGAACGTGGCGTCACGCTCGGCGAGGGATTCACGCCGCTGGTCGAGGCACCCGACCCGAACGTCTCGTTCAAACTGGAGTACGTCTCGCCGACGGGAAGTTTCAAGGACCGCGGCGCGGCGACGGTCGTCTCGCGGGCGGTCGAACTCGGCGTCGACCGGGTGATCGAGGACTCCTCGGGCAACGCCGGCGCTGCCATCGCCGCCTACGCCGCCCGCGCGGGGCTCGACGCCGACATCTACGTTCCGGCGTCCGCCGCGGCGGCGAAACGGCGGGCCATCGAAGCCGTTGGCGCGCGGGTGGTCGAAATAGCGGGGGACCGCGAGACGGTGGCCGCCGCGTGTCGAAACGTCGTGGCGCACGGAGCGTCGGGGACCCGGCGGGGCGGCTGGTACGCCAGCCACGCTTGGAACCCTGCCTTCTTCGCCGGCACTGCCACGTTCGGAATCGAACTCGCCGCCCAGCGCGACTGGTCGGTGCCCGACGCCGTGGTCGTCCCCCTCGGTCACGGGACGCTCCTCCTCGGCGCCTACCGGGGGTTCCGGGCGCTCGCCGAGGCGGGGTGGATCGACGGCATGCCCCGACTGCTCGCGGTGCAGGCGGCGGGTTACGCGCCCATCGCGGGGGAGACACCGGGGACGAACGACCTCGCGGACGGTATTCAGGTCCGGGAGCCGGTCCGCCACGGGGCCATCGTCGACGCCATCGAGGCGACCGACGGCGACGCTGTCGCGGTGTCGGCCGAGGCGGTGCGCCGGGCTCACGAGTCGCTCCGGACGGACGGCTTCGACGTGGAACCGACTGCCGCCGCGGCAGTCGCGGGGCTCCGGGGGTACCGCGACCGGGGGACGCTCGGCGGCGACGACGACGCCGTCGTACCGCTCACCGGCCGGGGGAAGCACGCTCCTTACTGAATCTCGTCCATCGCGACGAACGCACCGCCCTCGGCCGTGATCCACGCCGTGAGTTGCTCGTCCTCGTCGACCGTCGGGGGGTAGATCGTACACTGCTCGCCGTCGCTCCCGACTACCTCGATGGTGTGTTCGAGCGTGTACGTTGGCCAGCGGTCGAGCGCGGGGCTGTCCAGCACACCCTCGGCCTCGTCGGCCGAACTCACGGCGGGTCACTCCGGATTGTGGGTCGGTCACACATCACAGTCGACCGACGGTGCGCATCCGGCTTGGCTATTCGCCGATTATCGTGGCTTAACGACCCGTTGAACGGGCGAAAGCGGAGGCTACTCTCAGCGTTCGGGGTGGGTCGGCGCGTCGAACCCCCCGCGAACGAGCGGTTTGGCGACGTGGCGGCGGGCACAGGGCGGTACCTCGTACCACCCCGGATCGAGGGCGCGGTCGAGCGGTCGCTCCACCCGCCCGGGCGCGGTCGTGTCGCAGTCCCGACACCGGTAGCCCTGGTCGCGGCCGGCGCTCTCCATCGACCGACCGCAGTCGGAACACGTCGGAACGACGCGTTCGGTCGTCACGGGGTCCCGCAGGGCGAACTTCTCGAGTTTGAGCGTTCCCGATCCGACTTCGCCACAGACGGTGACGCGGTCGCCGGCTCTGAGGCCTCGCACCCGGTCGCGGAAGCGTTTCGTCGGCTCGAAGGCGACACAGGGGAGGGTCGCCGACCCGTCCCGTATCGTCAGGTGGACGTGCCCCCCGGGCCGCGTCTCGGGGGCGTCGTCGACGACACCGTCGACGCGGTAGGCCCGCCCGTCCTGCACCGCTCCGACCGTTCCCGCCCGGAGGTGGGCGTCCGTCCCCTGGTTGGTCAGGTACGTGACCGTCCGGTCGACGGGTTCGCTCTCGATATCCGCGGCCACCTCGCGGACCGTCTCCGCGTCGTCGCCGCGGATGCCGTAGAGGATGGGTCCCGGCGCCGCCGGCACGCAGACGAGTTCGCCCTCGACCCGGTCCACCGTGTCCCAGGCGCCGGGGTAGGCCGCCTCGGCCGCCGCGAAGACGCTCTCGGCGTCCACGTCGCGGGGCGTCCCACACCGATCCAGCCGTCGGTACGCGATGTGTTCGTAGGTCCAGTCGTCGAAGGCGCGGCGGGCGCCGAGGGCCGCGAGGGCACCGATCCGCCCCCGGCCGCCATCGTGACGGTAGCCGAGGCGGTCCAGCAGGCTCTCCGTCTCCTCGACGGTGAGTCGCTCGCGGAGCGCGCGGCGGGCGAAGTCGGGGACAGCGTCGGGGACGGCGTCGGCCGTTGTGTCGGCGACGACGACGCCCGGGTCCGTCCGCGGGTCCGCGACTTCGGCGAGTTCGTCGACTTCGGCGGTCGCCAGGTCGAAGGCGCGGGCCGGATCGCAGTCGGTTTCGAGACAGAGGGCGGCGTTGCCCCGCGTCTTGAACTCGATGGCGGGGTTGAGCCGGATCAGAAAGCGGCGCTCGACCGACCCGCCGGCCGCCTCGATGGCGTCGGCCACGCGGGTCGCCACGTACGTCGTGCACATCCCGCGCTCGCGGGAGTCGGTGTCGTCGAGGCCGACGAGGGTCACGGATCGTGTAGGGCCGCCGGCGGTGAAAGCGGTTTCGCGTCGACGTACCAATCGACGGACGTGAGGAGGATACCCGACACAACCTATATATGTCGCGGAGCGCTTACCCTCCGTTATGTCACGGTCAGCACTGGTCGGAAACATCACTGCGATGCTGGGGGACGCGGGCTTCGTGGTGAGCGACCGGTGTTCGATCCGCCCGAAGAGCTTCGACTTGGCGGCCCGGCGCGGTGACGACCTGCTGTTGGTGAAGATTCTTGCCAACGTGGACGGCCTCGACGCCGAGACGGGCATGGAGATGCGTCGGCTCGGCTCGTATCTGTCGGCGACGCCGCTGGTCATCGGCCTTCGGACCCGCGACGAGGATCTGAAACCCGAAGTCGTCTACTTCCGCCACGGCGTGCCCGCGATCAACCCCGACACCGCGTTCGACCTGTTCGTCGAGAACGTCCCGCCGCTCATCTACGCGGCGCCCGGCGGTCTCTACGTCAACATCGACGGCGACCTGCTCGCGGACGAACGCGAGGAACGCGGCTGGAGCCTCGGTCGTCTGGCGACCGAACTCGGCGTCTCACGGCGCACCGTCTCGAAGTACGAGGACGGCATGAACGCAAGCATCGACGTCGCGATCAAGCTCGAGGACCTGTTCGACCAGCCGTTCAGCAACCCCGTCGACGTGCTTGACGGCGCCGAGGAGGTCCGTGACGCCGATCCGACGCCACAGGATCCCGCGCTCGACCCGGACGAGGATCACGTCCTCGCGGTCCTCGCCCGCGTCGGCTTCACCGTCCATCCGACGACTCGGGCTCCCTTCACCGCCGTCAGCGAGGACGGCGACCGCGAAATCGAGAACCTGCTGACGGGACACTCCGCGTTCACCCGGAGCGCGGAGAAGCGCGCCCGGATCATGTCCTCGCTCGGCGAGGTGACCCGTACCCGCGCGGTGTACGTCACCGAGGAACGCGAGAAGCGCGACGCCGTCGAGGGCACCGCGCTGGTGAGCCAGGAGGAACTGGCGGCGCTCCGGGACGCCGACGACCTTCGGGACCTGATCCTCGAACGCGCGCGGTCGCCGGCGGAGAGCTAACGGCAGAAGGGATTTGCGCGCCCGCGGCGATATCCCGCCCATGACGGACGGCTACAGCATCGTCCACCCCGACGACGTGCCGATCGGCGGAATCGTCCGCATCGCCCCGGAGACGGTCCGGAACCCCTGTAATCATACCGAGGAGACCCACGTCTGGTTGGCGTTCGGCGCGCCGCCGGTGGGGACCGTCGAGAACTTCGGCGCGTACGTCGTCGAGGAGGGTTAGGCGCCGTACGTCTCGTCCAGATACGCGACGATGTCGTCGCTCTCGGACATTCCGTCGACGTCGTGGTCGGGGTCGACGAGGACCGGAACGCCCGTCTGGCCGCTCACTTCCTTCACTTCCGTCCGCTCGGAGTGCGACCGGGGCACCTCGTGGGAGACGTACTCCAGACCGAGTTCGTCGAGTTTGGTCTTTACTTTCGCGCAGTAGGGACAGCCGGGGAGTTCGTAGAGTTCCAGCGATGGCATCGGTGGCAGTACTGGCTCCGTGAACTTGAGCCCCGCGGACGTGTGTGCCGCGGGCGCGACGGCGCTACGCCGCCAGCGTGTTCGTCCGCACGACGTAGTAGAAGACGAACGCGCCGGCGAGGACCCAGTGACCCAGGCGCACGTCGCTCCACTCGCCGCGTGCGGCCTTCACGATGGGGTAGGTGACGATGCCCGCCGCGATGCCCGTCGCGATGGAGTAGGTCAGGGGCATCACCAGGATGGTCATGCCCGCGGGGATGGCGTAGGAGAGGTCGTCCCACGCGATGTCGACGACGTTGCCGAGCATGACGACGCCGATGACGACGAGGGCGATGTGGGAGGCGTACAGCGGGATGGCGGCCGCGAGCGGGACCACCGCCAGTGACGCGAGAAAGAGCAGGGCGACGACGAGGGCGGTCATGCCCGTTCGGCCGCCCTCCTCGACGCCGGAGGCCGACTCGATGTACGTGGTCACGGTCGAGGTGCCGAGCATCCCGCCGACCGTGGTGCCGACCGCGTCGGCCATCAGCGGCTTGTCGATATCGGGGAGGTTCCCGTCCTCGTCGAGAAAGCCAGCGATCTGGGCGACGCCGGTGAGCGTCCCCGCGGTGTCGAAGAAGTCGACGAAAAAGAAGGTGAACACGACGAGCGCGAACGTGAACGCCTCGATGTCGGCGACGCCGGTGACGAAGGCACCCGCGAGGGGCGTGATGTCGTAGGTGGCGCCGGGGGCGCCGGCGACGAGGCTATCGGCCGCGTCGCCGCCCACGAGACCCGCGTTGGCGACGATCCAGCCGAGTGCCGTCGTCGCGAGGATGCCGACGATGATCGACCCACGGATGCCGCGGGCGTAGAGCGCGAAGGTAAAGAGGAGGCCGACGACGGAGACGATGGCGACCGGATCGGAGGCGACGGGACCTAGCTGGACCAGCGTGGCCGGATCGTCGATGACGATGCCCATCGCCTGTAAGCCGATGATGGCCAGAAACAGGCCGATACCGGTGCCGACGGCGAACTTGACCGGTTCCGGGAACGCCCGGATGATGTACTCGCGGGCCCCGACGGCCGTCAGCGCGATGAAGATGATCCCCTCGACGACGACGGCGGCGAGCGCCGTCTGCCACGGGATGCCGAGTGCGCCGACGACGGTGAACGCGAAGAAGGCGTTCAGGCCGAGCCCAGGTGCTTGGCCGAACGGCCGATTCGCGTACAACGCCATGATGAGCGTCGCCACCGCCGCCGCGATGATGGTGACGACGGCGAGCATCGACTGCACCTCACCGGGGCCGTACCCCGACACGACGATGCCCGGTTTCTCGCCCGGAATTCCGACGAGGATGCTCGGGTTCACCACGACGATGTACGACATCGTGAGGAAGGTGGTGAGTCCCGCAAGCGCCTCCGTCCGGAGCGTCGTGCCGTGCTCTTCGAATCCGAAGTAGTTCGCCAGCGAGTCGCTGAGTCCCATGTACGTCTGGTCGTATCATGTATGCCGAACTTAACGGTTGGCATGCTGACCGGGGTTCCCGTTTCGATCCGTCAGAAAATCCGATCGAACCGGCGGACGCGTGGGACCGCTGCCCGACCGGCGGGGGACGCGCCGTGCGGGGTCGGCACAGATATATCATAAACAATTAGTATGGTTATATGTAGCTACGGATTCATTTCGTAGCATGGCAACTAAAACCACACCGGAGCCCGACGACGGCGAGTACGTGGAGATGTTCCCCGACTGGGTCTACCAGATTCCCGGTATCGTCCTGATCGCCGTCGGCTTCGGCGGCATCGTGTACCTCTCGCTCTTCTGATACGGGTTGTCGTCACTGTTTGCCGGTGGCTCGCCAAGACGGACCGCCACTGACCTACAACACACCGTATGAGACGCGGGGCGGCGGTTACTCCTCGGCCAGCAGGTCGCTCGCCGTGAGGAGCGATTCGAGTTCGATGCCGTGGTCCGCGAGCAGGTCGCTCGCGCCCTCCTCCCGATCCACGACGACGAGGACCCGGTCGACGACGGCGCCGGCCTCGCGCAGCGCCTCCACGGCGTCGAGCGCGCTCTTGCCCGTCGTGGCGATGTCCTCGAGGACGACCACGTGGTCGCCCTCGTCGAGGCGGCCCTCGATTCGGTTGCCGGTGCCGTACTCCTTGGCCTGCTTTCGCGCGATGACGTACGGCCGGCCGGTTTCGGCGCTCGTGACGGCGACGAGGGGTACCGCGCCGAGCGCGACGCCGGCGAGCGTCTCGTCGTCGCCGAGGCGCTCGGCGAACGCGTCGGCGATGAGGGAGAGACACTCCGGATCGGTCTCGAAGAGATACTTGTCGACGTAGTAGTCGCTCGTGCCGCCGTGAGAGAGTTCGAACTCGCCGAACTTCACGGCGTCCGCCGCGCGGAGCGCCGCGATGAGTTCCTGGTTCGTCATTGGCGTGTTCGGGGCCGCGAACCGACATAAACGGGGCGGTTCGTCGTAGACGAATCGCCGGAATCGAGGGGCGGTTCGTCGTAGACGAATCGCCGGAATCGAGGGGCAGTTCGCGCTCGCGGGGCGTCGCGACGCGGGCGGCCTACCACGGCTCCGCCTTCAGCCCCAGCAGATACGCCCCCGCGTTCGTCGTCAGATGCAAGAGCGGCGTGGCGACGACGACGACGGCGAGGCGGGGCAGCGAGAACGTCGAGACGGTCCACGTGGGGGCGAGGAGCGCGGCGAGTGCGAGCGCCCCGACCACGAAGTCGAGTTGGTCGAGGCCGGGGACCGCGGCGCCGCGCTGCCGACCGAGCCGGCGTTTCAGAAACGAGGCGCCGATGTCGCCGAGCATCGCACCGAGCGCGAGGCCGACGGCCGCCCGGAGCGGGAAGGCCGGGAGGTCGGCCCCGAGCGCGGCGACGACGGTCGGTCGAGCGGCGTTGAGCGCGACGGCGAGGGCGATTCCGACGAGCGTGCCCACGGCCGTCCCCCGCCACGTCTTGCCGTCGCCGAGCAGTCGGCGGCCGTCGAGCGTCCGTCCGCCGTCGATGGGCCGTCCCCCGCCCGCGAGAACGGCGGCGTTGTTCGGCACGTACGCCGGCAACATTGCCCAGAGCGCCCCCGCAACGAGCGAAATCATCGGTATCCGTCGAGTAGGTCCCCGAAGGGTGTTAAACGGGGGTGATCGACTCCGTCGGTGGAACACGCTGAAGACCCCCGCCGCCCACCATCCGGTAATGTCCTCGTGGAGACGCGACGTGGCCAGCGGACTCGTGGTCGTCGTGCCCGTCCTCGTCATCCTGATCGTTCTCAACTGGCTCTACTCGCGGGTGGCCGACCTCCCCATCGTCGACACGCTGCCGCCGTACTACGGCGTGCCCGTGGCGCTCGTGGTCTTCGCCATGCTGGTGCTATCGGTTGGCTACCTCATGCGGACGACGGTCGGTCGGCTGTTCGAGACGGGACTCGACAGCGCGATGAACCGCGTGCCGCTGATCCGTGTCCTCTACAACGCCTCGAAACTCGCCGTCGAGACGGCGCTCACCGGGACCGAGGACCTCCAGAAGCCGGTGCGGCTGGAGACGTGGCCCGGCATCCACATGACGGCGTTCAAGACGGGACAGCAAACCGCCGACGGCGACGAGGTTCTGTTCATGCCAACCGCGCCCAACATCACCACGGGGTTCGTCATCGAGGTCAGCCCCGATCGGATCGAGGAAACCGGCGAGAGCGTCGAAGAGGCGCTGACGCGCATCCTCAGCGCCGGATTCGCCGAAGACGAGCGCGCCATCGACATCGCAGTCGAGGACGTCGACGACGTGTCGACCGCCGGCGGCGACTCGACCGACTAACCCTCGACGTGCTCGAACCACTCGGCGTGGTCGTCGGTCCGACGCTCGACCAGATCGAAGAAGGCCTGCTGAATGTCGGTCGTGACCGGGCCACGCGTCCCCTCGCCGACGACGACGTTGTCGACCTTGCGGATCGGGGTCACCTCGGCTGCCGTGCCCGAGAAGAACAGTTCGTCGGCCGTGTTGAGTTCGCCCCGGCTGATCGTCGCGTCGTCGTGGACGGTGTAGCCCAACTCCTCGGCGAGCGTGATCACGGTGTTGCGGGTGATGCCGTCGAGGATGCCCTCGGAGAGCCCCGGGGTGTAGATTTCGCCGTCGCGGACGAGAAACAGGTTCTCGCCCGGCCCTTCCGCGACGTTGCCCGCCTGATTCAGGAGAAGCGCCTCGACGTACCCCTCGCGTTTCGCCTCCAGACTGGCCAGCACGCTGTTGACGTACGGCCCCGTCGTCTTCGCGTTGGTCGGAATCTGCGAGGAGGCGTACTTCTGCCACGAGGCGATGGTGACTTCGACGCCCTCCTCCAGCGCGTCCTCGCCGAGATACGCGCCCCACGGCCAGACGGCGATGGCGACCTGCACCGGACAGCTCTCGGGGTTCAGACCGAGCATGTCGTAGCCGTAGTAGGCGATGGGCCGGATGTAACACGACTCGAGCTCCTGTCGGCGGATGAGCTCCTTGGTCGCCTCGGTCAGTTCCTCGCGGTCGAAGGGGATGTCCAGATTGTAGGGCTTCCCGGATTCGTAGAACCGATCCAGATGCTCCTCCCACCGGAAGATTGCCGGTCCCTCCTCGGTGTCGTAACAGCGGACGCCCTCGAAGACCCCCGTCCCGTAGTGGAGGCCGTGGGTGAGGACGTGAATCTGCGCGTCGTCCCAGTCGACGAACTCGCCGTCGAGCCAGATGGTGTCGACGTCGCCCGCCTCCCGCATCTCGTCGAAGCCCATCTCACGCACCCCCCAGAGCGAGGCGTGCGATTCCCGTCCGAGTCGCGTCGGTAGAAGTCATCGTATCGAGCGACATGAGTTGCTTCTTTTTTAGCCCAATCCAGTCTTAACAGTTTCCGTGCCGGACAGCGCCCACCCGGTGGCGGCCCTCGGCGCCCGGTTCGTGTTCACTCGCCGCCGCCGAAACTGTCAGCACCGATGGGTGTGGCTCCCCGATTCCGGAGGGCCTCTCGTGGCGCCGAATCCAACCCAAACGGTTTTGCTGCGGTCCGCACACCTGCGGGTATGCAGGTCGGTGCCGACGAAGCGGGTAAGGGACCGGTGCTCGGGCCGATGGTCGCGGCGGCGGTCCGGGCGCCACCGGACGCGATTCCCGACGGCGTCGACGACTCGAAGCGCCTCTCCTCGGCGCGGCGGGACGAACTCGCGGCCCGCCTCCGGAGCGCCGCCGCCGTCGACGTGGGCGTCGCCGTCGTCCCGCCGGCCCGCATCGACGACCCGGAGACGGACATGAACTCCGTGACCGTCGCGGCACAGGCCGAGGCCATCGCGGCGGTGGCGGCCGAGGGCGACGCCGTGACCGTCGACGCGGGCGACGTGGACGCCGAACGGTTCGGGCGGCGAGTCGGTTCGGGCGTCGACGCCGCGGTGACGATTCAGTCCGAGCACCGCGCCGACGAGACACACGCCCACGTCGCGGCGGCGAGCATCGTCGCCAAAGTCGAGCGTGACGCCCGTATCGAGGCGCTCGCGGACGCCTACGGCGACGTGGGCAGCGGCTATCCGAGCGACGAGCGGACCCGGGCGTTTCTGGCCGAGTACGTCCGCGAAAATGGTTCGTTGCCCGACTGTGCGCGGGCGTCGTGGTCGACGTGCGACGACGTGCTCGCGGCCGCCGAGCAGTCGTCGCTCGCGGAGTTCTAAGTATCCCGCGTCAGCAGCGCCCGCAGGATGTCACCGTACGCCGGGCGCGTGAGCAGGACGCCCACGACGACGCCGAGGATGGTGAAGATGGCGAACCCCTGCAGGTCGCCGAGCGAGAGGACCGCGAGCGGACTCATCGCGATGATGGTCGTCGCGGCGGCGGCGCCGATGACCCAGAACGCCTTCTTGAACCGGGACTGGAAGACGCGGCGACTGTTCACGTCGCCCTCGGCCATCACCTCGTCGGCGATGATGATGAGGTCGTCCACCCCCGTCCCGATGACGGCGATGAAGCCCGCGATGACCGAGAGGTCGAGTGGGTAGCCGATGCCGGCCGCGAACCCGAGGAGGATCACCACCTCCGAGAGCGCGGTGACGACCATCGGTAGGGCCACCTCGATTTCGCCGTAGCGCACGAAGACGACGCCGGCGACGGCGAACACCGCGATGATCCCGGTCAGCAGCGAGTCGGTCCGGAACTGCTGCCCCTGACTCGGGGAGACGAAGGAGGAGGTCCCCTCACCGTCCGGCCCGATGTCGAGGGGGGCGGGGAGCGCGCCGGCGCGCAGGTTGATCGCCACCTGCCGCGCCCCGCTGAAGTTCTGGGTCTGCAGGATGAAGCGGGGGTCCTGTGCCCACTCGCCGGAGCGCATCCCGGACGCCAGCCCCGGGCTCATCCCGAAGGAGTTGACGACCTGCCCGTCGACGATCAGGAGGAGGCAGGCGTCGGTGCCGTTGGGGTTCGACGTGTAGGAACACCGCGAGCCACCCTGGCCCGCGACACCCGTGCGGACCATCTCCTGTTGGAACTCGGGGGCGACGCTCTCGCGCACCACGACCGGGACGTTGGGTAGCTGCCCCTCGCCGCCCTGCTGGGCGTTACCGATGCTCTGGAAGTCGTCCTGTTCGAGCACCGTCACCTGGTCGTAGCCGTCGTCCGTGGGGTAGTAGGCGTCGACGCGGACGCTCCCGCGCTGGTTCACCAGGTCGACGACCTCCTGGCGGTTCTCGTCCGGCACCTCGATGAGGATGTAGTTCTCACCCGTGGGCGTCTGAATCTGCTGGACGGTTCCGCCGGAGAGCCCCGCCTCGTTGATCTTGTTCGAGAGGATGTCGACGGCTTGGGCGCGCGTCTGCTCGGTAACGCCCTCCCGCGTCTCCTCGTACGTGTATCCCGAGGCGTCGAGGGCGTTCCCGAGGTCCTGTGGGCTCACGCCGTCGACGGTCACCTCGACCGTTCCGCCCGTCTGTGACGTGGGGCGGACGATGACGTCGGCGACGGTCACGCCGTCGAGTTCGCCGGCCACGGCCTGCTCTATGGCCGGCGCCTGATCGCCGCCGAACTCGACGCCGTCGGCGGTGACGCCCACCAGCGGCGCGCGGATGCGCGTCCCGCCGGAGAGCTGTAGGCCGTACTGGAGGTTCGTCGTGCCGCTACTCGCGAGGTCGGCCGCGTCGCTTCCCTCCTCGGCCATCGTGGGCGAAAACAGCGCGAAGAGGCTGCCCACGAGCACGATGATCAGGAGGATGATCCGCCAGTTCTCACGGATCGTGCCCATCAGTTCCCCACCCCCTCGTACTTGTACCAGCGGAGGAGGCTCAGGTTGAGCATGTAGGTGTTCAGGAGGTCAGTCGTGAGCCCGAACACGAGAACGGTCCCGATGGCGGCGAGGAGTTGGATGCCGAACAGCGTCGCCACGATGGTCATGACGATCATCGCCGCGAGCGACGTGAGCGTCATGGTGACGCCGGTCCGCATCGCGCGGTACGTCGACTCGTAGAACCCACCCGACCGTCTGAGGATGTGGTTGTTGAGCAGGATGTCGGAGTCGACGCTGTACCCGATGATCATGAGGAGCGCGGCGACGGTCCCCAGCGTGAGTTCGATGCCGAGGACGTTCATCAGCGCCACGGGGATCACGATGTCCGAAAAGGCCGACACGACGACGGCGATGGAGGGGACGAACGTCCGGAACATGAGGAAGACGAGCGCGCTCATGCCCAGGAAGGCGAAGGCGACGCCGCCGAGGGCGAGCAGTTGCGTCCGCGATCCGAAGGAAGGCGAGACGGTGTAGCTCGACTCCACCTCGAAGCCGGCCGCTCGCGCCTGCTCTTCGAGCGCCGAGACGCCCACCTCCTCGGTCTGGAAGGTCAGGATGTAGGTGTTGTCGGAGGGCACGCCCCGGATCGACTCGGGTGCGGGATCGAACGCCGCCTGTATCTGCTCGCGTGCCTGCCCGTCCGGTGCGTCGACGGCGACCCGAAGCTCGGCGCCGCCGGTGAATTCGAGGCCGGGATTGACCGGCACGCCGGTCGCGACGTACCACCCTGCGATGATCAGGAGGGCGATGGCGAGCACCGCGAGTGGCACCGCCGCGAGCTGGCGATTCGTGTACCGGGTGTAATCGACTTCCGGTACTTCGAACGCTACCATGCCCGCCGGTCCAGCCCGACGCCTACTAAGCCTTCTTATGTCCGCCGGGACGGACGGTCACGGCGACGCGCCCGCGTGGCCACCGACACGCCCATTATTGCCGCCGTTCGTCGGACGACTATGGGACTCGTCGCCGAGTACGCGATCCCGTGTGACGCCCTCCCGCTCGTTGGCGTCGCCGCCGCCGTCCCCGACGCGACGCTCGAGGTGGAGATCCAGTTCAACCACGGCGGCCGCCCCCCGTTTCTCGTCCACGCGACCCACGACGACCACGCCCCGATCGAACGGGCGTTCGCGTCGTCGCCGTTCGTCGATCGGTACACGCTGGTGGGGCAGGCGGGCGAGACGCGGCGCTATCAGGTGTGGCCGGCAGTCGGACTGGAGGCTCAACTGGGCGCCCACCTCGACGACCTCGACGACCTCCGGGCGCTGGCGACGACCGAGGCTATCGTCGAACGGATCCGAGTGACACCGACGGGCTGGGTGCAGACCGGCTGGTTCGCCGACCGAGCGGCGTTCGACGAGTTTCGGACGTTCTGGGTGCGCAACGACTGTTTTGCGCTCCGGCGACTCACTCGTGACGGCGATCCCGAACCGCCGGGCGACGGCCTCACCGACCGCCAGCGCGAGGCGCTCCGCATCGCCTACGAGAGGGGGTATTTCGAGGTTCCCCGGCGCGCGTCGCTCGACGACGTGGCCGCCGAACTCGGGATCTCCGCCTCGTCGCTCTCCGAACGCCTCCGCCGCGCCCAGACACACCTGATCGAGACGACCGTCGCCTCGACGTGGCCGCCGTTACCCGACGGAATATAAACGGCCGCACGACTGAGAGTGAGACGTAGGCCGCCGGGCGACGAACCCGCAGTCGCCGATGCCAACCGTAACGTCCCCGGACGGAACACGGATCGCGTACGAACGACACGGCGACGGCCCGCCGCTCCTCTGCCTCCACGGCGGGCTGACCCGGCGCTACTGGGACCCGCTCGTCCCGAAGTTCGCCGACCGTTACACGGTGATCAGGCCGGATCGGCGCGGCCGCGGCGAGAGCGGGGACGCGGACGCCTACAGCATCGAACGCGAAGTCGCGGACGCCCGCGCCGTCGTCGAGGCGGTGGACGGCAGTCCCGTGCTGTTCGGTCACTCCTTCGGCGGTCTGCAGGCCATCGAGGCGGCCCGCGACACCGCCGTCGCGGGCGTCGTCGCCTACGAACCGGCCTATCTCGTCGACGACTACCGTGCCCAGGCCGACCTCGCGGCGCGGATGCAGGCCCGCCTCGACGCCGGCGACCCGCGCGGGGCGACGAAGCTCCACCTCCGCGAAGTCCTCCACGGCGACGACGTCGACGACTTGGACGCGTGGCTCGACGACTGGCCGGTCTGGCCCGCGCCCGTCGACCACGTCGAGAACACGATCCGGATGAATCGCGCGCTCGAAGACCACCCCTTGCCCGGGACGCTCGACGTGGATGCACCCGTCCTCCTGTTGACCGGGAGCGAGGGGCCCCCGCACCTCCGCGAGAGCGTCCGCGCCGTTCACGACGCTCTCCCCGACAGTCGCCTCGTCGAGTTCGAGGGCGTGGGTCACAGCGGGCCGACCGAGGCCCCCGACCGCACCGCCGAGGCGGTCCGTGGCTTCGTCGACGGCGTGACGCCGACGCCGTCCCGAACGTAACTACGGCAGGTACCGCACGCTCACCACACCGGGCTCCGAGCGCACGACCACGCGCTCGACGCCGAGACGCGCCGCCCGCGACCGGAGGCCCTCCTCGTCGTCCAGCACGTCCGCGACGGCCGCTTCCGTCTCCGACTCCGCGACCGTCAGCACGTGAATCTCACCCGTTCCCGCCCGCTCCCGTTTCGTGAGTTCCCCCACGGCCCCCTCGGCGGCGATGTCGCGTTCGAGCGTCGTCGGCGCCTCGGTACTCTCCTCGACGCTGATCGACCACTGCTCGGCCACGTCGACGAGTTGCCACGCGACTTCGAGCGGCGGCTCCGGTGCGACCGTCCCCTCGACGGCGTCGCCGGCTTCGACCCCGGGATTCGTCGCCAGCGTGTGTACCTGTCCGTCGTTCACGTCCGCGAGGACGGCCGAGTCGTCGTCGGCCGCCGTGACGAGGAACGTCCCCGTCTTCTCGTCGTCGGTCATGGAGGACGGTAGGCGGTCGGGGGGTTTCGGCGTTTCGTCACGCCATCGGCGTCAGCGAAGCGACCGATGCGCGAGCAGGATGACCGCCGCGGCGAGAAGCGGCGGCACCAGTCCCGCAAGCTGTGGCAGGCCGTACAGGAGGTCGATCAGGGGCGCGAGCGCCCCCGTCGGCGTCGTCTGCTGACTCGGCGGCACCGAGATGACGAGGCCCACGTAGAGCGCGAGGACGAACAGGTAGCCCGCCGCGGCGAGTGCGGTATCGTACCGGCCGTCCCTGCGGTCGTCGCGTTCGCGCCGACGGTGGCGACGCGCCACGAACAGCACGGGCGCCACCAGCGGCACCACGACGAACAGGCCGACGACGGCGAAAAACGAGCGCGAGAGCGTCAGGCTCCCGCCGGGGGCGCCGGACGTCCCTGCGATGACGCCGACGACGGCGGCGACGAAGAGGAAGCTCACCGCGACGGTCAACAGGCCGCCGAGGGCGACGTACGTTCGAAACAGGAGGGAGTCGCTCGCCCGGAAGGCGTAGGGGAAGGCGCCGACGACGCCACGGTAGTCGTCTGCCATCGACGGCCGTAGGCGTCGCGGCGAGTTAACGGCCGCGGATTTCGGTCACGCGAGCCGATACCGGGCCGGCCCGTCGTCGACGCGCGCCGCGACGTCGAGCAGGACTAGCCAGTCGAGCAAGTTCGCCACCCGCTCGCGCCACGCGTCCGTCCACTCGGTGTCGCGGTGGCGCTCCCACGCCGGCACGCGCTCGCGGACCGCCTCGAAGGCGGCGTCGGCCGTCAGCGGCCCCTCGGCCGCCAGCGCGTCGCGGACGGCGTCGGCGGCGAACACCCGATTCAGGAACGCCTCGCGACAGCCCGCGACCGCCGGCTCCCTGTCGGTTCGGCGGTAGCCCGACGGCGTCTCCTCGGCGAGTTCGAGCGCCCGGAGGAACGTGAGCCACGTCCGGGCGGCGTCGCGATCCGGCAGGTCGAGTCGATTCACGAGGCGGGCACAGCAGTCGTCCTCGGTGCCGGGGACGAGCGGGACCGCCCGCTGGACGCGGGCGACGTACGCGAAGTCGTCGGGCGCGGGCGGGACGGGTTTGAACTTCACAGCCCGAACGACTCGGCCAGCAGGTCGTGGTTCGTCTCGCCCAGCGCGTACGTCGGGCCGTCGATCACGTCGACCGTCACCTGCGCGGGCGCGAACACCGATTCGGGCACCTCGTAGAAGTCCCAGTCGGCGTCCTCGAACACCTGCTCGAAGGGCGTGTCGTACTCCGCGGCGGCGGTGGAGGGCACCTCGTCGAAGCGGTCGAAGTCCTCGCGCACCTGCACGTACACCTGCCCGCCGTAGGCCAACGCGTCGTTCGTCCGCCCCATCGCCACTCCTTCGTCGTGGCTGACGGGGGCGACGGGCGCGCTGCCGGCGGCCGACACCACGTCCGTCGGATCGTAGCCGAGTTCGAACAGCCGAAAGAGCGCGAGTTCGGGGGCGCGTGCGGCGGCGCTGACGCTCCCGGCCATCGATCCCGTGGCGTACGTCGGGAGGAAGACGCCGCTGGGGGCGACGCCGGCGCGGTCGGCCACTTGCTCCGCCGTCGCGTCGCCCGGGAGGGTGTCGGCCTCGACGGTCAGGACGGTCAGGTCGAACTCGTCGTAGTAGCCCACCACTTCGAACTCGTACTCCTCGCCGACGAGCGCTCGGGCCGGCCCGGAGCCGAGGCCGTCGACGCCCTCCGAGACGAGTTCCCAGCCCGCCTTCTGCGAGCAAAGCAGCGAGAGCGCCGGCTTGTCGGTCGTGAGTTCGACGTGCGGGAACGGCGTGCCCGCCACCTCGTCCATCCGGGTCTGGATCGTCGCCAGCCCGGCGGTCTGTATCTCCGCGAGCAACAGTCCAGCTTCGAGGCCGCCCGCCGCTTCGACGCCGAAATCGAGCACCGTCGCCCCCGAATCGAGTTCGAACACGTCGACGTTGAGTTCGCCCGCGAAGTCGATGGCTTCGTCGACCAGTTCGACGGCCATCCGGTTGAGACTCTCCATGCGGGCCGGTTGGGCGCTTTCACTTATAGGGGTTGCCGGTCACTCCCGTTCGCCCCTCGCCTCCCGCCCCAGCGCCGCCTCGACCCCCTCGACTTTCGACGCCGCCGACGCATCGCTCGTCCGCTTGTCGTCGATTTTCAGGACCGTACTCACCCGATCCGCCGCCACCGCGCGGTGGGCCGCCTCGCAGGCCGCAAAGAGCGTGCCCACGTCGTCGGCTTCGATCACCGTCCCCATCGGATTGGTCTCGTAGGCGACGTCGAAGCTATCGAGGGCGGCCACCGCGTCCGCCACGTCCGCGGCCATGCTTCCCTCTTTCACCGGTGCGACCGAGAGGAGTGCAACGACGGTCATAGACGACGTTTGGCGGCCGCAGGTATATTTCCCATCGCCGCGTTGACGGGACTATGGCTGTCATCGAGGTGCAAGGATTGACCAAGGCCTACGGCGACACCCTCGCCAACGACCACCTCGAGTTCTCCATCGAGTCGGGCGAAATCTTCGGATACCTCGGCCCCAACGGCGCGGGCAAGTCGACGACGATTCGCCAGCTCATGGGCTTTCAGTCCCCGACCGAGGGGACGGCGACGATGTTCGGCCACGACGTGCGAAACGACCGGGCGCTCCGACAGGCGAAGGCGCGGATCGGCTTCCTCCCCGGCGAACCGGGGTTCACACCCTCCGTCACCGGCCGCGAACTGCTCGACTATCAGGCCGAACTCAAAGGCGACGAACGCCGCGCCGAACTCCTCGATCTGTTCACCCCGCCGCTCGACCGTCCAGTCCGGGAGTACTCGACGGGCAACGAGCAGATGCTCGGCATCGTCCAAGCGTTCATGCACGACCCCGACCTGCTGATCATGGACGAACCCACCTCGGGGCTCGACCCGCTCAAACAGGAGACGTTCCACGAGTTCCTCCGAGCGGAGCGGGACCGCGGCACGACCGTCTTCTTCTCCTCGCACATCCTCGGCGAGGTGCGACGGGTCTGTGACCGGGTGGGGATCATCCGCGACGGGCGGCTGATCACCGTCGAGCAGGTCGACGAACTGCTGGCTCGCGGGGGGAAGCAGGTTCGCCTTCACGCCGAGGCGCCGCTGACCGAGTCGGATCTCGATATCGAGGGCATCGTCGAGTTCGAAACCGAGGGTCGCGAGGCGCGGTTCACCTTCACCGGCGACTACAACGACCTGTTTGCGGCGCTCGCCAACCGCCGGATCGTCGACGTGGAGATCGACGAGCCGCCGATCGAGGAGGTTTTCATGCATTTCTACGGCGGTGAGGACTGATGCTCCCGACGACCAGATACGACGCCCGACGGCGCGTGCGTGGCACCCTCGCTTTCGCCGTCCTCCTCGCCGCCTTCGCCCTGTTGATCATCTACCTGTTTCCGACCATCGCCGAATCGAGCGCCGACATCGACGCGTTCATCGAGTCACTCCCCGAGTCGTTCCGCGAGGGGTTCGGGGCGGAGACGTACACCACCATCGAGGGGTTCGTCGCCGCCGAACTGTACCAGACCGTCTGGGTTCTGTTGCTCGGTCTCTACATGGCCTACGCGGGCGGCGGCCTCCTCGCCGGCGACATCGAGTCCGGTCACCTGTATCTCGTGCTCGCGGCACCCATCTCTCGGAAACGCGTCGCGTTCGAGAAGTTCCTAGCACTTGGCCTCCCGATCATCGTCCTCAACGTGACGATGCCGCTGGTGGTCTTCGGCGGGACCGTCGCCATCGACTACCCGCTCGACCCCTACTACCTGCTGGTCGTCCACCTCCTCTCGATTCCCTACCTCCTCGTCTGTAGCGGCATCGGCATGGCGCTCTCGACCGTTCTGGATCGGGGGGACGCCGCCCAGCGGAGCGCCCTCGCCCTCGTTTTCCTCCTCTTTCTCCTCGACTCGGTGACGCTCGGTACGGACGTGGAGTGGCTCGGCGCCGTCAGTCCCACGCGGTATCTCGACCCCACCGAGATCCTCCTCCACGAGACGATCGATCTCGTCGACCCCTTGCTCCTGCTGCTCGTCGCCATCGTCCTCGTCCTCGTCAGCCTCGTCTACTTTCAGCACCGCGACCTCTGACAGGGTTGCGGCCCCGGTGAACACCGCCGTCGTTGCTCGATTCGACGCGGGATACGGCGGATGACTGTTTCATACACGGGGATAGACGCCGTCACAGTGGTCAACACGAGCGTCGCACACGGTAACCGCGAAAAAAAGACCGACCGTGTCTCGCGGTTTACGCCGGAATCAGAACGTGTCCGGCCACGGCCGTGGGAAGTCCTCCGAAAGTTGCGTATTCCCCGGTGCTTCTGCCCCTTCTTCGGAAATAATGGGGCACAGGACCACGACTCCTGGCTTCGTGACGGTAACTAGGCCGGCATCTCTCGCGGCCCGGATGTCTGCAACGTCGTCGAAGAGCGCCTCGGGATAGTGATCCGAGACGTACGGAGAGGCAACGATGTCGTCGACCGTCGTCCCTTCGGCCGTGTGAACGACGTTGACGTTCCAGTGAGGCGAGTAGCCGCGTTCGCCGGGGACGAATTCAACCACCTGTGCCTGCCACACCCGATCCCCGCCAATGAGATAGATGTCGTTTTCACCGCGTTCCGTCACTCCCTCCTCGACGCCGTGATTGATGTAGTAAATCTCTTCTTGTTCGTACCATCCGTTCGCCGTCTCGACGCCGCCTTTCGCCGCGGCGCTCCCGGTTGCGGTGACACCGAGCGCGAGCGTCCCTGCGACCACTCCTGTCGTTCGCAAGAACCGGCGACGGTTCGGTCCATCTTGTTGCTTCGGTTTGGTCATTCTCGTTCTCCTCGCCGACCGACCGTCGAACGAAGGTCCACCCTCCATCCCCCGTGGATCGGCAGAAAAGGATGGTTGTGGGCAGTAATAGCAATTTCTCAAACTCAGACTCGAATCGATCTAGAGTCTCTTCCAAGTCGTCGCCGATGGGTTCCTCTCCGGTCAGTCGTGCCTGACTGGCCGAGACGCGCCGGCTGTTCAGCACGGCTACTGCAATCGCTCACGCTTGCGGATGCCGACGAAGCCGGATCGCGACCCGCGACCGCTCGTGTACGCGCCCTTACACATTTATGCGACCCAGCCGACGTAGGAGTCGTATGCCCGTGGGTCGCCCATCTACCCGCTCCTCCGACCGAGTCCGCCATTCGGGGCCGGCCGAGGCTGCGGTCGAGGTCGAAGTCGAGACTGAGAGCGCTCGCCGATGACTCCCTTCCGAACGTTCGTCGGCGTCGTCGTCGGCTGTTTGCTCCTGTCGGCGGCCGTCGCCCCCGCCCTCGGAGCCGAGCAGGTCATCGGCTCACCCGACATCGACGTGTTCAGCCCCGACAACGAGCTGCGCCCCGGCGAGGAAGTGTCCCTGCCGGTCTATCTCTCGAACAGCGGGCGTCTGCGCCGCGCCGGCCCGGCCGAGTACGTCGACCGCGTCACTACGGCGCGGGGCCTGACGTTTACCGTCGCCGACGGCGACGCCCCCGTCGACGTCTCGACCGGACGCTATCCGGTCGGGAGCGTCCCCGAAGGCACCTCGGGGCCGTTCCCCGTCTCCATCACCGTCGCCGAGGACGCGCCGCCGGGTACCTACCACCTCCCGGTGCGCGTCCGCTACAGCTACACGCTCATGGTGGATTACGGCACCTCGCCGCCGAAGTTCGTCGACAGCACCCACGACCGGCGCTTCTACCTGACCGTCGTCGTCCGTGACGTGCCGCGATTCGAGGTGGTGAACACGACATCGAGCGTCGGCGTCGGCGGCCGCGGCAACGTCTCCATCACCGTCGAGAACGTCGGTACCGACCCCGCCCGCGACGCGACACTGCGAGTCGACTCGCCCTCTGACGAGGTGTTTCTCGGCACGCGCTCGACGAGTTCGCAGGCCTTCACCGGCACTTGGGAGCCCGGCGAGCGGCGGACGTTCGAGTTCGCGGTCCGCACCACCCCCGACGCCGTGATCCGTGAGTACCCCCTCGTCGCGCGGGTGACGTACCGCGATCGCGACGGTATCGGGCGCACTTCCCGCGAACTGACGACGGGGATCACCCCCCTACCGGAACAGACCTTCGCCGTCTCGAATCTCTCCACCTCGCTGTACGTCGGCGAACCGGGGACGATCAGCGGGACGATCACCAACACCGGCCCGCGGACCGTCGCCGACGCCGCCCTCGTCTACACGTCGTCGACGCCGAACGTCGTCCCCGCCGACCGCGAAGTCGCGCTGGGCCGACTCGCTCCCGGTGACGCCCGCGACTTCGACTACGAGGTGACCGTCTCCGAGGCGGCGTCGGCGACGACCCAGCAACTGAACCTCAGCGTCCGCTACCGCGACGGCGACGGCAACCGGCAGGTGAGCGATCCGCTGGAGCCGTCGGTGACCGTCGCGCCCGAGCGCACCTGGCTGGCGGTGACGCCCGAATCGAACACGTTCACCGTCGACTCCGAGAACCGGCTGACGGTCCGGGTTCGGAACGTCGAGCGCGTCCCGCTCCGGAACGTGGTCGCACGCCTCGCCGTCGACGCACCCTTCGAGACGGAGTCGCGGGTCGCCTACGTCGACGCCCTTCGACCCAACGAGTCGGCCACGCTCGCGTTCGAACTCACCGTCTCCGAGGACGCCGTCCCGACGCAGTCGTCGGTCCGGCTGAACGTGACGGCGGATCGACCGGACGGTGAGACCATCCTTCTCGACACCTACGACGTGCCGGTGGTCGTTGCCGAGGAGTCGGGGCCGACCGACCTCGTCGTCCTCGTCGTCGGTTCACTGGTCGCGCTCGCGCTCCTCGGCGGCGGGTGGCTGTGGATCCGGCGGTAGCCTCTTGATCGCTCCCACCCAGAACGGGCCATGAGCGCCTGCACCTACTGCGGCTGTGACGTGACCGTCCACGATCCGGTGTTCGTCGAGCGAATCGAGGCGGGCGACCGCGTCCCCGCCGGCCAGTTCTGCAACTACGGCTGTCTCGCCGTCCACATCGACGAGGCCGGACTGGCCGAGGGAACGACCTGCCGACTCGACTAGTCGACCCGCGTCGCCCCGATCACCGACGGTTCTTCGTCGAGACGGATTCGAAGCGTGTCCTCTTCGCAGTCGACCCGCACCGTC
>Ga0209917_1000069_pt1 | contig 36533 bp, 39 predicted proteins | sample SalPon2_C_H2O_MG_FD_185710 | JGI IMG/M metagenome (GOLD analysis project Ga0209917, IMG submission 185710) | Salt pond water microbial communities from South San Francisco under conditions of wetland restoration - Salt Pond MetaG R2_C_H2O_MG... | ecosystem: Environmental > Aquatic > Non-marine... | reverse complement strand
ACGAGCACGATGGGATTCGAACCCACGACCATCGGATTAGAAGTCCGACGCTCTATCCTGGCTGAGCTACGTGCCCTCACCATCAGTTCCAGGTGGACCGATAAAAACGCTCGTGGTTCACGCCGAGTCGGCCACACAACAGCAGGTCTAAGGCTCCGACGCCAGTACCTCTCGGCGATGAGAGTCATCGGCACCGTGGGACTGCCGGGAAGCGGAAAGGGCGAGGCGGCCGCCGTCGCCGAGGCAGCCGGTGTGCCAGTCGTCGTGATGGGCGACGTGATCCGCGAGGCGTGCCGGGAGCGCGGCCTCGACCCGGCTGAACACCACGGCCGAATCGCCGGCGCACTCCGCGAGGAGGAGGGTGCAGACGCGATCGCCGCTCGGACGCTGCCACGGATCCGCGAGGCGGTCCACGAGAGCGACGGGGACGTCGTCGTGGTCGACGGCCTCCGATCGACGGTCGAACTCGAGACCTTCTGCGAGGCGTTCGGTGAGTCGTTCACCCTTCTCGCCATCCGCGCCCCGTTCGAGTTGCGGGCCGAACGCCTCGGTGATCGCGGTCGCGACGACTCCGACGCCGACCTCGCGGCGCTCCGCGAGCGCGACGCCCGCGAGATCGACATGGGGCTCGACGAGACGATGGCGCGCGCCGACGTCACGATCGACAATACGGGGTCGCTCGCGTCGTTCCGCGACCGCGTTCGTGCGGTCCTCGACGTCGACACACCAACAGCCGGGGCCGACCACACGGAGCCAGCCGGTGGTGGTGCCCCGTGATATACAGCGTCGACGTCCGGATCGAGACGCCGGTCAACGACACGGAGGTGACCGACCGCGTCGGCGACGCAGTTCGAAACGTCTTCCCCGACGCCGAGCCCGTCCACGAAGACGGCCGGCTGGTGGCGACGACACACACGCTCGACGCCTTCTCCGACGTGCTCTACGACCAGGAGATCTTGGACACCGCTCGTCGCGTGTTCACCCAGAACGCGACCGAATCGGGGTTCGACTTCGATCTGAAAAAGCAGGCAGCGTTCGAGGGCGTCGTCAACTTCGCCGTCGGTGAGCCGGACGCGCTCGGTGACATTCACGTCGACGTGCGGGTCCGTGAACCCGACGTGGAGGCGTTCGTCGACTACGTCGCGCCCGCGACCGACGAGGGGCAGCCGGTCGATCCCGTCCGCACATACGGGGAGCGCCCTGACTCCGCCGCGGGTGGACGCTGACCGTCCGCGATGGACTGGTACCCTCCGGCAGGTTGAAACGCTTCGGCTCGTAACGACGATCATGAGCGTCGAAGTTGCCCCGTTAGAGGAGCGCGGACGAGAGCTCGGCGAGCAGATCGCACAGACGGCCGAGTACGAGCGGTTCGAAGCGGCCCGGGAAGCGGTTCAACGCGACACCGCCGTCCAGGCGAAGATCGACGAGTTCGAACAACTCCGTGCCGAGTTCATGCAGGCCCGTCAGACCGGAGACGCCACCCAGTCGGACCTCCACCGCGTCCAGAACGCACAAGAAGCGCTCCACTCGATGCCTGTCATGCGCGAGTTCCTCGACGCACAGGACGCACTCTCAGAGACGCTCGAGGCCGTCAACGAGGCGATATCCGAGCCACTCGCCGTCGACTTCGGCGGAGAAGCTGGCGGCTGCTGTCAGGACTGACCCGTACTCTCTTTCGGTCTCACCACCCTGCGTCACCGACGCCTTATGTACGGAGACGCCGCAGACACTCCGTGTTAGCCGTCGCCGGAGGAAAGGGAGGAAGCGGAAAGACGACCACCACTGTCGGGCTCGCTCGTGCACTCGCGAGGCGCGGCGCGTCGGTCGTTGCCGCCGACGCCGACTGGGACCTGCCGAACCTGACGGCCGCGGCGAGCGAGACCGCAGATCGGGTCGCGACACCGGCACAGCAGACGGTCGGCGCGCGAGCGGCCGTCGACGGACCGACGCATTCGACGCCGGCTCCCAGCCAGCATCTGCCGAGCGTCGTTGACGTTCTCGACGCCGGCGAGTCCGTCTCTGCCGGGCACTCGTCGCCGACGTTTCTCGATGCCCCCGGCTCAGGCGCAGACGTCGATCTGGCTCACACGTTCGAGTCGCTCAGAACGCTGGTCGCGTCGTCGTCACCGCTGCTCGTCGACTGTCCGGCCGGCGTCTCTCCGGACGTCGCGGCTCCGCTTCGGGTGGCAGACGGTTGCGTGCTCGTGACACCCCTCCAGCGGGCCGCGCTGTACGACACGGTGAAGACGGCGGCTTTCGCCCGCCGGCTGGACTGTCCGCCGGTCGGGACTATCGTCGTCCGAGCCGACTCCGTGCCCGACGCGGTCGGGTCGCTCTTCGGCTGTCCCGTGCTCGGCGCCGTTCCTTCTAGACCGCCGACGCCGCTGTCGACTCGGTCCGTCCAGTCAGCGTACGACGTCGTCGCCCGCCGACTGTGTGCAGCGTACGGAGACGATCGATGGCGCGTCGCGTGAGTGGTGGTAGTCGTGAGCGCCCTGTCCGACGACACCGACGAGACGGCGCCGGTACCGCTCGTTCGGCGCGGCCGCCGAGTCGTGACGCTCGAGGATCGTCAGACCCGCTGGACCGACGGTCGACGGGGGTTCCGGCGCTCGACCGTGAACTCGGCGGTGGCGTTCCGGCCGGATGCGTGGTGGTGTTGACCGCCGACCCAGCGAGCCAGTCGGAGCTGTTCGTCAACGCGTTCACCGTCGCTCACGAGACGCAGTACCTGACGACGGTCCGGTCCGCCGACTCGGTCACTCGGTGGCTCGAGGAACCGACGGCCGAGGGAGCGACGTCGACACGAATCCTCGAGACGACAAAGCGGGGCGACGCGGTCGCGAGCGCCCGTCGCGGGATTCGGTCGATCCCACGCGGCGGAGCAGTGGTGATCGACTCCGCCGGTCCGTTAGAGGCGGTGACACCCTCGCGGTACCGGTCGCTGCTCGCGAGTCTCTCCGACGCGGTCGCCGAAGCCGACGGAGTCGGATTGATCCACGCGCTCGGGACCGATGGGCCGCGGTCACGGTGTCGGCTCCTCACCGAGCAGGTCGCCGACGTCGTCGTTCGACTCGAGACGACGGTCACGGACGCATCCGTCGAGAATCGACTCGTCGTGCCGAAAGCACGGGGAATCGGTGCGCTGGACGTACCGATCAAACTCGCACTCACCGACCGGGTCGTCGTCGACGCCAGCCGCGACATCGCCTGAGCCAGCTGCCGACGGTCCTGTGCGGCCGTCGTGGTCACACTGCTCCGAGAAGCAGTACGATCCCCCCTACGGCCCCAGCGAGGAGAGCCCAGTTCCGTGCGGTGTCGAGGTCACCGTACGGGCCACCCTTTCGCGAGAAGCGATACGCGGCGTACACGCCGAGTGGCGCGAGCGATCCGACGGTTCCGACCGTCACCGCCGTCGCGCTACGCGAGACGAGTGCGAGGAGAACGGTCGCTGCAGCACCGATCGTCGCGACGAGGAGGTCTTCGTGAGCGCGCTCGAACTCCATCGGTTATGTGAGATGGTGGTTGAAGCCGCGTCGAGGAACACCGACTCGGCCGGTCGTCTTGGTGGACGGTGTGGCTACTCTTCGTCGAGTTCTGCGGCGATCTCGTCGGCGTCGACGTCGATGTCTTCGAGTGCGTCTTCGATGTCGCCGGCGCCGCCCATCCCGCCCATCATTCCGCCGAGACCGCCCATACCGCCGCCCTCGATGACCTCCTCTACGACGACGCGGTCGAGGTCGAGACGACCCATGAGGTCTTGAGCGATCTGCTGTTTCTGGAACATCCACTGTTGGTTCATCTGCATCGCTTGGGTCGCGGTGATGTAGAGCACGTCCTTTTCGACCTCCTCGGTCTCGACCGTCTCTTCGCCGTCGTCGTCTTCGGTGACCGTCTCTTCGGTCTCGGTGACGCTCTCGATACGGACGTCGGGCGTCTCCTGTAAGTAGACGCCGAGCATGCCGGCCGCCTGTTCTTCGCGGTCGTCAATGACGTCGAGCACCTCGTACTCGTACTCGAGGTCTTCGCCCGCCAGGGGGTGATTGAAATCGACCCGTGCACGGCCGCCGATGATCGTCTCGAGACGCCCCTGCCGACCGTCGATCTGCACCTGTGCACCGGGGTACTTGTCGTCGTCGTCGATCTTGTCGGCTGTGACCGTCTCGACCTCCTCGGGGTCGTACTCACCGAAGGCGTCTTCAGCAGGCACGTCGACGGTGCCGGCGTCGCCCGGCTCCTCACCCTCGAGTGCGGATTCGACGGAGGGGAAGACGTGTCCGGCACCGAGCGTGACGATCCGCGGTTCGAACTCGTACTCGTCGGTGTCGATCGCGGCCTCCTCGGCGGTCGCTTCGTCCGTGGTGTCGATGACCTCGCCGTCGTCAGCCGTCCGGATGGTGTACGCGAGTCGCACGAAGTCGCCGTCGCCGAGACCGGTCGCCTCCGGCTCTTCGTCGGTCGCCTCGACGTCGGCGTCTTCGGCATCTGCGGCCGTCTCGGCCTGCTCCTGGTCGCTCATAGCCCAACATCACTCGTTGTGCTCTTAAGGCGCACGGTTCGGTTCGAAGCCGCGCCGGTGGGCTTTTGCAGGAGCCCGGCGTTCGCTTGCACGTGTACGAGGTCGAGATCAAGATTCCGGCGTCCGTCGACCGCACTCGCGAGCGGCTGACAGACGCCGGCGCCGACCGACGTGGCCGGCGACGCCAGCGTGACGTGTACTACGATGCGCCGCATCGAACGTTCGCCGAGACGGACGAGGCGCTCCGGGTCCGACACGAGACGGCGTACGCGGTGGATTCGGCGGACGCGTCGACGCGGCTCACGTACAAGGGACCGCGCCTCGACGACGCGTCGAAGACCCGCGTGGAACACGAGACCGCGGTCGCCGAGGCCGACGAGCTCGCCGACGTCCTCGGCTGTCTGGGGTTCGAGCCGGCCGCCACCGTCGAGAAACAACGCGAGTACTGGACGCTCGACGGCTTCACCGTCACCCTCGACGTCGTCTCCGACGTGGGGGAGTTCGTCGAGATCGAACGCGCCGTCGAGCGAGAAGACGCGATCGACGAGACGCGTGCGGCTGCCGTCGAGACGCTCGCGCGGCTCGACCTCGACGTCGACGACCAGGTCACTACGTCGTACCTCGGACTGTTGTTAGACGGCGACTAATCCGACCGGTCCGTCGCGTCGTCGGGCCGCTTCACCGAGAGTGCCGTTCGCGTGAACGAACAGACGAGTTCGTCGTCGCCGTCGTCAACGAGCCTAAACGCCTCGACGCGCATCGTGACGATCCCGCGCTCTCCGTCGCTCGTCTCGCGTTTGTCTATCACGGTCGACTCCGCGCGGATCGTGTCGCCGTGGTAGACGGGGGCAGGGTGTTCTACCTCGTCGTATCCCAGGTTCGCGACGATGGTCCCGTCCGTCGTCTCGGGGATCGAGAGTCCAACCGCGAGCGACAGCGTGTAGAGCCCGTTGACGAGCCGCTCGCCGAACTGCGTCTCGGCGGCGAACGCCGCGTCGAGGTGGAGCGGCTGCTGGTTCATCGTCGTGTCACAGAAGCGCTGATTGTCGGCCTCGCTCACCGTCCGACGGCGGTCGTGTTTGATCGTCTCGCCGACGGTGAACTCCTCGTAGTAACGTCCCGTCACACGACGCCTCACACCCGGTGACCACATAGGCGTGTCGGCCCGTTCGCGTCTCCTCCCTTCGGATGCGCCAGGGTTAACTCAGGGGACGAAGACCGTTGGGTATGAGTGGGGAGACGAATCCGTACGAGAGTCTTCGCGAACAGATCGACGACGCGGCCACACACCTCGACGTCGACGACGGAGTGCTCGAGCGCCTGAAGTCCCCAGAACGGGTGTTAGAGACGAATCTGACGTTCGAACGCGACGACGGGACACTCGAGACCGTCCGCGCGTACCGGGCACAGTTCAACGGCGACCGCGGCCCGTACAAAGGTGGGATTCGGTACCATCCGAACGTCACACGCGACGAGGTGAAAGCACTCTCCGGGTGGATGGTGTACAAGTGTGCGGTCGTCGACGTCCCCTACGGCGGCGGAAAAGGCGGCATCGCGATCGACCCCGCCGACTACTCGGCCGCCGAGATCGAGCGCGTGACGCGGGCCTTCGCGACCGAGCTCCGTCCACTCATCGGCCCCGACCGGGACGTACCGGCACCGGACGTGAACACCGGCCAGCGTGAGATGAACTGGATCAAAGACACCTACGAAACGCTCGAGAACACGACCGCCCCGGGTGTGATCACGGGGAAGGCTCCCGGCTCGGGCGGGAGTGCGGGCCGCGTCGAGGCGACCGGCCGGTCGACGATGCTCGCGGCTCGCGAGGCGTTCGGGTGGCTCGATCGCGACGTCGACGGGGCGACGGTCGCGGTTCAGGGGTACGGCAACGCGGGCGCCGTCGCGGCACGACTCATTGAGGACCTCGGCATGACGGTCGTCGCTGTCTCCGACTCGAGTGGTGGCATCTACGATCCGGATGGGCTCGACACCAGCGCCGTCAAAGCCCACAAGGCTGAGACGGGACGTGTCGTCGGCTATCGCGACGCAGACACGATCACGAACGAGACGTTGTTGACCGCGGACGTCGACCTGCTCGTGCCCGCGGCGCTCGAGAACGCCATCGACGCGGACCTCGCCGCCGAGGTCGACGCCGACGTGATCGTCGAGGCCGCGAACGGTCCCCTCACCCCAGGTGCCGACGACGTGCTCACCGAGCGAGACGTCGTCGTCGTCCCCGACATTCTCGCCAACGCCGGTGGCGTGACCGTCTCGTACTTCGAGTGGGTCCAGAACCGGCAGCGCTTCTCGTGGACCGAAGACCGTGTGGTCGAGACCCTCGAACGGATCATCACGGAGGCGTTCGACACCCTCGTCGAGGCGTACGACTCAGAGTCACTTCCCAACCTCCGGACGGCCGCGTACATCGTGGGACTCTCTCGGGTCATCGGCGCGTACGAGGCGGCCGGAAACTGGCCGTGAGTCGACGGCAAACCGTAGCCAGTCAGGCCTCGTCTGCCGACGGCTCGAACAGTCGCGCCGCGTCGTCGATCTGCCGGCGATAGATACCACGTCCTTTCAACCGCGGAACCGGGTGTGTGTGGAGCGTCTCGGTCGTCAGATCGTACACCAGTGGAAAGACGTTCGTCCGACGCTCCGCGACCGTGTACGACGTAGCTGTCTCGACGACGTCCGACGATGGATCGGAGACGACGACCACCAGGTAGCCGATCGGCGTCGCACCGTCGTCCGGGCTGGTACGCTCTGTAACTACGTGGCGGAACGCATCGGCCGCCTCGGTGAGTTCGTCTGGGCCGTACTCCCGTGCGTCGATAACGGCGGTGAAAAGCGAGATGTCGCCGACGGTCGGGTCCTCGTCGCTCGCGTGCCACACGCGGCCAAGCGGGTCGGTCTCTGTGACGACGTCGAATCCAGCAGATGCCCGGGTTTCGGCAACCGCCTCACAGTATTGGTCGAACTCCATACACGATGATTCGGTCGAGACTTGATAAAAGATGACATACGCGGTGTCGGTCGACGCGGTCGGCGCCCGGCTCACTCGAGCGTCGCGTCGTCCACAACCAGGTGGCCGCGGTCGCCCTCCCACACGGGCTCCGTGGTGAGTTCGATGCGCCGATCCATGTGCGGGCCATCGACCACGTACGTCTCGAACTCCCCACCCTCGCCCAGCGGATGCACGCCGTACGCGTCACGAAGTTCGATCAGCGCATCGAGTGCGTCCTCGTCGTACCGGCGACCGAGCCACGACTCGTCGAGGCCGTGAGCGGCGACCTGTACGATCCGGATCTCGAAGCCGGCAGCAAGCATGGATTCGGCGAGTTCGACCGGGTCTTCGCCCCACAGCGGCGCGAACAGGTCGACGCCGAGACGGTCACACATCGTGCGAATGCGACTCGTCTGGAACTCGCTTTCGACGGCGCCCGCGGTGACACCCGCCAGTGACACGCCCGCGGTGGACGCGATCGCCTCGACGGCTCGCTCGAGCGGCACCAACTCGGCATCACCCTGTGTGCTCGCATCGTCGACGTCGTCCGCGCCGAAGTCGGCCGGCTCGACCTCGACGAGGTCGATCCCGATGCTCTCGGCTGCCAGTGGTGCCAGTTCCGTCGCCGGCGTGTGATACATGTACGAGTCGCCCACCGGGTGGACCGTCACCAGCCGCGAGACGTCGAGTCCGCGCTCGAGGGCTCGATACAGCGCCCACGACGAGTCTTTGCCGCCCGAAAAGAGGCTCACCCAATCGTCGCTCATGGACTCGCTAACGCGTCAGCGGTTAAATCCTCGAGGAAACGGGCCGCGGGTGCGCGTGGCGCGTTCGCTCACGAAATAAACTCGTTGTCGCGCCAGTTCACGCCGTTGTCGCTGTCGCCTGTGCCCTGCGGGCTCTCGACGACCTCGATGCTCGCCGGACGAGACTCACCTTCGACGATACGCGTGGCCTCGAGGTCGCCGTCGACCTCGGTGATGGCGGTGAGCGTGCCCTTCTCGGCGCGCGTGGCGAGTTCTTCGAGGACGACGAACATCGGATACTGCAGCGCCGTGTTCTGGAGGACGGTCTCTCTGTCGCCTTTGAAGCAGGCGAACTCGACGAGTTCCGAGGGGATCTCTTCTTCTTCGTCGTCCATCCACTGTGGGCCGCCGGCCCGCGGCGGTTCCTCCTCGTACACCCGCGTCTCGGTAACCGACGCCTTCAGCTGGGCGGTCGGGGTGTACTTACTGATGCTCTCGTCGTCAGAGAGCGCCTTGATGATCAGCGTGTTGTTCCTGCGCGTGATGTCGATGCCGTCGATGGCGGCCGGAAGGTCGGGGTCTTCGTCGAAGTACGCCTCTACGTCTTCGAGTGGCAGTTCGAGCGTCGAGTGAAGTCGGAACACGCGGCCTGTCATGATGTGCTGGGTGGGGATCGAACCGGCCGTCGCGGCGCGGCGTGGAATCGACCGTTCTACCTCTACGTACGCGCCGTAGGTTTATAGGACCTACTCTTCGACCGATCTCGGTACTCTCCCGCACGGATCGTCACACTGGTGCCACACAGGTTATCACTCGGCGCCGAGTTCGGCGGCCAACTCTTCGCGTTCGTCGAGCTCCGCGAGGACGTCGCTCCCCCCGACGAACGAGCCGTCGACGAACGTCTGTGGGATCGTCTCCCACCCGCTGTGTGCCTCGAGCGCCTCGCGATACGCGCCCAGCGCGGGGAGGACGTCTACAGTCTCGAACTCCTCTACGTGTTGGCCGATCAGCTCCACGGCGCGCTGTGAGTAGCCACACTGTGGCATCAGTCGATTCCCTTTCATGAAGAGGACGACGTCGTTCTCGGCTATCGTCTCGTCGACGTCCGTACGAATCGTCTCTGGATCCACGTCGGCATCGGGCTGGAACGTCATACGGTCTGATACGCGATGGCGGCTCAAATGGATTCCGGCCGGTCACTCCCGGTCGACGCTGACCACGTCGACGAGCGAGTACAGCGGGACGCCTTCTATCGCGTCGTAGCCGAACTTGTCGACGAGCACGACACAGGCGACGGGCTCTCCGCCGTGTTCACGGATCGCCTCGACCGTCTCGCGCATCGTCGTCCCCGAGGTGACGATGTCGTCGACGACGTAACAGTCGCGGTCGCGGATCGCCGCGAAGTTTCGAGAGAACCCGCCGCCGTGCTCGGGGATGTCGCCTTCCTCCCACTGGTGTTTTGCGGGGGCGTACGTCCCGAGGTCGGTGTCCAGCTCGCGGGCCACGGCAGTCGCGAGCGGCGCGCCGGCCTTCTCGATACCGACGGTCAAATCGACGGCCTCACCCTGTTTCGCCAAGAGGTCAGCCATCGCGCGCGCGGCGAAGGTGAGCCGCGTTGAGTCGCGCCCGATTGCGGACCAGTCCACGTGAATGTCGGCTGAGGAGGCGGCGTCGACGGCGTTGGCGGGGTTCTCTCCGCCACCACCGCGCTCGACGAGCCAGCTCGCGGTCTCGCGTGAGACGTTCAGCTCGTCTGCGATCTCACCCTTCGAGAGGCCGTGCTCGGCGAGCTCCGCTGCGCTGTCGATGAGGTCGTCAACGTTCTTCATACGCAGCGAATTCGACCGCCGTTTTAATAGTCGTGTCGTCATCCACGAAGGCCGCCTCGAACGACTCGAGCGGGTACACCCCCGTGACGAGATCCGAGAGGAACGACGCAGAGAGCGAGCCGAGCGCGTCGACGGCGGCCTCGAAGTGCCCGTAGCCGGAGTTGACGCTCCCGACGAGCGCCTTGTTGTGGAGCACGAGTTCGCGGTGGAGACGGCCCACGTCGACCTCGAGTGACATGTCGCCGGGGACGCCCAGCAACGCGGCCACCCCGTTCGGCGCGAGCGCGTCGACGCTCTCGAAGGCGTGTGGCGGGTACCCGGTCGCCTCGAAGACGAGGTCGACCGCCTCGTGCTCCGCTGGGACCGTCGGTACGGGCGTCTCCGTCGAGTTCACGTACGTCGCACCAATCGACTCGATCACGTCGATCGTCGGGTCCGGCCGCTCGCGTCGACCCAGACAGTAGACCCGGTCGAACGTCTTCTCGAGCATCGCGGCCGTGAGCAGGCCGAGCGAGCCGTTCCCCAACACGAGCACGGACTCCGGCGTCCACTCGAACGCGCTTCGGCTCGCGAACGCCTGCTCGACTGCCTTCTCTGTGATCGACGCCGGTTCGACGAGGAACCCCCACTCGGCGAGCGCCGGCGGCACGTCGACGAGGCACGCCTCTGGGCTGGTGAAGTACTCGGCCATGAACCCGTGTGCGCCAACGATGCCCCGCTCGTGGTACGCTCCGCTCGGTGCCATGTCCGGCTCTCCCCGTGCGAAGTACGCGTTGCCGCCGTCCGGTGGCCGGCGCACCGTTGGCGCGACGAGGTCACCGGCGGCGAACCGCGTCCCGTTCGGGTCGACGACGACGCCGACCGCCTCGTGGCCGAGCACGAGGTGGTCCTCGCCGGCCGGTGGCTCGCCGTGTGTCCCGGCTATCACCTCGTGGTCGGTGCCGTCGACGCCGACGCGAAGTGTGCGGACGAGCGCCTCGCCGGCCGCAGGTTCCGGTCGCGGCTTCTCGACGACCACCGGCTCGTCTCCACCCTCGTAGACCGCGATCGCTTGCATGAGGCGTTGGAGGCTCTACGCCGCTAAAAGATTTCTTCTGCTTCGAGTTAACGCCGCGCTGCCGGTCGACTGGCTTTTGTGTCCGTCGGCCCGAAATATCGTCGTGTGCACCCTCACGCTCGCCTGGCAGGCGTTCGAAGACGCGCCGGTGGCGCTCGTGGCGACCCGTGATGAGTCGTACGACCGCCCCTCGGATCCGCCCGCAGTCCGTTGCGACGGCCGGTATCTCGCGCCGCGTGACCGAACGGCGGGCGGAACCTGGATCGGCCTCGGTGAGTCGGGCACGGTCGTCGCGATCGCCAACCGGTGGCTCGATACGGACCGGGACGGCGACCGATCCCGTGGTCACCTCGTCGCCGACTGCCTCCGACGGCCGACCGCCGAGGCGGCCGTGCAGTTCGTCGAACAGGACGTCGACGAGCGAGCGTACGATGGCTTCACCCTACTCGTCGCCGACGACGTCGCCGCCTTTCAGCTGACGTACGACGGCTCGATCGCCGTCACGCCGCTCGCTCCCGGCGTACACGTCGTCGGAAACGTCGGGTCGGTGTGTAACGGCCGTGCGGTGTTTTCGATCCCCGAGACACGCACTGAGGCCGGCACCCGGCGAGCGGACAGCGCTCGCCGAATCGCAGCGACGGTCGCTCCGAAGGCGGGTGCGTCGAGTGCCAGCTGGCTCGACCGCGCCACGGCCGTCCTCGCCGACCACGACTTCGGTGCGTGTCTCCACGGCGATCGATTCGGCACGCGGTCACTCACGCGCCTCCGCACAGGACCAGATCCGACGATGGGATTCGCGGACGGTCCACCGTGTTCGACACCCGTCGACCCGGTCGAGGTCCCCGCCTCGTTCGGCGAGGACGGGCCAGGCGACGTAGAGGACGTGCCCGCAGAGTCGTCGTGAGCCACCGTTTCAGGCGCTCGGCTCTCTCCGATGCCGACTGGTGACACGGGCTGGAAAGCCAGGTTTAAGCGACTCGCAGGCGGCTATCCGGACATGAGCGCGTTCGAACTGGAGTCAGATCTCTCCGCCGACGAGCGAGAGGGACTCGACCTCATCCGCGAGACGGGTGGTATCCACCAGAGTGACTTCTGGAAGGAACTGGACGTCTCCTCGCGAAAGGGGAGCCGCATCGCCGAGGCGCTACAGGAATCCGGGCTGATACAGCGTGAGAGTGCGGTGTACGACGGTCACAACACGTACTATCTAGAGCCCGCCCCGCGCGACCTTGATTTCACGCTGCTTATGGCCGGTGACATGCTCTCGCCGTTCATCGGCGAAGAAGAAGTCGACCCACAGTCAGACGCCTTCTCACAGTGGCTCATGAACCTCGCGTACGAGGAGTACTGAGGCGACACCGACGACCGCACATCCGTCGTTGCTCACCGCACATCGTCGACGACGGCTCGAGCCACCCGCACTGCGCTCTCGAGTCCGGTACGGAACGCTGACGCCGAATCGGTCGCTTTCGCGCCGAAAAAGGAGTCGCGGGCGGCCGTCCCCGGCTCTGGTCGATCGTGATTCGATATGCCACGCACGCTGAGATAGCGGTCCGCGAGGCCGAACCGCCGAAGCGCCCTCACCGTCCCGGCATCTTCCATCTCGGTCGCCAGATACGGCCCGCGGTCTCGCTCCTCGACGAACTGCGTCACCTGTGTTGCGATTCGACGACCGTGCCACAGTTCGTCTGCACACACGTTCGTTCCGACCGTCAGCGCTGGTTCTGCCGTCGATCCGTCGCCGACGAGCGCCACCGTCTCGCCGATCGATCTGGCGTGCGCGACGAGCGCCGAATCGAGGTCGATGACCCCGGCCGTGCCGGTGTACGGGTCGGGTTCGATCGGCGGCTCGGCTCCGTCGTCGTCGAACCGGACCTTGTCGTCCCAGTCGACGATACTGTCAGCAAGCACGACAGACCCAATCGGGAGGTCCGGTGGCGCGCCGGCGATGCCGACGGACAACACGAGCGCATCCGAAAGCGAGATGCTCTCGCCTGCACATAGAGCCGCTGTCGTCGACGCGGCAGCGACCTTCCCGACGCCCGTCGGGACGACGGCGAGCCCCGCCCCGTCGTGCCGAAGCGGTGCCTCGATGCCCGGCACGTCGACGCGGTGGTCGAGGTCGTACGCTGCTCGCCACGGTCCGAGCTCTCCGTCGATCGGCGCGGCGTCGAGCCCGTCGAACGCCGGGAGTACGAGTGCCTGAAGGTCAACGACCATCGAATCGCCACGCGGCCGGCAGCCGTATGAGCGTGTCGGCTCGCAACGCTCGTCACCGACGATGTACGACCGTCGCCGACCGCTCGGAGCCGCTCGCGGTCACACGAGCGTAGCGAGCAGCGCGAGTGCCGCAGCCAGCGTCAAGAGCAGGACACTTCGGCCGATGCCGGCGCGAATCTCGACGTCTACACCGGCAGCCGCGAGTGCCCTCCGCGGGTCCATCGCGGTTCGCATCGTCGCTCCGGCCAGCCACATCACGACACGGTCGACGGCGGCCCACAGCTCCGTGACGCCCCGTACCGTCGCGCGCCCGAGCACGAACGCCCCCGGGTACGTCAGGGCGTCGACGTCGCGCATCAGGTGTGCGAGCCAGCTGAGCGGGCGCCTCAGCGCGAAGAACCCGACGAAGCCAGCGACGAGCAACGCCCCGCTTTCGGTCAGGTGGCTCTGGCTGTACGGTTTGAAGTACACCGCCTCGCTGCGGATGATATCGGTGAACGGCATCACCTCTATCAGCTGTCCGTAGAAGACCCCGAAGAAGAGACACGCCCCGGCGGCTAGCGTCATTCCAACCGTCTGGAACGGCGTGGCGTCCTCGGGCGACAGCGTCGCCGAACCGTGGAAGAACACGTAGTAGCCGAGCTTGATGAACGACATGAACGTCCCTACGCCGCCGAGGATGAGCAGCCACCACAGCAGTCCCTCGCCGAAGAGGAGCTCAAAGTTGTGGACCTCGTGGGCGGAGTCGATCACCATCCCTTTCGAGATGAACCCGTTGAATCCCGGAACGGCGGTAATCGAGGCAGCCCCGACAACGTAGACGAGGAACGTGACCGGCATCACCCGCCAGAGCCCGCCCATCTTGCGGATGTCCTCGACGCCGGTCCGGTATATCACGACGCCGACCGTCATGAACAGAAGGCTCTTGTAGAGCACGTTGTTGAACAGGTGCGCGAAGCCGCCGACTACGGCGAACTCGCCGACGTACGTCGCGAGCCCGAACCCGGCCAACATGTACCCGAGCTGCGCTTGGATATGATACGAGAGCAACCGACGCGGGTCGTACTGCAACAGCGCGAAGAACGCGCCGTAGACGGCCATGATCCCGCCGAGGTACGCAAGCCACATCCCGCCCTCAGGGAACGCGCGGTACATGACGTACGCAGCCGTTTTGGTCGTGAACACGGAGAGGAACACCGACGCGGCGACGTGTGGCCGCGGATAGGTGTCCGGCAGCCACGTGTGGAGGAATGGGAACCCACAGTTGACGCCAATTCCGATAGCGGCGAGCACCGTTGCACTCGCGTGAACGCCCGTGGTGGCCGAGAAGCGGAACACCGCGTCGGCCGGCACGCTGCCGAGCATCGACGCGCCGTGGACGACGACGGCGGCGAGCAGGAACGTGCCGCCGATCCCGTGGAACAAGGCGTATCGGTAGCCCGCTCGAACCGCGGCGCCGCCGTGTTGCCACACCAGAAGCGTGCTGGTGACGGCCATCAGCTCCCAGAAGAACACGAGGGTGAGCCAGTCACCGGCGTACACGGTCCCGAGCGTCGAGGAGACGTACACCAGCGCGAACGCAGTCACCCACGTCGGTGCCGAAGAGCCGTACGCGTACACCACCGCGGCGGTCGCTAAGAACCCAACGACGACCCCCATCAACAGCGAGAACGGGTCGACGTTGAACAACACCACGTCGAAGCCGAGGAACTGCGTCGCGAGGTGTGCGCCGTGGCCGCCGTCGCCGAGGAGGACGGCCTGTGCGAAGACGAACGCAGTCGAGAGCGCAGCGACCGCGTGGCCCGCCCGTCGTGGAAGCGCGAGCACGAACAGCGCCGCGGCCGCGACCACGAGGTACGGTGGAACCGTCGTGAGTAGCCCCATCATGGCCGCATCACCTCACCGGGAAGTCGCGTGTCGACGACGAGCTCGATCAGCTCTAAGAAGCCGAGCTCGTACGGTATCACACCGAGCAGAACGGCGAGACTCATCGCCGTGAGGATCGGACCGAGGGTGAACCAGGACGACTCGTGTCCTCGGAAGACGTCGATCCCCTGGATATGCCGCCAGCCTCCTGCCGGCGGTCCACCGTGATGGGCTCCGTCGTGCCCCTCATCGGTACCGTGATTTCCGGCACCGTTCTCGTCGACATCGCGGTCACCCGAAGGCTCGACGTGGGGTGCGTCTTCGACGGCTTCACCGCGCGCCACGCCGAACGGGACGTCCGCGTCCGACGGTGACTGGTCGACGGCGTACTCACCGGTGTCGACGCGCGCTGCCGGCTCCGAGAAGTCTCGGTCGGCCGGCGTGAAATCCGGGCGGACGACCCCCGTCTCGTCGGTCGGGGCGTCTGCGGACTCCGTGTCGGATTCGTCGTCTTCACGTCCGCCATCGGTCGCCACGTCGTCCCCTGCGTGGCGCCCAGCGGTCGCCACGTCGTCCCCTGCGTGACGGCCGTTAGCTTCCAGCGTCGAGCGTGACGCACCACCCATCCGGAAGTCGACGAGCGGCTTGGCGTCGTGATCGTCCTCGGCCTCGAAGAACGCGGTGTAGATCACCGGCCAGAAGTACGCGATGTTCAAGACACCGGAGAGCAACAGCGCGCCGACGAGGTAGTACGCGACCGGCGTCAACGCTGCACCCATGTGGATCCCGCCGAGCAACATGTAGTACTTGCTCACGAAGCCAGCGACGAGCGGAATCCCCGCCATCCCGAGCGAGGCGACCGTGAACGCCCCCATCGTCAGCGGCATCCGCTTGCCGATCCCCGCCATCTCAGAGATGTAGTCTGTGTGCGTCGAGACGTGGATGTTGCCCGCACAAAAGAACAGGGTGAGCTTCATGAACGCGTGGGCTGGGATGTGCAACAACGCTCCGACGAGCCCGTACCAGCCGAACAGCCCGAGCCCCAAGACGATGTAGCTCAACTGACTCACCGTCGAGTACGCCAGCCGTTGTTTCAGGTGGTCCTTCCGCAACGCGATCAGCGATGCAGCCGTGAGCGTGATCGCACCGATCGTCGAGAGGACGAGCCCTGCAGAGAAGCCGAACGGCAACGAGAGCTCGAAGACGAGTTCTGGTCCGAACACGTCGAGGACGACCCGCGAGACACCGAACGCGCCAGACTTCACGACCGCGACCGCGTGTAACAGCCCGGAGACGGGCGTGGGTGCGACCATCGCCTCGGGTAGCCACTGGTGTAACGGCATGATTCCCGCTTTGACACCGAACCCGATCGCCAACAGGAAGAACGCGAGCATCGCAAGCCCAGGATCAGCGGCAGCCAGCTCGTCGATCCCGCCAGCGGTGAACGACACCGTGCCGGTGAGCCAGTACACGAGTACGGTACCGGCGAGCACGAGGACGCCGCCGCCGAACAACGTGTACGCGAGGTATTTTCGCCCGGCAGACCGTGCCTCGTCGGTCTCGTCGTGAGCGACGAGCGGGTACGTCGCGATCGACAACAGCTCGTAGAAGACGAAGATCGTCACGAGGTTGCCTGCGAACGCAATCCCCATGGTCGCCGACAGCGAGACCGCAAACGCCGCGAAGTACCGCGTCTGGTTCGTCTCGTCGTTCCCGCGCATGTAGCCGATGCTGTACAGAGAGGTGATGATCCACAACCCCGACGCGAGCACCGCAAAGAGCATACCGAGTGCGTCCGCTCTGAGCACGAACGGTACCCCCGACACCAGCTCGAGTATCGTCCACTCGAAGACGGTCCCCTCGAGTACCCGTGGAAGCATCGAGGCGACGACGACGAACTTCGCAACCGCCGCGAGGAGCGTCCACGCCTCGCGGACGTTCGGGGATCGATACGACGCGATGATAAAGCCGCTCGCGACGAGCGAGACGAGCACGGCGAGCAGCGGACGTGGGTCTTGAACGAGTGCGTCAGTCATGCGAACACCTCCGTGAGGAACGGGTCGAGAAGCGACTCGAACCCGGCCCCCACGAAGCCGAGTCCGACCGCCGCGATCGCCGTGACGACGAGCACGACCAGCGGACCTACCGGAACCCGCGAGCGACTCCCATCGATGGGACGCGGCCCCTCACCCCCGTCGGGGACAGCCCCAATATCGTGGACGACGGGAATCGACCGGTCCACGCCAGCGAAGTAAAGCCGTTCGAGGACGCGGGCGACGTACGCGAGCGTGAACAACGTGCTCACGAACACGACCGCCGCGATTGCGACCCCAGCGATACCGCCGGTCGTCCCGCCGGCCTGGACCGCACCGAGGGCCACGTACCACTTACCGAGGAAGCCGATCGATGGCGGAATCCCGACGAGTGCGAGCGCGAGCACTGCGAGTGCCCCGGACGCGACCGGTGCGTCCCTGGCCAGACTCGCGAGGTCAGCCACGTGCTGTACGCCGTAGCCGGCGGCCAGCAATCCGATGCTCAAAAAGAGCCCGAACTTCAACAGCCCGTGGCCGATCAGGTGAACGATCCCACCAAGTAATGCCGTTTCAGTGGCGATCCCAACGGTCGCGGCGATCAACCCGAACTGTGCAACGGACGAGTACGCGAACATCCGCTTCAGGTCCGACTGCATCGCCGCGAGCGCCGAACCGGCAAGGATCGAGACGCCAGAGACGACGAGGACCCCTGTCGTGATCGCGTCGTTCACTGCGAGGAAATCGACGGTGAACACCGAGTAACTCACCCGGAGGAACGCGTACGCACTGGCAGTCGAGACGAGCGCTGCGACGACCGTCGTGACGGCGTCCGGTGCCCGCTGATAGGCGTCCGGCTGCCAGGTGTGGACCGGAAACAACGCCATCTTCAGCGCGAAGCCGACGGCAATGAGCGCGTACCCTGTCTGCACGAGCGGGTCGGTGTACCCCACCGCTTGGAGCTGTGTGCTCACGTCGGCCATGTTCAGCGTCCCCGTGGCCAGGAATACGTATCCGACGCCTGTGAGGTACAGCGACGCGCCAACGGTCCCTACGACGAGGTATTTCAACGACGCATACGCACTCGCTCCCGACCGGTCGGCTGCGATGAGCGCGTACGTGGTCAGCCCGACGATCTCTAAGAAGACGAACAGGTTGAACAGGTCTCCGGTGAGCGAGACCCCGACGAGCCCGCCGGTCAAGAGGAGATACGCACTGTAGAAGGTGTTTCGCCGGGGACCGACGACGCGCGCGAACACCAGCGTCGCCGCCGAGACGAGTGCGACGAGTAAGAAGACCGCCGCCGAGAACTCGTCCGCAACGAGTTCGATCCCGATCGGGGGCGCGTACCCACCGAGCTCGTGGTCGAACGGACCGGTTCTATACACCTCGCGTGCGACTACCCCGGCCATCGCGACGACCGTTGTCGTCGTGAGCGCGGCGACCGGCCAGCCGACGGCGTCGAAGCGACGGCCGGCAGCAATCGGCAGCGTCGCCGCGACGATCGGCACGGCGACGGCCACCGGCAACAGGATCTCACTCATCGGACTCACCTCTGCTTGCGTCCGAGGTCCGCCCTCCAGCTTCCGGGCCGGCCGGGAGCGTCCCCTCCTCGCGGAGCAGCTCGCGGAGCGTGTCAACCCGGAGCGTTCCGTACTCGTCGTATATCCGGAGACAAAGCGCGAGCCCGACGGCTGTGAGGCTCACGCCGACCACGATGGCCGTGAGCACGATCACGTGCGGGAGCGGACTGACGTACGGACCGCCCGAAGCGTCTGGATAGACGATCGGAATCGACCCGCCTTCGACGTATCCCGAGGTGACGAACAACAGGAAGATGGCCGTTTGAAACAGGTTGAGCCCGATGATCTTCTTTACCAGGTTCGGACTCGCGATGAGCACGTAGAGGCCGGTACACAAGAGCAGTGCGAACGCGACGTACGCGTGCCGTGTGGTGACGACGTCGAGAGCGGTCGTCGAACCGAGGGTGCCGAGCGCGTCGGCGACGCCGACGGCCGTCATTTCCGTCACGGCTCACCTCGCTCGGTGGTTCCGCGATCGGCGTCCGTACCGCCGTTCGGCTGCCGACCGATGGTCGGGGCGTCGAGCCCGTCGCGGTTGAACCCCCTCGCCAACACGAAGAAGAGCCCGGTGAGTACCCCGCTCACGATGGTCGCGATGCCGAGAATTTCGACGGCCTCCATCCCGTACTTCACCGGGTCGAGTAAGGGCACGGGCAGCAGATCGTACTGTAAGAACGCGCCGCCGAGTGCGACCGGAATCAGTCCGATAGCGGCGAAGACGAGCGCGCCGCCGACGGCGAGGCCGACGACGACCGCGTTCGCCAGCCACCGCCGCGTCGCGTCGATCCCGAACGCAAATGCGATCATGAAGACGACCGCGGCCGCGATCGCGCCTCCTTGGAACCCACCACCGGGCGATCCACCGCCGTGGAAGGTGACGAACAGCCCGTAGGTGAGCGCGAACGGTGAAACGAATTTGACGGTCGACATGATAACCTGACTCTCCGTGTACGGGGTCCCCTGCTGGGAGGTCGTCCCGAGCCGATCGGTTCGTGACGGCGCCGTCGTCTCCCGGTTGACACCTCGTGACGCCCCGCCGCCCTCCGTGTCGGTCGACCCGGACGACTCACGGCGTCCGTCTGGCTCCGACGCGTCGCTCATGTGAACACCTCCTGGCGGAGGACGATGAGGGCGGCGATTCCGGCCGCAAAGACGACGACCGCCTCGCCGAACGTGTCGAACCCGCGGAACGCGGCCAGCACCGCCATCACGGTGTTCTCGACGCCCGTGACGGCGTACGTCTCTGTGAGGTACCACTGGGTGACGTCGGGGTTACTCCACACCGGCGCATCCGGCGAACCGACGGCCGGAATCTCGGCCGTCGTAAGCGCGAGCCCGACGAAGAGCAGCCCGGCGGCTGCCGCCGCCGGGTAGTCGACCGACTCGAAGGCGGCCTCGTGTTCGATGCGCGTCGTCTTCGCGAGTGTGAGCAACAAGAGAACCGTCGTCACGCCCGCAGAGATGGCCGCCTCGGTCAGTGCGACGTCGGGCGCCCGGTAGAAGACGTACAGCGCCGCCATCCCGAGACTGTAGGCCCCGAAGACGATGACCGCCGCAAGCACGTCGCGTGCGAGCGCCGTCGCGAACGCCGTGACCACGACGAAGACGAGCAGGCTCGCCTCGATCGGGGTCACCTGTGCGACGGTCGGCGTGATGGAAACGTCCGCGGCGGCGACGGCCGGGGTTACGGTCGAGCCGATCATCGCCGCTCGTCCCCCTTCGTCCACGGCACGATTCCCTCCTCGTAGGCCGCTCGTGCGATGGCGTGTGCCGCCGTCGGGTTGGTCACGAAGATGAAGAACAACAACAGCACGGACTTGTACCCCGCTCCGCCCGGCCCGAGCACGAGCGCGACCGCCGCGAGCGCGAACCCAGCGCCGAGCGTGTCGGCCTGCGAGGCCGTGTGTGCTCGCGCGTACACGTCCGGCAGCCGGATCACGCCAGTCATCGAGACGAAGGTGAAAAACAGCCCGAGCAGGCTGCAGACGACGATCGCAGCGAGCCGAATCGGCCCGACGACGTCCATCACAACACCCCACCCCGCTCGACGGTGAACTTCGAGATGGCTATAGCCACGAGGAAGTTCAACAACGCGTACACGAGGGCGATGTCGAGGAACGTCGGCTCCGCGAGGGCAGCCCCGAGCAGCGCGAGGATCACGACGGTGTTCGTCCCGAGCACGTTCACCGCGAGCACGCGGTCTTGCATCGTGGGCCCGCGAACCGCGCGGTAGAGCATTCCGATCGCTAGTGCGACGAACGCCGCGGCCACGACGAGGAGGAACTCACCGAGTGTGTACCCCGACACGAGCGTGGCGTCGACGAGGCTCACTCGGCTGTCACCTCGGATTCCGACGAGTCGGCGTCGACTGCGCCGTTGGAGCCCGTGTCTTCGTCGCCGCCGTCACCCCGCGCCGTCGGGTACGGAGCCGTGGCCTCGGGCCCCTGGAACACGTCGACGTCGTCGCGCTCGCGGGGTGTCGGCAGCCTGGCTGCCTCCCGGCCGTAGAACACGAACCGAGTCCATCGCTCCAGCGAGCCGTCGAAGAGCCCTGCACGAGCCCACGGGATGAGCGAGTGGACGTAGAGGTCGCCGTCGCGGGCACGAACTGTCAGTGTGCCCGGGGTCAGCGTGATCGAGTTCGCGAGCGTCGTCAGCGGCAATCCCCGACCGACGACGACGCGCATCCGGTTCAGCGTCGGATCGATCGGCAGCCGCGGGTCGAGGATCACGCGCGCGACGACGACGTTCGACTTCACGATCTCGAAGAGGAGTACCGGCGCGTAGACGAGCCCGCGGAGGATACGCATCGGTGTCCGGGGCACGACCGGGTCGGCGTCGAGACTGATCTGTGAGAGCGTGATCGCGACGATCGTCGCGCTTGCGACACCCGTCACGAGGTCGAACCAGTACGTCGGATCCCCGAGGGTGAGATAGAATGCGAGCGACAGCCCGAAGATGGCCGCGAACCGTGGCCCCGTCGCCTCTCGTCTGAGCCGCTCGCCGCGACTCGGTCGGGCGACCGGCGCCTCTCGGACGGCGAGCCCGGTGTCTGCGAGCTCGAACTCCAACGGCTGGAGCAGCGTCGTGTTTCCTACCGGCGTGTACTCGGGGTCGAGCACGACGGTTCCAACCCCGTTTGCGCCGGCGTACGCGACGAGCCGTCGGGCGTAGTCGTCCGGACCGAAGAGGTACTGGTCGTCGCCGACGACGGCCGTCTCGATCGAGACGTCGTCGACGCGCACGCCGTCGACGTCCGCGAGATCCGCTTCGGCCCACGTCTGGACCCGTTCGAGGAGCCGGTCGACGGCGTCCCGATCGGCTGCTGTCTCGGGGTCGGGCCGGCGCCACGCGGGGAAGACGACGAAGTGGATCGACGAGAACTCACCGGTCGCCGCCGACTCGACGAGGTGTGTGACCGTCGCCCGGAGCGTCGACGTCGACTCCACGGGAACCACCACCGCGTCACCGTCGGCCGGCGGCTCGGGGGCGTCAGCCATCCCCCTCACCTCCCGATCTCCCGTCGGCGGGCGTGTCTGGACACATGGACCTTTCTACCCGAGCCCTTGCCCTACCGGCCCAAAACAGTTTGTATCCCCGGCGGTCTGGTCCGTCCCGCTCGGACGATCGCCCTGGCTCGTGCCCGGGTCGGTGACCCGTGCAGTCACGTCTCGAGTCCGATCGCCGCACACTCATCGGTCCTCGAGCGTCGCTGCGAGTCTGTCCGCGATTCGCCCAGCTACGGCGGTCTTTCGGTCAGAGACGGTCTCTGGGGTCGACGAGTCGTCGTCGACGATCAGCACGCGGGTGTGGTCGTCACCCATCACGCTCGCGTCGTTAGCGACCACGAACGCCAGTCCCACACGGTCGCGGAGCCGTTCCGCTTCCGCGATCATCGCCGCGTCGTCGCCGTCGGTCTCGGCTTTGAATCCGACGAGCGGCAGCGAGGGATAATCCTCCCGTACGGCGTCGAGCAGCTTCGGGGTCGGCCAGAGCTCCACCGATAGCGGCTCGCCAGACCGGATCTTCTCGTCGGCCGGGTCCGTCGCGAAGTCGGCTATCGCGGCCGCAGAGACGAGCGCGTCGGCGCTCGCCGCCGCCGCTCGACACGCGTCGATCATCTCGTCGGCCGTCTCGACGGCGACGACGTCGGCGTACGGGACGTCTGGCCCGTCGTGGACGAGCGTCACGTCGGCACCGCGGTGGTGACACGCCCTGGCGACGGCGCGGCCGGTCTTTCCCGACGCGCGGTTCGTGAGCACCCGAATTGGGTCGAGCCGTTCTTTGGTCGCGCCCGCCGTGACGACGACGTGGGCGTCCGCGAGCGGGTCCGGCGTCGTCGCGCGGACCACCTCGGTCACGATGGCCGACTCCGTCGCTATCTTCGCTTTCCCCTCCTCTATCCGGGGGTCGACGAACGAGACGCCCCAGGACTCGACCCGAGAGAGCGCGTCGAGCACGCCCGGATGGTCGTACATCGGCTCGTGCATCGCCGGTGCCACGACGACGGGAACGTCCGCCCCGAGCGCGGTCGTCGCACACGTCGTCACGGGGGTGTCGTCGACGGCGGCGGCGATCTTTCCGACGGTGTTCGCGGTGGCCGGCGCGAGCAGCAACACGTCCGCCCAGCCGTCGCGACCGCAGAGCTCGACGTGTTCGACCGCGCCCGTGATCTCCGTGATCACCGGCTCGTCGGTGGCGAAGTCGACCGCCCACGGGTGGACGATGGAGGTCGCGGCCGGCGACAGCACCGCGCGGACGTTCGCCCCGTGACGGCGGAGCTCGTGGGCGAGTTCGACGACTTTCACCGCCGCGATGCTGCCCGAGACGCCGAGAGCGACGTTGACCCCGTTGAGCATTACCGCGATCGTTTCCGGCGCGATGGGATATAAACTGTCGTTCGCCCTCGTCACACGCCGACGGTCGCCCGGATCGTCACACGCCGAAGGTCGCCCGAAGCATGTCGCGCGTACCAGGGCCGAGTCCGACCGCGAGCACGGTGATGAGCAGCAACAACGTGTATCGCGGCGACTCCTCGTAGAGCTCGCCGTTGAACACCCAGACGACGCCGGCCGCGGCCGCGAGCTTGACGAAGAGGAACGGCCACGCGTCGCCGGTGACCGCGAGGACCGACTCCGGAAGCAGCCGGCCCGTCCACGTCACGACCAGTTCGTTGACGACGTGTTTTGGAACCAGATTCGCCGTGCCGGTCAGCGCCGGCATCCAGTCGAGACCGATCACGTTCGCGACGCCGTCGACGGCGTGGCCCCAGATGATCACGAAGCCGGCGAGGCCGGTTCCCCGCTCGATCGAGGGGACGAGCGCCCGGGCGATCTTCCACGTCGCGACCGCGGAGACCGTCGCGATGAGAAGTATCGATCCGACGACCTGTGGGTAGAAGACGACGTACTCGGTCGTCGCCGCGAGGACCACGAGGTATCCGACCGCGGCCGCGAGCGCGACCGAGCCGGCCGCGAACAGTGGTTTGGCGTAGTCACCGGCGAGCCCGCGGTCGGCCAGCGCGTACGCGCCGACCACGCAGCCGAGCGTCGCGGCGAAGACGGTGAAGTAAATGAACGGGCTGATGATGAGTGCGCTCCAGGGGAACGCGACGAGCGGCTCGGCACCGACGCGGAGGGCTGCGATCCCGGCGTCCTCGACGGTCCGTAACGCCCCGCCGAACAACATGAACGGGAACAGCGCGTAAAAAAAGCGGAACTCGGTCGCGATCGCGAGCCGACGGAGGACGAACACCACCCCGATCAGCATTCCGAGCAAGACGACGATGTAACTCACCGTCGAGACCGTCGTGTACCCCGGGAACGCGACCACCTCCCCGGCGGCGACCGCCGCCGAACACGCCGACGCGCTCTCAAGGAGCTGGGTTCCGCCGTCTGCGGGCCGAACGGCACACTGTGCAACCTGTCCGTCGGCCGCCACGGGACCCCAGAAGTACCGCCAGAGGAACCGGTCGTAGACGACCCGCGGGAAGACGATCGATCCGACGACGAGGACACCAGTCACCGCGGCGACCGCGGCCGCCCAGACGCGCTCCGGCGAGAGGTCGCTTCGGTCGACAGCCCGTACGCTCATGGTTCCGAGTCGGTGGGTTCGCGGGTTGAGCGTTCCGGTCCATCCCGACGGGCGTCGCTCACACCGGCGGCCCGTCGGTCTCGTAGTCGGTTCCGAGCACGATCATCGTCTGCGAGCGCGCGAATCCGTCCATCTCGGCGATACGGTCGAACATCAGCTCGCGGAGGTGGTCCGTGTCCTCGGCTATCACGTGGAGCATTACGTCCCACTCGCCGGTCGTCAGGTGGATCGTCTGGACGGCTTCGATCTCTCGGAGGCGCGCCAGTGCGTCCTCTTCGCGACCCTGCTCGACGCGGAGCCCCACGAGCGCACGCACGTCGTAGCCCACCGCACGCACGTTCACGGATGCGTGGTACCCCTCGATGACGCCCGCGTCTTCCATGCGCCCGACGCGGTCGTGGACCGTCGCACTCGACATGTCGATCCGTCTGGCTATCTCCGAGAACGGGGTTCGCGCGTCGCGGGTGAGGATCCGGAGGATGGCTCTGTCCGTCTCGTCGAGGTCCATGTCGCCGCTACTCGCCGGAGGGATTTGAAGCTACGCGACCCGCCTCGGCCGTGGGTGTCGGCGCGACCGATCCCCCGGTCGTTCGTCGCACGCTCGTTCGTCGTGCGCTCGAAGTCGCTCACTCGTTCGTCGTGCGCTCGAAGTCGCCGTCGCGGATCGCGGCCTCAGCCGCGTCGAGCGCCGCGTCCGGGTCGAACTCGTCGACGATGGCCCCGAGCGCCGACGACTCTGCACCGGCGAGTTCGTGCGCGTGTTCCGTGACGTTCGGGACGGCCCGGATCACGTTGTCGACGATCGGAATCGCCGCCGCCTGTGCGGACCGGCTCCCCGGATTGAGATCGACCACGATCTCTGTCTTCCCCGTGGCGGCGAGCGCCTCCGCACGGTCGCCGTCTTCGAGCGGGACCACGACCACGTCCGCCCTGCCGATCCCGTCGGCGTCGACGGTGCCTCGGGCGTGTGAGAGTCCGGGAATCTCGCCGTCGCCGGTCAGCCCCTTCACCTCTGTTGCGCCGTGCTCGCGGAGGTGGTCGGCGATGGCGCGCATCCGCTCGTCGGTTCGGTTGAACAGGTTGACCTCGAGGGCGGCGTCGACGGCGTCGGCGAGTTCGACGATGGCCGTGGGTACCAACGCCGCGACGTTCCCGTTAACAGAGAGTACCGGGTCAGTCGCGTCCAGCAGCGCGGCGGCCGCGGCGCGTTCTGCGGCGTCAGCACTCTGCAGCGTCCGCTCGCCGAGGAGGTAGTCGAACGCCTCGCCGCGCCCCTGCGCTATCAGCCCCTGCCGCGAGGTGATCCCGCGGTCAACGCCGGTCTCGATTCGGTGACGGGTGACGAGTGAGGCGTACCGCGGGTGGTCCTCCGGGACCTCCGTCTCGGTCATAGGGCGCGTTGTCGACTCGCGAGCTAAAGTCACTCGTTCTCGGATCCGAGTCCCGCCGTCGACGAGCCCGCCCGCCGGCGAGACACGCACGTTTTTATTTACTCTCCCGCTCGAATCGTACATGAACGGCTGGCAGCGTCGTGTCGTCGGGTACTTCTCGCTGCTTCTGGGTGCCCTGTTCGGCACCGCGGCCGCCTACCGGTGGGGGATGGGGACGTTCGAGGGGCGGCCACAGACGTACCTGAGCTCACTGCAGTTCGCCGTCGAGATGTTCACCACGACGGGGTTCGGAGGTGACGCACCGTGGACAAGCCCGGAGATGCAGGCGTTCATCGTCGTCACCGACCTGCTCGGGATGGCACTCCTCGTCGGGGCGCTCCCGGTCGTCGCCACCCCGCTTCTCGAACGGGCGTTCGCCGCGACGGCGCCGACGAGTGTCGATTCCGGGACGACAGACCACGTCGTCATCTGCTCGTACACGACCCGCGCGGCCGCGCTCATCGACGAACTCCGCGGTCGCGACGTCGGCTACGTGGTCGTCGAACCCGACCGTGAGCGGGCGAACGAGCTCTACGCGGACGGACACCGTGTGGTCCGTGCGGATCCAGAGTCGACCGACGGGCTCCGAGCAGCGGGGGTTCCCGACGCGCGAGCCGTGCTCGCGGACGTCTCCGACCAGGTGGACGCGAGTATCGTGCTCGCCGCGAAGGAGATCGCCGAGTCGATCCCGGTCGTGAGCGTCGTCGACGACCCCGACCTCGAGCGATACCACGCACTCGCTGGCGCCGACCACGTGCTCTCTCCGCGGACGCTTCTCGGGCGTGGCCTCGCCGCGAAGGTGACGACGGCGCTCCGGACGAAACTCGACGAGGCGGTGACGTACGGGAACCAGCTCCAGCTCGCAGAGGTATCCGTGCGTCACGGCGGCGACCTCGCCGGGTCGACGCTCGCCGACAGCGAGATCCGCGAGCGGACGGGCGTCACCGTCGTCGGGGCGTGGTTCGACGGCGAGTTCGACGCGTCGCCGGCTCCAGAGCGGGAGTTGGCGAGGGGGACGGTACTCCTCGTCTCTGGTCACCCAGACCAGCTCGCGCAACTCGTCGAACTCACCCAGTCGTCGGTCAGACAGTTCGAGGCGGGTGAGACCGTGATCGCCGGCTACGGCCAGGTCGGACAGACGGTCGCCGAGGAGCTGGCTGCGGCCGACATCCCGCACACGATCGTCGACAGACGAGACGTCCCCCCGGTCGACGTCGTCGGCGACGCCACCGACCCGGAGACGCTCGCGGCCGCCGACGTCGCGACCGCAGAGACGCTCGTGTTGGCGCTTCCCGACGACACGGCGACCGAGTTCGCCACGCTCGTCGCCCGCGAGGCGGCGCCGGACACGGAGATCGTCGCCCGCGTCGACGACGACGGCAACGTCTCGAAGACGTACCGGGCCGGCGCCGACTACGTCCTCTCGCTTGGGACCGTCACGGGACGGATGTCCGCGGGGCGGCTCATCGAGGGCCGAGACGTCCTCTCGGTCGACCAGCAGGTCGAAGTCGTCCGGCTCGAAGCGCCCGGGCTCGTCGGGCGCACGCTCCTCGATGCGAACGTGCGGGCAGAAACCGGATGTACCGTGATGGCGGTCGAGCGCGGCGACGCGGTCGTCACCGACGTGGGTCCGCACACGACGGTCGAACCCGGTGACGAGGTAGTCATCGTCGGAACCGACGACGGCGTCCGGACCTTCGAGCGGGCGTTCACCTAACCGACGGGCGACGCCGCGTCCGCGTTTCGAAGGGTGCGACTGTGGACAGCTGTTAACTATGCTCGCACGAGTAGAACGTACACGATGACCAGCCGACGGAGACCGCCATCGGTTCGGTCGAGACGACGATGAGCGACACACGCGGACTGGCGGTGTCGCTCGACGCGCATCCGGACCCGGCGTGTGCGTACGAGGTACGCGAGGGGACGCCGACGGTAACGGCGACGAACGGCGCCTTCGAGACGCAGATCGGCGTCGACGAGGATCGACCCCTCTCGGCCGTGTTCGAGCGACTCACCGACACGGCGGCACCGTTCGACGACGTCTCCGGCCGACTTCGTGCCGGGGAGACCGTCACGCTCACGCGGGCATCGCCAGCCGATCAGCGGTACATCGTGCAGGTGCTCGAGGCGGACGACCACGGCGGAACGATCCTCTTCGTCGCTCACGACGCCGCAGCCGCCACCGAGGCACTCGGGGTGGAACCGGTAGCCGGTGCGATCAGCCACGACCTGCGAAATCCACTCGACGTCGCCGGCGCACATCTCGAGGCCGCTCGAGAGACGGGGGAGAGCGAACACTTCGACGCCATCGCCGACGCCCACGGCCGCATGGAACGCATCATTCGGGACGTCTTGACGCTCGCCCGCGGCGAGCGGGCGCTGAATCTCGAGCCTGCCGCCTCGATCGGGTCGACGGCCGAAGACGCGTGGCAGGCGGTACAGACGGACGGGTGGACGATACGACTCGACGACGCCCTACCGGAGCCGAGCGCCGACCCCGACAGGCTCGAGCGACTGTTCGAGAACCTCTTCCGGAACGCTATCGAGCACGGCTCCGACGAGGGAACCGTCCGGGTACACGCGGTGACCGGCGCGTCGTCCGGAGTCGTCGTCGACGACGACGGACCGGGGATTCCTCGCGACGAGCACACGTCCGTCTTCGAGCCGGGCTACACCGTCGACGGGGATGGCACCGGTCTCGGCTTGGCCATCGTCGACCGGATCGCGGCGGCACACGACTGGAACGTCTCGGTCACCGAGAACGCGGCCGGTGGCACACGCATCGAGCTGGTGTTCGACGCGGCCGACTGAGCATGCAGGACGCCCTCGAGTGTGCACCCATCGGCGTGCTCACCGTTCGAGACGGGACCGTTCGTGCGTGCAACGCCGAGGCGTCTCGACTCCTCGAGGTCTCCGACCCGCGTGGCGACCCGGTCGAAGCGGTGTTCCCGCAGTCGATGCCCAATTCGGTTCCGGCAGCACTCGACGGCGAATCGGTGACCGACGTCGCTGCCGAGGAGTACTATCCCGACGTCGAGCGGTGGCTGTCGGTCTCCGTGGTTCCGACGTCGTCGGCGCGGGCGGCAGCCGACGCGACGGTGTACGTCGAGGACGTGACCGAGCAGCGGCGAACCGAGCGAGCCCGAGAACGGCTCGCCGCCGAACACCGGCGCGTCGCGGTCGTCGACCGTCTGATAGCCGACATCCTCACCGACTTCGTCGACGCGACGTCCCGAGACGAGATCACGACGACGATCTGTGATCGGCTCGGAGCCGCAGACCAGTACCGATTCGCCTGGGTCGGCCGGCGGGCCGACGCGGACGCGGGGCTCCAGATAGACGACGTCACGGGACGCGAGGGGGCGACCTTCGAGGCGGTTCGAGACGTCGTCGAGCGGGGCGCAGACACCCCGGAGCAACGAGCGGTCGACCGGGGCGATCTCCAGGTCGTCGACTCGATGAGCGGCGACGAAACCGTCCCCGAGTCACTCCGTGTCGCCGCGTTCGCAGACGGCGTACAGTCGGTGCTCGCGTTGCCGCTCGTGTACGGGGCTACCGTCTACGGCGTCGTCGGGGTGTACGCCGACACACAGGAGGCGTTCACCGAGCACGAACGCGCAAGCTTCGGGGCTCTCGGTGAACTCGCCGGGCTGGCGATCACCGCCGCCCGAAATCAGCGGCTGCTCCTCGACGACACACACACCGAGGTGACGTTCGAACTCCCGTCGACGTCTCCGCTCGTCTCGCTCGGCCGGGCCTGTGAGGCGACACTGACCCTCGAGGGGACGGTGCCACACGGAGACGGCACGCTCATTTGTTTCCTCTCCGTGGCCGCGGCGAACCCGCACGACGTCGTCGACGCCGCGGACGCGCTGTCTGCCGTTCCACGAGGACGGGTGATCCGGGGGGACGGCGACCAGGGAGGACGGATCGAACTCGTCTTCGGCGACGCGACGCCGCTCGGCCTCGCCGTGGCTCGCGGCGGGACCGTTCGAACGGCGGCCGTCGAGGACGGCACCGGCAGCGTGTGCGTCGAACTGCCCGCGGGAGCCAGCGTGCGACGGATGGCGACGGCGCTCGGGGACGACGGGCCCGCGACCGTGCTCACGCGTCGTGATCGGGCCCGCTCGCCGACGACCACCCGTCGGCTCCGAGAGGAGCTCTCGGAGCGGCTCACCGAGCGACAGGCGACGGTGCTTCGAACGGCCTACCTCGCAGACTACTTCGAGTCGCCGCGGGGAAGCACTGCGGAGGAAGTCGCGGACTCGCTCGGCATCACCGGTTCGACGCTCCTGTATCACCTACGCGCGAGTCAACGGAAGCTCCTCGACGCGTACTACGAGACGGCAGCAGACGAGGACGCCTGACGACTAGACGCGGCGGCCGTTCGATCCGGCGGGTCACGCCAGCGTTCGATCGACGGCCTCGAACTCCGTCAGGACCGTCTCGTCGTCGAGCAGTCGCCGAACCCGTCGCTCCAACCGGTCCGCTTTCTCACGTATCGCCTCGTCCTCGTTGGAGTCCGTCGGCTCACTAGACGGCGTCTGTGCCGACAACACGAGTTCCGTCGACTTTACCCGGAAGTACTCGCCGAGCGTCTCGTAGGCGAGGATCTGTCGTTGTTGGTCGACGACCGACCGAACGTCTGTGCGGTCGATCGGCTTACAGAGGTAGTCGTCGAACGGGAGGTCGACCACGTTCACGTCTGGGTCGACCGCGGTCACCATCACGACCCGACCTGCGAACTCGCGGTCGCGGAGCGTCGCGAGCACGTCGTCGCCGGAGACGTCGGGCATGTGCCGGTCGAGAAGCACGACGTCGACCACGCGGTCGTCGACCGCGGCGAGCGCCTCACGGCCGCCGTACGCGGTCGTCACAGCACACACGTCGCGAAGCCGGAGCGCATAGGCGTCGGCGACCTCCCGTTCGTCGTCGACGACCAGCACCCGCGGCTCTGTGTCTGTGTCCGGCATACTATCGCGTGTTCGTCGGTTCGGTCGGGAGTCATAAGTGGTTTCGGTGACCGTGCGTGCCGGCGGCCGTCTGCATACGCAGACTCCGCGTGCGGCGTCCGTCTGGATAGTGAGTGTGAGTCCCCATGTGGGTGCAAACACACGACTCGTGTATGGCTGCAGGCCACTCACTACGGCGCCGTCGCACCGAATCGTCCGACTCACCGTCGTCCCCCGAGGCCATCCTCGACCTCCTCGGTGACGCGTACACCCGACGCGTCCTCGAGGCGGTATCCGAGCGCCCCCGCGGGGGTCGCGCCGTCGCCAACGTGGCCGGTGTCTCGCGGGCGACTGCGTACCGCCGGCTCAACGACCTCGAAGACGCCGGACTCGTCACGAGCGAACACCGGCTCGACCCCGACGGCCACCACCGCGATCAGTACGTCGCCGTCGCCGAGCACCTCTCCGTCTCGCTCGACGGCGGCAGCATCGACGCGGCGCTCGAGTCCGACCGCTGACACCACAGCGCTCGTCGGCGAGGGGGTCACCGTCCGCGCCGTTGCGCGCGACGAAACACACGACGCACGTATATGTGACGTCCACACCGAGTACCCGGTACCCGTCGTCGAACGCGACGGGTTGTACCCCCCTCGTCTCCGACGCCGGGCACCCTCCCCCGGCACGCTCTCGGTGGCTCCCGCATCACGCTCTCGGCGACTCCCCCGGCACGCTCGTCGCGGCCTTCCACAGAGACACCGGCGACCCTCCAACACGCTCCCCTGCTGACGCTGTCCACACGGTGCCACCGGGATTCACCGCCGGTGCGGCCGTTCGCCGCTCCCTGTCGTGAACTTCCGACGCTTGGACACCCCTCACGCACCTGGTAGCCGAATCTCGACGAGCGTCCCGTCCGTCGTGTCGAATCGTAGCTCGCCGCGGATCGCCGTGACGGCCCACTTCAGCTCCCACAGCCCGAACCCGACCGTGTGGCTCAGCGGCGTCTCCTCTCCCGTCCGCAGCGACTCGAGCGTGTCCTCGGGGATTCCCGGTCCGTCGTCTGCGATCCTGATGCAGTAGCCGGACTCCGTTGGGTCGACCTCGAGTTCGACCGTGGTGTCCGCGTTGGCCCTCGCGTTGTCGAGCGCGCTCTCGATGGCACACCTGATCGCCCGGCCGTTCGTTCTCACCACCGCCGTCTCGGGCAGCGCTGTCGTCACTGCAACGGCCGTCTCGTCTGCCGTGCGGTCGAGGGCGCGCTTTACGACCGTGGTGAGGTCGACCCGCTCGACGGTGTCGTCGGCCTCGATGCAGCGATCGATCCGTCGGGCTCGCTCGCCGAGCGCCGCCATCTCGTCTCCGGCGGCGCAGATGGCGTCCCGCCGATCGCTCACGGTCGCCGGGAGCGCCTCGGCGTGGCTCTTGATGACGTCGACCTGGTTCCGGAGGTTGTGTCTGAGCACCCGGTTCAGCACCGCGAGCCGCTCTCGTCTGCGCTCCCGGTCGGTCACGTCTCGAAAGCTCAACACGGTCGCCAGTTCGTTTCCGGCCGGGTCCCTCACGGTCGACAGCTGTGGGTCGTACCGCCGGGTGCCGTCGACGGTGGCGAGCTCGACCGTGGTCGCCTCGGTGAGCGCGTCGCGCTCGTGGCCGACGAAGTCGTGTAAGGTCGCGTCGACCGACCCGTCCGGTGCCGCCACGAGCGTCTCTACCGCCGTTCGATTCTGTGTGATAACCTGTCCGTCCGTGTCGACCACGAACATCGGGTCGTCGGTCTCGTCGACGAGGGCGCTCTCACCGAGGGTACCAGCCGCCGGCGTCGACTCGAACAGGTCGTAGCGGTACCGGGCGGCGGCGAACCCGCCGGCGAGCACGACCGCCCCGCCGGCAAACGCGCCTTCCTGTGTCGGCCCCCGCACGGCCAGTGATCCGAGGTTCCACAGGAGGAGCGAGCCGATCGGGACGGCCGAGAGTGCGATCCCCTGCCGTCGTGAGAGGTGTCTGTATCCATTCGTCTGTCGAAGCAACAAGTAACATCCCGCGACGACGAGCGAGAGCACGTACGCGAACACGATCGTCGCGGCGTACCTCGTCACGACGGCGGGGACGCCGAGGTCGCCCACTTGGACGCCGACCCGTAGGGGAACGAGCAGGACCGGGGCGGTGATCGCAAGCGTCCACCGACGGCTGATCGTCGGCCAGGTCCCGGTGTACCGCAGCGCAAAGACGATCCACGGCGCAGCCGCGAGGTTCCACGTCACCAGGAGCACGAGCGGCCACCGCTCACCCACGCCTTGGACGCCGAGAAGCGCCGGTGAGAGCCCGGCGAGTGCGGCGATCACGCAGCCGCCCCCGAAGGTGCCGGCCACGACCGCCAACGCACGACGACCGAGCCGGTCGGGCGGTCGGTGTACCGCGTACGCGAACCGGCACAGCCACCCCCCGGCGAGGAGTCCGACGACGAGGAACCCGCTACCGAGGGGAGTCATATCTCGTTTTTGTGGCCGGCGTGGGATACGATTGCTGGTCGACCGCATCGACGGTGACACCGACACCCACGGGATCGAGTCCGGTCACTCCTCGAGTCCGGCCACGAAGAGCGCCAACACGGGCACGATCTCGAGGCGTCCGACCCACATCAGGAATATCATGAGGAGCTTCGTCGTGCTCGGTAAGAACTCGTAGCTCCCGAACGGGCCGAGCGGACCGAGCCCGGGACCGATGTTTCCGATCGTCGCGAGCGACGCGGCGGCCGCTTCGGTTCCCGAGAGGGGTGTGCCGGCCCGCGCCGTGTCGAGCTCGATGAACACGGCCGCGAGCGCGAACAACAACAGGTACAACAGGGTGAACGTGAGGATGCCGCGAACGACGTCCTCGTCGACGACCGATCCGCCGAGCCGGACCGGCCGCACCACGTCGGGGTTCGCCGTCGTGTACAGCTCTCGACGAAGGGTCTTGAACAGGATGAGCCACCGTATCACCTTGATCCCCCCGCCGGTCGAGCCCGCAGAGCCACCGATGAACATCGCGAACAGCAACAGAAACTGGGTGTGTGTCTCCCACTGTGCGAAGTCCGCGGTGGCGAACCCCGTCGAGTTGAGAAGCGAGGCGACCTGGAACACGCCCTGTCTGAGAGCGCCCTCGGCGACGCCTTCGGTGATCCCGCCGAGCTCGGTCGGTGGCGCACCACCCCGGTACAGTGTGACGACGAGGACAGCGCTCATCGCGGTGACCGCGCCGAGGTAGACGCGAAACTCGGTGTTTTCGACCAGCTCGTGTGCCTCATCACGGAAGACGTACCAGAACAGCGCGAAGTTCACTCCGGCGAGGATCATAAAGGGGACGAACGCCCACTGGACGACCGGCGAGAAGGCGGCGATGCTGTCGGCCTCCGGTGAGAAACCCCCTGTCGGCAGCGTCGAGAAGCCGTGTGCCAGCGCGTTGTACGCCGTCATGTTCGGGGCGGCCCCGGCGAGATGCAGCACGTACAGGAGGACGACGAAGAGCAGCGTGACGCCGACGTAGAGCACCCACAACACCCGCGCGGTCTCGGCGATGCGCGGGGTGAGCTTCTGCAGCTCTGGGCCGGGGGCCTCAGATCGCATGAGTTGGGCCCCGTTGACCGCGAGCTCCGGGAGGATCGCGATCATCAGGACGATGATCCCCATCCCGCCGAGCCACTGGGTGAGCTGTCGCCAGAGCAACACCGCGTGCGAGTGGTTCGCCACGCCGAGTTCGGCGGTCGCCGTCGCGCCCGTGGTGGTGAACCCGCTCATCGACTCGAACAGCGCGTTCACCGGGTGAGCGAGCGCCGAGCCGTTGCCGTAGCCGGCAAGCACGTACGGCACGGCACCGACCACCGCCGCCGCGAGCCACGCGAGCGCGACGACCGCGAGCCCCTCGCGCGGTCCCAGATCCGGCTCCGGATCGACGCGCTCGAGAGCGGTGCCGAGGGCGATTCCCGCCGCCATCGCCGCCACGAACACCCAGACGTCCTCGGCGTAGACCACTGCCGTGAGGAGGGGCACGACCATCGCTGCTGAGAGGTACTTGACGACGCTGCCGACGTAGCTGAGCGTCGCGCGGCTGTCGATGGTGCGTGTCATCGTCGTCACCCCCGAGTGAGGAACTGGCCTATGGTGTTCGTGGCCGGGATAAGTAGCCGTCGATACGGGTCGTCAGCGCTCGCATCGGTGCCGGCGCAAGCCGAGGCCATCGTCGACCGATCACGACGTCCAGAATGCCCTGGTGAACAACACGAGCACGGGGACGATCTCGATCCGGCCGACCCACATGAGGACGATCATCACGCCGCGCGTCGTCGTCGGAAACGTCGCGAAGGTGCCGTACGGGCCGGCGTCGCCGAAGGCGGGACCGATGTTGAGGAACGTCGTCGCCGCCGCGCCCATCGCCTCGAACTCCGAGACGCGCGCGCCGGCCCGTTCGGCGTCGATGACGATCACGACCGTGAGCGCGAAGACGAACACGATGCTCACCAGGAGGTACGCGTAGATGTCACGAATGGTGCGTTCGTCGACGGGTTCTCCGGTGATTCGAACCGGCCGGACCGCGTCCGGGTGGATAGCGGTGTACAGGTCGCGTCGAAACGTCTTCAGCGCGACGAGCCACCGAAGCGACTTGATCGAACACGTCGTCGACCCCACCATCCCGCCGACGAACATCCCCGCGAAAAGCAGGTGTTTGGCTGCGGGCGCCCACTGGACGTAGTCGATGCTCGCGTACCCCGTCGTGGTCACGATAGAGACGACGGTGAACACCGCGTGTCGCAGCGTGGCCTCGGTGCCGAGCGTCGTCGACGGGTCGAGCGTGATCGAGACGGCGACGAGCGCGGCGAGCACCCCGATCACGCCGAGGTAGAAGTGAAACTCCTCGTTTCGAAACAGCCGCATCGGCTCGCCGGTGAGCGCGAGGTACAACAGCACGAAGCTCGTCGACCCCACCAGCATGAACGGGACGACCGCCCACTGGACGATCGGGTGAAACGCCCCGACGCTCTGGGGCTCGGGTGAGAAGCCGGCGGTCGCGACCGAGGTGAACGCGTGTGCGACCGCGTTGTACGGTCCCATCTGTGGATCGACGGCGAGCCCGAGTACGAGGTACGTGAGGGCCGCGAGTAGCGTGAGTCCGAGGTAGAGCCCCCAGATGAGCCGTGCGGTCTCTGTGATCTTCGGCGTGAGCTTGTCCAC
>Ga0209917_1000068_pt1 | contig 36880 bp, 33 predicted proteins | sample SalPon2_C_H2O_MG_FD_185710 | JGI IMG/M metagenome (GOLD analysis project Ga0209917, IMG submission 185710) | Salt pond water microbial communities from South San Francisco under conditions of wetland restoration - Salt Pond MetaG R2_C_H2O_MG... | ecosystem: Environmental > Aquatic > Non-marine... | reverse complement strand
GGCCGTCGTTGGTGGGGGCGTCGGGAGAGCCCGCGGGCTCAGTCTCGTCGTCGCTCACGCGCCCACCTCCGTGCCGCCGACGCGCAGTTTCGCACAGAAGAATCCGCCGGTGTCGTTGTGGTGTGGGTACACGCGGTGCGCGCGCGTCACCGACTCGTCGTACGTCTCGTCTTCCCACTCCGTCACGCCGGGGACCGTCTCGACCGGGAGGTCGAACTCGACGATCTCGCAGTCTTCGGCGGCCAAGACGTGATCGAGGACGGCCTCGTTTTCCTCGGGCGCGAACGTGCAGGTGGAGTAGACGACGGTTCCGCCGGGGCGGGTCGCCTGCACGGCGCGCGCGAGGATACCCTTTTGAATCCCGGCGACGCCGTGGACGTGGTCGAGCGTCCACTGGTCGACCACGTCCGGGTTCTTTCGGCAGGTCCCCTCACAGGAACACGGGGCGTCGACCAATGCCCGGTCGAACTCGTCGAACGCGAGCGGCTTCGTCGAGAAGTTGCGCGCGTCCTGATTCGTGACGATAGTGTTCGTGATCCCCAGTCGCTCGGCGTTGTGCCGGAGCGCGGAGAGCCGCCCGAGGTTGTTGTCGTTCGCGACGACCGTCCCCTCGTCGTCCATCGCGTCGGCGATCTGGGTGGTCTTGCTGCCGGGCGCCGCGCAGGCGTCCCAGACGCGGTCGCCCGGTTGCGGGTCGAGCGCAAGGCCGGGAAGCACGGACACCTCCTCCTGACCGTGCGTCCAGCCGTGGACGTACGGCCAGTTGCCGCCGGGGTTCCCGTCCGGAAGCCGAAACAGCCCGTCGTGCCAGTCGACCGGCTCGTACGCCACGCCCTCCTCGTCGAACGCGTCGCGGACGCGGGCGGGCGAGGCCGCCATCTCGTTCACGCGGACGACCGACGGCAGGGGTCGGTCACAGGCCGCGCGGAACGCCGCCGCGTCGTCGACGAGCGGCTCGTACCGCGCTAACGGATTCATGGCCGTCCTTTCGCGTCGGCCCGTTAGTCGGTTTCGGGACGGGCCCGCCCTACCTTTAGGTCACTGGCCGGAGTTGGCCGGGGTATGGCGAGTATCTCAGTGCTTGAAGACGGGGTGTCGCTGGACGCGCCGACGCTGGTCGAAGGGTTTCCCGGCATCGGGTTGGTCGGGAAGATCGCCACGGACCACCTGATCGAGGCGCACGACATGGTCCACTACGCCAACGTTCACTGCAGCGCGCTCCCGCGGGTGGCCGTCTACCACGAGGCGGACCCGTCGCTGACGACGCCGGTTCGGCTGTACGCCGACGCCGACCGCGATCTTGTCGCGCTCCGCAGCGACGTGCCGGTGAATCCAGACGCCGCGACCCAGGTCGCCGGCTGCCTCGACACGTGGTTCGCGGAACACGACGTGTTGCCCGTGTTCCTCTCCGGGCTCGGCCGCGAGAAGGGCGACGAACCGCCCAACCTCTACGGCATCGCGACGGGAGACGGCGGTGACGCCCTCGCTCGCGCCGACATCGATCAACCGAACGAGCCGGGACTCGTCTCCGGGCCGACGGGTGCGATGCTCGCGGAGTCGTTAGAGCGCGGCCGCGACGCGGTCGGGCTCGTCGTCGAGTCGGACCCGAGGTTCCCGGACCCGGAGGCGGCGCGGACGCTCCTCGTCCAGGGGATCGACCCGATAGCGGGGATAGAGACGCCGACCGACGAACTCGTCACCAAGGCGACCGAGATCCGGAACGCAAAGCAGGCGTTCGCAAAGCAGATGCAGGAGGCGACACAGGAGAGCTCGCAGGCGGAACCGCTGAAGATGTTCCAGTAGTCGCACTCGCCGGCGACCGCTCAGTTCGTTTCTTCCAGTTCGTCGAGGATCGGGCGGTACTTGAGTTGCACCTCGTCCCACTCGCGGTCGGGCTCGGAGTCGGCGACGAGGCCGACGCCGGCGAAGAGCGTCGCGCGGCGCGAGGTCGCCACCGCAGACCGGATCGCGACCGCGAACGCCCCGTTGCCGGCGGCGTCGATCCAGCCGACCGGGGCCGCGTACCAGCCGCGGTCGAACGGCTCCGTGTCGTGGATCGTTTCGAGCGCGCGGTCCGGCGGGAGCCCGCCGACCGCGGGGGTCGGGTGGAGCGCCTCGACGAGGTCGAGGACGTGACGGTCCGCGTTGAGTTCGGCGGTGATCGGCGTGTGGAGGTGTTGTACCGTGGCGAGCCGGCGGACCCGGCGCTCGCCGGCGGCGATCGAGGCCGCAAACGGCTCGAGCTGTTCGCGAACCGTGTCGGCGACGAGCTCGTGTTCGTGGACGTTCTTCGGGTCGGCGAGCAGTTCCTCTGCGAGCCACTCGTCTTCGGTCGGCGTCTCGCCTCGACCGGTCGTCCCCGCGAGCGCGTCGGTCTCGACGGTCCGCCCACGGAGCGCGACCAGTCGCTCCGGCGTCGCGCCGAAGAAGGCGCTCCCGCCGGCGTCGGGCTCGAAGTAGTATCGGTGACAGTCCGGGTACTTCACCGCGAGTCGGTCGAGCGTCGCCGCCCGCGGGAACGGCGCGTCGAGGTCCGCCTCAAGCGCCTGCGCGAGGACGACTTTCCGAAGGTCGCCGCCACGGATGCGGTCGACCGCGGCCTCGACGCTCTCGCGCCACGCCTCGCGGCTCGTCGTCCGGCGAGTGGCGCCGATTCCCGGCCGCGGAGGGCGGTCGCCCGTCGCCTCAAGTCCCGAGATCCGGTCGCGCTCGGCGGCGAGTCGCTCCTCGACCGCGTCCGGGTCGGCGTCGTCGCCGACCGCGTTCACCGTGAGCCAGGTGCCGTTGTCTGCAAAGGTGACCTGCACGCGCGGGAGGACGAACCGCGCTTCCGGGAACGGCCCCCACGGGTCGCCGTCGCACCCGCCCTCGTGGAAGGCGAAGCCGCCGAACAGGCGCGGGCGGGCGGCCTCGGTCCCGGCGTGGACGTCGCCGGAGTGGAACAAGTCGTCCACGCCGGATCTGACCGCCGTGAACCGGTCCGGACCGCTGGCGGTGACGGTCGCGGCCGCACCGCTGCCGAGGACGAGCGCGTCGTCGGGGGCGTTCCACGTCGTTCGCGGGGCGGCGAGCGCGTCGAACGCGGCCGCGAAGCCGGGCGCGTCGATCTGGGCCGTGCGGCTGACGAGGGTCGACGCCGGGGACGAACGCGCCCGTTCCATTACAGATAGATCGGGTGCGAGGAACCTTTATCTTGACTATCCCGCGTATCGGCGGCGCTCGTCGCCGAGCCTAACTGTACCGCTCCTCGTTCCACGGGTTCGCGGTGTCGCTGTAGCCGCGCTGCTCCCAGTAGCCCAACTCCTTTTCGGTGAGAAACTCGACGCCGGAGACCCACTTTGCGCCTTTATAAGCGTACTTGTGCGGCGTGACGACGCGGATCGGACCGCCGTGGTCTGCGGGGAGGTCCCCGTCGTCGAAGCCGTACGCGAAGAGGACGCCCTCGCGGGTGCACTCCGAGAGCGAGAGGTTCGTGGTGTAGCCGTCGAGCGCGTGAAACATGACGTGATCGGCCTCGTCCCGCACGCCCGCGCGCTCGACGAGTTCGCCGAACTCGACGCCGGTGAACGTGCAGTCGAACTTGCTCCATCCGGTGACGCAGTGAAAGTCCTGCCGCTGCGTGACGGACGGAAGCTCTCGGAACTCGGCAAGCGAATAGTCGAGCGCGTTTTCGACCGCGCCCCACACCTCGAACGCGAACGTCTCCGGGTCCCACGACGGCGTCCCGCTCTTCGAGAGGACGGGGAAGCGGTCCGTCTCGCGCTGTCCCGGCGGGAGGCGGTCGGTGCCGTACTCTCGGTAGAGTCCCGTGAGATCCTCGACGGTGTCCGTGCCAGCGGCGGTGTCGGCGCCGGAATCGGTCATGCCACCGCTTCGGGCCGGCGTCACGTATCAATGTCGCTCTCGCAGGCGTCTAACGGGCGAGGTCGACGCTCGGGAGAGAAATATACGCAAACTGGCGTGTGTTTTGAGTGTCAAAAGAGGTATTTGTAAAATAGAAACGATCATTATTTGATTGCCCGAATTTGGTTTCAATTCAGCGTAGCACCGACGCCACATTTATATACCCATTCCCATTACTCCCGTGCAGGAAATGCCACAAGTAGAGATCACCGTGCCGGAGCATCTGGAGATGCAGATCGCGCAGATGGTCGAGCAGGGAGAGTTCCTCAACCGCGAAGAAGCGGTCGAAGAGCTCCTGTCGACGGGCATAAAGGCGTTTAAGACGAGCGGGCCGCGAGACGACGAGGACTCCAGCGGGTTCGAAGACGAGGGGATGATGGGCCACGAAGACGAGTACGTCTTCTAATCCGGTCGTTGCACGCTCCGGGAACAGCCCCGGCGGTTCACGGTGTGATTTCGACGACGCTCGTCGGTCGTGCCCTCCGACGATCCGACGCACGTAGTCACACTACCGCAGAGCCGTGCGTATGCCCCTCAACAACGTTTAAAGGGTGTACGCCCCGTATCAGTGGTATGCACAAAGACGAGCTGCTCGAACTCCACGAACAGATGGTGACGATCATGGAGCACTTCCGCGACCACGAAACCGTGGACAGCTCGCTTTTCGACCCGTACGACGAACTCGACGTCGACCCGTCTCACGTCCACAAATCGAAGAGCGAACACAAACACGCCGTATTCGTCCTCGGCAACGCCCTCGCGAGCGCGATGAGCGAAGACGAGTTCTCTCCCGCCGGCCGGGTCGGGAAGCGGATGGAAGAGCTGGCCGACGACGCGGAAAACAAGATCTGAGTCGGCGCCCCGCGAACGCTTAAGCGCACGGCCGCCCGCTGGCCTGTATGGTCGCGGAGGCGCTCTCGTCAGGGGTCGCGCACCTCGTCGCCGGCGGCGCCCTCGTCGTCGCCGCCCTCGCTGTCGTCTATCGAACCGACCGCCCGAGCGGCGCGTGGACTCGCGCGCTTCGCTCTCGGCTCCTCCTCGGCGTCCCCTGGGGGACGCTCGTCACCGTCGCCGCGGTTATCGCCGTCTACCTGTTCGTTCAGAGCGGCCTGGAGAACCCGAATCGACCCGTCGTGATCCCGTTTCGGTCGTGGTCGTACCTCTACCCGGAAGGGATGTTCTGGGCCGGGCTCGCCCATTCGAGTCGTAGCCACATCACCGGCAACCTCCTGTCGACGCTCGTCGCCGGCGGACTCGCCGAGTACGCCTTCGGGCATTTCCCCGACGGACGCGGCGTCGACGAGGCGGGTGAGACGGAAGGCGGCGCGACGCGGTCGGGACGCCTCACGCTCGCCGCCGTTCGCGAGTCGCTCCCCACGCTCGCGGCGATTCGTGACGGTCTCGCCGCCGGCGACCGCCCGCTCGCCGCCAACCCCTACGTTCGAGCGTTCGTCGTCGTCCCCGGCTCGCTGCTGTCCTTTGCCGTCCTCTCGTCGCTGTTCGCGCTCGGCCCGGTGATCGGTTTCTCGGGGGTCGTGTTCGCGCTGTGGGGGTTCGCGCTCGTCTTCTACCCCCTCTCGACCGTCGCGGCGCTCACCGGGGCGACGCTGGTGAACGTGACCTACGAGACCCTCCGAAACCCCGTCGTTGTCGCGGAGGCGAGCGGGTCGTACGGCGCGCCGAGCTGGGCGAACATCGCGGTGCAGAGCCACGCCATCGGGCTGATCGCGGGGGTGCTCGCGGCCGGCTGGCTGATTCGATACCGCCGCCGGCGCGGTGCAGGCGACCCGACCGATCGACGGTCGCGAACGGCGGGGCTCGCCGTCTTCGGTGCGGTCCTCCTGTTCGGTGCGTCCCGACGGCTCTGGGCGATATACTGGTACCTCGGGAACGAGCGGTACGAGCTGTATCGCGCCGTCGGCCTCGGGCTGCTCGCGGCGTTGGCGGCCATCGCGGCGCTCGCCGTCGCCGGGCGCGACGAGCCGATCCGGTCGGCGGTTGCGGTGCCGGAGCCGGACACGATTCGCGGGAGCGTCCGGTCCGTCACGCCGGGAGCCGTCGGGTTCCTCCTGCTCGTCTCGGCGCTGGCGGTCGTCGCCGGACCGGGAATCGGTCCGAACCTCGTCGCCGTCGACGACGACGAACTGCCGGGTGACCCGATCGAAATCGACGGGTATCAGGTGACCTACGCGGAGAACGTCGAGGACCGGCTGGTGAGCGTCGTCGACGTCGAGGCGTTCGGGCGGTCGACGAGCGTCAACACCTCGGGGGTGATCGTGGCCAACGCCGACCGGGAGATATGGACCACGGCGGTCTCGAAGGGGAACCTCGCGTTCTGGGGGTATCGTGCGGTCGACGTCGGCGGAACCGGCTGGCGTGAGACCGTCTGGGTGCAGCGCGTCGGCTGGGTCGCGACAAACGCCGGCCCGGCGTACCGCGTGGACGCGGTGCGCAACGACACGCGCGAGACCCTGTTCGTGAGCGACCCGGTTCAGGCCGGCCCCCGGATCGACGGCCGGAACGTCACCGTCGCCCCCGTCGCAGGCGGGTTCGAACTGCGCGTCGACGCCGACGGCGACCGCGAGGTCGCCGCGCTCCCGGCGACCAACGAGTCGGTGACGCTCGAAGGAGTCGAGTTCGTTCGTCAAAGCGACGCGGTGTTCGCCGAACGCGGGGAGACGCGGATTCGGATCGCGACACGGGAACGCTACGAGGGGAGGCGGTAGCGAGCGAAGAACGGCGGTGGGAGAGGCGGTAGCGAGCGACGGGCGATAACGAGGGTGAGTCGGCGACGGCGACGACTTACCGCCACTCGATCCGGTACACCTCCGCGTCGATGTCGCGGGAGTCGTCGGTGTGGTGATCGAACTGCGACTCGATGGCGAAGTCGGCGGCGAACGCGTGGGTGACCTCGCCGCCGTTGTCGGCGGCGAACGCCTCCACGAACTCGCGGCTCCCGCCGTTGTGGACCGAGTAGGAGACGGTCGCGACGCGGCTGGCCGTCGTGAGGAACTCCCTGTCGGCGTTTCGGTGTCCGTCCTGGGCTCCGAAGGGCGGGTTCATCAGGACCGTCACGGGGTCTGGCACCTCGAGGGGGAGGCGGGTCGCGTCGCCTTGCAGCCAGTGGACGGGCGCGCTCGCCGCGACGCGTCGCTGGTTTTCGGTCGCGGTCACGAGCGCGTCTCTGTCCAGTTCGATACCGATCACGCGCGCGGGGCCGCGGAGGGCGGCCGCCAGCGCGAGCATCCCCGTTCCGGTGCCCAGATCGAGGACGGTGCGGGCGTCGACGTCGCCGTGTAGGTCCGCGAGGTGGACGACGTGCGCCGCCAGGTCGGGCGGCGTCGGGTACTGTTCGAGGGCCGCGCTCGGCGCCTCGAAGCCGGCGACGACGCCGAGTTTGGTTGCGAGCGAGCGTTTCGACGCCATCGGATCAGTCGGACTCGATGCGAGCGAGTTCGACGCCCTCGCGGCGCGCGCGCTCCGCGAGCGCCGACAGCGCGGAGTCGACGGCGTCCGGTTCGGCGCCGTCGTCGAGGCGAACTTCGAGGCGCCCGGCGCCGAGGAACGACGCGGCGCGGACGAACTCTCGGAGGCGGTCGGCCTCGCGCTGGGTCGCGAGGGTGTCGCCGGCCTCGAATCGCGCGACGACGGAGAGGGTGGCGGGCTGGTAGCCGCGAGCGGACAGCGCGGCCTTGACCTCGCGGAGGTGGCCGGGTGCGGTGCTTTCGAGGTCGGCGGCTTCGATGACGATGGGGTCGACTTCGGCCGGGCGACAGCCCCGAAGCGTCGCGTCGATCCCGCCAGACTGTGTCGTACTCATACCACAGGATATACCATGGTAATATATAAGTTTTAGTGTATGTCCAGTAGTTATTCCTGCGAGCCGAAAAGCGACGAGTCGACACCGCGGCTCAGTCGCGTGTGCGAGGCCGACCCCCGCCACCGGTCACGTTTCGTGTTCAGGTCGGTGGTCCGACAGGGAGATGCGTCGCGACGCGAACTCGTGAAAGGCGGCCGAGAGCGCCCGATAAGTCGTATCGGCGTCTCTGTCGGCACCGCTCGGTGTCAGTCGACGTGAGCGGCGTTACAGATCGGGACAAAGGTTTAAATGCGGCAATAACCAGAAACCTTATAATGGAACGTCCGAGCCGCCAGCGCCAACAGGAGCGGGAGACAGAGCGAGAATCGGACGAAGAAACGCTCTCCTGCCCGGAGTGCGACTCGACCGAGATCGTCACTGACGCTGACCAAGAACTGGTGTGTGAAGACTGCGGCTTGGTGTTAGACGAGCGGAACATCGATCGCGGCCCGGAGTGGCGGGCGTTCAACCACTCGGAGCGCCAGTCGAAGTCCCGCGTCGGCGCGCCCATCACGGAGACGATGCACGACAAGGGGCTGACGACGACCATCGACTGGAAGGACAAAGACGCCTACGGTCGGTCGCTCTCCTCGGAAAAGCGGTCGCAGATGCACCGGCTACGGAAGTGGCAAGAGCGGATTCGGACGAAAGACGCCGGCGAGCGCAACCTCCAGTTCGCGCTCTCTGAGATCGACCGGATGGCCAGCGCGCTCGGCGTGCCGCGGTCGGTCCGGGAAGTCGCCTCGGTCATCTACCGACGCGCGTTGAACGAGGACCTGATCCGCGGGCGATCGATCGAGGGCGTCTCCACCGCCGCCCTCTACGCCGCCTGTCGCCAGGAGGGGATCCCCCGATCGCTCGACGAGGTCGCCGACGTGTCGCGCGTACCGCAAAAGGAGATCGGCCGGACGTATCGGTACATCTCACAGGAGCTCGGCTTGGAACTGAAGCCGGTCGACCCGAAGCAGTTCGTCCCCCGGTTCGCGTCGGCGCTCCAACTCAGCGAGGAGGTCCAGTCGAAGGCGACGGAGATCATCGACGTCTCCGCCGAACAGGGGCTGCTCTCCGGGAAGTCCCCGACCGGGTTCGCGGCGGCGGCGATCTACGCCGCCTCGCTGCTCTGTAACGAGAAGAAGACCCAACGAGAGGTCGCCGACGTGGCGCAGGTCACGGAGGTCACCATCCGCAACCGGTACCAAGAGCAGATCGAAGCGATGGGCTTCCGCTGACCTCAGCGGCGACTCGGACATGAACGCGGCGAGAACGACCGAAACGCACCGTGCGGTGTGAACCGACGTTCTACGGTGAGACCCCGACTCCGGAGGCGACGCCGGACCGCTGTGATCGGGTTTTTAATCGACACCGACCGTATCGAGTGAGTAGATGTACTCTCAAATTCTCGTGCCGACCGACGGCAGTCCCGCATCAGACGCCGCCATCGAGCACGCGATCGACCTCGCGGAGCACTACGACGCGCGCGTTCACGCCCTCTACGTCGTCGACGGGGCGGCGTACTCGACGCTCGAAGCCGGCTCCGACATCGTGGTCGAAGCGCTCGAAGCGGAGGGCGAGAACGCCACGCGTCGCGTCGCCGAGGCCGCCGCGAACGCCGGCGTCGACTGCGAGACGACCGTCGCGACGGGCACCGCGTATCAGTCGATCCGCGACCACGTCGCCGAGAACGACATCGACGTGGTCGTCATGGGGACCCACGGGCGGAAGGGCCTCGACCGGTACCTCCTCGGGAGCGTGACAGAGCGGGTCGTTCGCACCTCCGACGTCCCCGTACTGACGGTTCGCCATCCGGTCGATGAGTAGTCGCCAGCCGCGACCGCGGTGACAGCCATGCGGGACTGGCTATCTCACCGGGTCGTCTCCTCGCCGGACGACACCGCGCTGATCCGGGCCGAAGACGGAGAGGCGTGGACCTACACCGACCTCGATCAGTTGGTCTCCGACATCGCCGGGCGCCTCGTGGCACACGGGGTCGAAGCGGGCGACCGCCTCGGCGTTCTCACGCCGCCGTACGTCGGGACCGTCGGGCTCGTCCACGCGTCGATGCGGATCGGCGCGACGTTCGTCCCGTTGGCCGAGGAGTTCACCGGGCGGGAACTCGCCCAGCGCGTGGAGGGGGCCGACCTCGACGCCATCGTGTGCGCCGATCCGACCGAGAACGTCGCGCTCGGCGCGGTCGAGGAGTGCGAGTCGGTCGACGCCGTCCCGGTGTTATCGGTCGACGAGCCGATAGCCGAGGAGGTGACGGCGGTCCACGGCGTCGATCCGGAGCCAGTCGAGCCCGCGCGTTGGGAGGAGTCGGACTACCTCTGTGTCCTGTTTACGTCCGGAACGACGGGCGACCCCAAGCCGGTGCCGCTGACCGCAGGCAACGTGTACAGTTCCGCCGTCGCCTCCGCGTTCCGACTGGGGGTCGAACCGGAGGATCGGTGGCTCGTGTCGCTGTCGCTTCACCACATGGGCGGGCTCGCCCCCGTGTATCGCTCCGCGTTGTACGGGACGACGCTGGTCTTGCGAGAGGGGTTCGCACCCGGCGGCACCGCAGACGACATCGACAGTTACGACGTGACCGGCATCTCGCTGGTGCCGACCATGCTCAAGCGGATGTTGGACCGACGCGGCACCCTCGCCGACTCCCTCCGCGTGGTGCTGCTCGGCGGGGCGCCGGCCTCCGAGGAGCTGCTCGAACGGTGTCACGACTACTCGGTCCCGGTGTACCCCACCTACGGGATGACGGAGGCCGCCTCACAGATCGCGACCGCGACGCCCCGACAGACCAGGGACCGACTCACCACCGTCGGGCGCCCCCTGTTCGGCATCGACGTGACTATCGTCGACGAAGACGGGACGCCGGCAGAGTCCGGAGCGACCGGCGAGATCGTCGTCGACGGGCCGACGGTTACTCCCGGCTACGTCGAGACCAGCAGCGACGACGCAGACGGCGACACCCTCGACCGATCGGCGTTCGGCCCGCACGGGCTCCACACCGGCGACGTGGGGAAAATCGACGATGAGGGGTTCCTCTCGGTCCTCAATCGCCTCGACGATCGGATCGTCACCGGCGGCGAGAACGTCGAACCCGGCGAAGTGATCGAGGTCCTCCGGACGTTTCCCTCGGTCGAGGACGCCGCGGTCGTCGGCCTCGACGACGAGGTGTGGGGCGAACGCGTGAGCGCGCTCCTCGCGGTCGGCGACGTGGACGGCGTCGAGCCGAAAGGGGTAGCCGGCTCGACCGACAACGAGAGCGGGGAGACGGACGCCGATGGGGCTGACGATGAGGGTGAGACGAGCGATGAGAGTGAGACGGGCGACGATGAGGGTGAGACGGACGCCGATGGGGCTGAGACGGGCGACGAGACACCGGGAGACGCCGAGGAAGCGGAAGCGGACGAACCGGCGCCGCCGGTCGTCGACGAAGCGGAACTCCTCTCGTTCGCCCGCGAGCGGCTGGCAGGGTTTAAGATCCCGAAGACGGTCGGGTACGTTGACTCCCTTCCCCGGACCGTGTCGGGCACCGTCGACCGGTCGGCGGTGCGCCGACTGCTGTGCGAACACGGACACGACCCACGGAACGGGGACGCCGACCTCGAAACGGCCGGGTTCGAGCCCGCCGACCCCGCCGACCCGGACGACCAGGGCGACGTAGCGGAATCGGTCGACGGCGACGAGCCCGGACCTGCCGAAGATGTCGGCATCGACGAGGCAGAGCCTGCGAGAGACGCAACTCGGGAGGAGGCCGAGGCGGCCGAAGGCGACGACTCCGAGGAGACCGACTCCGCCGAAGGCGCTGCCGCTGACGAGGGCGAAGTCGACGGCGAAGCCGCAGCCTACATCGAGGACGCGGAGCCGCAGGGCGACCAGACCGACGGATAAACGCACCCGGTGTTTTTCGTTGTTCCACGAACGTTTTGACCACGGGGTCCACAGGGAGGGTATGGACTTGCTCGACGACAGCATTGTTCCGGAACACGCCAGAGACGTGAAAGCGGAGGCCCGCGAGTTCGCGGAGGAGTACATCGCACCGAACGCCGAGGAGTACTACGAGTCGGGCGACTATCCCTGGGAAGTGTTAGAGGCGGGGATGGACGCCGGACTCGTCGCCAAAGACATCGGCGAGGAGTACGGCGGGAAGGGGTTCGACCTCGCGCAGATCCTCGCTATCGCCGAGGAGTTCTACCGCGCCGACGCCGGCATCGCGCTCACCCTCCAACTCGCGAGCTTCGGAGCCGAGATGGTCGAGCAGTACGGTACCGAAGCACAGAAAGAGGAGTACCTCCGCCCGGTCGCAGAAAACGACCAAATCTCGGGACTCGCCGTCTCCGAGCCGGAGACCGGCTCTGACCTCGCGGGGATGACGACGAAAGCCGAGAAGGTCGAGGGCGGCTACGAACTCACCGGCGAGAAGTACTGGGTCGGCAACGCGGTCGAGGCCGACTGGCTCACGGTGTACGCCAAGACCGGCGACAGCGACGACCGCTACTCGAACTACACCCTGTTCATCGTCGAGACCGACGCCGACGGGTACGAGGCCGAACACATCCCCGAGAAGATGGGGATGCGCGCCTCCAAGCAGGGCCACATCGTCTTCGAGGACTGCTTCGTCCCCGAGGAGAACGTCGTCGGTAGCGAGGGCGGCGGCTTCTACGTCCTCGCCGACTTCTTCAACCACGGCCGCGTCATCGTCGGCGGCCACGGGCTGGGGCTCGCCGCCGCCGCCATCGAGGAGGCCGAGGACTTCGTGCACGGCCGCAACGCCTTCGGTCGCACGATAAACGAGTTCCAGGCCGTCCAACACACCATCTCGGACATGCGAATCGGCTTCGAGGCGGCGCGCGCGCTCAACTGGCGCGCCTGCGAGAAGGTCGCGAACAACGAGGACGCGGGGTACTGGGCCGCGCTGGCGAAGACGAAGTCGACCGAAGTGGCCACCGACTGCGCCGAGAAGGGCATGAAGCTCCACGGCGGTCGCTCGAATCTCACGGACCGCCGGATCGCTCGCGTCTACCGCGACGTGCGGATCCCCGTCATCTACGAGGGCGCGAACGACATCCAGCGGAACCTCATCTACCGCCAGTCCCGCTGAACGCGGCTACAGTTCCGCCGCCAACCGCGCTAGCGCCTCGTCGCCGCCCGTCGCGAGCGGGTCGCCGTGCCCGACGCAGGCGACTTCGAACGGCGGGGCGTGCGTCGCGAGCCCGCGAACGCTCGTCGCGACCGCTTCCGTGTCGTAGCTGATCAGCCAGCCGGAGGGTTCGAGGTCGCCGTCCGACGCCGAGACGAGGTCGCCGAGCAGGGCGACCCCGAGTTCCTCGCTGACGTACGCGACGTGACCCGGCGTGTGGCCGGGGGTGTGGTACGCGGTGAACGACCCGACCGTTCCACCGTCCCGAACGCCGACAACGTCGAGATCGGGGAGGTCAGTAACGAACCCGCCGAGCCGCTGTATCAGGCCCTTGTGGTTCCGGAGCGGCGGAGAGCGTGTCCCGCGGAGCAGCTGGGCGTCGAAGCCGTAGGCGTAGACGGGTGCGTCGAGGTCGGACGCGAGCGCCGCCAACGTCCCGACGTGATCGAGGTCGTAGTGCGTGAGCAGCACGCGCCCCACGTCGTCGACCGAGAGGCCGGCGTCGCCGAGTCCGGTACGGATCGCGGCCTCGTCCCACGGCGTCCCGGCGTCGACGAGGGTCGGCACGTCGTCGAAGACGAGATACGCGTTGACGCCGCGGCAGTCGAGTCGCCAGACGCCACCCGCGAGTTCGGTCGCCATGGGAGAGCGTCGGGGCGGAGCGACATGAACCCTGTCGTGACGCGGGACGTGCGGGAAGATAGACCGAGGGCAGAAACCCCACGACGGCGACGAAAGCGCCAAGACGCCGGGGCGACACCACGACGTATGCGACTGGAGGACTACTGGGGGATCGGTCCGAAGACGAGCGAGCAGCTCACCGCGTCGCTCGGGACCGAACGGGCGGTCGCGGCGATCGAGTCGGCCGACGTCCGGGCTCTCGTCGACGCCGGCCTCCACCGAGGCCGGGCGACGCGCATCCTCCGACGAGCGAACGGCGAGGCCGGGATGGAGGTTCTCGCCACGGGAGACGCCCGCTCCGTGTACGACGACCTCCTCACAATCGCCGCGGGACACGCGCTGACCGACCACGCCGCCGACCGGATCCGCGTTTTGACCCCGCTCGCGGATAGCGAGGCGGTCGAGCGTCGCCTCGACGAGGTCGTCGCGGCGCGCGACGCGTGGGCGGCGCTCGACGACGGGGAGCGCGACCGCGTCGTCACCGCGTTCGACGAGTACGACGCCGCGGAGGGGTCGGACCTGGCCGCCGTCGAGACCGCGATCGCGTTGCAGGCGGTCGGCCTCACGGACGGCCCGTTCGAGGCCGTCGGCGAGTTGGCGGGAGCCGAACTGCGCGACGCCGCCGACGCGCTCGCGGACGTCCGCGGGGCGATCGACCCGATGCGAGCCGGCGAGGACGGCGACATCGAGGTCGCGCGCGGCGCGGACGGGGAACTGGATCGGCTCCGCGACCAGCGCGACGCCGCTCGCGACCTCGCGAACTCGGCGTTCGACGTGCTCGACGCGGTGCGAGACGGATCCGTACGCGACTTCGAGGCGCTCGAAGCGGCGACGATAGACCACGTCGCACAGCGGACGGGCGTCGACCCGGCGACGGTGCGGTCGGTCGCGCCGGACGACGCGCTCGACGCCGCCGACTTCGTCTCGGCCACGCTCAGGGACTTAGCCGCGGAACTCACGGAGGCGGCCGCGGAGCGAGAGGCGACCGTCGCCGCCGACATCCGCGAGCGGATCGGCGGGGCGGAGGCGGCGGACGACACGGCCGACGGCGACGAGGCGGGAGGCGGCACCGTCGCGGACGCGGTCGGGGCCGTGGCGGACGCCGCGTTCCTGCTCTCGCTCGCGCGGTTCGCGGTCGAGCGGGACCTGACCCGCCCCACGCTCGTCGACGACGGCATCGCGGTCCGGAACGCCCGGAGTCCGTTTATCAGCGGCGAGGTCCAGCCGGTGTCGTACGCGATCGGGTCGCACTCGCTCGCGGGAGAGGCCGGCGTGGCGAGCGCCGACGCGCCCCCGGCCGGCGACCGGGTGAGCGTCCTCACGGGGGCGAACTCGGGCGGGAAGACCACGCTCTTAGAGACGCTGTGTGCCGTGGCGCTGCTGGCGTCGATGGGGCTCCCGGTGCCGGCCGAGGAGGCGGAGGTCGGCGCGTTCGACCGGGTCGTCTTCCACCGCCGACACGCCTCGTTCAACGCCGGCGTGTTGGAATCGACGCTGAAGTCGGTCGTGCCGCCGCTCGTCGCGGACGGGCGGACGCTGATGCTCGTCGACGAGTTCGAGGCGATCACCGAGCCCGGCCGCGCCGCCGACCTGCTCAACGGGTTGGTGACCCTCACCGTCGACCGCGGGGCGCTCGGCGTGTACGTCACTCACCTCGCGGCGGACCTGAGTCCGCTACCGGAGCCAGCCCGGATCGACGGCATCTTCGCCGAGGGGCTCACGAGCGACCTCGACCTCCGCGTCGACTACCAGCCGCGCTTCGGCACGGTCGGGAAGTCGACGCCGGAGTTCATCGTCTCCCGGCTGGTGGCGAACGCGAGCGACCGGGGCGTTCGGGCCGGCTTCGAACACCTCGCCGGCGCGGTCGGCGAGGAGGCGGTCCAGCGCACCCTCTCGGACGCGCAGTGGTCGGGTGGCGATGACTGACGACGAGTCGCCCGCATCGGCGGGCCCGGACCGACTCCGGTCGATCGCGGTCCACCGCGACGACGTGGCGACCGCGCTGGAGGCGACCCTCCGGAGCGATCGGGAGGTCGTGCTTCGCGTGACGCCGCCCTTTTCAGGTCGGATGCGGGCGCGCCTCCACAGCGTCGGGCCGGGGTCGGGATCGGGGCCAGCGTCAGAGTCGGGGTCTGAGTCGGAGCCCACCGCAGAACACGAGGGAGGTACCGAATCGGAGTCGACCGCCGAGCCGTCGCCGCTCCACGTCGACCCGCAGAGTCTCGTCGCCGACGCACCGCCGTACCCGGAGGTCGATCAGACGGCGGCGGACCACCCCGACACCGACGTCGACACCCGAAGAGAGCGACACACGGAGGCCGTCGAAGCGTGGCGAACGGCGGTTCGGGGGTCGGTGGTCGACACCGTTTCTATCGAAGCCGGCGACGGCGAGTCAATCGACGTCGACGTGACCGCGCTCGGGTGAGCGGCGAGCGTCTACTTATAAACGGACGCCGCGATCGGAAAAAGCGGGTAGCGTCGAGGTTGGCCTACAGCCGCAGTCGCTCGACCGCGGTGCCGGCGTCGGCGAACGCCCCGAGCGTGTCGTCACCGTCGGCCGTGCCGCCGGCGGTGTTCGCGGCGGCGACGACCACCGTCTTCGCGTTGAGCGTCGCGTCGAGCGTGAACTCGTACTCGCCGTCCGTCGGCGTCGCGAGCGTGGAGCCCTCCGCGGTGTGGAGCGCCACCGCATCGGCGGTGGTCTCACCCGAGATGACGACTTCGCCGTCCTGGTGTTCATCCGTCGCCGTCAGTTCCGGCGGGGCGGTGCGGTCGCGTTCGACGTATCGGTCGCGGACGACCGTCGGCGTCTCGACCGGTTCGCCGGCGTCGACGCCGTGTGCGAGCCGGATGAACCCGGCCATCGACCACGCGAGGGGCGTCGCCCCCCCGGTTCCCTCGCCGAACTCCCAGCCGTAGTCGGTCGGGTGTTCGCGGTCCCACACCTGCTCCGGGAGCATCCGGCCGGAGTTGCCGAAGCCGGCCATCGTCTCCAGCAGGGCGTCCGGTTCGAGCGCGTCCTCGTCGGTGCCGCCGAACCCGTCGGGGCCGTCGGCGCGGGCGCGCAGTTCGTACTCGCCGCGCTCGCCGGTGAAGATCGGCCAGAGGCGCCCTCGCCCGTCGCCGGTCCCGGCCCAGGGACCGCCCGGATCGCCGCGGGCGATCTCGCCGTACGCGTCGCCGACGTATCGGTACCAGCCGGGGCCGTACGGCGTGTCGACGCGGATCGAGTCGTCGACGACCGAGACGGAGTTGCGGACCACCTCGTCGTCGGCGGGTTTGATCCCGAGGCGGACCAGTTCGAGGAAGCCGCCGTCGATGATCTCTCGCTCGTCGTAGGTCGGGCCGTCGTTCGCGATCGTTCGCGGCCGCCCGGACTCGGGGTCCCCGTCCGCGGTCACGCGCACGTAGTACGGCGTCTCGGCGTGGCGTTCGGTGCCCGTCGCGGTCGCGCACCACTCGTCGACGCGGGCCGTCCAGTCGTCCGCGAGCGCGAGCCACGCGAGCGCGTCGGCGCGGAGCGACTCGGGAGACGCCTCGACCTCGGCGGCGCCCCCGTCCGCTTCGATGCGGTTTGCCTCGATGCGGTCGGCCTCGGTGACGGCGAGGGCGGCCCCACAGCAGAGGCCGGCGATCTCCGCGGCGATGCTCGACGGCGAGAAGCCGGCCTCCTCCTCCCAACGCTCCTGGGCGGTTTCGGGGCCGTTGACGGCGATGTAGCCGAGCGAACGACGCATCTGGTCGTACGTGTAGTCGGCGTCGCCCGGCGAGACGCCGTGCTCGTGGAGCTGCCACGCCATCACCGAGGGGAACGCGATGTTGTCCATCTGCTCGCCGCCCCACCGGGTCCGCCCGTCGATGTAGGTGTTCTGCGGGAGGAACCCGTCTTCGTCCTGCTGGGTGTTGTACAGGTACGCGAGCGCGTCGGCACCGCGCTCGACTTCGCCGACCTCTATCAGCGCCGTGAACACCTGGTATAAGTCTCGCGACCAGACGAAGTTGTACCCGTAGCCGCGCTTTTCCGCGGCGTACTCGGTCTCGCCCCACGGCACCGAGGGGCTGGCGATGCCCGCGCCGTCCTGGCGTTTGTCTTCGACGGCCGCGAGCGTCATCAGCGCGAATCGGTACTGCGTCGCCAGGTCCGGGTTATCCGTCACGGAGGCGGGGAACTGTCGGTCGTCGAGCCACTCCCGCCAGGTCGCGGCGTACGCCTCGGAGACCGCCTCGAAGCCCCGCGAGACGGCGTCGCGAGCCTCGTCGAACGCGGCGGCCGCGTCGGCCCCTTCGGCGAAGCCGAGCGCCACCGTGTCCGACAGTTCGGTCCCGCTCCCGAGCAGTCCGGCGAGCACGACGTTGCCGGTCGCCTCCGTAGCGCCCTCGTCGCGCTGTCCCTCGTCGAAGAGCGCTTCGGTCACGTCGTCGCCGCCGACCATCGCGCTGGCCCACTCGAAGCCGCTCGCGCTGTCGACGGCGAGCGCGACTTCGAACGGGTCGCCGTCTTCGTCGACCAGTTTGCCCGCGTCGTGGTCGGCGTCGATCTCGTTGCGCGCGATCAGGTGGTAGCCGTCCGTCCGCTCGACGCGATGGCCGCGGTCGTTAGTCCCGACGTTCCCGACGGCGGTGTCGGCGACGGCGTACACGTCGTACTCGCGGCCGCCCTCGAAGGTCACGTCGGCGAGAATGGCGTGTCCCTCGGTGTCGACGGCGTACTCGACGGTGAGCGTCCACTCGTGGCCGTGGCTGTCACCGGTCTCGCGGATCGTCTGTGTGTACGCGAGAACGTCGTCGTCGGTCGGCTCCGTGGTCCGTTCGACCGTCTCCGTGGTAGAGACGTGGCTCGTCTCGTCGAAGGTCCGGATCGTGTAGCCGGTGTCGGGGTCCGCGACGAGGAAGTCGAACGTCCGGAGGTTCATCACGTCGATACGGGGGAACCGCGCCTCGGTCAGCGCCCCCTCGGTCAGCGTGAACCAGACCGGCACCGGGTCGGCGGCCTGGTGGTCGGCCGGGGTCCCGACGCCGAACTTCCGGCCGGTCGTCCAGTGGGGTCCGTCGGCCGGGCCGAACGGGTCGTCGTGCGGGACCGGAAGGGCCCCGTGTCTCGCCAACGTCACCGTCGCGTCGACGCGGAGGGCGTGCGACCAAGCGATCGGGGTCGCGCCGTCGAGGTCGCCGTCGTCGAACGCCTGCTCGGCGATCAGCCCGGCGTCGTTGACGAAGGGGCCGTCGGGCTCACACAGCGTGTAGAGGTCGCGGGCGGCCCCGAACAGTTCGCCGGCGTCCCCGTCTCGCTCCTGAACGAACCCGCCGAGTTCGGCGGCGGCCGTCGCGCCCCACAGGGTCGCTATCGACCAGACCTTCGCCGCGCCCTGCTCGGCGGTGCGCCAGTCGTCGCCGGTGAACCTGATGAGCCCCTCGATGTCGGCGGTCTCGCGGTGGAGTTCGTCGATCGTCCCCAACACGTGTGTTATCACGTGATCGAGGAACTCGTCGACGTCGACTTCGGGGGTCGCTTTCGCGGAACCGATCTCGTCGCGTTCGGCTCCGAGTTCCGCGTACTCCGTCACGGCGTTCGCGAGCGAGAGCGTGCTGGCGTCCGCTCGGTCGTCGCGGCTCTCCTCGCTCGCGCGCTGGGGGAACCGCTCCGTGTCCGGGTTCCATCGGTCGGCGAGGCCGGCGGCGGCGGCGTCCGCCGCGGCGAGCGCGTCGGATCGCACGTCGTCGGGGAGGGGCGCGCGAGCCGCCGCGGCGAAGGCGCGGAGGTACGTCGCGCCGGTGTGGGTGAACCGACCGAGCGCGTTCTCCCAGCAGTTTTGACACCGCTTCGGGAGCCCGTCGGACTCGGTCGTCTCGTGGAGGAACGCGAGGGCGTCGGCGAGCGTGTCGTCGATCCGGTCGCACCACTCCGCCGGGAGATCTGCGGTTCGTCTGAGGCGGGCGAGGAACGCGACGACCGACGCGGCCTGGTCCAGCTGGTCGTTCGGGCCGGCGGTGTCGTTCGCGCCCTCGATCCGGGCGTTCGCCCAGCCGGGGGCCACCTTTCCGGAGTCGGCCCACACCCGGTGGGGCCACGAGCCGTCGGCGTCCTGCGTGCGACAGAAGAACGAGGCCGTCGCGAGCAGTTCCTCGTCGGCATCCAAGCCGAGTTCATCGCTCGCGCCGAGGAGGGCGAGCGACGCCTCGGCCTCGTCGCGGAACCACGTGTAGCCGTAGCCCCCGGAGGTCGCGTAGAATGGGTCGAACTCCGGGGCCGCGATCCGCGCGCCCGACTCGGCGGTCAGCAAGTCGAGGGCGCGGAGGTCGCTCGCGACCACCGACCGCCGCGGCGTGTCCTCGGGGACCGTCGGACCGCGGCCTTCGGCGGCCTCTCGCAGGTCGTTGGCGTCCGGGTACGCGGTCGCGATCCGGGACAGTTCGTCGATCCGCCGCTGGCGGTTGGGGCCGTCTGAGACCGCGTCTTTCGCGTCGTCGCCGCGCTCGCGGCTCTCGCGTCGGTCGAGGACGGCGCGGCTCGCGAGCGTGACGCGCTCCGTCCGGCCGTCGCGCTCGAACGGCGCGCGGACGACGACGTTGGGCGTGAGCCGGGAGTCCTCTCGCTGGTCGATTTCGCCCCGCTGGTCGATGGCGCCGCGGTGACCGAACTCCTCGCCGCCTTTGCCGGCCAGTTCGGAGATGCTCCGGAGTCGCTGCCCGTGTGCGGCCGACAGGCCGGTCGACGCGGTGAGGAAGTCGTGTTCGTTTCGGTGGTACACCTCGACGACGCTGCCGTCGTCGGGGCCGGCCCCCTCGTGAACGAGGTTGCCGATCCGCCCCTCGACCATGTCGGGCGAGAACGCACAGGCGGCGACCAGTTCGGCGTCTGCCGGCGGCGCGCCGCGCAGTTCGACGTGCGTGAGGTGGGTGTCGCTCACGACCAGGTCGAACTGGTGGATCGTGTACCGTCCGGCGTCGTACTCGGTCTCGACGAGCGGCGTGTCGCCGTCGTAGTGCTGGCGCGTCGTCGTCAGGTCGTCGAGCCATCGAACGCCTCGACCGGCGGTGATTCCCATACGGAGCCGGTCCGCGCCGCCGATACCGGAAAGGGAGTACGAACAGTCGTGGACGGTGCCGTTCCGTCCGACGTGGACCAGCCGTCCGTCGTCGCCCGTGAACGCGCCGGCGGTCGTCGGTCGCTCCGCCGGGTAGCGCTCGCCGCGCCGACGTTCGTGTTGCGTGAGAGCGGTTCGCAGTCGCATGGGTGCACTGCGATTCCCGAGGTGAAAGCCTTGACGAACGCGGGGTTCTTCGCTTCGCTTCAGAATCCCGTCGCATTGACCGAGGAGCAACACCAAAGACCCAGGGTGTTAATGAAGAGCATATGCATCATCCAGGACCCCCACGATTTCTCTCGACAGGAGAGACGACAGAGTTGGCGCCGAGAGATCCGGACCCCGGCGGATCGTACGCGTGGCGCGTCGTCGACGCGCCACCGAACAGCGAGGCGACGGTCGGCAGCGAGCCGGTAACCCAGTTCACGCCGGACGAGCCGGGTCGGTACCACATTGGGCTCGACGCGCCGGACGGCGACCACCTCCTGACGATTCGTGCGTTCCCCTCAAGCTACGAGGGCGTCGACGTCGAGGGCGGCAGCGGGACGGCGATCCGCAACCGCATCGCCGACGACGCGCCGGTGGGATACGCCGAGACGCAGGGCGACGCCGGCGTCGGGCGCCCGCGAGTCAGGCTCGACGCGAGCGTCGAGCGGGCGGACGAGGGCGAAGACGAGGTGGTCGTCCGCGCGACGCCGGCCCCGAATCCCGGCTCCGCGCTCGACGCCGACGACCTGCGCGTGTCCTTCGTCGTCGACGACCGAGACGTGGCGGCCGCGATCGGATCGGGGCAGACGAACCCGCGAGACGCGCTCCGAACCGTCGCCGACGGCCGAGAGCTTCGGATGCCGGTCTCCGCAGTTCCGGACCGGCTCCGGGTTCACGGGGCCGCAGTGGCGGCGGAGCCCGGACAGGAGCCGCGAGTGAGCGTCGCCGACGCGGTCGCGATCGAACGGGACCGCGACGCGGCGGAAGTCGAGGGGCCGACGCCGGCCGAGTTCGAGACGGTTCGCCTCAACGACCCGCCGGCGTGGACCCGAGACGCGACCGTCTACGAGGTGTACGTCCGGACCTTCGCCGACGAGGCGGAGGGCGACACGTTCGCGGCGATCGCAGACCGGATTCCGGCGATCGCCGACATGGGCGTCGACACGCTGTGGCTCACGCCGGTCCTCGAACACGACGGCAAGCCGCACGGGTACAACATCACCGACTTCTTCGACGTGGCGCCGGACCTCGGCGACCGCGACGACTACGAGGCGTTAGTCGAGACGGCCCACGAACACGACATGCGAGTCCTGTTCGACTTCGTCGCCAACCACACCGCGCGCGACCACGAGTGGTTCGAGGACGCGTATCAGAACCCCGAATCGCCGTACCGAGATCACTACGAGTGGCAAGAGTCCGGGGAGCCGGGCACGTACTTCGACTGGGAACTGATCGCGAACTTAAATCACAAGAACCTGGACGTTCGGCGCTTCCTCCTCGACGTGATAGACGAGTGGGCGCCGCTCGTGGACGGGTTCCGGTGTGACATGGCCTGGGCCGTGCCGGACTCGTTCTGGCGGGAACTCCGCGACCGCGTGAAAGACATCGATCGGGAGTTCCTGCTGATGGACGAGACGATCCCGTACATCCCCGGCTTCCACGAGGGGATGTTCGACGTTCACTTCGACGCGACGCTGTACTTCCAACTCCGGCAGATCGGGCGGGGCGTCGACCCCGCGGCCTCGGTGATCGATGCGATCGACAAGCGCACCGAGATCGGCTTCCCGGACCACGCGGAGTTCCTCCAGTACATCGAGAACCACGACGAGACGCGCTACCGCGTCGAGTGCGGCGACGCCGCGGCGGCCGCGGCGGGCGCGGCCATCGTCACGCTCCCCGGCGTTCCGATGATCTACGCGGGCCAGGAGATCGGACAGCGCGGGCGACGCGACGCGATCGCGTGGGACCACGCCCGCGAGGGGGTCCGTGAGCGCTACGAGCGACTGCTCGCGGTCCGGGCCGCTCACCCCGCGCTCGGCCCCGAGGGCGACTTAGAGCGCGTCGGCTACCACGTCGCGAGCGGCGACCTCTCAGAGCAGCCGGTCGTCGCGAGCGGCGACGTTCACCCCGACGACGTGGTGGCGTTCCGGCGCGACACCGACGAGGAGTCGCTGGTGGTCGTCCTCAACTTCGCGCCCGAGACGGCGAGCGTCGCGGTCGACGCGGACCACGCGACCCGAGACCTCGTGACCGACGAGTCGTGCGTGGTCGTCGACGGCGAGGGGACCGAACGGATTCGCGTGTCTGACGTCGCCATCGTCCGCTCGGGGGAGCAATGAGCGGGAGAGAGGCGCCCGGCCGGCTCCGGGACGCGACCGACGCGCTCGTCGAGCAGTCGCGTCGCGACCGCGAGGCGGCCGACGACCGGTTCGGTGCCGCCCGAGCCATCGCCGAGCGACTGGGCGCACACCCGATCCGCCCGGACGAGGCCGACCCCGCGACCGACCCGCCGAACGGGGTCGCGTTCGGCTTCTGGACCCCGGAGCTGACCGAGCGCGGCGTCCCCCTCGACGACGTGCGGCTCGAGCTGTTCACACCCCTCGCGGACGAGGCGAGCGGGTCCGCGGGCGCTATCGACCCCGGTTGCGACGACCTGCGGGACGTCGAGTTCCGCGTCGACCGAGTCCCCGTCGCGCGCGACGACGAGTTCCACTGGGTCGCCGTCGAGGGACTCCCGGTCGGGACCAGAGACCGGCTCGGTGCGCTCTATCAGTTGGTTTACCGAACCCCGGACGGCGAGTGGGAGACGGTGCGAGACCCGCTCGCCCGGTCGGTCCCGTTCGGGGCGTTCGCGCCCGCGGAGGCGTACGACTGGCCGCGTCTCGACGCCACCCGCGCGGACCGCGACCACTTCGCCTCGTTCGGGGGTGACGACGAGGCGCTCCCGACGACCGAAGACGACGGGCTCCCGCGGGTCGACCCCGCGACGAGCATGCTCGAGATCCATCCCGGCACGTCGACCGATCGAGGGTCGCTCGGGGCACTCGCGGAGCGGTTCGAAGCGATCGGAGCGAAGCTCCGCGGCGACGAGCCGCTCGCCCCCCACGAACGGAACTACGCCGGCTACGACGCGGTCCAGTTGATGCCGGTCGAGCCGCTCACGCAGGCGTACGGTGAGCAGTGGTACTGGCGCCCCGGCGGGGCCCAAAGCGAGACCCCGGACGGGGCGCTCGACCGCGAGCGCGCCGCGGAGCGCGTCACCGTCGGCGTCGAGCGACCGGACCAGACGAACTGGGGGTACGACGTGGTCGTGAGCGCCTTTTCGGCCGCGAATCCCGCGATACTGGAGACGGGACGCCCCGACGAACTCGTCGACTTCATCGCCGCCTGCCACGCGATGCCCGATCCCGTTCGGGTCGTCTTCGACGTCGCGCTCGGCCACGCCGACGAGGGCGCTTCGGGGCTGCTCCCGGACCCCTTCTTCGAGGGGCCGGGGATGTACGGGCTCCACCTGGACTACCGTCAGCCCGTGGTGCGCGCGATACTGCTCGAACTGCAGCGCCGGAAGGCGAACTTCGGCGCGGACGGGATCCGGATCGACGGCGCACAGGACTTCACGTACCACGACGAGGAGACCGGCGAGCAGGTCCACGACGACGCGTTCCTCGCGGAGATGGACCGGGTGACACACGAGGTCGCCGGGACCGAGTACAGACCGTGGATGATCTACGAGGACGGGCGACCGTGGCCCCGGGAGGACTGGGAGCTCGCGTCGACGTACCGGACGCTGATCGACCAGCACCCGCACGCGTTCCAGTGGTCGCCGGTGACGTTCGCGCACAACAAGCCCGCGCTGCTCACGTTCTGGGCGACGAAGTGGTGGCGCATGCGCGAGGTCGGCGAGATGGGGAGCCAGTGGATCACCGGCGTCGCGAACCACGACACGCTCCGGCGCGGGTCGCAGGTCGAGGTGACCGACGACTGGGGCGGGGCGCTTATCAACCCGTACCTCGCCGACTCGCCGCCGGAGACGATCCGCGAGGCGTACGACAGCCCCGCGGCGCTCGTCTGGTTCCACGTCGCGATGCCGGGCGTCCCGATGGACTTCCTGCACGCGAACTACCGCGCGCCCTGGGGATTCGTCCGGGACACCGACCCGACGTGGAACGTGAAGGTCGTCGCCGAGGAGGCGCCGTGGATCGACTGGCACGTCCCGGAGGGATCGTTCGCCGGCGGCGACGCGTTCCCCCGGCTGAAAGGGCTCGGGTTCGAGACCCGCGCGGAACTCAAGGGGTTCGTCACCAAACTCGCTGCGCTCATCGACGCGACCGGGTACGACCTCGACATGATCGCTGAACTGCTGTCCGTACAGGGGACGCCGCTGTCGACCGCCGACAGCGACGTCACCGCCGCCGACCTCCAGGCATTCTCGTTCGCGTGGAGCGCGGACGTGGCGGAGTACCTCGTCTTGGATCGGTGGGAAGACGAGCAGGACGACGCGCGGACCGCGTTCGACCGCCGCGTCCGCGAGTTCCGGCAGGCCCGGCCGTGGCTCCGGGACGACATCGACGAAGGCCGCGGCGAGGCGTTCGGGTATCGGCACCCGACCGAGGGGACCGTGGTGTATCAGGCCCTCAGACGCGACCCGGACGGCGAAGAGTCGCTGCTGGTCGCCTGCAACGTCGAGGGAACGCCGGTGGAGGTGTCGCCGGCCGGCGTCCGCGACGACCTCGGTCTCGGGGACGTACACGGAGCGGCACGCGACTGGACCGTCGCGCTCGCGGGCCCCGACACGGCCGTCGAAGTCGGCGACGACGCCGGTCCCGTCAGGCTCGAAACCGCAGACGCGGTCGTGTGGCGCGCGGAATCTGGCGACGACTGAGTCAGTCGCGCGGGCGAGACGCTCCGGAGTCGCCACCCGGTCACAACGCTTGAGTCGGTGGGGGTCACAGGAGGAGCCATGCGACTCGACCGTTCCGGCGGCGTGTTCTGTCACGTCACCTCGCTTCCAGGACGACACGGTATCGGCGACCTCGGTGACGGCGCACGCGAGTTCCTCTCGTTTCTCGGCGACGCCGACGTCGGCCACTGGCAGATCTGCCCGCTCGGGCCAACGATAGGCGCCGCCGGGGAGTCCCCCTACCAGTCCCCCTCCGCGTTCGCCGGCAATCCGCTCTTGATCGACCTCGACGGTCTCGTCGACGACGGCTGGCTCGACGAGTCCGACCTCACGCCCGTCCCCGACTTCCCGAGCGACCGCGTGGACTACGAGGCGGTCCGCGAGTACAAGGAACCGCTTTTGCGGACCGCGTTCGAGCGGTTCGACGAGGCCGGCGCCGGCGACGCGGCCCCCGACTTCGACGCCTTCTGCGAGCGCGAGTCGTGGCTCGACGACTACGCGCTCTTCCGTGCGCTGTCGGCGGAACGAGACGAGGCCACCTGGGTCGACTGGCCCGACCCGCTCCGGACCCGCGAGCCGGCCGCACTCGCCGACGCACGCGAGCGGCACGCAGGCGAGATCCGGTTCCGCGAGTTCGTGCAGTGGGTGTTCGACCGCCAGTGGCGCGAGCTGCGGTCGGTCGCTGCCGACGAAGGCGTGTCGATCGTGGGTGACGTCCCGATATACGTCGCGCTCGACTCCGCCGACGTGTGGGCGAACCCCGAAGCGTTCCGGCTCGACGAGGGGAATCGCCCCACGGCGGTCGCCGGCGTGCCGCCGAACCCCGGCGACGACGGCCAGCGATGGGGCAACCCCGTCTACGACTGGGATCGGCTCGCCGAGCGCGACTACGACTGGTGGATCGACCGGTTCCGCCGGCTCTTCGACCTCGCCGACGTGGCTCGGCTCGACCACTTCCTCGGGTTCGTCAAGTACTGGGCGATCCCCGCCGAAGCCGACGATCCGGCCGCGGGCGAGTGGTGTGACGGCCCCGGCCGCGCGCTGTTCGAGACCGTCGAGCGCGAGTTAGGGCAAGCCCCCTTCATCGCGGAGGACCTCGGGTTCGAGGAGCCGGCGATGAACGAACTGATGGCGGAGTTCGGCTTCCCCGGCATGCGCGTGCCGCAGTACGCCGACTGGTGTGCGGAAGGAGACCAGTATCAGCCGATGCACTACCCGGAGGGCGTCGTCGGCTACACGGCCACGCACGACACGAACACGTGGGTCGGCTACTTCGAGTCGCTCCCCGAACGCCAGCGCGACTGTTTCCGCTTCAACGTCGGCGCCGACGGCGACCGCGCCCCCGAGTGGGAGATCATCGACGAGGTGTGGGCCTCGGAGGCCGTGCTGGCGATGACGACCCTGCCGGACCTGCTCGGTCGCGGGAGCGAGGCGCGGTTCAACGAGCCGGGAACGCTCGACGGCAACTGGGAGTGGCGCGTCCGCCGAGAGGCGCTCGACGACGACACCGCCGACCGACTGTTCGAACTCGCCGGCCGACATGTGAGATAGTTCGATGGGTGGCGGGCTCGTCTCGACGGCCACAGCGCTCCACGTGGCCGTGATCGTCGTCGCGACCGGCGCGATCTGGGTCGGGAGCAGTTGGCTCGAAGAGTCCGCGGAGACGCTCTCGGGGTACTACGGGCTCCCGGCCGTCGTTCAGGGGTCGGTCGTCGTCGCCGTCGGGTCGAGTTTCCCGGAGTTCGCGAGCGTCGTCGTCACGGCCGCCACCGGCGTCTTCGATATGGGTGTCGGCGCGCTCGTCGGCTCCGCGATCTTCAACGTGCTCGTGATCCCCGGCCTGTCCGGGCTCAGTTCGGAGCGCCCGTTAGAGGCCAGCCGCGAAATTGTGTACAAGGAAGCACAGTTCTACATGATCGCGGTGTCGGCGCTGGTCGTCACCTTCTCGCTCGCGGTCATCTACTATCCGGTCTCCTCGACCCCGATCGTGGGTGAGTTGACCCGGCCCGTCGCCGCCATCCCGCTTGGCCTGTACGGACTCTACCTGTTCATTCAGTACCAAGACGTCGGCGACGCCGCCATAGACCGGATCCGCGACGGGATCGACGTCCGCCGCGAGTGGGGGAAACTCGCCGGGGGCCTGCTCGTCATCGGCGTCGCCGTCGAGCGGCTGGTCGGGTCGGTCGAGTCGCTCGGGGCGACGTTCGGCGTCCCGGAGTTCCTCGCCGGCATCACCGTCGTCGCGGCGGCGACGAGCCTCCCGGACACGCTCGTGAGCGTGCGCACGGCCCGCGAAGGGCGGGGCGGGACGAGCCTCGGGAACGTCCTCGGGTCGAACACGTTCGACCTGCTGGTCGCGATTCCGGTCGGGGTGTTGATCGTCGGGAGCGTCGACGTGAACTTCTCGACTGCCGTCCCCATGTTCGGCGTCCTCACCGCCGCGACCGTGGTGTTGTTCGCGGCGCTCCGAACGGATCTCACGCTCACGAACCGAGAGTCATGGGTCCTGTTGCTCTCGTATCTCCTGTTCGTCGCGTGGGTCGTTGCGGAGACGGTCGGCGTGACGTCGTCTCTCCGGGGTATTTAACAACAGAGCAGGCAGCGACTCAGTATTGGTTGCGGCCGAGGAGCATGTACAAGACGAGGCCGAGCAGCGGCGCGAAGAACGCGACGAGCGCCCACAGGAACGCCGGTTGGTCGCTCCGGTGTTGGGCGTCGGAGTAGATCCAGACGATGATGCCGAGCTGTACGATCAATATGAGGAGGCCGATTAGCAAGAAGAGCGCGCCGGCACCTCCCTGTAGCAGGAACGGGGACATCGTCGACACCGACAGCGGCGAAAAATAAGTGCTTTTGGTTGATTGCGGCGATCACGTCCGGTCCACCACGTGGTGAGGCGGTGGAGTTAGGTTGCGTGGCGACGACACAAGTACGATGGAAGCGGCACTCTGGTACGTGTTAACCGGCACGCGAGGCGGAGCGAATCGCGTCCGGTTGCTGCGAGCGCTCGACGAGCGCCCGCGGAACGCGAACCAACTTGCCGAGGACCTCGAACTGGATTACAAAACGGTCCGGCATCACCTCGACGTGCTGATGGACAACGACGTGGTAGAGCGCAGCGGGGACGAGTACGGCGCCGTCTACCTCCCGACCGACCGAGCGCGCCACCACTGGGACACAATCGAGACGATCATGGAGCAAACAGATGACGACTGACGGGCCGACGGGACGAAGCCCCCGCATTGCGGGTGGTATTCGGAAGGAATTTGGGAAAGCCGTTATATCGGCACCGTCGATAGCAGGTGTACGATGAGTCTCTGGTTCGACGTTGCACGGGTCGCGGTCGGAGTCAACGTCGCCTTGCTCCTCGCGCTCGTCTGGGTGTGGGGGCGGAACTACGCGCAGTTCCGCTCGAAGCACGCGCTCGGACTGGCCATGTTCGGCGTCTTTCTGCTCGGCGAGAACGCGTTTGCGCTGTACATCTACCTCGTCGACCCGATGTTGTCCGCGTGGTTCGCCTCGGAGGCGGTCTCGCCGACCGCGTGGCGCGCGATGATGGCGCTTCACGTGTTGCAGACGGCGGGACTGATCTTCCTCGTGTGGATCACGTGGGACTGACCGCCGGGAGGTTCTCGACACGACTATTTATATACCTCTACGGAAATCGACGGAGAAATTCGAAGCCGCTGGAAATCGCGCAGATACCCACCGAGGCTTCTCGGGTGGCTCTCTCGGCTATTCACGATATCATTGTTGAGAAATAACACAAATATTTATATACTCTCGTAACTTACTATTTGTTAACTAATCGGCGAGCCCGGCGCCAGTATTTCTGTCGGGAGTTCGATCGGTGACGACACCATGAACACCATGACTGAAACACACATACGCGGCTACGACAGCGAGGCGGAGCGGGACCGATCGACCGAGACGACCAGCGAACAGGAGTCGGGAGACGAACAGCGCACGGTCTGTCCCGAGTGTGAAGGCAACCTCGTGACCGATACGGAACACGGCGAGACGGTCTGTGACGACTGCGGCCTCGTCGTCGAGCAGGACGGGATCGACCGCGGGCCGGAGTGGCGGGCGTTCGATTCGAGCGAGCGCGACAGCAAATCCCGCGTCGGCGCTCCGACCACGAACATGATGCACGACAAGGGGCTCTCGACGAACATCGGCTGGCAGAACAAAGACGCCTACGGGAAGTCGCTTTCAAGCCGTCAGCGCCAGCGAATGCAGCGGCTCCGCACCTGGAACGAACGGTTCCGCACCCGCGACTCGAAGGAGCGCAACCTGAAACAGGCGCTCGGCGAGATCGACCGGATGGCCTCGGCGCTCGGCCTCCCGGCCAACGTCCGCGAGACAGCCAGCGTCATCTACCGCCGGGCACTGAGCGAGAACCTGCTTCCGGGCCGGTCCATCGAGGGCGTCGCGACGGCGGCGCTGTACGCCGCCGCCCGACAGGTCGGTAACCCCCGAAGCCTCGACGAGTTCACCGCGGTCTCGCGGGTCGACAAGATGGAACTCACCCGGACGTACCGGTACGTGATCCGGGAGCTCAAGTTAGAGATCCAGCCCGCCGACCCCGGCAGTTACGTCCCCCGATTCGTGTCGCGGCTCGACTTATCGGAGGAGACCCAGCGCGTCGCCCACGAACTCCTCGACAGCGCGAAGGACGCCGGGATCACGAGCGGGAAGTCTCCGGTCGGACTCGCCGCCTCTGCCGTGTACGCGGCCGCACTGCTCTCGAACGAGAAAGTGACCCAAAGCGAGGTCAGCGACGTCGCCGACATCTCGGAAGTGACCATCCGGAACCGCTACAAGGAGCTCCTCGAAGCGAGCGAGGAGTTGACCGCCTAGAAGACGGTCGTTCGTCGGCACCGCGCTGTGACGCGACGTGTTTGTCATACAGTCACGTACGTTTTTAACCTACGCGAGTGTACACCGGGGTATGGTGGATGCGTTCGTCAGACTCGTCTGTCCAGAGTGTACCAAGGAGTGGCAAGCAAACCCCGCAGACCTACAGGAACTGCGCTCGAATTTCAGCTGTCCCGACTGTCACGCGACGCGTCGCCTGACGGAGTTCATGCGGACCGAACGCGATCTCGAAGCCGTCAAACAGTTCCAGTAGCGCGGCGACCGCGCGTGAGTAGGACGCGTGAGGCCCCGTGACGACCCTGCTGTTTTACCAACGGTCAGTCAACCCGCCGTCACGAACGAGCGGATTCTTCCCGATCGTTAACGCAAAAGTAGCCGTTTCCGCCCTCAGAACCGGGAACTCGTGGTTAGCCATGGTAACGTGGCTCAGGATAATAATATAAACCTCCGGTAGCAAAGAACGGGTACTCATGAAGAAGCAGGAGCTCATCCATCTTCACGGCCTCCTCGCAGAAGTACGAAAACAGTGCGAGTTCTGGAACGAAGACATTGATCTGGACGCCTACGAAGAACTCGGCGTCAAACCGACATCGATTCACAAGTCGAAAACCGACCACAAAGCCGCTGTTTTTAAACTGACTGAAGGAATCACCGAGCCGATGGACGAGTCCGAGTCGGAGCCGCTGGCCCCGACCGCCGACTGAGAACTTCGCCGCTGTCTCCCGCTGACCGTTACTCGCCGAGTGACGACGCCGTCGACCGCGTTGCGTGTGAGAACGCGACGTGGACGGTCGCCGCACTCACCCTATTCGCCGCCGGCACGGAGATAGTAGAAGACGTACGTCTGGGCGTAGCCCGCAAACTCACCCCCGAACCGCTCGCGGATCGCGCGCGACGTTTCGGTGTAGTTCCCGCCCTCACAGTCCGGATAGTACTCCTCTATCGTCGTTCGTATCCAAGTGTCGAGCGGGACGGCCTCGAGGAACCCGAGCGAGAACAACAGCACGCAGTCCGCGACCTTCTCGCCGACGCCCACGAACCGCGTCAGCGACTCGCGCGCCTCCTCGTACGGGAGATCCGCCGCCTCCGCGGGGTGTGCCTCGCCGGAGGCGACCATCTCCGCGCTCCGGCGGACGTACGGCGCGCGGTACCCTAAGGAGAGGTCGCGAAGTTCCTCTTCCGTCCGTGACGCGAGTTGATCCGGTGTCGGGAACGCACGGTACTCGTTTCCGTCGAGCGTTAGGGTGTCGCCGTAGGTCTCTCGGAGGCGGCGCTGCATCCCGTGGATTCGCGCGACGCGCATCTGTGCCGAGCAGATAAACGAGATGAGACACGGGAACACCGGATCGCGCGTGAGCCGCATCCCCTCGTAGGCGTCGTACGCCCGTTCGAGGAGCGGGAGGTCGGGGGTCGCATCGAGGATCGCATCGAGGTCGTCATCGAGGCGGAACAGGTGCGTCAAGAGGGGTACCACGTCGTCCGACGACTGCCAGTGAAGCGTCCCGTCGTGGACGCCGCCCGTTTGTCGTACCCGGACCGGCATCCGCTCGTCTGTCACGCCGGGTATCGGATCGACGACGGTCTCGTACCACGCGTCGCCGCCGTGAGCGTGTAGGTCCTCGTACGTCTTGCCGTCGGAGCGATTCCAGAGGTAGCTTTGGCCGCTCTCGACGGTCGCCTGCAGGTCGAACGGGCCGGCCAGATCCGCGATGTCGATCGCGCCGTGTTCCATTACGCTTCAAGCGGGGCCGCGAGCGTATCCGGGTTTCGGTGGGGGCCGACGTGGGCTCCGCAAATCGCCGTCGAAGGGGGGTTTTTGCCCCTCGCCACCGTATAAATCGTATGCCAACGTATCGCCGGACGACCCGCGTACCAGCCCCGCTCGACGAGGTGTGGGCGTTTCACTCCACGATCGACGGCCTCCGTGAGCTCACGCCCGCGTGGATGAACCTGCAGATTCCGGAGGTCAGAGGGCCAGACGGAGCGGTAGATCCGGAGACCCTCGTCGAGGGGTCGCGGATCGAGATGTCGATGCGGCCGTTCGGCGTCGGCCCGCGCCAACGCTGGACTTCGGTGATCACCGAGCGCGTTCCGGACGGAGAGCGTCAGCCGGACGGCCGCGCTCAGTTCGTCGACGAGATGTCCGGCGGGCCGTTCCGGACGTGGGAACACACACACGCGTTTTACGCCGACGGCGAGGAGACGCTGCTCGTCGATACCGTCGCGTACCGACTCCCGCTCGGTCCGCTGGGCGACGCGGCGGGACCGTTCGCGAAGGTCGGCTTTGAGGGTATGTTCCGGGACCGGCACCGCCGGACCGTCGATCGGTTCGAATCGTAGATCCGCCGGGCGGCGCCGGGACGGTCCGTCTTTAGGCCGGAGAAACCGCGGCTTCCGTCTCGAAGTCGAGTTCGAACACCGCTCCGTCGTCGTTCTTGACGTTGACGTCCCAGCCGTGTGCGTCCACGATCCGTTCGACGATAGCGAGGCCGATACCCGAACTGTCGGCGGTCGAAAACCCAGGGTCGAAAAGCGAGTCGCGTACGTCGGGCTCGATCCCCGGTCCGTCGTCGGCGACGTACATTCCGGCACTGGAGTCGCCGGCTCGCGTTCCGATCTCGATGGCGACGCTGGGGCCGACGTGGTCGATAGCGTTTCTGAAGAGGTTCTCGAACACCTGTCGGAAGCGGATCGGGTCGGCACGGACGCTTCCGATGTCGTCTTCGATCGTCAGGGTCGCGTCCGGCGCGCGGATCGTCTGCCACGCCTCTTCGGCGACGGCGACGACCGAGGTCGGTTCGGTCTCACCGATCGTCTCCCCGCGTCTGGCTAACATGAGGAGATTGTCGATGAGCGTCTCCATCCGCGTTACCGCACGATCCATCGGGTCGTACGTCGACGGCGACACCTCGCTTTCGACCATCTCCAAGTACCCCGAGAGCACGTTGAGCGGGTTTCTGAGGTCGTGTGAGACGACGGCGCTGAACTGCTCGAGCTGTTCCGTCCGCCGACGCAGTTCCAGTCGCCGGTCGTTGCGCGCGATGGTGTAGGCGATGAGATCGGCGAACGTCCGGTAGAGGGCGACCTCCTCGTCGGTCCACACGCGCCACGCGTCGGTCTCGAAGGCCAGCACCCCGACAAGATCCCAGTCGGCGACGAGAGGCACGTGGACGGTCGCCGGCGGCTCGGCATCACGCTCGCGCGACCCGCGACTCTCGGCGGCCGACCGGGGAGACGACTCCGCCGGAGGCGATGAGTGAACGACGTTCTCGAACGTCGAGAGACGGTCCCCGTCCGGAAACTCGGCGAGCGACCGGACGTGGGGATCACACCCGTCGGGACACCACGCGTACGCCGGGTCGAACGCCTCCGCGTCAGAGTCACGGAGGTAACAGACGATCCGGTCTAGTTCGGCGGTTTCCCCGACGTTTTCCATCGTCCAGCTGATCTTCGTGTCTACCTCGTCGGACCGCGTGCTCATCAGCGTCGAGCCGGAGTCCAACAGGACTTCACGGAGTCTGTGTGCGTCGTCCGACCCGAACCGAACCTGTTCCGGTTCTACCACCGCGGCTAACCGATCTGCGAGGGGGTCGCTCGCAGCGTCAGGGTCTGCGACGACATCGTCGGCGTCCGCCCGGACCGCGAGCCGGAACGCTTCGACCGTAACGCGTTCAAGAAGAACGATGACCGGAATGCGGTCCGGTGTTTCTGTGAGACGGTCGGCGACGGCCGAATCTGCGAGCGCACTAGCCGCTGTAACGATACCGGCGGTTCCGGCAAGGAGTCGGTCGTCCGGGTCGTCTGCGGCGGTTAGTAGCCGTTCCGGCTCTACCGGATGGAAATCGGGAACCCGAGACCCATCCCACGCCGCGTCTACCGCACGCGACACGCGCGCTCGCGTCTCCGGGTCGGCTCCGACGTAGGTCACAGCGGAGCGCCGATGCATACAGAATCACTTCGCTGCCGCCATTTGAAGGTTCATCCGTAAATATCGGCTTCGAGAATTTCTCTCCCCTGAGGCGCCTCCTCGTCGACCGGTTACCTCCCGCGTCCGGTCGCGGTGAGCGTGATTCCGCCGAGGACGACCGCCCCGCCGACGAGGGTCGCGAGCGTTGGCGCTTCCGAGAGGAACACGAGCGCGAGGAGCGTCGCGCCGACCGGTTCTCCGAGTAGCGACACGGAGACGACGCTCGATTCGAGGTGGGCGAGCGCCCAGTTGACGACGGTGTGGCCCAGCAATCCCGGCCCCACGGCGAGGCCGACAAAGATCGCCCACTCGGTCGGCGGATAGCCCGTTAGACTGTGGCCCTCAAGTAGGACGATCGCGAGAAGCGAGAGCGTACAGATCCCATAGACGACTACCACGTACGGAATGAGCGCGACCCGTTGGCGAATCGACCGACCAGCAAGTACGTATCCGGCGGCCATCACGGCACCGAAGAGTGCCAGCCCGTTGCCGTATATCGGTCGCGGGCCCACCAACACGCCTCCGAGCAGGTCGCCGAGTGACATCGCCGCCATGCCAGCGACGGCGATCGCGATCCCGACGGCCATCCGAGTCGTCACTCGCTCGCGTAAGAGCAGCCACGCGCCGAGAGCGACGAACACCGGTTGGGCCTGGACGAGCGTCACGCTCGCTGCGACGCTCGTCCACGCGAGACTCTCGAACCACGCGGCGAAGTGCAGCGCGAGCGCCACTCCGGACAGCGTCGCGAATCCGAGGTCGCGGCGCGTGATAGCTGCGAGTTGCGTCCGATACCGCCAGACTGCGATGGGTGCCAGCGGAACGGTCGTGAACAGTACGCGGTAGAACGCAGCAATCGAGCTCGGCGCCCCGCTAAGCCGGACGAGAATCGCCCCGCTACTCACTGCGGTCACCGCGACGACGAGTCCGATGATCGGTGAGACACGGGGGGCGTCCGCCATTCGTTCTACTCTCTTCTCTGAGGTACTTTTCGTTAGCGGTTTCGAGAGGCGGCTGACTGAAGCGGTACAGTCGAATCGAGCGTATCGGTGCCGGGCAGTCGCCGCGTCCGACGGGACTTTGCAAGCGCGGGGCCAATAACCGACGATGTGTGCAGATACGTTCGGGGTCGGCATCCACCTCACCGAGGCGGAGTTTCAGGTCGTCGTCGGCGTTCCGTCCGACGTTGACTCGGGGTGGACCGACCCGGAAGCGTTCCAATCGCTCGTCACAGCCGTGGTCTGGGATCACCTCGACCGCCAGCGCGTACTCGAAGCGATCAGCGACAACTTTCGGGAAGGCGAGACCGCAACGCTCGGGACGGTGACGCTCGAACCGGACGGCACCGTCGTCTCACATGACCTTACGCCGCCGAATTCTGCCGATTGAGGAGACGAGAACCAGTTCGCGTGACCGCACGTCCTGTCAATCGTTAGTCGGTTCGCCATCGGTTCGATCGGCCGCAAGCGTCGCTCCGACGGCCCACATGCGACCGGGGTCGTAGGCGGTCAGATCGTATCGCGTTGGGCCGACGGTCTCACCCCACGTCTCCAAGACGCCGAGCGTGACCAGTCCCGACAGCGTCATTCCCAGCGTTCGGGGCGTCGTTTCGGGATCAGAGAGGGTTGTATGCGCCTGTTTCGCTTGTGGATAGTTCCGCTCACAGCCTTCGATAGCGGCTTGCGCTTCCCACCAGTGGCGACGAACATACCCGAACGTCGTCGGGTCGTCTCGCCGGAGGGCAGCGAGTTCGACGGCGACAGGGTGGTCTATTTGATCGACATCGGTTCGGGGGTCGAACAGGGCTGCGACCGAAGCCGCCGTCGACTCAGTGAGGGAACACCCGACCACCACGCTCCCGCGGCAGCCGTCGAGCGTTTCGGCTAATCCGTCGACAAGTGCCTCCACCGCTTCTCGGCCAGCGTCAACCAGCAGGGGCGTGATGTCATCGATAACCACGGTGAGTCCGAACTCGCAGTCGCCTCCGAGGTGTCCGGTGACCGCTTCGAGAATCTGTTCGACCTCGGCGTTCGATCCGAGGACGGTGTACGCGAGTCGCCGACCTGGGACGACTTGCGTTGTCACGTCAGCCCCTCGAGTCGAGTCGTTCGCCGAGATGATCGCTTCCCTGCCGGGAGAGGTTCCGACCGTGCGGCTCCATCCGCGTCGCCACTCCTCGATGTCGGTGTCAAACAAAAGCGAAATGACCCGTTCCTCGGTGACGGCATCGCGTACTCGCGGGCGTCCACGACTGGACACGCGAACCGCGAACTTGCCGCCGAACTCCGCAGGGACGGGCATATTCAACTTTATTTCTCTTACAACCCGAATAAATGTGTGGGGGAATGTATCAGAATTGAGAGTTACACATGTCGGTGAGACGGTCGCGTGCGTGTGTGGGGTCGTGTGCGAGCGACGAGCGCGTCGCTCGTCACCAGAAAAAAATTGGGTGGGAGTATGCTCCCGTATGAATGGGCAGGCGGCG
>Ga0209917_1000067_pt1 | contig 37131 bp, 70 predicted proteins | sample SalPon2_C_H2O_MG_FD_185710 | JGI IMG/M metagenome (GOLD analysis project Ga0209917, IMG submission 185710) | Salt pond water microbial communities from South San Francisco under conditions of wetland restoration - Salt Pond MetaG R2_C_H2O_MG... | ecosystem: Environmental > Aquatic > Non-marine... | reverse complement strand
GGCAATCGATGCGTCCGACGGCACAGAGATTTGGTCGTTTAGCGGCTTCTCAGGCCCCGTGTTCTCCTCACCGACGGTCGTAGATGGAGTGGTATATGTCGGGTCTGACGACAATACGTTGCGGGCAATCGATGCGTCCGACGGCACAGAGATTTGGTCGTTTAGCGGCTTCTCAGACCTCGTGCGGTCCTCACCGACGGTCGTAGATGGAGTGGTATATGTCGGGTCTTTCGACAATACGTTGCGGGCAATCGATGCGTCCGACGGCACAGAGATTTGGTCGTTTAGCGGCTTCTCAGGCCCCGTGTTCTCCTCACCGACGGTCGTAGATGGAGTGGTATATGTCGGGTCTTACGACAATACGTTGCGGGCAATCGATGCGTCCGACGGCACAGAGATTTGGTCGTTTAGCGACTTCTCAGACCGCGTGTTCTCCTCACCGACGGTCGTAGATGGAGTAGTATATGTCGGGTCTGACGACAATACGTTGCGGGCAATCGACGCGTCCGACGGCACAGAGATTTGGTCGTTTAGCGGCTTCTCAGACACCGTGTTCTCCTCACCGACGGTCGTAGATGGAGTGGTATATGTCGGGTCTCACGACAATACGTTGCGGGCAATCGATGCAGTTGAGCGGTTTGCTCGCTTGTACGTGGCCGATAGTGTGGGATGGATACCGCTATATCGTGGACCCAACGAGCAACCACAGGTGGCAGGTAGCACACTCACAGGCAACTACAGCACACAAAGGGAGACGAACCAATGACAAAATCTATCAAAACGGACGGTAGCGGGCGTATTATGACAATATACAACGGCAGTAAATCAGGCGACGAGTGGGCACAAATCCCTGATAGTGAGTGGCCTAATGTGACCGAAGATAACGTCTCAGTAGATTACCACTATGACGGGGAAACAGTTACCGCTGAGACGGGACCGATCCCCGAGGACAACGATCTACTCTGAGTGAGGTTCTAACACCTCTTTCATTCGGCCTACAATGAAATAAATACGGGTGATGGCCAGTAGCCGCTTCGACGGTTTAAATTTGAAGTACTTGATACAATAATATGAATAGCATCATCGAATCATTTGGAACCGCTGTACGCTTCGTAGAGCGGTTTCTTGGTCCAGACGATGATTGGGTCGAAAACGACAGACGAATTGCATACGAAGCCGCTGAGAGCCTATTTGGACGCTGGCATAGCTTCACCGTCGAAAAGACTGCAAAAGATTTGCTATGTGATGCCAAGGCAGATTCAGATACGATAGAACAAGTGCTGTCGGCTGAAGGCTTCCAACGTAATTTGGCATCGTGTCGAGCCTATCGAAAACATCACAGTGGTGGTAAGCAGTGGGCGAACGGTGCCTACGTACTCGACCCCGTTCACACACGATGGCAACAGCACGTCACGTTATTCGACACCAAAGACGGCTATACAGACGTATATAGCCACACCGAAACGTCCGTTCGGAAGGGAATGGATCATCTCACCGAACCGAACTACAAATTCGAAGATCCCACAAATAGAATTAGGGACATCTTTGAGCGAAACAACATCCTATACAACGAACAATGACATACGGATTTGAACCAAGCCTCGATTTCTTGAGTCAACACGTGCCGCTGTGGTTTGCACTGCTTTGTGCTTTCACATCGCCGTATCTGTGGGCACGATACGCAAAGAACGGCGTTCACCAAATCGCAACTAAGATATTCAACCTCGACACGGATCGTAACACATAAGTAGTACCGTCCCCTAACAACTATTATATGGATGGTATTAGTCGAGACGTGATAGACGGCGTTGGTCCAAACGAGATCAACGTTCGATTGTACAATTATAACGGTCATAAATTGCCATCAGTTACAACGGTTTTGAAAACACTCGAAGACGACAAGAGTGGCCTCTACAATTGGCAAGACCGTAACGATGGAACGGACGATAACTCATACCACGAATATCTGTTCTGGTACTCCCGTAATCTTGGTACCCTATCTCATTGGTATGCCCTATCGGAGTTGGCGGATATCGAGTGGACTGATGACGAAGCATCTTCGTTGGCTGTACTCAACAATATCGACGTAATAGAGGACGACGACACGTACGTTTTTGATGGCGTTGAGGTCGATGGGTCAAATCATACCGAAATACACGATGCAACGCCGAGAGACGTGTTGTATTCGGTGTTGAAGGGTGATACGAAAAAATACGGCGGCACAGTCGATTCGTGGGGCGAGTTTTACGACGCGTATCCACCACATCGACCACACGATTTCTACACCAAAGGCCTTATCGAACGCGTCGAAGCCGATGTCTCGTTCTTTAAACACGCCCAACTCGACCTGTGGGCAGACCTCGGTGTAAACTCCGACACTGTTATCACCGCAGAACAGTATTTATTCGATACCGAGGTCGGCTATGCGGGTCAAGTCGATCTGGTGTACGAAGACCCCGATGGCTATACGGTCGTGGCGGATCTCAAAAGCTCATCAGGCTGCTACGAGAAACATCAAGTCCAAGGGGCTGCCTACGCAAAAGCAATCGAACGGGAGATGAATATCGCGGTCGATAGACTCGAAGTGCATCGAACACATCCACGAACGGGCTGTGCTGTTGCACACACGTCAGATAAAGCAGTCGGTAAACGCGATGTTCACGAAACGAAGTACTGGTCGGATTCCTACACCGAACTATACGAGCAATTCGAGGCACTTGTGGAGGACTTCGAATATGAAACTTGAGACAGCACCATCGGTTGAGTACGATGACGAGGAACTAATGACGTGTCCGATTTGTGACGGCGAAGACACCTACGTCGAATACGATTACGATAAGGTGTGTATTGAATGTGGACACGTTCGTGGTGTACCGCAGTCTCGGGGGCAGAGAACCGAGTGGGAACAGTGGTGGGAACACCGCCGATCCGAATATAGTGGCTGGTACGGTGAAAACCGTATTCGGATGGTCGGCGGATTCGTCAGTTCCTATTGAAGGCGTTTCAGACGACGCTCACGACGGTTGTTTTGTGTATCCGATGATTCCCTCTCGCAACAAAAATGAATAGCGTCAGCGTCGTCTCAGCGGCTATATCAACTCGCCGTACTTCTCGTCGTATGGGCCATCTATTGACCCATCTTCGTTGACTTTGAAGTAAACTGAAAAAACACAGTATTTCATTTGCCTCGCGTTTGGAATCCCGTTATAGTCGCCGTCGTAGAGATTCGACTCATACAGAAAATCTCTGTACATCTGCCAGTCGTCGTTGTATGACTCTATTGAGATCCAGATCGGAAACTCAAGATTATCCCACTGGACAACTGTATCTTCATCAAATTCCGTTTGGCAGTCTGGACAGTATTTGCCGCCTCCGATTACCTCGTTTTCTTCGACTTTCTTTTTGACTTCCAATCCATCTCGGTATCCGCACTCTGGACACTGGTCACTCATTGGTTGTGTGGTAGTAGTCTTCGATCCCAACTGCTTTACAGATTTCGATGTGGTCGGCGTCTGCTGCGGATGCGGATTTCGCCTCCGACAGTAGGGGTTTGCGTATCGATACGTTGTTCGAGGGCGTTAATCGAGCGCCAAAGTACTCGATATCGTCATCGTAGTCGCCATCAGTCAAGTACTGTTCGAAATTGCGAGCCTCGTAGATCAGTGGTTCGGTGTTCGGGAACTTGAACACGACGTATCTGCTCGTCCACGATGGCGTTTGGGCAAGCAACGACTGTAGTTCATCGAGGCCACTATCGCCATCGGATGAGCCACTCATTACCGTAGCTCTGTTACCGCGCTTCGAGGCGTCACGTTTCTTTAGTTCCAAATACGCAACGTTTCGTTCTATTTCACTCTCCCAAACCACCATTACATCGGCTACTTCACCCGTACTCGATCCAGAAAAGTCTGGTCTATGCGCCTTCACACAGCGCCGTGTGTCTTCGTTGATGGCGTTTTTGATGGCTAATTCATACCGTTTGCCTTTCCCCATTAACAATCACCTATCGAACGTGGATCGGTCTGTGGCGTCAGATCGCCATCTTCGTGAATCGACTCAAACTCCGCAATTACCCACGTCGGTAGTTCTTCTTTGTTTAAAATGGCGACTCTGTTACCCGTCGATAGGTTTTGATCGTTTTGTCGTTCGTATGGTGATAGTTTTCGAAGAAACACGGACTCTTTGAAGCCGTGTGGTTGGACGTGTGTAAACACAAATTTATGTCCAACACGTTTGTCTTCGAATATCCAGTTTGTGTTACCTTCTGACAGTTTCTTAATTACATAATCGGCGTCTTCTCGGCGTCGATACACATCACTCATACGTATCACCTTGGAAGCCACGACCAACGTTCGAGCGGTCAATAATCGACAATTGTTCAAGTCCACCAACTATCGTGCCCGCAACAACGGAAACGGTTTTAAGATCGCCCGTCGTCGCCATCGAACAATCACCGATATCCGTAAGTGTCGCACAGTACTTTTGCCCATCAGTCTTGTTGGCTAACACGATTTCTCTGACCTTTTCCCACGGTGGCAGATCAGTCCGATACGTGTCGAAGTTAAGGAACAACGCGGCCTCCATTTTCGTACCCAATCGGTATCCAACGGGCGTGTGCTGCACGCCGTACTGGATCGATTTTGGTTTAATCGGGCCAATCGTCTCGTCTGGTGGCGAACAGCCAAACAACAGCGTTGGTTCGGTTCCAACGGATTGTTTCAGTTGTCGATAGTCCATCCTATATAGTATATAGGATCTCTAACAAGAAAAGTGTTTCGAATTACGACAGTTCTCGTTCCAACATTTCAGCGTCTTCGTCGGACACTTGAACGATCTGAGACACCGAGTGAAGTGGATATTCGACACCAATAGGTTCATCATCTTCGTCCAAAATTCGAACAATAACGACGCCATCGCCAACCGACATATAATCCCACGAATCACCGTTCTTCTGAACGGTAGCGTCTTCGCCTTGCGAAACAACGACGCCCGCCATTAGTGATACACCTCCATCGGAACGTCCCATCCAATAAGCTGCATCTCTGTGAACGGATGCCACTGGTCACCGTCGAAGACCTTGACTCCATACGGGAGAATGACAGTCGTCCCCAAACGACACTCGACTTCCCCATCAACGTCTTTGAAGTTCGCGTGAACCTCTCCGTGTCGTTCGATATCTTCCGCCATTTCCAATAGCAGTGTCGAAATTTGGGAGTACTGTCCGTCCATCCGCACCGTTCCGTATTCTGCTGGCTGTAGTTGTTCGTCTACGTCCGTCATCAACCATTACTACGGGTTATAGACGTAAAAGAGTTTCGAAAAAGACAGAATTGTAATTAGGACCGATCTACCCTTTCCAAATCTCAGACACTTCGTGTCAATCGGTGCGGAAACGACTCACTTCGTTCATCCTTTCCACACACGACGAGTGTCACCACATCGACTGCATCGTTCGATCCGATAGCCGTGTTTGGCCTTCGAGGTAAGCAGATCGTGTTTGTGATACTCGTGCCCGTAATAACGACACATTGCGTGACTCATATATGATTATCTCGTGTTGTTAGCAGTCATAGTACGTTCTCCACGAACCAATCAAAGTTTTCCCACAACCGTTCTTCGAACTTCACGACTACGTTGCCATCTGGTGCCCGAAACGCCCGTTCGATTTGCGGCGAGTCGTCTTCGATATCGTACAGATTGTCCATACTAAACGACGAGTCTCGATCATAATGATCTGCGTACGTGTCGAGATACTCGAACGGTTCGATCGGTACGAGGACGTTCTGCTCGCCAACCGATTCCGCATCCGTATCGACCATCGTGAAGTAGATAAACACGGGCACATCGTACTCGCGTGCCCACTCGGCGTAGTGAATGTAGTGACGGAGGTTGCAGATCCCGAACCAATCACTGTTTGTTTTGGACTTTACGTCGATGACGCCACGCAAATTCCATCTCTCACCATCCTCTCCGTAGTGGTGCATAACGCCGTCACAATAGTCACTCGGCCACTGCGACGGCGGTTCTTGACCGTCAATCGGCTCCCACAGCCGCAAATCCATCTTATTGTCGAAGATCAGGCCGTTGTCGTTGTTACGTTCATCGATACCCCACTGTTCGACGTGAAGGCCGATCTGATCGACTCGACCTTTAAAGTAGGCTTCCGCGATGTCGTGTTTGGAGTAGTTGGCCTTGAGGCTATTCCAGTCTTCTCGATTGAGCGTATCGGGGTCTATTTGTGTCTTCTGCATCAATATGCACCCAAGGGAAGCTCTGTTGGTGCGTGCCCACCGATTGTAATGATATCACGAAATACGTCTCGGTTGCTATTGTCATCGCGTTCCATATCAGCATATAGGAACGCTACGTATATAAAGGCTTCGGAATATTATTGGTCAGGCCACGCGCCTTTCGGTATCATCTGTTCCTCAACGTTGTCACGAACGTAGTGTGGCACAGCGCCTACGTTAGTCGATGAATGTGTTGCCAGCACTGAACCGTCCTCGTATAGTGTTCGTTGCCACGACGACGGAAGTCCGTCATCGATTGTGATTGTGTACTCGATAGCACGACCGTCGTGTAGCGGATTGTCTTCACGTTCGTGTTTGAGCCACACAGACACTTGTGCGTTTGAGTGGAATACTTCTGTCATACACGAACATATACATCCTACGTTTACATAAAGCTTTCTATTCCCACTTGCGTAGAGTCTGATAGCGCCTCATCGAACGACCACCCCATTGCCTCTAAGATCGGCGTGAGTGGGTCTTCAAGGACTTTCTCAATCATCTTTGATGTGTCCACCACAAACGCATCTGGAACGGCGTCAGGCTGCTCACAGGCGATTGCATCGACCGTGCGCCCATCTTCCTTCGTCTCTGCTGTGTAACTCGATGGGTACTCGCCTCGAACGCGGTCGATGTAGAGCAATTGCGGTTTCGATCCCTCACCGAGATTCTCCCACTCGAAGTGTTGGTTCGCGTATTTGGCACCACGATAGGTCGGCATCGGCGTGTCATCGACCGACCCGTATTCGGTCGGTTCTTTCGACATTCCTTTCGGGCGAGCAATTTCGGAATTGGCTATTTCACCGTTCTTTATCGCATCGACCTTCGATTTAATCGTCTCATAGACTTTGTTTCGAGCCACTTCTTTGTCGTCCTCTCGAAGAATCGTTGTGATTACGTCTTCGAGGACGGATCGGGTCACGTCAGCACGGTCGGAGCGAACGATGTCGATGCCCGTGACGGAAAACTCGGGTGGGTCGTACCAATCGCCCTCGTCCCACGCGATGATCTCTGCGTACCTCTTTTTGGCCTTCTCTTTGGTAACGCCTTTCGGAACGAACAGCCACGGCGCATACGACTCGATCTCCAACTCCATATACTCGCCATCGGAGTTGAACATCTCGTCCGCAAAGTCGTCATACGAGTCGTTCACGATGTCACACGCCTCGATAGCGAGATCCACGATCTGTGCTTGATCTGCTCTCGTATCGGCGTCCATAAACGGGATGGATGTCATTACACTATCCGTGTCCCCGCCGACCTGATACGCATTGTTTCCATCGTATCCGTACTCGTCCTTGAGGTCGTTGAGGGCATCTACATATTTCGATGCAGTGTACTGGATCGTCTTACGCCCGTACAGCGTAATGGACTCGGCCAACCGCCAATCGAATAGCCGATATCCCTTTCCGTAGCTATCTGAGTCGCCAAAGACACCCCACGTTGCGTTTACGATTATCTTTGCAGGCCCGTAGAGTGGCGTGCCATCGTAGGCGTCTTTGAGTCCCATAACGTGATCAACTACTTGTGACATAAACCCTTCTTTGATCTCGGGTTTGAGATAGTAGAATTTCTCGTAATCTGGATCGTCTTCCTTTTTTACGTTATCTTGTCGCGTATCGATATAGGACCATCGGCAGTCGTCTTCAGTGTACTCGGAGGCTTCGAGATCCGACTTTGTTCCGACCGCCGTCTCGGGGGAGATGTTGCAGACACGAAATGCGTTGGGATACTCAGACCACACGTCGGGATAGACAGCGTTCGGGTGCCGACCCAACTCGGGTTCGAAGACGTGGCCGCCATAGAACCACCCGCGTTCTGGTTTCTCATTGGTGGGCAGCGCAAACCCGTTTCGGTTCGCAAAGCGGATAATGTAGGGATCGAGCGTATCGATCGGGTTATGACAGTTCTCGAACTGCACGCCCGCCAAGGCTCTGATATTCTGAAAGAGATCGATAACTTCCGCACTCTCGTCAATCCCAACGACTGCACTCACGTCCCGCATATTGTATGTGAGGAACGTTCGTGGGTCTTCCACATACGCCTCGTCAATGTCATCGATGTCCTCTTTGCCGTAGTCGAGTTCCTTCGAGGCGATGTTTTCGAGTCCGTAGCCACCGTTCGGCTTCGAGAACTGCGTCTTCTTGTACGCCTTCATCATATCGAACATCTCGACGCCCTTGCCACTCGGCCCCCAACTGCCGTCCCACACTTGCCCCATTGGGGACCACTCTCTGAAACTGAGCACGTTGAGTGACTGACAGCGGTTGATAAGATACGGGTAGTCGAAGGCCCCACCCATATCGGTAGCAGAACTGTTCCACCCACTAAGGAGATCAGGTCGTTTATCCTCGACGTATCGATTAAACGAGTCGAGCATCTGGTCTTCATTGGCTGCATCGAACACGCGGACCTCGTTGATGGTCGAGTTTGCTGGCCGTTCCTCGATAGCCATATTCGATATCTCCGTGTCCGTTTGTGTCCACGACTCACATCGTCGGACCCACACAGTGTACTCGTCTGCGTAATTATCGTAGGCTGTGATGGCGGTGACGGGCTGATTGGCCTCGTCTGGTTCGGGGAACCCGTCTGGCGAAAGAACCTCGATATCTATCGTCACAACCCTTGGGGTTGCACGCCAAGTAGGGTCATCCACCGCCCGTATATCGGACACGTCCAGTTGAAAGTCGCCACTGATGTGCTGCCCGTCCGTTACGTCAGCCTTGTTGTACTCGAAGTGCGTCTTGATGCCCGTATCGATCAGAAACCGTGTGTCGTAGAACACATCGGCTTCATAGGTCGTATCGAAGTACTCTCGGAGGCCCTTTGTATTGTTGTCACCACTGATGTGTTTGGGAAGCTTCGTCTCAGTTCGGACCAACGGGTCTTGGTGGATCGATTGGTACCCATCTTCGATGTTCGTAACCCATTGATGATTAGCAATCTTTCTGGTTGCTGCTTCACGAGGGATATAGAACGAAGGTGAATGACCCGTTACTTCGACCCATACGTGTTCGTCATCACGGTTTCGGCAAAACAGATGCACGACCGTTTCACCAAATCGTTCCTCGTATTCGACCCCCATAACGTGTAGTTGAGTCGTATCCCGAGTGAAGTCCGCTAACGAATCCATATACTGCTGTATATGGGACGGTAGTATAAGAACGTTATGGTTCTAACAGACAGACTAATCGCAAACAGTCTAACGTTGCACCTTGTAGTAATTGTTTCTCGTGTGGTTTCTCACACGAATCGATCATTTCTAACGACATTGCGATATTGTTGAGTGTTCTATCTACAACCATGTCTTTAGAGCGTTCGTTCATCGGTGTTTCAACACATCATCGAGGGCAAAACACGCATCCTCGAACGTTTCTTCGATCACATCGACGTGGTAGGTAAACCACGGACTCAGCCGTTCGGTCGGTACTGTTGTTTGGGCCACGACGGGCGTGAGCCACTCGTGAGCGTATCGAAGTTCCATCGGAGTCCCACACGTCGGCACTTCCTCCCAATGGACTAAGATGGCGTCTGCGCGGTCTATGAGCGATAGGTCTTCTTCAACGATTTTCGTGTTCGACCATTCTTCTGACTCGTCACAACTATTGTCATACTTTTCGAGCGGGTCGATCCATTCAAAACCGTCGATTTCTTTGACCCGCTGTCGCCATCCCTTACCACGGTCTGCGGAGTGCTGAATGGGCCCGCATAGGTATACTGTGCTCATTGGTTATTACTGTGTATTTTTCGGTGATTTCCGTGCGTCAATACTTCCAAGTTTTCTGCTCTGTTATCCCACGGTACTTCGTTTCTGTGATGAACGTCATATCCGTCAAAAATGTCTGACGGATCAGCACCATTAGCGATTGCTGTCAGTTGATGGACATACACAACGCGACGTTTACCACCGTTGTGAACGAAAAATCTTTCATATCCATCTCCGTCAATTGTCATTGTTGGTGCTTCTTTTCGATTTTTTATTTGACAATCTGAACGATTTCTTTTATCAATGCTATGCCTATCCAGCCAATTTTGAATAGTAGTCGCAGTTACACCACACGTTTCTGCTATTTCATATGTGGTCTTTCTGCTTTCAACATACTGCCTACGAAGCCAAGACTTGTTTTTGTACTTCTTCACAACAGTACTACGGTATCAGAAGTTAAAAGGGTTTCGTCCTACTCGTAGCCGTCTTCGTCAACCGACCCGATATCGTCACGAATCTGACTCACTGTCAGATCCCCGATACCGTTCACTTCGCACAAATTTTCGTCGGTAGCGTAATAGAGATCATCAGGCGTGCCGAAGCCTTCTTCGCGGAATGACTCGGCTCGCGTCTCGCCGATTCCCTTGACGTTCGTTAGATCCGTCTTGCCACTCGGATTGTCTTTGTCGTCGGTGATGATACCGTTGTCTGGTTCATCAACCTCGTCGGAAAATTCTATCTCATCTTCACCAACGACAAGGTGTTCGCCATCGTGTTCGACGGTCCTAAATCGTTTTGTTTGGAAATACTCACCATTTTCCGATTCATTTCCTTCGCCATCGTCTCTCGGATCATCGTTGGGCGTCTCTGCAACTGTCGTCTTACCATCTCCACGAAGGTACAGATACGCACCCACAGCGGTAGCTGCGGAGGCGACAGTGATACCAAATACGGCGACGACTGACATCAGATAGCCCCCACAACGATATCGCCGTGGTTGTTCAACTCAGCACCAGCAACGTGTCCATCAACCGCAATCAGATGGTCAAACGTCACGTCGTCTCTCGGGATCGAGTGAACTTTCGAGAGGAAATCGACCAACGCCGATTCGCGGTCAAGCAGTCCGTCATCGGGGATGACAAACTCCTTCTGCCCACTCGAATACCGTTCGCCGTCCGACGTATAAACCGTGTACGGGAACGTCACGGTCGGTTCGTCTTGGGTATTCGGATTGGGCGTTCCGTACTCGGCTTCCAGACGCAGCGTCGTCTCTCGTTCGTCAAACAGTTGTCGTAGTTCTTCGATCGGGTCGTTCGGTTCGGACGAACCGAATAGGTCAGTCAGTCCCATTACAGCCTACACTATGGGACATAGGTATAAAAGACTTGTGTTTTAGAGTACGGTGCCTCGTTCAGCCTCGAAGTCCTCGACGTAGTTCGTTAGCCGAATGTACTCACGAAACGTAATATAGTCGTCTTCAAACATCCGAGCAAGCATTATTGACGAGGCAAGTATTTCTACCGAGTTTCGATATTCATCGACTTCCTCGAAAAACTCGTCTCGGTCATCGACATCGACATCGAAATCGTCGTATTCGTCACTGTCCTCGATCTCGGAAAGTGTCTTGTCTGGATAGTTTTCGGGATTCATAGTGCCTCCGACTTTGCTCGCAGTCGTTCAACTAACTTCGTCTGTAGCCACCAGCCTCGCAGTCCATCATCGATGTATGATAGACTACTGACGAGCGTTCGCCAATCGTCAATCGGCATCGACAAGTAGTCAGCTTCACTCTCACTCATTCCATAAATGTGCTCGTCGTACACGCGCCGTAGTTCATCGGCCTTCTGTTCCGTCTCACGGTTCGTGAACCGTCTAACGAGTTTTTCCACAAACCGCACTAACTGTGCCGATTCGTGGCTTCTGATCTCAATCGGAATGTTGATCGCAGTGTCACCCATACAAATGTATATAGTATCGGGTAACTAATAAGACTTTCGAAAAAAAAAAAGAACTATTCCTACTCCCACACCCGTTAGTCGTATCGGTTGCTACTCCATAGCAGCGCGTTTCGCTAACTACTATGTCGGCACCGAGATACACTTGGAAAACACTACTTTCACAAGTGGTTTGGCAGATATGGTCCAGTAGGCTTCAACCCCATTACGGATATCAATAACCGATCGGTCATAGAGCTTACCCACATTTCACCGATGGCAGCCACGGGGTTTCTACCCCCTCACCATAACCATCGTGTTTATAGTGGCCCGCGTTTCAGTATTTATAGATGTGCTAAACCAACGCCGAAGGTCACATCAGTCCTCTCGACACACTACATTATAATAGCCCGATTAACTTAAACCTTTCGTATTTCTTCTACCGAAACTGGTTCAAGCGTTTCATCCGCATCGAGATCAACGATGTCTGCTTGTTCTGAGTGCGATGCACCTTGCAGCAGATACTCCCGTTCGCCGTCAGACAGCGTACACGCCGTTACGTCAGTCAATCCGATGTCTGCCTCGGCTACGTCACATACTCGTAGTGGGCAGCCTCTCAGCGGGTGTGAGTCAATCTCGATTTTGTCGCCTTCCGATAGGTCAGCAATATTCATCGATGATCTCCTTCACCAAATATTTCAAGTCGTTCGTCTCGGTCCATCAGCTTGTCGATATTCTGCTCGGCTATGCTGTTGAGATCCGTATCGAGCAACGTTGCCATCTGACTCAGATACCATAGAATGTCACCGATCTCGTAGACCGCATCATCGAGATACTGTTCATCGTCCTCTCGAACGTACTTCTTAACCTTTTCAGCCAACTCGCCCGCCTCACCGTTTGTGGCTAACGCCAAAAAGAGTGCAGTCGTTTCTTCGTCACCAACATCAGGATCAGCATACTCCTTTGCTGTTTCACGAGACAGCATTTGGTAGGTGCTAAAGTCCATACAACATATTATATGGACTACACGTATAAAAGACTATCGTTCTGAAACTCTTGGGAACTGCTCTCGAAGCACGTCATTCATCTCTTTGACCGCAATTCGGACGTTTTCATCAGAGGCGTGCATATCAGCAACGTGGACCATCTGTTCGAGGTGCGTTTCTGGTGACTTGCCTTTATACCAGCTTCCGTTATGCGCCTCGACTGCGCCAACGACTTCTTCGGGCATCTGTGTGTTTTTCTCAAGCCATTCTCCCATAATCGTATCGTGGTTATAGACTGTCGATTCCGTTGACGTTGGCGGTGATCCATATTTCATTCCATCGTGACAAATGCACGCAGCACGGCCCATATCCACCTCGTCCCAACTCAAGTGATTCTGTTGCACCATCGACTCGGCAGTGCGTTCGAAGGCCGTACAGACCCGTTTCGTGTGCAACACGAGTCCGTGACGAATACGATGTTCAGGCGGATGATGTCTACTTGCAGCGGGTGCCATCCAAAAATAGTTCGGGAACTGCTGTATGACACCGATCGTCGTTTCCCGAAGCCGATCGTTTTGAATGTCGTTTACTTCGGGGAACCACTCGATTGCTTCCTCACGAGATGACGGTGCGTACGTGTCATCTCTTAATTCTAACTCCATACATACGGTAATAGCCGTGACAGTATAAGTGTTACGATCTGTTGTTATTCCACCACCATTCGAAATTATCGTTAGCGGTGGATTCGTTAATCGGCTTCGTTTCTTCAACACCGTAGCCTAATTGATAGCCGTCCCAATAGGCGTTCCACGCAGCGTTTTTCGCCTCATCGTCGTATGTGTATCGTTCACTCATCGTCTGCGTGCCTCTCAACGAGTGCAGTACCCATCGCACTATAGCCCGTCATATCTTCCCACGCGTCCAACGTCGATTCGTTCTCCAACTCGGGTTCGTCTTTCATCAGCGTCAGATTATACGAGCGAATTAGCTTGTCGAGTAGCCGCGTGATGAGATCATCGGCGTTCTGCTCGAAGGTTGAGGTGTTTGTTGGCGTGTCGGCCAAGACGACTGCTTCGACCGCGTGCTCGGGGGCAGATGACCGCGACTCGTACACGTCTGTGCCCGCAACCCACACAACGTCAGGTCCGTGTTGGTCGGCCATCACACGTTTGATGACACTCACTTTTTCCCACGAATTACCGTAATCTTCGTTCTTTTCTTGGAAGACGCCCTTCAACCGTTCGAGAATATCACTCGGCGTCTTCATTATCCTCGATGTTGGTAGGGGCGTCGTGAGTTGCCATCCATTCGTCTTCGGAGTCTTCACGATCAACAACTCCGTACCCATCCACCTCAAATCGTTCAGCACGTTCCTCGGACTCGATAGCGAGGTGAATTTCGTCTGATTTACTGTCGTCCATACACTACCCTATACGGGAGTAGTGTATATAAAAGTTGTGATTGTGATTACCAGTACGATTTGTTCACATCATCGTGGTGATACCACGGCGCATCGACGTTCGTGCCTGCTCGAACGGGATTTTCGATGATGTTTGCGTAGGGGCTGTCAGCCATCAGTAGACACCTCGTTGGTCGCCATCCCGTCGAGGCGATGCCTCGTCATCCCTTGACGGATCTCTGACGGACCCGTCAGAGGGGTAGTCGTCCATATCGACGTTATCGCCTGTCTCGACGCCACTCTGCATCTGTTGGACCATCGGATGATCTTCGATATCCTCACCCATCGTGTCTTCGAGGGCATCAACGATTTCCTCGTCAGATTCACACTCGTCCAACCGAGCCTCAAACTCCCGAAGCGACTCGATCTCGTCAATCCGATCACGTAGCTCGGTTTCGATATCGAGATCCCGTTCCGAAACGAAGGCCCCAAGCGCCAACAGCACGTCAACGACATCAGCTTGGAGTGCGTCCTTCGCACGTTCGTCGTCTGCACTATCGATCTCGTCGTTCTCGACGGCCATCTCGATGTTCTTGACCGTCCGAAGCATATCAGCCACTCGCGTATTCACGATCGTCTCGGCGTGGTTGGGGATCTCGTGGGATGCGTCTTCTGACTCGATCTCGACTTGTTCGGCAGCAAACTCGAATACGTTACCGACAGTTAGTTCGTCCATTACAGTTCCTCCTTCGGTTCGGGTGTACTTGTATCTTCCGATTCGGTACCAGTCGGGATGTTAGCGATACCCGCCTCGTTCAGAATCATAATGAGGTTCTGAATATCGATATGAATATTTGCAGTCGGTAGTTTGCCATCATACTGTTCACCTCTTTCTAATGAAAGACGGATGTCGTCAACCCACTCGTCACTCAAATCGCCAACGTCAGCGTTATGTAGTAACACAGCAAGACGTTCTCCTTGCATTTTAGGAAGGTTGTTGAAATCGATAAACAAAGATCCGTGCGGGCTTTCCATCACTCTTTCGCAGCCATCAATATCTGAAGCGTATCCTCGTGCCATACATGAATCTATACGTGGTAGTGATAGTTAAAGGTTTCGAAAAAACAGCAGAATTTCAATCAGTGGTTTTTCAGCACAAACTGAACCCGCAGTGTGCCGAACATTTTTCGCAGCCCTCGATGAAAGCCAACGGTGCGCCGCACTCAGGACAGTCGTTTAGGTGTGACATAGGCAAATACGTAGTAGTTTGAGTTATTCGATGTCGTGGACGACGATGTACTTCGTGTTATCGCCATCGTCGTGGATCTCGAAGATGTCTTCGGATCGGAGCTTCGCAATCGAGTTTTCGATGCGGGAGAGCACTTGGCCGTCCGATAGATCACCCCACATCGGGTCGTCGGGGTCGAAGATCGTGCCGTTCGTGTCAGCGTTCTCGGCGGCCCGTTCCGCACGGATGAAGTTGAAGCCAGCGTCGTCAGTGTACATCTCGACGGGACTCGCACCGAGCAGATGTGTCGTCTTCAACGCATCGATGTCCTCGACGGTGATGCGATTATCGTCAAGCGTGTCACAAAGCCTCTCGTGGACCGCCCCATCGACTTCATCGAACTCCGTGGTAGATTCATCGGACCCGCCACCGAACGCACTCAGATCGTCTTTTGCGTCGTCTGTGTTGTCCTCAGTGGACTCGGACACCACCGAATCAATCGGGTCGTCCGAGAGCAGATCATCAGTCGTCGTGACGGACAACGAGTCTTTAAACTCGCCAACAGTCTGTGCGATAGGCTGATCCCGAATCGGATCAGTACAGTGCTCGAACAACTCCCTATAGATGTCGAGATTCGGGTGCCCGAACGTCGATCCGCCCAAAAACTCGTAGAGGTGGGCACCGTTCTCACCCTCGTTTTCGTGGACCTCGATTAGATAATCTTGTTCCATATCTTCGAGGATACCATTCGACTGTCGTCCGTGTCCAGTGAGTTGGGCCTTACTCACCTCGGTAATGTCGGCATAGTCTTGGATGTACTCACGAATGTCCTTGTGTGGGGCTTGCAGACCACCGTTCGGGCCGACACCGCCAACGCCGTTATCTTCATCGGTGAGCGCATCGATGACGGCCAACTTCTGTTCGTTCATATCGTGCGTGACGGCCAACAGCAGATCCCGATAGGCGAGCACGTTGGCTACGTCTTGGGGATCAGCAACGTAGTGTGTGACGCCGTTAATGTCCATCGTATCGCGGTTGTGGTAGTTGAGTCGCGTCTGCCCGCGAATGTGGTTTGCGATGGCCTTTGCACCACGTTTCGATTCAGTCTTCTCGTAGTTGAGGATGTCTTGAACGACCTCGAACACGTCCCACCCATACGAGTCGATATCTGGATGGCTGTTGATCGGCCACTCGATACCCTCGTCGTACGGGATGACGACGGGATAGGAATACTGCTTTGGATCTTGGTCCCACAGCGGATCGAGTGGCTTCGGAATGTTCGAGATGTGATTTTTGACGGCTTGGACCCCATCCTCGAAGTTGAAGTTGTATTCGTAGTCACGATTATCGACACGCACCTCACGATGGTCGAACATCGTTTTCGCAACAGCCTTGTTGAGTCCCTTATCGGACTCGACGCGGATCACCATCTGTCGTGTCTGAAGCTCTTTGGGGATCTCAGCGTTGTTCTCGTCCGCAAAGAGAAAGACGGTGGGCATTGCTTGTTTCTCGATCTCGTCGGCCTCACGACCACCGTCACCGTCGTCTACGTTACGTGTGTGCGAGAACCCAACACCTTCCTCGTCAGCGTCGTCACCCGCAGACGATTTGACCATTTCTAACATTTTCCCCTGCATCTGCTGAAACTCTGCAAAGGCACCGATATAGGCCCCGTCCCATATGTCGCCACTATCGACCAGCCCCATATCCGACGTTGAGCCGACTCGGAGCAGCCAATGGTTCGGATATAGTTTATCAACGTTCTGCTTTAGTTCCGTCTTACCCTCACCCGACTTGCCCCGAACGATAATCTGTAGATACTCGTCTGGTCGTCGTGACAGCCCACTCGCATAGGCTGCATTTAATGCAAGGTATTGGGACTCGTTGCCAACCATTTCTGATCGGATTACGTCAACGAGGTTTTCCGCAAAATTGTCTGCGATATCATACGATGGTGCGGTTTGATCGTCAAGTTGGATTTCAAAATCTCCCATCTGTACTATGTCCTATAGTTTCCTTGCATATAAATGTTTCTATTCATACTTTCCAGTATCAGGATTTCTACGTTCTTCTCCGTGCTTTTTTCTGTGTTCACTTTTTTCAATCAACTCTATATTTTCTGACCTGTTATCCCACTTTACACCATTTTTATGATGTATTTCTACAGAATTATCCAACGCATCAAAACCGTACTCTGATACAGCCAGTAGCCTATGAACATAACAAACTACTGTTTTATCATTACTACTTCCATCCCAATAAGGATATCCTAATACACTAACACGATATGATGCTGGTCTAAAAGACGCATACTTTTCTGGCGACCAACTATCTATGTTAAACTTATTTCTCCAATAAGATATCGTTCCTTTAGATACATTAAACTTATTTGCTATCTCTTTATCCGTCATTCCCTTTTCACAATATAAATGTCTCAAAATACTTTCGTCTTTGAAATTATCGCCCATGTACTCAACGATAGGGGAGTGGTGTATAAAACAGTTACGATTGCGAATAGTCGTGGTCTGGAATGATATCCCGTGTGTCGTTCCAATATCGGGCTTCTATTTCTCGATAAAAATGTCTTCTTAAAAGATAATCATATTGTTGTTCTATCTTTTCATCACATATATGGTTCGCAGCAGATGTTGGTATATGCCACGTTTCATATGTTGGATTATACTGCATATATCCATTAAGAAGCGTAGACTGTTCGTGGGGCGTATAGACGAAGACTAACGTTTGTTGCCCAATATTTTCAATACCTAATATTGTTTTTTGTTTTACTTCTTGTGCCTCATCGACATAAATAGAGTCTGGTGTTATATTGCTATGATCAAACTCGATGTTTTTAGACGAACTGAAAAAACGAACCTTACCACCACTTTTGTGAAGGAGCCGAGTACGGTAGTTACGTTCCCAACTCTCCCTTTTTGTGAATCTATCTACCAATTCAAATACTTGATTTTGCTTTGGTGCAACGATCGCAACCCTTTTTCCTTTCTTCGCATCCTCAATTGCATTATTGACAATCATCGTCGTCCCACCAACTTGTCGTCCCTTGGCGATAATATGCTTCCCGTCAGCACCAAAGAAATCCTCGACGTATTCATTACCCTCGTCAGTGTAACCGCAGTTTGGACACGTTTCCATGCCCAACAATACTATAGCAGTGTATAAAAAGATTTCGGATTACAAAAACGACCGAACGTGTTCGATATCCATTTCTTCGAACGGGTTTTTCAGCGGGTTTTCGAGGATTGTCCCATACACCGAATCGACTGCGATAAGTAGCTGTCGTTGTAGATTAACCTCGCCCCCGTTGTTGGCAATGACGAAATCGGTATCATCATCGATATAGATTTCCTCACAACCCCACTCGGACAGTTCACGGTCGTTACGTTCCATGAACGTGTCGAACTGCTCGTGTTGGGCGTGCATTGTGTCACCGTACTTGCGTTTGAACCGAAGTTCAGGAAGCGTCCAGACAGCGACCGTCGTGACAGAATCAGCACCGTAGTGAGCTTCGAGGGCATCGATTTCTTCGGGACAACGAATCCCACTCACGATCAACTCCGCATCATCGCCGTCGTATAGTTCCGCGATGTCGGAGGCAAAACAGCCCGCCCCGTCAGCGTCCTTTTGTTTGGCCGCCCACTCACCAAGTTCGTTGTCCGAGGCACCGTCGTCACAATACGCGTTGTACTCGGAGCGAACGTAGTTAGACATTTCAACGACGCGTGCAAACCGACCGTCGTGGCGAATAATCGAGGCGATCATCTTCGCCGCAGTCGATTTGCCACTACCCAACGGACCTGCAACAGCGAATACGTGTTCTACCATACACTGCTGTCTATGGAAGGCAAGTATAAAAAGGTTATTGTTTTATTTATCCGTCGAAAAACTCGTTGACATCTTCTTTTGCATCATCAATGCTCTTATTGAAGTCTATATTATTCGTTTGTTCAACAAAACAATCCCAACAGGTACTCCAATCTACCACGCGTTCGTTTTCACACCCATCGACACTACAGTCTACCATACACTGCTGTCTATGGAAGGCAAGTATAAAAAGGTTACTATACGTTGTCGTGTGGTGGATTCCACCGATATTCACAATTCGGACAGTTCCGAACCCACGTTTCTTTCGACTCCAATTCGAGATCACTGTCGCAGTTTGGACAGACGTGTTTACAGATGTGTCTCGTTAAATCCGTACCACTGATATCGTCCGTCCAGTCAGTCTCGATCTTCGGTGCTTTCGTTAGTGTCATCGTCTATGTTGTATGCCTCTTTTAGCATCTGTTCGCGCCATTCCACATATCTATTCCAATACTGTTTAATCGTCTCCAACATCAATGTGTTCACGAATGTACTCGGCCTCTCGATTGTACCGATGTCGTTCGAGCAGCGACAGTGCGCCATCGAGGTTTAATTCGTCACCCATACTGCTGTCTATGCAGTACGGGGATAAAAAAGTATCGATTACTCGACTATCTCGTAGTGATACTCGTTGTGATATTCATCACACTCAGCAACCCATTCAGTCGCAACAGAATCGTAATATCCCATCTCGACATTACATTCATCACAGATTATTTCCCTATACACGCCACCACTATCTATGAGGACGACTTTCGTTCCGCAACTTGGACACTCGTATCGAGTACTCATAGTCGTTTCCGATCACTAAATTCGTAGGTCAGTCGGAATTGTTCACCATCTACATCGACGGTGACAGTGTGGTCGGACGTATCAACAGACTCGAAGCTATGCCAGTCAAGTGCTTCGGGACCACCGTCAACACCACCACAGAGCGTCTCAGCAGCCGCACGTTCGATTTCTTCGAGCAGTGTGGGCTGTCGGTCGTAGAATGATAGAACTTCCTCACGACCGTCTGCGAGCGTCATACGACCATCAATTTCATCGCCCTCGTATGTCTCACAGTACTGGTGTTCGATACAAACGAGATCGAACCGATACATCTCGTGGGCGTCACACTCAGCACCGTACGAGTAGAACGTCTCGTCGTGTTTTTTCGAGTGGGCTGATCCAGTCACCTCGACCCAATTACAGACTCGGTGGATGAACATCGCCCCATCCTCGTAGTTGTATGCACTCTCGTCTTCCTCCACAATCCACTCGTGTTCGTGGGCACCTCGACTCATACTATACGCAATGAGTGCCCTACTAATAAGGTTTTCTATTTAACCGCGAAAAAAAAACTACGTCAGACTACCGAAAAGGCTTTTTAAGCCTTCAAATGAGAGCAGTTCTCTCGGATGTGCGTGTCGATGGCATCGACGTTCGGCGTTACGTCGAAGTTACCTTCGTTGGCCGCCACGAGGCCGTCGAGGTCGGTTTTTTCGTCGCCGTTCCCGAAGATGGCGTCCGAGGGATCAGCACCAGTACCCTCGATCTTTTCGACCACCATCTCGGCAAACTCTCGTTCGTTCTCGGTGGGGTGTTCAACATCGTCGCCACCATCGTCGCCGTCATCGACGTTGATGTCAAACGAGCCACCACTCGACCCACCGTCTTCAGTCTTGTTGTCGAGGTTCAGCGCATCGTTCCAGCCATCGTCCTTGTACCAACTGATAACGTCGTCGTCAAACTCCGAGGCGATTCGTTCAGCAGCATCATCAGCATACTGGAACTCGATCGACTCGAAGCTGCCATCGCCGTCGATGATCTCGTCGTAGTCGTCTTGGGCGTGTCCGAAGTTGATGTAGTAGGCTTGCCCACTGCGATAGATTTCGACCGCGATCCGATCAACGTCGTCACGGAGGATGGGCGGTCGAACGACACGAGGGGCCTTGCCATTGGATGCGATCTCGCCCCGTTTGGACCGATTCGCCTCTCGCCAGCCGTTAGCGACTTGGAACAGCCCATACGTCTGGTCGCCGTTCGTGTCGTAGCCAGCGAACGGAAGGCCGTTAAAGTCCAGCGCACGCCCAAGGAACTGTCCCGAAAGGCTGTTGTACCAGACCATCACTCTGTCGGGCAACTCGCCTTCCTCGCCCGAAAACAGACTGTCGTTGATCTCGACACCGAGGACAGTGCCATCCACCTCTTGGACACTCGTTTTGGCATCAGACGCGTCTGCCACCTTGATGTCGGTCCCGTTCACGCCCGCCTTCGGAACGCCGTAGTCGTTCGTGACGGCCATCGCGTCCCATTCGCCCGCGTCAAAGTCGTCAAGACCCTCGACGTACTCCGAAAGGCGGTCACGGGCGTCTGCAATGTCTCCTTCCTCGACCTCGATGGAGCCAACGTAGTCGCCTTCCTCCGCAGCAGCGATCTTGATGGTATCGTTGATCTCCCGCGTCGAAACGAAGCCATCAGGCACGTTTCGGTTCAGCCAGACAGATCCCTTGACGACCTCGGGATCGTTATACACCACACCGAACGAAGTACCCGTCTGCTCCGCATCGAGGTTCGACGGACCAACGAGATCAACGATCTCGCCTTCGATGATGGTGTGGGGTGACTGGTTGACTTGGGGAATGTACTCAAACTCGTCACCGTCATCCGCACCGTTGTTGTCTTCTGCCATTGCGATTCAACATAAGGGAGTGACCATATTAAGGCTTTCGATTTAGTTTCGATCTACGTCAGAACGTCTTTGGATCGGGGTCAGAATGCCGTGAGTTAGAAACTCACGATTTCTTCCCCAAATTAAAAATTCGGGTCAGAAGGCCAAAACTCGTCAAAGATCGTCGCGCCACAGTGACGACACTCGTGGTCCACATCGTCAAACGGCGGTTTCGTAAAGTCCCAACACTCGTGACAAAACGCCGTATTCTGCACGGTCGGAATCTGGTCGTTACTGAAATCGAAGGTGCTCATTGGTGTGGCCCGAATATCTGCTCTCGATCACGAAACACCTCGTACACGATTGACGCCCAAATGATGATGAAGAAGGCAACGACTATCATCATCCCGAGCACGTACAGAGACATTCACATCGCCTCCGCGATAGTTGCTTGTCCGTGCAACAACTCTGGTTTTAGTTCAACGATTAGCATATATTCCTGCGCCCCACGAGGAACCCACATATCGCCCGCGTTCGCATCCTCGTAATCGTCATCAACGTATCGACAGTACTTCTGTCGTCGTCCGTCACCGCCTTTGAGCCACTGGTGTTGAATTATCCGTGTCTTCGAGAACAACGTTGCGCCTTTGCCACTCGAAATATCGGCCTCGTGAACACCGATGGCAAATCGATTGACGAGGCCATCGTCGTCACCGAACGTGTTTTTACAGAAGGACTGCCATTCGGTACCGATCAGACACCACTCGTTATCTGCATCGAGGGTACTATCGGCACCAGACACCTCTTGGGCCACCTCGATTAGTCTCTCCATTTCAGCTTCATCGATAGACGGCGCAGCGTCGTTCGCCTCGAAGATGTCTTCAAGCATATCGAGGTTGAACGCATCTGGATACATCACCATACACTGCTGTAAAAGAACTACGACGATATAAAGGTTTCTATTCCGATTGCAGCTTCGAGATCCGTTGTTCGAGCGACTTGCACATCATCGCATCGACGTTCTTCGACATCGACCGATAGTATGCAATCGCATCGAGCACGGTCTGGACGGCCACATCGGTCTTGAGATACAACTGAAAGAGCACGTTTTCTTGCTCGTACACTTTCTCACCGATGTACTCTGTAATGCCTTTCGCAATCTCGTCGTTTGGATGATTGTTGTAGAAGGCGTACTCGTTCAACGCACATCGAAGCCACAGCCCTTCATAGTCGTGAATCTCACACGACGGTACGTCTCTCCGCACCGAGGGCTTTTGCGGTTCGCCAATGTCACCGAGGTTTTCTTCGTAGAACACACTAACGGCTATAAGAGCAACGTATAAAAATCTGTCGGTCTACCTTGATTCGACTTTTTCTTGCACTTCTAATGAGTCTTTACAAATGTCTTCCAACAAGACATATTGTTTTCGTACTCGTTTCGTTTTTGTTGCAGAACAGCCTTCGTGCTGACACTCTGCAACCATTGGCACTTTTAGTTCCAGAACGTCGGTTATTATACCTCCTTTCAACGAAACACTTGACCGAGTTACCGTGGCCTCTCTAATTCGTTTCTTTCCGTCACCAAAGTGATGTCCGTCACAGCCACCGCGATTGAACAGTAGTCCCATACAGATATGAGTATAACTTCCACCTACAAAAGTCTATTGGTCTACTCTACGACGACGTTCATCCCAACACCATCTTTCTCACTCTGTTCGATAGTCGTTGGGCTGCCCCCATCGTCATCTGATCCACCGTGAGCCGTCGCAGATTGGCTCGTGTGCTCGTCAGATTCGTTGTGTGGGGCAAACCACTCGGCTGATTCGAGTAGGCTCTCACCGCGTTTGAGCGCCGTCTGCGCCAACGCATATTCACAGTCTGCGTGCTCCGTTTCACCGACGTACACAATCGGCAACAGCTTTTGATCCTCGTAGGCGTCGTAGTGGGTTCCGTTGCCCAACATCGTCGGTTGATAGCCCCACTTGGCCATAAACTGCAACGCCTTGTTGTTCAGCGTATAGTCGTTGTTCGGGAGATCGTGGTAATAGGGCTCGTCGTTGGGGGCGACGAAATGGACACGCATCACGTCCATTCCCATCGGATTATCTCCGTCCATATACACGGTGTTCTGTCTGAATTGGAGGGCCGTCAGTCGGCCCATAATGACGTTCGGAAACATCATTGAATCAACTCAGTCACCGTCACTGAAAGTTCGTCACCCTCTGCCTCAACCGACTCGATGGACAGCGCAACGTCGTCGGAGAGATTATGCTGCTCTCGAACAGCGTTGCCGATGATCTCAGCAGCTTCGCCCACAGAATCGGAATCGATCTCGTACTCAGCTTCGTTGGAATCCATACACAGCAGTAAAAGAGACGACTACACTTAAGTCTTATGAATTAGATAGATGTTTAATGGTAGTCGTTTCCACATACTTCTTTTCGCAGCACGGACACACGAAATCTGCTTCTGGAAAGTTTTTATCGATTATTTTTTCTCCACGACGAGTTGTAGGAATAGATGGAGCATCAGTGTGAAAAGCAAAATCACTCGCCTGCTTACGAGCCTTTTTTCGTTTCCTCTCATAGTAGTAACTACTCTTAACCCGTTCGAGTCTATCTATACCATCTACGTATGGCATATCTCGTGGTTCGCAATCTGGATACTGTACCGCAAACCGTTCTTCTTGGCACGGACACCACGATGTATTTATCGTTTCTCCCATACAGCAGTAAAAGAGACGACTACACTTATACTTTACGGAACAGATGCGGTTCTTCTTGTTTAAGTCGTTCTAACGGTGAGCGGTCATCGTCAAACAGATCAGACACGCCACCACAACTTACGTGTAGCATTTGATTTTTGCCGTTTATCTGTCTAATGCCGTATGAAACAATTTCACCACGGGCCAACCGTTCGACAGTATTTTCGGACAACAACACTGCGAATTTGTCATTATTTTTGTATGATTCGGACGGATGAATGACCTCTCTCGGAGGTCGAAAGTAAATGCTGTCCGTTTCAATGATCTTTCCGTTTACAATATCAACTAAGTCTTCAGACGTAATGCGAGCGTGGTACGTTGTAACACCAGTTGACTCACCGCCTCCACCAAACTGTTCGGCATCTTGAGCAAGTGTATCGTTTATGTCACCGTCGATCTCTGTTGCGTCCATCACAACAGAGTAAAAGAGACGGCGGTACTTAGTCTTTACGAATTAGATACCGTGAACGTACGTGCGTTGTCCGTTAAAATCGAACCACGATCCACGATTATCTGGATCAATGTGACACATATCAGCGTTATCGTTCACTTTCCCACCAGTTGTTGAATCATACTTTGTTTGGACTATTGCAGCACCATCACGACCACACTTCGGACACGTTACTGGAATGTCAGTGTTTGGAAACTTTGGTTCGTCAGCATTGATCGGATCTGTAAATGCTGCTTTTGAAACTGCTGTTAGTCTGTGTTTGTCGTTGTAACTCGAATCGATTGGTTCAAACGTCAAGTAAACGTAGTCGCCACGTTTATACGACTCAATGCCTTCATCAAACTCAACTTTTCGTGTAGGGTAAGCGGCACCACCATCAGTGCGACGGTCTTTACCAACCTTCGGTATTTTCACATAAATTGATTTAGTAATTGATTTTTGTGTGAGAACTTTACCCAATAGTGTCGTTTCACCCTCAACATCGAGATTCAGTTGCATCGCCATACAGCAGTAAAGAATACACGACAATAAAAACCTTACGAATACGTTTCCATCTCGTCACACGACTCTACATCAACGGCTTCGAGGAAACAGTTCTCAAACTGCCACTCATTCTTCTCGATCATCTCGGCCACTTATACTCAAAATCGGGCAATGGTTTTCCCATATAATCCCACAATATTTTAGAATCAGATTTTGTAAATTGTAAATCACATTTTAGATTATCATTTTTCGACTGTTTTGTTGTTGTATAATTCGATGGTGTTGGAAGACCAACATTACTAAAATAGTTATTTATTTTATCTATATTTCCGACCTCATTTGATATAGATATTCCAATATGATCTGCTGCATTACTTTTATGATAATATCCATCATTTACATACCAATGTTTTAACACAATCGGACTCAATTTAATATTTTTAAGCCAAACTTTACCTTCACTACCATACCAGTCAAACTTTTCTAATTCTGGTAAAGTTCTACTATAGAGTACATACATATCTGAGTAATTTTCTTTTTTTCGCATTTTTAGTAAAATTTCTCATATTGTTTTTTCTTGCTGCTTCTTCTGCTGAAATGGATAATGAAACACCAGTAGTTAAACAACCGAAAAGAGAATCTAAATATTGAAGATAGTTTTTAGAAATCATCTCTACCTTTATTCTTGGATGTTTAGAACATTTATCTAAACAAGCGTCTCCCATCATTAATCCAGTTATTATATCATTTTGCAGATTACTAATTTTTGGTCTGTGTGATGTATTATACCTCCAATGTTGACCAAGACTCTTATATTCGTTACCACATTTAGGACATTTTTCTTTTTCGGTCACATACGTTATTAAGAAATACAAGCGTAAAAAACTTACGAAAATGTTTCTATTTCATCACACGGCCCCACATTAATAGCTTCAACAAACCACTCTTCGAACTGCCATTCATTCTTTTCAATCATTTCTGCGACGGACGTATCGCAGATGTAAGTCACGCAGAAGTCGGTCTTTGAACGCATCCCCCTACCCGCAGCTTGTTGAAGGTCGATGACGGCGTTCGAGGCGTACCAATTCCAGTCGTTTAATTCGTTCAACCGATAGTTTGCACGTTTGGCCTCGGGTCCAAGGTACGGGTATGACGCCTTCGCAATTACTTGCCAACGAGTGCGCCAATCGTCCAACGATATCCCTTCTTCTTGGGCGACGGACAAGAACACTCGCCCGCCTTCCGAATCACCAAACCCGTTAGCATCGATATCGGTGTCGAGCCACTCGTCCAACGACGTTTCTCGGTTGTCGGGATCTTGGACTCGGGTCTGTAGTTTGATGTCTTGCGGAAGGTTGTCGTAGATACGGCCCGCAATCTTGTATGATCGGCAGTGAACGAACCCCCGTTCGTGTTCGTGATGACGTGCGATGGCAGCGATCTTGTTCGCCATCTTCGGGATCGTTCGGTCCCGTTCACCCATCGTCATCTTGCCGACCGTCGTGTGGGTGTAGACGGGGCGTCGTGCCTTCGGGAACGTCGATTCGACCTCAACCTCAACTACCTTTGAATCCGACAGGCCGATTTCTTCGAGGAACCCACTTTTCGGAATTGTGGCACTTGAAAGAATCACTTTCTGTGATTGTGACCAGAGGAACTTATCGAGGAACTGCCCGATGAAGATCGGTTCAAATTCGACCGACCAGTCACCGTTTTCTTCATCTCGGTGGACAACCCAATGATTTTGCTCAATATCGGTTAGGAGGTTTTCAGCCTTTCGGAGGAATCTCTGTAGGGCATCCAGTTCCTTCTGCTCTTTATCACGACGATCCTCTTTGGCGTCAAGTTGGTCTTTTCGACCGCGTACTCGGGGGCAGACTTCCGCCCGCAGCCATTCCGCCAACTGATCCATTGACTCGGTGTTAGGCGGGTCTTCGATTTGGTCCATCTCGAAATGGGCGATCGAGTTATCGGAGACGGTGACGGTCACAAATTGGAGCGCAAAGTCCTCGATTGATTGACACTCGTCCACGATTAGCAACTCCCGTGGATCGAACTTCGAATCGATGGTGTCTGGAATCATCGAGTTGGCCATCAGATACGAGATGTTCGTTACTACCTCGTTCGCCCGCAGTGCCGCGTGTTTCCGACCGTAGTAGGGACACCCGCCTTGTTCGTGATGTTGTTCCTTGTACTCGCACTCGAAGTCGTCACTCGATTGACAGATGGCGTTGTCTACGGACGTGCCCGCATCAAGCGGATGGACACACGAATAGTTGTTTTTGCCCTTGAGTGTGATCGGATCGATGAAACCATCTGACTGGATCTGATCGATAAGAGCGTTCAGCGGCGTCGTGAAAAAAGACTTTCGGCTGAACGTCTCCGCGATGACCGCCATCGTCCCGTACAGAATAAGGGACTTGCCCGCACCCGTAGGTGCAGAGAGTGTCGCAACGTGGCAATCATCGACGTACAGTCCGTTTAGGAGATCGACAACAGCTTCACGTTGGTGTTCTCGATACGAGGGCCACCATTCGTACCCCCCACGTCGGTCGAGAGAGGGCGCAACGTCGTTTGCATCGACTTCCGAACGCGGTTTGACTACTTCATCGGAATTGATGACGACGGGCCACACGGCGTCCACAGCGCCGCCTATAGCCGCCTTGATTGAGGCGTCATCGACGTATTCGCTGTACTCTTGGACGACTTTTTTCGTGAACGTATCGGACTCAATCGGCGGGAGTCCGCTGTTCACGTTGCTGAATATGTCGTTCACACCGCAGTAAAAGGAGGCTACCTACTTAACTATTGTGCTTCACTTCGGTATTCTTCAAGACAGTCGTCGTATTCGTTGGCATATTCGTTGTTCGGAGCAATGGTGTGCGTGTGGAGAAAAGATTGAAGGTACTCAGCACCGTCAGATCCCTCAACGGCGAAGGCAACCGCACGACCATCGGCTACCGTCCCATACACACCATCACGGTCTGTATACTGATCGGCGTAATTGTCGTAATCGCCATCACTGTATCCGAAGCCAGCGGCCACGAACGTCGGCTGTTCGAGATCGAAATACTCACCTACATCTTGAAGGAACACGCGTGTGTGTTCGTCTGTGGTTCGTGTACCGTCGTGAACGTTCGTCGCAGTGACGATATATCCGCACTCCATTGCTACTTCTGCAAATGCTGCCCCAACTTTGCTAACGTTATTTCCGTCTTTTGTGATATCGATCGTCGGTCCAGCAAAGTGGGAATTGACCTCCCAATTGTAGTTTTCGAGCCGATTTTCGAACCGTTCATCGAGTGCGTCGAGCAGTTCTTCCCGAACATCCTCTGTCAGTTGGTAGTTGTTTTCCATCGCAATTTAGCATTGAAGACAGAGGTACTTAAGAGTTACTAAACTCGTCTGGTCGAACAGTTTTATCGTCTACGTATATGTCGCCACTACCCTTTTCACAGCGAAGGCCGTGCCACATCACACCCCACTCGGTCAAGTGGGCCGCAATTCGGTTGGCCTCAGACCACGGGCGTGCGGTCCAGATGATGACGGTATTGCCCGCCTTGTACTCGTCGTTGACCGCCTCGACAACGCCCGTATCTGGTTCAGGACGCTCGCCCGTCCAATACTTTACGTCGTCTTGAGTAAGCGTGTTGTCGAAATCGACAAGTACTCTATTCGAATCGGCAGACATCGGGCTTATCCTTCTCGTTTTCTGTTGATTGACATAACAGTCCCATCGAGACGCCCATAAGGAACGCCATTGTAGTATCGTTATCCATAGTATCCTTTCTCACAGCACCGCACCCATATTGTTGTAGGGGTTATAGGATAATAAAGGTTTCGGATCTGCGATCCTCGCCGATACGGAGCCGAACGCGGATTCGTTCCGTGAATGTTTTGGTATAGTAACCTATTAGGGGCCAGAAATTCTATTAGCGTGTGGGTTCTACGTAGTAGAAGCCCACGATCGAATGGAAACGTTTAACTTCCCACGTTTCCATTAGCGGGTATGGAAGACGTTGATCGAATACCGAAGGCATCGGACCTCGGGTACGTGAGTGGCTCGTACTGTACCGCAACGCACTACAGTGGCGAGTTTAGTATCTTCGATGGTCCGATGGCACTGCTCTCGAACGGGCGGATCATCAAAGCACTTGACGAAGACAGCTATATCGAGGACATCGAAGAACATCGGTAGGTATAAGTACCGTCCGTTCTTTTGTCGAAGTGTAATGGCGGAAACAAAGACTGTCGAAGTTGATGGTAAAGAAGTGGAAGTAACTGTCGATAATCAAGGCGATGCGTGGGCCAATGTTGTTGAATTGACTGACTTTGGGCGAGCTATCAAACCGCACTGTAATAAAATTCGACAAGATTATCGTGTTCGTAATGATGGTGTTGCTCATTTTTCGGAAGACAAAACTGGAAAAATTTTAGAAGAACTGGCTACGCACGATGTAGACCTTGTTGCTCGTGAACCAAGTGGTCGATCTAAAGCCGATCATTTCATTACGTGGTCCGAGCCTGAAAAGTAAAGTATAAGTACCGTCCGTTCTTTTGTCGAAGTGTAATGGTCGAGACGAAACTCATCACGGACGGTGACGTAACGGAAGAATGTGAGGTCGTTGGCGAGTACACGCATTACGGGCACGAATTGGTGTACGTCGAAGGTGAGACGATTGAAGGGTGGATTGAGGTTGAAAAATGAGTTGTGAGTCATTCAGATTCGAGTCGAAGTACGGTGACGAGATCAAACTGGTCGTCTTCGATAATGGTCGCGTTCGGTTCAGTACCAACAGTGCGTTTAGTGCGACTGGACACCGAATCGAAACGACGGATTACGATGACCACAAAACTGTCTGTTTGTGGACCGAAAACGATCATCTGGTCACAAGTGTCACTGTCGAAAACCACGTCGGTCGTCGTGTCGAAGTTGAGGAAGCTCGGATGCGGGCAGAACTAAATCGGTAACTTTTTATACCCGTAGCCCCTTTGTTGAGGTGTAATGCAGTCAGAAACGATCGACGTGCCCGAAGACGCAGAGGTCGAGATTACTGAACGAGACGGTGAAGTTGAAGTGTCGTGGACAAACGAACGTGAAGTGTTGGTGTTAGAAGACAATGCTGGTAATGACAAGTACATCGATCCAACGATGGATTTCGTTATCAACGAAGCCGACTTTAACGAAACTGGATACCGAGGTCAGTGTGACTACGAACTGTGTTCAAACACAAAATGGGTTGTTGGTGGGAGCAGTGATACTCTAAACAACAATTGTGATACGTCTGACGAACACGATTACGGCTGGTTCTTCAACGATATGTATCTTGACACAATCGATCTGACAGACGAGTAGATCGGTAACTTTTTATACCCGTAGTTCCTTTGTTGTGGTGAATGAGAGTTACACCAACGGGCCAATCGCTCTACTACGAAGGGAGTCAGATTGGTCGATATGGGCGTACTGAAAGCGAGACGTATCTGATCTGGTACAACGACGGTATCGGTGGCGAGGGTATCTGGTGTATGGATACGGAGGTCGAATGGAAAATCTCCGTGTCAATCGATACCATCCTCGTGGCGGATCACGAGAACGGTCTGTACAAGATACCACGAGACGCCTTAACATCCCAAAAGCGTGTGATGGGTGGTCGAGAGCAGTACTGTATCACCGAAACGCACGATGCTGTCGAGTATTTGGGAGATCCTGACGATCACCTCCGTCGAGAGTTGTGGATTACGCCCGAGTATGCTCATGATGGGTATCACGCAGTCAAGAACGAGTCCTAAAATGCCAGAAATTCTATTAGGAGTTATGATAGCAATGTTTGTGACAATACTGCTCGGACTGATAGCTGTCGCGTTAGTTATCCTACCGCTCTGGATGGCCGACTTGATACTCTAATCGACACTTTTATAATGGTGTAGTCCCAAACGTTGTGTATGGGACGAGAACTACCCATCGAGGAAATCGAGGCGTCAATCAACGGTGAAGTTGTTGATATTGAACACGATGGTTGTACCATTACCATCGAGTACGAGGAACGAACGTACCTCCGTGCAGAATCGAAAGGATGCGCGTACGGGTGTGAAATTCCAATCGATGCTGACTACGAGATTACTGAAGATATCGATGTTAGCACCTCCGAGGAACCGTATCGAATAAATTTCTATACTGATGATGACGTGTCAGACTTAGATGAATGGGGTGATTGTAGTCTGGATTACGATGGTGCTGCATACGTCAGCAACTTCGAGATCATTAACTAAACCAAAACTACTAAGTAGTATCCTATCTATTGCCTAAGTGCAATGGAGTACTACTGTCCAAACTGCAATTGCGTCGTTCACGAACAAACGTGCCCGCACTGTAATGACGAAGCGGAGGGGTTCTAATGGGCCGAATCTCCGATGCAGAGCATCGTTCGATATCGGAACGTTCACGGGACGATTCCAAAATGTACTACGATGATCTGTGTTGCTTCATCGACCGCTGTGGCGGTACAATAATCGATGAAGAAACACACGAAACACTCAACATCGTGACGGTTCGAGCTACGTTTAACGAGGTTCGAGACTTCGATATGCCATCAAACGTTGAAGTGATGTTCGGCCAAAATCACGTTCGATTCGACGTTGATTATTCACTGCCCGATATCTAAAGGAAAACCTTTATATAGTGGTAGCACCATACAGTAGATATGGTGCGAGAAACCACCGAGACGTTCGAGGTCGAAAAGTCCGTAACTGTTGCTGACCGCGTTATTGAAACCATCTATTTCGATGGTGAAACGATGGCCGTTAGTGGAAGGTTCAACGAAGATGAGTACACGGCGGATATCGATGCGTTCGATGCGGCGCTAAATGCCATCGATGCAGGTGTCAAGTCCGTCAAAGTGAACGAGCACATCACGATTATTGCTGATGGGGGGCATCTATCAACCTTTTATGTTTCTGTCAAGTACAAGGGTGGTTCGGGGTCGCGGTTCACGTCTCTCGAAGAACTACGAAAGGCGTTGGATCGATCACGTAGCTTGTAAGGCGCTGAGTGCTGTCGTGAGGCGTCGAGTAATCTTTTTCGAGGAAACCATCGTCCAGTAAGACACGTCGCTTAGTGTTTGTCTCATACGCTGTATGAAGACACAAGCGAACGAAAACGCAAACGTTTTCGATAGACTGCCGTACAGCGTCCTTTCTGTAGGAGACGATGGTATCGTAAGAGTTAAGTACCATACGTCCCATTACTGAAGTGTGATGGAAGAAAATCACGTCCACCCCGAGATCCGTAAAGAACTGATCGGTACGAACGTCACGCATTGCGAACCGTGGGAGAAAGGTGGTGCAATGATCGAGTTCGATAGTTCGCTTCGATACTCCGCTATCAAGGGACTCAATGACAAAGGTCACGTCGTTGGTGGTATTTACCACGATGACGGTGAACAAATGACGGCCTTCATCGAACCGAACGAACTGTAGTGTAGAAGCGTCGTTTTTTTTTGACGTACGTGGCTATTACTAACGCTCATATCTGTACTCCAATAATTACTCACGAGCATATCGGAAGATTTTGTACTACGCTTAGTTTAGTGCAAAATTCGGAGAAATTTATTTTCGATGGATTTATGTACGTATGGGGGTATTGTTGAAGTGTAATGGTGGATTACAATGAAGCTATCGACGCGGCGGTGTCGGAGGCAAAGGACGCATACAGCGAGGCAGACACAAGTCCGTTCGATCACGGCTTCGCGCATATGGATCTTGACGGGCGGACGAAACTCGCCAAGGAGATGGGTAATCATCCGTCGATCGATGCGAGTGATAGCTCGTACGTCATTATTGACGGGATAACGCGATACCTTACCCCACAAAAGGTCGCCTACCGCGCTTTCGTGGCGGAACTACGCGAGCACGGTATCGATACGGAAGTCCGTATTTCTGGCCGACTTGATTAGTCGTGGACTAATAAACGACCGTAGGCTCAATGACCCTACGGAAGTAGATTAATCAGAAAAATTGCAGAATTATTATTAGGAAGTTAGGCAGTAGCCTAACTATCGATAGAAAATGCCAGATTTTCTATTAGGGGCTTTTTTACATACGTGTACGGGTAATTACTCTCGGGTATATTTTCATCCCGATTATTTCTCACAATAATATCGGTGGATTTATATGGGTAGGTTGTGTGTATCCAAATGCGATGATTGAAACACGACATGCGCTGATCGAACGTGTTGACACAAAAGCGAACTACAAGGTCACGTTCGATACGGGGCTACCCATATACGTCAATTGGCTAAATGTCAATGGTATTCGTATGGGGTTCGATGAAGGACATGTTGAGATATCTCAAGATATGGAAGTTAAACTGTCGGGCGGAGATGCCGATCACGTTGCTGGCATAAAATTCCTGAAAAAAGATTAGGAAGTAAAATCGGCCATAATTATCATTAGGGGCTTTTTACGTACGTGCGTATGGGGGCGAGCTATTAACATCGATCGGCGGACTATTAAATGTCAGTATCAATGATGACAATTACCTATTTTCGAAAGATTTTGTACTACACTTAGTTTAGTGCAAAATTCGGAGAAATTTATTTTCGAAGGATTTATGTGCCTACCACCCGTTGGATCAAATGCGTATGATCGATCATATGACTCGTGATATGTCGGATAGTATCGATATGGAAAAAGCCCGTAAACTCGCCGAAGAAAAGCGCGACGACTAAGGGCGTATTGGTTTTTTATTTAGCTCCCGATTATTACTGACAGTGATATCGGTACCTTTATGTACCTACCTCGCATTGATTGAAGTAAGTGAGATACCCATTATGTGGGTATTGATGTAAATCGGTCCGAAAAGAGGTTACTACAATGTCCAAACAAGACACTACGGCAAAAGACGTACGGGACTGGATACTTAACCGAAAAGAGGACTATTTCGCAGTATGGGACCGACTTTCATACTGTCGAAACATCCTACTTAACGGACGCATTGACGCGGCCGTACGTATGCTTAAGCGATCGTATACGTTCGCAGTTATGAGTATCCAAACAAGTAAAGACCGACACGAAGACGCTTTTGTAAGCCACTACAGTGGTAAACTGCGACGAAAAGAGGCATACCTTCAAACCGTATACGGTGGTCAAAAGTTTAACTGGGACCGTAAGACGTTTAAAAACGTCAATTGGTCCCTTTTGGTTTTGGCTATTCGTAAACACGTCGAAAATAACCGTTTCGACGTACTACTTGACGTAATTGTCGATCAATTGACTGGCGTATCGCACCGAAAAGGTGCGTTTATGCTATCAATGATCGGTATTACTGAATATATGTGTATTGACTCGAATGTCGCACAATTCGCCGATATCGATACACAGCGCGAATACAATAGTTCGGGAGACTATTTGTCTGATTGTAAGCAAATAGTTAAAGCTATTGATATGCCACATATGCCTAACTTCATTATTCAATGGGCCATTTATGATGTACAAAGAGGTGAACATAGTAGGCATATGGCATTTTACCGTGAAGTATTGTATACGAATGAGTGAGTTAGAAATACTTGAGTATCGGAAAACTGATAAACGCTGTCAGTTATGCGGCTATGCTCGGGGATATAAACTTGTGTCCATTGATGGGGAGAAAAAGTGGATATGTGGAAACAGTTGTAAAAAGTTACGGTAACAACTGTTTTTTTTTCGACCCACATTATAACTGAGAGTAATTATTTGGATGAAACATCCAAAGACGATCGATAATCACTAATTGACGAAAGAATCGAAACTTTTAATACGTATGGGGGTATCTGTTTAGTTGCTATGTCGGTAACAATCAAGTTCGGACGACATCGTGAACAAAACGGTGATTTCATCCAGTACAAAAGCGGTACACGTACGAATAGCTATAACGTCGAACGGAAAAAGCGCTCCCTTTCGATAGGTCGATGTTGGATAACACTGTCGATCAAATAGCTTCATTTTTTTGTCGATGCAGTATTACTGGGAGTAATATCGGCGAATCAATGGCTGTATGTATCGATAAATGGGGGTGAGTCGCTATGCCATTTTTATAACTCTCAGTTATATCCGTAAAACCCTTCGAACGGTCGTGTTTCGTCCGACAAAACTGCCAGAATTTCTATTAGGAGGGTTTTGAAAGGGCAAAAGGGCGATCGGGAAACCGAAACCCTTTTAAGGGTGGAAATGGTGTTGTGTAATGAGTGTCGGTTATCTCAGTGGGTCCGATTATTATTGTTCACGGACGATCATTACATACAGATACAAACATAATGATCGATAATGACAATTCCCCGTCCGAAGCTTGTATGTAATGATCGATAATGACAATTGATAGATTCCGAAACACTTAATACAAATGCTCCCGTTGGTTGAACTGTAATGTCGGACGACCTGATGACGCAGACCGAAGCGCGACGAATCGCCAACGAGATAACGCCGAATGGAGACAAAGACGTGTCCGTGCAAAACGTCAGTGGCGCGTCCGTTACGTTCCGATACACGGACTTTGCCAACACACACTGCATACCCGACGAATACAGAATTGTCGGTGTTGGTAGCGGTTGGTTTACGATCGAACCTCGGGAGTAATTGATCGATCGTTTTTTTTGTCGATGCGGTATGTAATGATTGATAATGACAATTGATTCATTCCGAAACACTTAATACATATGGGGCCTATTGTTGAAACGTGATGGCACCAAAGCCACGTAAGACGGCTGGAAAATACACCCCGACGTTTCGAAAAACTATGGGTGTAAACGTCGCTAAACTCGCGGACGCATACACGACAATGACACAAATTCCAGAAACACTGCTCGATGATGGATACACACAAGACCGCTTTGGACACCCGATTTGTCCATGCGGTAACAAGACTGAAGTTGATGGAAACTTTCCATGTGAACACACAAACCCACTCAATGGGTACATCTAAACGAACAATGAGTAACCACTACAAGCTATTCGTCCCAAAAGACGCAGCAACACAAACCTACCACGGCGTAACGTCGATCCAACAAAAGCTACAAGAGCGATTCATCGACAAGTTCGGTGGATATACTAAAACCGAAGCGACGGGCGGTTGGGAAAACGACCACCAAACGGTTGAAGAACCAGTAATCGTTTACGATATCTGGACCGACATCGGTGGAGAGGCCTTTATAAAGGCTAACTGTCGATGGCTCCTTCGAAACACCGATGAATGTGAGGTAATGTCCATTATCAATAATGACATTCATCGGGTGAGTTAATAACACCCCCGTCAAAATTAGTATCAGATCGATTACTTTTTTAGCCTAATAGGGGTGGATTCGCACGCCCGTTGTGTGTTGATTTTAT
>Ga0209917_1000066_pt1 | contig 37457 bp, 32 predicted proteins | sample SalPon2_C_H2O_MG_FD_185710 | JGI IMG/M metagenome (GOLD analysis project Ga0209917, IMG submission 185710) | Salt pond water microbial communities from South San Francisco under conditions of wetland restoration - Salt Pond MetaG R2_C_H2O_MG... | ecosystem: Environmental > Aquatic > Non-marine... | reverse complement strand
CGGGCTCCGACCAGATTCTGGCTGTAGATCGGCCTTATGAACCCAGTTATGAACGGTGGACCGAACCCGATCAACACCGAATACCTCAAGAAACGAAACAGTATTCGAAAGCGATAGTCCTGACAAATGGAGCTGAATACTGAGCTTCATCAACAGCCGCGGTGTTGCTTCTCGCTCCACAAACTCTAAGTTGATCTCGTCTAAACAGCCGTCGAGGCGGTCGTTTTCGGGCATGAATCACTTTGAAAACGCACCGCCTCACCTTTCAATCCTTATCTGAACACTGCCGGGTTTTTTCCTCTGGCGTTTATCAACGAGAATTCAGTCCGATCCGTGGCTCGTCGTCCGTAAACGGGCGTTCACCGGGAGACGGTCGACGCCCCGTCCGCCGCCGGTCCCGGTCGTCCACCGACCGAAACGCCAAGGGCGTTCGGCGCCGACGCTCGGGTATGGCTACCCTCCTCGTCGTCGGCGGCAGCGGGTTCATCGGTCGCGAGGTGTGTCGGCTCGCGGTCCGCGACGGACACGACGTCCGGAGCGTCTCCCGCGGCGGGCGCCCGGCGATCGACACACCCTGGGCCGACGCGGTGTCGTGGACCAGCGCCGACCTGTTCCGCCCCGACGCGTGGCGAAGCCGTCTCGACGGCGCCGACGCGGTCGTCCACGCCGTCGGCGCGATAACCGAGTCGCCGACCGAGGGGAAGACCTTCGAGCGCGTCAACGGCGACGCCGCGATCCTCGCGGCCCTCGAAGCCGAGCGCGCCGGCGCCGAGGCGTTCGTGTTCCTCTCGGCATCGGTGAAACCGCCCGGCGTCAGGAACGCCTACCTCACGGCGAAACGCCGGGCGGAGACCGCGATCGCCGGTCTCGATTTAAAAGCGGTGACGCTTCGCCCCGGTCCCGTGTACGGCTCCCGCGACGCGCCCGGTCCGCGAGCGGTCGACGGGGTCTTCCGGCTGGTCGCGTCCGCGCCGCCGATCGCCGACCGGCTCGGCGAACGTCGCCCGCTCGCCGTCGAAACGGTCGCGCGGGCGGCCTACCGGACCGCGCTCGACCCCGACGAGTCGCTGCTCGACGTGGCCGACATTCGCGCGCTCGGCACCTGACGGGGTGTCCGGAGAGCGCGTGGATCAGGCCTGTTCTTTCGCCATCGACAGCGACAGGACGAAGCCGTAGTACGCGGGGATCCCGGCGAGCATGAACATGTACAACACCCACTGCGGGGCGCCGGTGAACAGCCCGTTGTACAGCAGCGAGACGCTCGTCACCCAGACGAGCGCGAACACGAGGTCGTAGAACATCCCGCCGCGGTTCTCGCGGACGTGACTGCGGAGACGGTCGACGACGGTCTCGGGCTCCGAGTCGTCCGGTTGGGTGGTGTCGGTGTCGGGCATGTGAGACGCGTCGGGCGCCGGGTACGTCGGTGTTCTGCAATCGGTCGGTCGCGAGCGGGCGAACGGGTGGCGTCGCCCGCGTTACTCTCCCTCGTAGTCGACCACGAGGATCGGCACGTGCGTCGAGCGCAGCGTGCGCTCGGTGACGCTGCCGAGGAGCGCGCGGCGGATGCCGGCGCGCCCGTGGCTCCCCATCACGATGAGGTCGATGTCGTGGTTGTCGGCGTAGTTGCGTATCAGTTTGTGCGGGCGACCGCCCGCGACGTGCTCGACGACCGAGACGCCGCGTTCGTCGGCGCGCTCGGCCACGACGCCGGTCGCCGCGTCGGCCTGCTCTTTCAGCTCCTCCATCTCGTCGAACCGGCCCTGTTTGAGCCGGTCGACCTGCTCGGTGCCGAGGCTGAGGTTCACGGAGTCGATGTCGACGACGTACAGGGCGTGCACCTCCGCGTCGTACTTCTCGGCCAGATCGAGCGCGTGGTCGACGGCGGCCTCTGCGACGTCGCTTCCGTCGGTGGGGACGAGGATTCGTTCGTACATGGATTACGCCTCCGTGTCCGTCTCGTCAGCGGTGGTGCCGCCGTCGGCCGCCATCTCCTCGCCGCCGTCGGCGACGACGTCTTCGGCGCTCTGCTGTTGGCCCATCGGCTCGGGGCTGTGACACTGGCGCACCATCCGCTTGGTCTCCAGTGGGGGTTCCGGCGTCGCCATCGAGACGGCGATGGTGACGAGGAACACGAGCGGCGTCCCGATCAGGGCAGCGCCGATCGGCGGGACGTACTGGGCGTAGATCGGAATGAGCGCCTGTCCGGAGCCGCCGGCGATGTCGGCGAGGAAGCCGACGTAGGCCGGTAGGACGCTGTTGATGATCGAGGTGAACCACAGCAGCAGGCCGACGGTCATCCCCGCTAAGGCCCCCTGCCGGTTGGTGTTCTCCCACCACAGTCCGAGGAAGAACATCGGGAACAGGACGGTGCCCGCGAGCGAGAACGCGTAGGCGACGAGCTCGCCGATGAGCGCCGGCGGGTTGAACGCGGTCACCGTGACGAGCGCGCCGATGCCGATGATGGTCGCCCGACCGATGAGCACCTGCTGGCGCTGGGTCGCGTCGGGGTTGATGAGCTCGGCGTAGATGTCGTGGGCGACGGCGGAGGAGGCGGTGATGAACAGCCCCGCCGTCGTCGCGATCGCGGCCGCCATCGCACCGGCGGCGACCAGCCCGACGAACCAGGTCGGCAGCCGGGCGAACTGCGCGGCCAGCACGACGATGACGTCGCCCTCCGCGCCGGACATCGCCTGTTCGCCGCTGAAGACGGCCTGCGCCGAGATGTCGTTCACGTTGGCGAAGAGGTCGACGCCGAACGCCGCCATCGCGGGCGCGGCCCAGTACAGCAGCAGGATGAAGAACAGCCCCCACACCGTCGACCAGCGGGCGGTCCGCTCGCTCTGGACGGTGTAGAACCGGACCAACACGTGCGGGAGGCCGCAGGTGCCGACGATGAGCGAGAACGCGGTCGCGACCCACAGGTAGTAGCTGTTCCCGCCGATGAACGGCTCGGAGAACTGGCGGCCGAGTTCGCTGAACAGGGCGCCGTACTCGATCTGCGGGAGCACGGTCGAGTACCCCTGCGAGAAGCCGACGACGTAGACGCCGGCGAGGAACGCGACGATGAGGATCACGTACTGGACGGCCATGTTCTTCGTCGCGCCCAGCATGCCGGAGAGCGCGAGGTAGCCGACGGTGATGGTCATCATCACGATGATCATCGGGATGATGTCGAGTCCGAACACGTACTGACCGACCAGTCCCATCCCGCGGGCCTGGCCCACGGAGTAGACGTACGCGATGAGCAGCGTGGTGAACGCGGCCAGCGCGCGCGCCATCGGGGAGTTGAATCGGTCGGCGACGAAGTCCGGCGCGGTGTACTTTCCGAACCGGCGCATCTGGGCCGCGAGGAAGATGAGCAGGACGAAGTAGCCGGTCGTCCAGCCGACGATGAACGCCAGCCCGTAGAAGCCGGCGAGCGCGACCAGCCCTGCGAGCCCGAGGTACGAGGCGGCAGACATCCAGTTGGCGCCGATGGCCATCCCGTTCTCGATGTTGCCGATTCCCCGGCCGGCGACCCACATGCCCTCGGTGTCCGCCACCTTGAACACGAAGCCGATGACCAGGAAGGAGGCCATCATCAGGAAGACGATGATCGCCGGGAGGAGTTTAAAAGAGATGTCGAGCGCTTCCGCTTGCAGCGGGACCGTCATTCCTGCTGCCCTCCGTCGGTGGCGGCACCGGAGCCGTCCGGCTCAGCGGCGGTGTTGTGGTCGATCCCGTACTTGTCGTCCAACTTGTCGCGCTGGCGGGCGTAGACGGCCGCCAAGATTAGCGCGCCCGTCGGCGCACCGAAGGCGACGAGGAAGTAGTGCCAGGGGAACCCGAGCACCGGCATCGTCGTCGTCATCGTGCCCGGCGCGAGCATCGTCATCGTGACCGGGCCGAAGACGATCACCGCCCAGACGATGAACCCGGTCCAGACGATTCTGAGGTGATCCCGCATGTACGCGGTGCTCGGTTTCAACAGGTTCACCTCCTCGCTGAGGTAGTCGGTGTTGCTGTGCTTCTGTGCCGCGCTCGCGGTGACGCCGCCGTCGGTGGCCGCGTCGTCCGCTGCGCGACCCCCATCGGTGGCCGCGTCGTCCGCTGCGCGACCCCCATCGGTGGCCACGTCGTTCGCTGCGCGGCCACCGTCAGTAGCCACGTCGTCTTGTTGTGAGCGATTATCTGTCATGTGTTGTGGTGTGTAGTGTCGTGGTCCGTTTGTACGATTTTATCGTGATATTTAATCGCGGTGTCGTGCGCGCCGTCTTTCGTTTCGTGTCTCGAAAACGGCGCCGTCGCGCGGCTACTCGCCCGCCGCCTTCTGCTGGATCTCTTCGACGATCTCCGGGTTCCGGAGCGTGCTGGTGTTACCCAGCTCCTTCCCGTCGGCGATGTTCTCGAGCAGCCGCCGCATGATCTTCCCGGACCGCGTCTTCGGCAGGTCCGGCGTGAACACGACCTGCTCCGGTCGGGCGATCGGCCCGATGGCGTCCTCGACGCCGGCGACGATCGCGTCGCGGAGCTCGTCGTTGCCCTCGTAGCCGTCTTCGGTGGTCACGTACGCGTAGACGGCCTCGCCTTTGATGTCGTGGTCCCCACCAACGACCGCGGCCTCCGCGACGCCCTCGACGCCGACGATGGCGGACTCGATTTCCATCGTCCCGAGCCGGTGGCCGGAGACGTTGAGCACGTCGTCGACGCGACCGAGCACGGTGATGTAGCCGTCCTCGTCGATCTTCGCCCCGTCCTCCGGGAAGTACACCCAGTCTTCGGGGTCGTCGCTGTCGGTGTCCGAGTACTCGGCCCAGTACTCGTCGATGTAGCGCTCGTCGTTGTTGTACAGCGTCCGCAGCATGCCGGGCCACGGCTTCTGTACCGTCAGGTAGCCCGCCTTTCCGGGCTCTACCTCGTCGCCGAGCGTGTCCAGAATCTGTACGTCGAGGCCCGGAAGCGGCGGTCCGGCCGCTCCCGGTTTCATGTCTTTGACGCCCGGTAGCGTCGTGACCATCATGCCGCCGGTCTCCGTCTGCCACCAGGTGTCGACGATGGGACACTCCTCGCCGCCGATATGCTGGTAGTACCATTTCCACGCGCGGGGGTTGATCGGCTCGCCGACCGTCCCGAGCAGTCGCAGCGACGAGAGGTCGTGCGCGTCGGGGTACTCCGCGCCCCACTTCATGAACGCGCGGATCGCGGTCGGCGCGGTGTACAGCTGGGTCGCCTCGTACTCCTCGACGATCTCCCAGAGCCGGTCGCGCTCGGGGTAGTCCGGGGTCCCCTCGTACATCATCGTCGTCGTCCCGAGCGAGAGTGGCCCGTAGACGATGTACGAGTGGCCGGTGATCCAGCCGATGTCGGCCGAACAGAAGTACGTGTCATCCGGCTTGATGTCGAGGACCGACTGCGAGGTCCACGACACCCACGAGAGGTAGCCGCCGGTCGTGTGTTTCACGCCCTTCGGCTTCCCCGTCGTCCCCGAGGTGTACATTAAGAACAGCATGTCCTCGGCGTCGCGGGTCACCGGCTCGACTTCGGCGCCCTCGTGGGCCGCGACGAGGTCGCCGTAGTCGATCTGGTCCTCGCCGAGGTCGTGGCCGAAGCCGTCGTCGTTCGGCCCGAGTCGATCGACGACGACCGTCGTCGTCTCGTGGTCGACGCCCGCGAGCCCCTCGTTCGCCTTGTCGAGGTGGTCGAGCGGGTCGCCGCGGCGGTAGTAGCCGTCACAGGTGACCAGGTACTCGGAGTCCGCGCTGTTCATCCGCGTCGCGAGCGCGTCGGCCGAGAATCCGGCGAAGACGACGCTGTGTGGCGCGCCGATCCGCGCACACGCCAGCATCGCGATCGGCAGCTCCGGGATCATCGGCATGTACATCGTCACCACGTCGTCCTCCTCGACGCCCTGCTCCCGGAGCGCGGCCGCGAACTCGTTTACCTCGCGGTGGAGCTCTTCATAGGTGTACGAGCGGTCGTCCTCGTCGACGGGCTCGCCGACCCACTCGATCGCGACCTCGTCGCCGCGCTCGTCGAGGTGTCGGTCGAGGCAGTTGGCCGACGCGTTCAGTTCGCCGCCCGTGAACCATTCGTAGAAGGGCGGGTTGCTGTCGTCGAGCACCTGATCGTAGTCGGTTTCCCAGTCGAGCAGGTCGGCGGCCCCCTCCCAACACTCCGGCCAGTTCTCCTCGAACTCGTCGTACACGTCGGGATCCGAGACGTTCGCCTGTTCGACGAACGACTCCGGCGGCTCGAACACCTCCTGCTCTGCGAGTCTCGCTTCCAGTTGACCTTCGCCCTCTGTCATGGTACGGACGTACCCAACCGATCTCACCATATAAACGGCGACGCTAAATACGAAAAATCGTGATAGATACCCCCGCGGGTCACCGCCGCGAGGGCGTTCGCGGTCGGTTCAGTCCCGGTCGGCCCGCCGAGTCCGCGGCCCGTCTTCGAAGAGTCCGTCGAGGAGCCGCCGCTGTGCCTTCCGGAGGTGGTTGTGGAACGTCGGCGAGGAGACGCCCATGGCGTCGGCGACTTCCTCCGCCGTGCTCCCCCGCGGCCAGTCGAAGTATCCGCCGTGGTACGCGGCCGACAGCGCGGCCCACTGGCGGTCCGTGAACCGGTCGGCGACGCCCTCCCGAAGCGAGTCCTCGCTCCGCGGCTCCCGCGGGACGGACCGCTTGCTCGCGAGGCGCGCCCCGGTGAAGGCGGTCCGCAGCCCGTCGGCGACGGGCCGCACGTCGGCGCCCTCGGGGAGGTACGCGACGACGCGAACCCGGCCGTCGTCGGCGGTCGCGTCCCGGACGGTCGCGCCGTGTTCCGTGAGCGTGCGCACCGCGGAGCCGCCCGTGACGCGGACCGACACGTCGCAGCCGGCCTCGCGCGTCTCGATGACGCGCAGGTCCGAGACGCCGGACGCCCCGGCGATCACGTCGGCGAGCGGCTGGGGACGCGCGCCCTCGACTGATAGATAAAAGCGCGACGTGTCGTCGTCGACCGTCACGGTCGAGGCCAACTCGATCCGGCAGTCGAGCGCCGCGCTCGCGCGGGCGAGGAAGGCGTCGTCGTCCCCCGTGTGGAACTCCACCTCGGTCACCGCGTCGGAGTGGAGTAAGTCGCGCCAGCGTCCCGCGGTCACGGCCCAGCCGAGACACCGGCCGAGCGCCGTCAGTTCCCGCCGCTCGCTCGACGAGACCGGGCCGACCGGCGGGTCGTCGCCGGCGACGACACACAGCGCGCCGTGTGTCACGTCCCGGTATCGAACGGGGACGGCGACCGCCGGTCGGCCCGCGGTCGCCGGCGTCCCCTCGCTCACGACCGCGTCACCGTTGGTGACCGCCTCTCGCCACGGCCCGTCGGTCGGAACGCCGCGGTCCGCGAGTTCCTCACGCCTCACGCCGGCCGTCCCCGCGATCTCGGCGCGGTCCCGATCCCCGGCGCCGCGGACGACCCACGCCTCCGCCCACCGGTGCGACTCGACGACGCCCTCGGGAACCGCCGCGAGTGGGGTCGTTCGCGTGTCGCCGTCGGCGAGGGCCTCGAAGCCGCCGAGCGCGGTCGCCGCGGCCCCGTCCGCCGGGCCGTCCCGCCCGTCCGCGATCGCCGAGACGATCGCGTCGCCGTCGAGCGGTCCGAGGTAGTCGTCGAGCGTCGCCATCGTCTCCCAGCCCCCCGCCTCGCGGACGGTGTGGGCGTCGACGCCCCGGTCGGCGAGGAGCCGCCGCGCGAAGGTCCGCCGGAGGTCTCGCGGCGTCACGTCCGGGTCGACGAGCCCGTCGGTCCGGGACGCCGCGCGCGAGGCCGTCTCGCTGACGATCATCTGGACGCGGCGCGGCGTCACGTCCACGAACGGCTGCGACTCGTCGAGGTCCGCGCTCTCCGCGTACCGGCGTAACTCCGCCGCCAGCGACGCCGGGACGACCGTCTCGCGGTCGATCCTGTCGCGGTCGTCCGCCGCGGCCGCCGGATCGGACTCCGGCGTCTCGCCGCTCTCGGGACCCGGCTCTGCCGCCGGGACCGCGAGGAGGGCCAGGTCGGCGTGTCGCTCCGTTTCTCGGAGGTCTCGGGGGGCGACGCGAGTGATCTCGCCGGTCCGAAGCCCCGCCTCGCCGCCGAGCCGGACGACCAGCGCGGCGCGGTACGTCTCCGCCGCGGTCACGAGCGCGTCGTACGCGTCGGCGTCCAGTCCCTCGCCCATTTCGGTTCGTATTCACACAGGAACCCGAAGTAAGCGTTTCGCCTGAAACGAGCCTTTGGTGCCGTACCGAGCGACTGTGTCCGGATGAGTCGCGCTCACGGCCGATCTTTAGAGAAAACTGTCCGGATTCTCTTTCGGTTATAAATTCAAACGCGAAACGACTGCGCTAGCCCCGATCGTGCACCCGCCCGCCGCCGGCGTCTCGCGCCGGCCCGAGCGATCGGCGGCCGTCACTCCTCGCGAACCGCCGACTCGATCTCGCCGACGACCTCGGGGTTGCGCAGGGCGCTCACGTCGCCGAACTCGTCGCCCCGGGCGATGTCTTCGAGCAGCCGACGCATGATCTTCCCCGAGCGCGTCTTCGGTAAGTCGGGCGTGAACACGATCCGGTCCGGCCGCGCCACGTCGCCGACCGACCGGACGAGCCCCTCGCCGATCGCTTCGCGGAGCGGTTCGTCCGGGTCGACGTCGCCGCGAGTGGTGACGTAGGCGACGATCCGACCGTCGTCGTCGCCGACGACCGCGGCTTCGGTGACGCCGTCGGCCTCGACGATGGCCGCCTCCAACTCGGCGGTGTTGAACCGGTGGGTCCGGACGTTGATCACGTCGTCGACGCGCCCGAGGATCGTGATGTACCCGTCCTCGTCGACGGTCGCGCCGTCTCCGGTCCGATACCGCCACCCGTCGTCGCCCTCCAGCCAGTACTCCCGGCGGTAGCGCTCGTCGCCCTCGCGAAGCCCCCTGAGCATACCGGGCCACGGCGCGGCGATCGTGAGGTACCCCGGCTCGCCGGGGTCGACTGGCTCGCCGTCCTCGTCGACGACGCGGGCGTCGATTCCCGGCAGCGGCGGACCCACCTTTCCGGGCTTCATCGGGGTGACCCCCGGCAGGGTCGCGAGGGAGATGGCGCCCGTCTCGGTCTGCCACCACGTGTCGACGACCGGGGCATCCCCGCCGCCGACGTGGTCGTGGTACCAGTGCCACGCCTTCGGCGTGATCGACTCGCCGACGGTCCCCAGGAGCCGGATCGAGGACAGGTCGTGGTCGTCCGGGTACTCGGCGCCCCACTTCATGAACGACCGAATCGCGGTCGGCGACGTATAAAAGACGCTGACCGCGTTGCGCTCGATCAGGTCCCACACCCGGTCGCGGTCCGGGTAGTCCGGCGAGCCCTCATACAGGACGGTCGTGGTCCCGACCGAGAGCGGGCCGTACACGCCGTACGAGTGGCCCGTGATCCAGCCGATGTCGGCCGCACACCAGTAGGTGTCGTCGGGCCGCACGTCGAGGACGTTCCGGGTTGTCCACGCGACGTGCGAGAGGTACCCGCCCGTCGCGTGCTCGACGCCCTTCGGGCGCCCCGTGGTCCCGGAGGTGTACATGACGAAGAGGAGGTCGGTGGCGTCGCGCGCGACCGGCTCGACCGTCTCTCCATCGTTGGCCTCGACGACGGCCTCGTACGCGTGTTCGTCGGCGCCGAGCGACACGTCGAGCGCGTCGCCGAGCCGGTCGACGACGACGGTCGCCGAGAGGTCGGCGTCGGCGCGGAGCCGGGCGTTGTCCGCCTTCGACTTCTGGTTGAACGCGTCCTCCCGCCGGTAGTACCCGTCGCAGGTGACGAGGTACGACGAGTCGGCGGCGTCGATGCGCGTCGCGAGCGCCTCCGCGGACAGCCCCGCGAAGACGACGTTGTGGGGCGCGCCGATCCGGGCACACGCCAACATCGCGATCGGTAACTCGGGGACCATCGGGAGGTACAGCGTCACCACGTCGTCGGCTTCGACCCCGAGGTCGCGGAGGCCGGCGGCGAGCGCGTTCACCTCGCGGTGTAAGTCGAGGTAGGTGTACGACCGGCGCTCCCCGCGCTTGCCGAACCAGCGGATCGCGAGTTGGTTCCGCCGCTCGTCGAGGTGGCGGTCGACGCAGTTGGCCGCGGCGTTGAGCCGCCCGTCCGGAAACCACTTATAAAAGGGCGGGTCGCTGTCGTCGAGGACGGTGTCGTAGTCGGTCTCCCAGTCGAGGAGGTCGGCCGCCCGCCGCCACGCGTCCGGTCCCTCCTCGTCGAACGCGTCGTACAGGTCCGCGTCGCTGGCGGCGGCCCGGTCGTCGAACGCGTCGGGTGGCTCGACGACGTCGTCGCCGGCGGCGCCCCCTCCCGTCGGCTGGCCGTCGACTCCGGCGTAATCCATGCCGTATTATGGCAATCGGAGGAATGTATACTTTGTCCGAGCGCTCGGCGACGAGACGGCGGTCGGTCGCCCCACCGGTGTGAGGCCTGTCGGATCTTACGTCGACTCCACCGGCGCGAGCCCGGCCGCCTTCGACCGAGCGCGGGCGACGATCGACGGCTTCGCCTCGAAGTCGAGCGCGACCTGGTCGTCGGCGTACGACTCCTCGGCGACGTGACCGTGGTCGTGGATCCACGAGACGAGGCTCATCGCCTCGTCTGTGAGGGGTAAGACGAGGCGCTCGCGCTCCCACTCGGGGAGCTCCGACTCCACGCGGTCGCGAAGTTCGGCGACGCCCGCGCCGGTTCGCGCCGAGACGGCGACCGGGTCCGGCGCGACCCCGGAGAGCGCGGCGCGTTTGTCCGCCAACTCGCCCGGCGCGAGCCGGTCGACCTTGTTGAACACGGTGACGATGGGCGCCTCGTTGCGCTCGTAGAGGGTGTCGTGGCTCGTGACCAGCTTCTCGCGCATCTCCTCGACCGACTCGCTGGCGTCGACGACGAGCAACACGAGGTCGGCGCGGTACACCGAGTCGAGCGTCGACTCGAACGACTCGACCAACCAATGTGGCAGGTCCGCGATGAACCCGACCGTGTCGGTGAGGAGGACGTCGCGCTTCTCCATCTCGGCGCGCCGGGTCGTGGTGCCGAGCGTGGTGAAGAGCATGTCCTGTGACTCCGCGGTCGTGTCGAGGTCGGGATGACGGTCGGCGTTCTCGTCGACGTCGATTTCGGCGGCCAGCCGGCGCATCAGCGTCGACTTGCCGGCGTTCGTGTACCCCGCGAGCGCGACCAGGTCGAACCCGGAGTCGCGGCGCTGCTCGCGGCGGGACTCCTCTTTGTCGGCGATGGACGCCAACTCGTCGCGGATCTCCGAAATCTGGCGTTTGATGTCGCGCTCGACGCTCTCGTCGTACTCGCCGAGCCCCATGAACCCCGGTCGCTCGTCGCGTTTCGCGAGGCTCGCCTTCGCCTCCGCGCGCGGGAGTTCGTACCGCAACTCGGCCAGTTCGACCTGCAGCTGGGCCTTCCGGGTGTTGGCGCGCTGGCCGAATATCTCGAGGATGAGCGTGAAGCGGTCGACGACCTCGACGCCTTCGGGGAGTTCGCCGCCGATGTTGAACGTCTGGTAGGGGCCGACGTCGTTGTCGATGATGACCGTCTCGGCGCCGGTCCGGCGGACCACGTCGCGGAGTTCGGCGACTTTGCCCTTCCCGAACATGAACGCGGCGTCCTCGGTCCGGGTCTGGGTGAGCTCTCCGGCCACGTCGTACCCGGCGGCGGCCGCGAGATCGGTGATCTCGGTCAGGTCGGCCGAGCCGGACTCGACGCGCTTCGCGACGACGGCGCGCCGCTCGGCGGCCGGCGGCTCGGTGTCGGTGCCTCGCCCGTCGATGCTCCCCGTCATAACAGGAGGGTACGGGCGGCGTACGCGGCGTGGTGTGCTGCCTGCACAGTTTCGCGTTCCCCTATGCTCTCGACGTATTTAAACTCGGGTTGGAAGCTCAGCCCCACGCGCTCGGCCGGCTCCTCGTAGAACTCCCCGCCCTCGGCGACGATCGGTCCGGAGGGCGGCTCCGGGAGGTTCCCGACGGCCTCGGCCGTGAGCGCGACGGTCGCGTCGAGCGTCGGACCCTCCCGGACGGCGGCGAAACCCATCCCCTCGACCGACCGGATGCGCGCCGAGTCGATCCGGGCGTGGACCGCGGCCGCGACCATCAGGTACTCGCCGGCCTCCTCGTGGCGGCCGCTGATGTCGACGCCGACGACCTCAGGGATGGGCCGTCGTCACCTCGGTTCGGTCGGGGCGCGCGGCGGTTCCCGCGAGTCTCGTCTCCATGCGCCCCGATACGGCACCGGTCGAATTGAACGTTTCCGTGGACGGCGCCGCCCGGCAGTCGGGCGCGGCGGGCGCCCCGTCAGTCGTACACGCGTCGCGTGCTGACCGCGCCGTCCGGCGTCCGGAGCGTCACCGCGTCGCCGTCGTCGTCGAGCGCCGCGGCCTCCCGGTCGAGGTGGATCTCGCCGGCGGAGTCGGTCCCGGTCCCGGTCCGGATCGTTAGCGTCGCGCCGGGCTGCACCGTTGCCGCCGGGAGCGTGTCGCGTTGGCCGCCGAGGTCGAGGACGTACCCGTCCAGGTCGACCGGCTCGCTCGCGTCGTTTCGGAGGGTCACCGACTCGTCGGTCGGGTCGGCTCCGGGCGCCGCGACGGGGTTGAGCGAGTCGATCACCAGCCCCTCGGGACGCGCCTCCTCGGCGAACGCGGTCAGGTCGGCGAGCGTGTACCCCTCGGTGGGGACGAGCCGGGGGAGCGACGGCTCCCACCCGTCCGGCGCGGCGTTCGGGTACGCGGTCTCGTCGCGTTCGATGAGCCCGATCAGCGTCTCGGCGACGATCCGGCTCCCGACCGCCCCCAGCCGCTCACCGTCCTGCTGGTAGCGCGCCTCGCCGAGGACGTAGTACCACAGCGGGGCGTCGGGGTCCGCCCCCCGACCGTGCCGCCGGAGAGTCCGGACGATCCCCGACTCCTCGCCGAACGCCTCGTTGCGGATCGGGTCGATCCCCATCCGCCGGGCCACGTCCTGCCCGGCCGGGAGCCCCAGCGCTTCCCCGCGAAGCAGGTTCCGCACGGCGAGCGAGTCCTCCCCGGCCATCGGGAGGTCGAAGAGCGCCGGCGGGAGCAGCGGGTCGATCTTGCGGGACCGCTGGTACGACCCGTCGCCCGTGTCGAGCAGGCGGGTCCAGTCGACGGTCACCTCGTGGTCGACGGGTCCGAACCCCCGGAGCGTCGGCGACTCGTTCGGCCCCGAGGGGAACAGCGGCACGTTCCCGGACCGGTCGTTCACGTCGTACGCGTCGCGGATCATACTGTGACCGAACCGATAGGCCGCGCCGGCGAACTCGACGGCGATGGCGACCCGCGACCCCTCCGGGAGGAAGAACCGTCGGCCGTTCCGCTCGACGTCGTCGAGAACGTACTCGTCGCAGATCCGCGGGAGGAAGTCGTGCCGGACGATCCACTGGTAGTGCCACCTGACGAGCCGCCGGGCCGCTTCGAGCACGGTCTCGTCGGGCGCGACGAGCGACGACCCCGGTCCACGGAGGTGGTCGACGACGCGGTTGTGGAAGTTCACGACCGCGAGCTGGAGCTGTGAGACGAGGACGGTCTCGTCGTTCCGCGGGTCGCCGATCAGCGCGACCCCCTGCTCGTTCCGCTGTAAGTCGGTCCCCGGAAGCCCGTCCGGGCGGTCCGGAGCTCCCTCCGCCTCGCCGGTGATCAGGTGCGCCTCGTCGCCGTCGTGGTCGTAGAGGAACGGCGCCGTCTCGCTCCCGTGGCGGTAGACCGAGTCCAAGTCGAGCGCCGGCGTCCGGAAGTTGCGCAGCGCCGCGGGGTCGTTTCGCCGGTCGAGGTCGGAGGTCGGATCGAAGGTGACGTCGTGGTCGACGAACTGCCCGAAGATCCCGTATGCGGCCGGCGTCTCGGCGTCGCCGACCGCGTCGTCCGGCGACTCCATCATCGGCGCGCCGCCGGGAGCGCCCGTTTCCGCGTCGGTTCCCCCGAGGGTCCGGATCAGCGCCTCGCTCCGGTCGTACGTGTCGAGTTCGGGGAACTGCGTGTAAAACCGACGGCTCCGGACGACCCCGGCGCGCGTGCACGCGGCCTCGTTCATCCCGCGGTGTTCCGTTCCCCCGTGAGGCGTCCCGCGGCGCTCGCTCACCGTGAGCCGAACCGCTTCCCGGCCGTCCGCGGGCCGCTCGCGGCGCCGGATCGACTCCTCGCTGCCGCCTCGCATCGGGTCTCGCACGGTGAAGGCGACCGCTTCGACGTCGACGCCGCCGTCGGCCTCGATGACGAACAGCCCGTCGTCGTCCGTGGTCCCGTGGCCGACCGGACCGCCCGCGTCGCGCCGGTCGTCCCGCCGCTCGCCGATGACGATTCGCCCCGCCAGCGGCCGGTCGCCCCCGGCGACGACCCGACCGACCACGCTGTCTGTTTCTGCCATGGGTAGCGGTAACACGCGTCAATGATAAAATGATTAATAAATGAATTTTCAACGAATTTATCCTGCAGCGACCGCCGGTTCCGCGACCGCCGGGCGCCGGACTGCCGCCGTCTCCGGGCGGCCTACGGCTCTCCGATAAAAGGCGATTCTGCTTACGCTTCGTCGAAGAGGGTCTCGCCGTCGACCATGTGCTCCTCGACGGCGTCCATGTCGAGCGTCAGGCCGAGCCCCGGCTTCTCCGGCACCTCGATGTAGCCGTCCTCGATGACGTCCTCCTCGACGAGGTCCTCCCACCAACCCAGCTCGTAGGAGTGGTACTCGATCGCGAGCGAGTTCGGGATCGAGGCCCCGACGTGCGTCGCCGCCATCGTCGCGATGGGCGACGCGACGTTGTGCATCGCGACCGGCACGTAGTACTGGTTCGCCACGTCCGCGATCTTACGGGTCTCGCGCATCCCGCCGACCTTCGGCAGGTCGGGCGCGACGATGTCGACCGCCTGGCTCTCGATGAGGCGGCGCAGTTCGGTGACGCGGTAGCGGTTCTCGCCGACCGCGATGGGCGTGACCGTGTTCTTCGTCACTTCCTCCTGCACTTCGAGGTTCTCCGGCGGCACGGGGTCTTCGAGCCACCACACGTCGTACTCCTCGATGGCGTCCGCGAGGCGCTTCGCGGAGCCGCCCGAGAACGTCCAGTGGCAGTCGAAGGCCACGTCGGCCTTGTCCTTCACGCGCTCGGTGACCGTCTCGACAATCTCCGCCTTGTGGCGGATCTCGCCGGGGCGAAGGTGGCGGTTCGCGCGGTCCTTCTCGAAGCCGCTCGGAACGTCGAGGTCGAACTTCAGCGCGTCGTAGCCGAGTTCGTCGACGACGCGCTCTGCCTCGTCGGCGCAGGCCTCGGGGTCCGCCTCCTCTTCGGTGTGGCAGTCGCAGTAGACGCGCATCTCGTCGCGGTACTTCCCGCCGAGCAACTGGTAGGCGGGCACGTCGAGAATCTTGCCGGCCACGTCGTGGAGGGCGACCTCGATCCCCGAAATCGCCGTGACGGTGACGCCCTCGACGGAGCCCTCGCCCGACATCTTCTGGATGAGATGCTCGTAGAGGCGGTCGATGTCGAGCGGGTTCTCCCCGATCACGAACGGCTTCATGCGCTCGATGAGCTCCGGGACGCCCGCGCCCCAGTAGGCTTCGCCGGTGCCGACGACGCCCGCGTCGGTGTACACGCGGACCAGCGTCCACGGGAAGTTCCCGTCGACCATCGTCGTCTGCACGTCAGTGATCTCGACGTCGCGGCCGCCGCCCCGCGACCCCGTGGTCCCCATCGTCTCTGCGGAGAGTTCTCGCATCGTGTACTCCGCGTTCGGGTCGTGGAGCGACTCGTAGTTTCGGCTCATGGCTCTCGATTTATTCGGAACAGGGTAAACGTTTATGTTCCTTTGGGGGGCCGACTCACGTCCGCCTCAGCGCCTGCCACGAGGGCTCGCCCGAATAGGGACCTTTTCATTGTCGTACTCGCAAGTAGCGGCATGGTCGAACTCACGGATTCGCTGAAGTGTCTCTTTACCGGTACCGTCGAAGAGCGGGGAGACGATCACGTCGTCCGAATCCCCGCCACGGAGATCGAACACGGCACGGTCGAGGCGGGAGAATCGTACCGCGTCGCGCTCATCAAACGCGAGGACGGCACGGAGGCCGCGAGCGTCGCCGTCGACGGAGAGTCCAGCGCACGGAGCCAGCCCGTCTCCGAGAACGGCGACCGCGGGAGCCGCGCGTCCACGACCCGAGAGACGGCGACTCGCGGGGCGTCCGGGCCCCCGGTCTCCGAGGGCGACGTGCGAGAGGTCACGATCGAGACTCTCGGCGACAAAGGCGACGGGATCGCGAAGATCGAACGCGGCTACGTCGTCATCGTCCCGGACTCAGAGCCGGGCGACGAGCCGACCGTGAAGATCACGAGCGTCCGCGAGAACGTCTCGTTCGCGGAAGTCGTCGAAACGTAACGGAGGGGTCCCCGAGAGCGCTACCGCGGCGCGTCCTCGGGCGTCGTTCGCGAGAACAGTTTCTTGAGGTGCGCCGGCGAGAAGAACGAACTCGGCCGGTCCATGTGGACGCCGATCTCTCCCGACAGCGCCCACAGCCCCGCGCGTTGGACCGGCTCCGGAAGCGAGTAACACCGCCGGACGGCCGAGCCGAGCCGGATCTCCGTTTCGAGCGCGTCGCGCCACCCCGCCTCGTAGTCGGCGAGCGTCGCGGGATCCGTCGGATCGATCGTCTCTGCCGCCACGTCGGCCGCGGTCATCCCGTACAGGATGCCGCCGCCGGTGAACGGCTTCGTCTGTGCCGCCGCGTCGCCGACGAGGAACGCCCGGTCGGTCGTGACCCGGTCCGGCGGCCCGACCGGGATCGCGCCCGAACAGAACCGGTCCGTGGTCACGTCGTAGGCGTCGGTGAGCCGGTCGAACATGGCCGACACGTCGTCGCTCGGCGGCGCGGCGAGGCCGTACTCGACGCCGGCCGGTCCGCGGGGGATCCGCCACGCGAAGAACGTCGGCGCGGTGAGGTGAACGTCCACGAGGTCGCCGTCGTCGGGCGCGTCGTCGAAGGCCAACACGCCGTGGAGCAGTTCGTCCGGTTCGGGCAGATCGAGCGACCGCCGGACGCGCGAGGTCGGCCCGTCGCAGCCGGCGAGCATCCGCGCCTCGACTTCCTCGACGTCGCCCCCCGGCGTCTTCACCGCGACGACGACGCGATCCGTTCGCTCCTCGACGCCGACAACGGTATGATTCTCTCGAACGTCGGCGCCCGCGTCGCGCGCGAGGTCGGCGAGGGTCCGGTCGAGTCCGACGCGGTCGATGACGTTCGAGACCGGCTCGGTCTTATAAAACGGGTACGCCCGCGACGCCGGCCCGCCGACGTGGAAGCGCGCGCCGTACACCCGGTTCTGGAGCAGTTCCTCGCGGGCCTCGTCGGGCACGTACTCCCACACGTCGTCGGAGACGTGACCGGAGCAGGCGAGAGGGGTCCCGACGGTGCCCTTCTCGAAGGCGACGACGTCGTGGCCGGCCTCGGCGGCGCGCCGGGCGAACCGCGACCCCGGCGGGCCGGCACCGACGACGACGAAATCGTACATATCCGTAGCTTGCGGCCCGGAGGTATAATTGCGACGCGGTCCGCCTCGCTACGCCGACCGGCGCCGGTCCGCCAGCCACTCCAAGGCCGCGTCGAGGTCGGTCTCCGGCGGCGAGCACGTCCGCCCCTCACAGACGTAGGCGGTCGGCTCGCCGTCGACCGCGTCGCGGTCGGCCCATATCGGCGGGGCCTCCGACAGCCCGAGCCGGTCGAGCCACGCCGCCAGCCCGTCCGCCGTCGGCGGGCGCGGGGCGACGAGCGCGCCGGGCAGGTAGCGCTCGCCGAGCGTCTCGCGCCACGCGTCGGGGACCCCCTCGGCGGCGACGGTGACTTCGATCCCCCCGGAAGCGACGCGGTCGGCGGCGCGCACGAGGGAGACGTGCTCCAGCGGGCTGGCGCGGATCCGGTCGGCGTGGGTCGTCACGACCGTCTCCGCGACCGACGCGAACTCCCGGTCGTTCCGGAAGCCGTCGGCGAGCGCGAGCGTCTCGGCCGCCACGCCGAGGCTCGACGGCGTCGACCGGTCGGTGAACTCCTGGGGCCGGGCGAAGAGCGTGTCGTCGCCGCGGTCGCCGTGGGCCGCGGGGTCGCGGGTGAAGTAGATCGTCCCGTCGTCGGCGTCGTAAAAGTCGGCGACGATCGTCTCGGACAGGTCGAGCGCGAAGCCGAGCGCGTCCGGGTCGCCGGTGGCCGCGTACACGTCGAGCGCGCCGCGAGCGAGGAACGCGTGGTCGTCGAGGTATCCCGGCCCACGGACGTCGCCGTCCAGCCAGCGACGCGCGAGCGCGCCCGTCTCCTCGTCGTACAGGCGGTCGCGACAGAACGCGAGCGCCTCGCTCGCGATGTCGGCGTACGGCTCGCCGAGGACGCGGCTCGCGGCGGCGAACGCGGAGATCGCCCGCCCGTTCCACGAGGCGAGGACCTTCTCGTCGCGGGCGGGGCGCGGCCGCGACTCGCGCGCTTCGAACAGTGCGACGCGGGCGGCCGTGAGCGCCTCTCGAACCGATTCGGGTGACATGTCGTGCGCCTCCGCGAGCTCCGCGATCGACGCCGCGACCGTGAGGACGGTCGTGCCGCGCTCGAAGTTCCCGCCGGACTCGATCCCGAATCGGTCCTTCGCGAGCGACGCCGCGGGCTCGTCGAGGACTTCGTCGACCTCAGACGGGGTCCAAACGTAGAACGCCCCCTCCACGTCGGCGTCCCCACCCCCTCGGCTTGCCGGGGGGCGACTCCGGGCGTCGAGCGTGCTGAAGAAGCCGCCGTCGTCGTGGCGGAGCTCGCGGTCGAGGAAGCCGAGGGTCTCGCTCGCGACGCGGGCGTAGGTGGGGTCGCCCGTCAGTTGGTACCCGTCGAGGTACGCCAGCGGCAGCTCCGCGTTGTCGTACAGCATCTTCTCGAAGTGGGGGACCGTCCACTGGCGGTCGACGGCGTACCGGTGGAACCCCCCGCCGACTTGGTCGTACATCCCGCCGGCGGCCATCCCGTCGAGGGTCCCCGTCGCGGCCGCGAGGACGGCGTCGCGGCCGTTCTGCGCGTACGCTCGCAGGAGGACGTCGATCCGCCCCGGCATCGGGAACTTCGGGCCCCCGCTGCCGAAGCCGCCGTACGAGTCGTCGTAGCCCCGGACCGCGGCGGCCGCGGCCTCGTCGAGGAGGTCGGCGCCGGGGGCCTCCGCGTCGTCGCCGGCCGGTTGGGATGGGACCGATTCCAGCTCGTCGCGAGCGCTCGTCGTCCACTGGTCTGCGCGCCGGCGCATCTCCTCGCGCTGTTCGGGGTCCGCCCACGAGTCGGCGATGCGCTCACAGAGGTCGCGGAACCCCGGCTGGTTCTGGCGCGGCTCCGGCGGGAAGTAGGTGCCGACGTAAAACGGCTCTCCCTCGGGGGTACACCAGGCCGAGAGCGGCCACCCGCCGCCCCCGGTGACGAGCTGTGAGACGGTCATGAAGGTGCTGTCGACGTCGGGGCGCTCCTCGCGGTCGACTTTGACCGGGACGAACTCGTCGTTGAGCACGGCGGCGACCGACTCGTCTTCGAAGCTCTCCTCGGCCATGACGTGACACCAGTGACACGAGGAGTAGCCGATGGAGACGAACACCGGCACGTCGTGCTCGCGGGCGCGCTCGAACGCCTCGTCGCCCCACGGCTGCCAGTTGACGGGGTTGTCGGCGTGCTGCTGGAGGTACGGGCTCGCCTCCCCATCGAGGCGGTTCCGTTCGGTCGGCTGTGACATAGGGCCGATTCGGCCCGGCGCGGCAAAAACCCGTCTCACGAGCGCCGCCGCGAGCGCGTATCCAAGATAGTGGATATTCGGCTGTAGAAAGAAAGCAAAGTTTACACTACCGTGCAGTTATCGGTCGCACATGACGGAGACCGTACTCCTGGTGGGGGGCGGCGGGCGCGAACACGCCATCGCCCGCGCCGTCGCCGACGACTGTGCGCTGTACGCCTGCGCGAGCAACCGCAATCCGGGAATTCGACGCCTCGCCGACGGGTTCGAGACGATAGACGAGACCGACGCCGAGGCGGTCGCCGACTACGCGACCGCGGTCGGCGCGGACATCGCCGTGATCGGCCCGGAGTCCGCGCTCGCGGCGGGCGTCGCCGACGCGCTCGACGCGGCCGGCGTGTACGCGTTCGGCCCGCAGGCCGAGGAGGCTCGCCTGGAGACGGATAAAGCGTTCCAGCGCGAGTTCATGGAGGAGGCCGACATCCCCGGCTGTCCCGACTACGCGGTGTTCGACGACATCGAGGCCGCCTGCGAGTACATCGACGACTACGAGGGCGACCTCGCCGTGAAGCCGGTCGGACTCACCGGCGGCAAGGGCGTGAAGGTGATGGGCGATCAGGTGGACGCCGAGGGCGCGAAGGCGTACCTCCGCGACTCCGACTACGAGCGCGTCGTCTTGGAAGAGCGACTCGTCGGCGAGGAGTTCACGATTCAGGCGTTCGTCGCCAACGGCGACGTGCGGACGACGCCCGCGGTCCAGGACCACAAGCGCGCCTACGAGGGCGACGAGGGACCGAACACGGGCGGGATGGGCTCGTACTCGGACACGGGTCGCTCGCTGCCGTTCATGGCCGAGGGCGACTACGAGGCCGCCGTCGCGGTGCTGGACGCGGTCGTCGAGTCGCTCCCCGACTACAAGGGCGTCCTCTACGGCCAGTTCATGCTCACCGACGAGGGGCCGAAGGTCGTCGAGTTCAACGCGCGCTTCGGCGACCCGGAGGCGATGAACACGCTCCCAGCACTCTCCACGCCGTTCGTTGACGTGCTCACGGCCGCGCGCGACGACGAGACGCTCCCCGAACTCGACTTCTCGGGCGAGGCGACGGTCTGTAAGTACGCCGTCCCGGACGGCTACCCGGTCGATCCCGACGCGGGCGCGAAGATAGCCGTCGACGAGGAGAGCGTCGGCGACGCGCTCCTCTACTACGCCAGCGTCGACGAACGGGACGACGGCCTCTACACGACCACCTCGCGCTCGTTCGCGGTCGTCGGCCGCGGCGACTCCATCGCCGCCGCCGAGGCGCAGGCCGAGGACGGTCTCTCGGCCGCCGGCGACCGAGTCCGGATCCGCCACGACGTGGGGAAAGCCGACCTCGTCCAGCGCCGGATCGACCACATGGCCGAGATCCGCCAGTAACCCGCTTCGGCAGCGACCCTTTTACCGGCGCCGCCCGAACGACCCTCCGTGACTCACGACGACGGGCGGTCCGACGCCGCCGCAACCGACGAGGAGGCCCCCGGCGGCGCCCGGACCGACAGACTGGAGCGACACCGGACCGGCGGCGCGCGCAACTCGCTGTGGTCGTGGCCGGACGCGAAGTCGCCGCTCGTCGTCGTTCGCAACTACGTCGTCATCGTGCTCGCGCGGATCTGTCCGAGCCTCGCGCTGAAAAACTGGCTGCTCAGTCGGCTCGGCGTCACGATAGGCACCGGCGTCGCGTGGGGGTTGGAGTCGACGCCGGACGTGTTCTGGCCCGAGCGGATCACGGTCGGCGACCACGCGATCATCGGCTACGACGCGACGCTGCTCTGCCACGAGTTCCTCCGAGACGAGTACCGCCTCGGCGACGTCGTCGTCGAGGCGGGCGCGATGATCGGGGCCGGGGCGGTCGTCCTGCCGGGCGTGACGGTCGGCGAGGGCGCGCAGGTGGCCGCGAACTCGCTCGTCGCCGACGACGTGCCCCCGGACACGACGGTCGCGGGCGTGCCCGCCGAGGTCGTCTCGCGGGAGAAAGAAGCGACCGACGCCGGCGACGAGGCCGACGAGTAGGCGACACCGCACCGACGCGGACGCGACCGAGACGCGCCGACCGATCGAACGCTGCGCGCGTCTTACTGTTCGCCGCTCTCGCCGCCGGACTCGGCGGTCGCGTCCGCGCCGTCGTCGCCGTCCGTCGCCGCCGCCTCGGCGTCGGTGATGTGCGCTTCCGTGCTCACGCTCTCCAAGTCGACGCCGACCTCGCGAGCGACGGCGCCGAGGACGGCGCGCTGTTCGGCCATCTCGTTTTCGAGCAGTTGGACGCGCTCGGAGGTCTCAACGACGGTCGACTGGGTGGTCTCGACCTCCTCGCGGAGTTCGTTGATCTTCTGGTACGTGCGCTCCGCCTTGTCGGCGAGCGTCTGGATCTTCTTTGCCGTGTCCCCGAATCCCATACCGGGCGATCGGACCGGTGGTACGTGGGCCTTTCCGTTCGGAACGGGGCGTCGCGCGGCCGGCGGTTCGGAACGGGGGCGTCCCGCGGCCGGCGACTCGGCGCGTCGCCCCGCGACGGTGGACTTTTGCCCGAACCGCCCGAACAGATCGTATGAGTGTCGAACGCGTATTGTTGACGAACGACGACGGCATCGACGCCGCCGGTATCAGGGCGCTCTACGAGGGCCTGTCGGCCGACTACGACGTGGTCGCGGTCGCACCCACCGACGACCAGTCCTCGACCGGGCGCACCCTCTCGGACGGCGTCGACGTCGCGGAACACGAGTTGGGGTACGCCGTCGACGGCACCCCGGTCGACTGCGTGGTCGCGGGGCTCGACGCGCTGGTCCCGGACGCCGACATGGTCGTCGCCGGCTGTAACGAGGGCGCGAACCTCGGGGCGTACACCCTCGGGCGCTCCGGAACCGTCTCCGCCGCGGTCGAGGCCGCCTTCTTCGGCGTGCCCGCGGTCGCGGCGTCGATGTACGTGCCCGGCGGAGACGACTGGTGGAAACGGGAGTTCTCGCCGCCCGAGTTCGCGAACGCGACGCGCGCGACCCGCTTCTTGATTCGGGAGGCGACCGCGGCCGGCGCGTTCGAGCGCGTCGACTATTTAAATATCAACGCGCCGATCACGGAGGGTGACGACGAGGCGGCGGCGCCGATGCGCGTCACCGACCCCTCGCCGTGGTACGGGATGGAGGCGGCTCACGACGGGAACGGGCGCGTCACCTTCTCGGACCCGATCTGGGGGAAGATGAACGCGGAGGACGTGCCGGATCCGGTCGGGACCGACCGCCGCGCGGTCGTCGACGGCGAGGTCTCCGTCTCGCCGCTGTCCGTGCCACACGAGACGGCCCCGGACGCGGACCTCGACGAGTTGGCGGCGGCGTACGGCGGCGTGACAGACAGCGCGTAGCCGACGCCGACTGAGAAATCCGGGTTACTCGTCGTCGCTGACGGTGACTTTCGCTTCCTTGATCACGCGGTCGCCCATCTCGTAGCCCGGTTCGTACACCTCGTGAACGGTGCCCGAGGGGCGGTCGCTCTCGACGCGCAACATCACCTGATGGCGGGCCGGGTCCACGTCCTCGCCCGGATCGGGTTCGATCGGCTCGACGCCCTCGTCGGCCAGCACCTCGTCGAACTTCTCCAGCGTCGACTCGACGCCGGGGCGGAGGTCGCTGCCCGCCTCCTGGTCGAGCGCACGCAGGAGGTCGTTGCGAACCGGGGTGATGCGCTCGACGAGCTGCTCAGAGGCGCGCTCGCGGATCTCGTCTTGCTTGCGTTTCGCGCGCTGTTTGTAGTTGCTGAAGTCGGCTTTGACCCGCGCCAGTTTGCTGGTCAACTCCTCGGTTTCCGCCTCGGCGTCTAACAGTTCGTCGCGCGTCTCGTCGAGTTCCGCCTCCAAGGCCGCGACCTCCCGCGCGAGCGCCTCGTCGTGCTCGGCGACGGCGGCGGCGAGCGCCTCGCGGTCGTCCGCGATATCCTCGACGCCGGCTTCGTCCTCCGCGCCGGCGGCCTCGTCGCTCGATTCGTCCGTCGCCGCGTCCGCGGTGCCGTTCGTTCGCGCCGCGTCGCTCGCGGCGTCGTCGGGGGACTCGACCTCGACGTCGACGGCGTCGTCGTCGCTCATGTCCGATCGAAGTCGGTCGGCGGGCATAAGCGTTGCAGAACGGAACGGACGCGCGGGCGAGGCGGCCCGAACCGGGGCGGCCCGACCGGATTTATGTCGCCCGCGACCGACGGTTCGAACCGTATGCCAGTCCGCCCCTCGACCTTCTCGATCGTCGCGCGCGACCCGGAGACCGACGCCGTCGGCGTCGCGGTCCAGTCGAAGTTCGTCGGCGTCGGCGCCGTCGTCCCGTTCGCGAGCGCCGACGCCGGCGCGATCGCGACCCAGAGCTACGCGAACGTCGCGTACGGACCCGACGGGCTCGACCTCCTGCGCGAGGGCCACGACGCCGCCGCGGTCGTCGAGCGGCTCACCGACGAGGACGAAGAAGCGCCCTCGCGACAGGTCGGCGTCGTCGGCGCCGACGGCTCGGTGGCGGCGTTCACCGGCGACGAGTGCCACGACCACGCCGGCGACCGGCAGGGCGACCACTACACCGTCCAGGGCAACATCCTGGAGAACGCCGCCACCCTCGACGCGATGGCGGAGGCGTTCGAGGCGACCGACGGCGGCCTCCCCGAGCGCCTGATCGCGGCGCTCCACGCCGGCAACGAGGCCGGCGGCGACAAGCGCGGCGAGCAGTCGGCGGCGCTGTACGTCGCCAAGCCGGAGGGCGGCTACGACGGGCGCAACGACCGGTGGGTCGACGTGCGCGTCGACGACCACGAGGCGCCGATAGACGAGTTAGAGCGGGTGTTCAAGCTGTACGACGTGACCCTGCTGGAGCGCGAGGCGCCCGACGAGACTCGGGAGCTGACCGGCGAGACCGCGGCGGCGGTGTCGGCCGCGCTCGTCGACCTCGGGTACCTCGACGCCGGCGAAGTCGGGGCGGGCGACGACGCGGCGTTCGGCGACGCCGAGCGCGACGCCTTGGCGACGTTCCGCGGGATGAACAACTTCGAGAACCACCCCGTCCCCGTGCTGGAGGACGCGCTCGCTCGCGGGTGGGAAGCGGCGGAGGGCGACGAGGAAGACCGCCTCGTCGACGCGGTGTGGCACGGGCTCTCGCGGCTGGACCGGAAGTGAGCGGCACCGAGGAGGCGCGGCCGCCGCCGTCCCCAGTCCCGACGCGCCCGACCCGCGGGAGTATTTAAATCCCGACCTCCAATCGGTCGTAATGACCGCGCCGAACCGGAACACGCTGTGGGCGCGCGCCCTCGTCGACGAACTCGTCGCCGCGGGCGTCGACGCCGTCGTCGCCTCGCCCGGAAGCCGCTCCACGCCGTTGACGATGGCCGCCGCGCGCAACGACGACCTGCGCGTGTTCTCCCAGTTGGACGAGCGCTCGGCCGCCTACTTCGCCCTGGGCCGCGCGCGCCGGACCGGGACGGTGACGCCGCTTATCTGCACCTCCGGCACCGCCGCCGCCAACTACCACCCGGCCGTGATGGAGGCGAGCGAGGCCCGCGTCCCGCTGCTCGCGCTCACGGCCGACCGACCGCCGGAACTGCGCGACTCGGGGGCGAACCAGACCGCGGACCAGGAGAAGCTGTACGGCGACGCCGTCCGGTTTTATAAGGACCTCCCGGAGCCGGCGCCGAACGACCGGGCGCTGCGCTCGCTTCGGACCACCGTCGCCCGCGCCGTCGGGACCGCCGAGGGCGCCGACCCCGGACCCGTCCACCTCAACGTCCCATTTAAAAAGCCGCTGGAGCCGACGCGGGTGGCCGACGACGTGCCGGCCGACCTCGACCCGTCCGCCGAGCGCGGCCGCGACGGCGCCTACGTCGACGTGACGCCCGGATCGCCGTCGCCGGGCGACGACGAGCTCCGGCGGCTCGCGAACGCGCTGTCGACGACCGAGCGCGGCCTGATCGTCGCCGGCCCCGCGGACCCGCCGGGGCTCGACGCCGAGGCGATCACGGCGCTGTCGCACGCGACGGGGTTCCCGATCCTCGCCGACCCCCTCTCCGGGGTCCGGTTCGGCGGGCACACCCGCGTCGCGCCCGTGATCGGCGCCTACGACGCGTACCTCTCTGCGGCGGTCGCCGGCGAGTCGCACGGCTGGACCGACCCCGAACTCGTCGTCCGCCTCGGCGCCTCGCCCACCTCGAAGCGGCTCCGGAAGTACCTCGCCGGAACCGACGCCGACCAGTACCAGGTCGACCCCGCCGGGCGCTGGCGCGAGGCGGAGTTCGCGGCGACGGATCTTGTCGTCGCCGAGCCGAGCCGCCTCTGTGCCCGCCTCTCTCGGCTCGTCGCCGGCGGTGACGGCGACGGCGACTGGCGCGCGCAGTGGGAGGCGGCCGACCGCACCGCGGCGGCGATCCACGAGCGAGACGCGGACGCGGCGGACGAGCCGCTCCCCTTCCACGAGGGCGACGCGCTCCGGGCCGTCGCCGACGCGCTCCCCGATCCCGCGACGCTTTTCGTCTCCAACTCGATGCCGGTCCGCGACCTCGACCGCTTCGTTTCCCCCACGACGACGAGCGTCACCGCGCTCGGCAACCGCGGCGTCTCCGGGATCGACGGGATCGTGTCCAGCGCGCTCGGCGCCGGCTCCGCGACGACCGACGACCTCACCCTCGTCGTCGGCGACCTGGCCCTCTATCACGACTCGAACGGCCTGCTGGCGCTCGACCGGTGCGACGTCGACGCGACGGTCGTCCTGATCAACAACGACGGCGGCGGCATCTTCCACAAGCTCCCCATCGAGTCGTTCGAGCCGGAGTTCACGGAGGCGTTTAAGACGCCGCACGGGATCGAGTTCGAGCCGCTGGCCGACTTACACGGGCTGGCGTACGCCCGCATCGACGCGCGACCGGACGCCGAGGGCGCGGCGACGCCCCCGGCGGCGACGGCCGACGCGCTCGCCGACGCGCTCACCGAGGCCCGCGAGACGCCCGGCTCGCACCTGATCGAGGTGCGCACGGACGCCGAGCCGAGCCATCGCACCCGCGAGCGCCTCGAAGCCGCGGTCGAGCGCGCGGTTCACGGCGACCCGGCGGAGTAGCGTGCCGCGGGCGGTCGAAACGCGCCTCGCGGCGCGCCCCCAGACCCCCCTCGCGGCGGACGGCGCCGACCGGACGCCCGGTGCGACGACGCGCCTAAGTCGGCGCTCCGCGTAGTGACGCCCGTGCAAGTCGTCGGCTACGAGTCGGGCGAGGGACTCCACGTCGCCAGCGGCGGCGCGGTCGAGCGCGTCGAGGCGACGCCCGGCACCGAGTTGGCGTTCGGGCTCGGCGACCGCCGCTGTGCGGGAACGGTCCACGACGGTCGCCATATCGCCTGTGACGCCGCCGACGCACCCTACTGCGACGCGCACAGCCACGTCTGGGTGTGTGCCCGCTGTACGGGGACGTGTTTAAAAGACGAGATGGACTGTCACGAAGAGCACGCGGTGTACCTCGCCGGCTTCGCGCCCGACGTGTGGAAGGTCGGCGTCACCCGCCTGTGGCGGCTCGAAACCCGGCTTCGCGAGCAGGGGGCCGACCGCGCCGTCCACATCCGAACCTATCCGGACGGGCGCGTCGCCCGCGAGGTCGAGGCCGAACTCGCCGCGCGCGACGACCTCGTCGACCGCGTCCGCGTCCCGACGAAGATCGCCGGCTTCGGTCGCGACGTGGACCGGACCGGGTGGGAGCGGTTGGTAGACGCGTTCGACCCGATCGAACGGTTCGCGTTCGACGACGGGGTCACGCTCGAAGACCGACCTGTCACGGAGACGATGGCGGCCGGAACGGTGCGCGGGTGGAAGGGACGCGTGTTACTGTTAGACCGCGGCGGGTCGACGTACGCCGTCGACGCCAGGGAACTGGTCGGCTACGAGCTCACCGAGGCGGTGCCGGACCGCGAGCTGCAGTCGAGCCTCGGCGCGTTCGGGGAGTGACGCCCGGCGCGTCGAACCGCCTCACTCTACCCGTGCGAACTGGTGTCGCACCACGTCGGCGTCGTCGTCCCACTCGAAGTTGCCGCCGTGCGCCGCGACCATCCGCTCTTTGTACGCCGCCAGCGACGGCGACCCCTCCCGCTTCGCGTCCTCGTCGGTCATGTCGCCGAGTTTGCGTTCGGTCACCTCGGTGAGTTCGAACGTCACGCCGTCGATGTCGAAGGTGTCGCCTTCCCCGCCGTACCGGTTCCCGCGGTGGAGTTGGGTCACGTCGCCGGAGAGGGCGGCCTGTTTCACGCGGTCGTTCGGGAGCAGGTCGGCCGGGTCGTTGGCGGACGCGTCCGCCGGGTCGCTCTCGCTCATACTCGGTCGTTGGTCGCGGATCGGTTTATAAGCGCGGTCGGTGCGGCGCGGGCGCACGGCGCGTGGTGACGGGCCGCGCGTTCTGCGAATCTCGAAGGCGTCTCCCGCGCTCGTGATCACGGACGTGAACACCCTCGCCGGCGGCCGAGCCGAGGGATTCAAGATACTGCCGACCCCCTTCTCCGACGATGCGTCAGGACCACCTCATCACCGCGACACAGCTCTCGCGGGATGACATCGAGGCGGTGCTCGACCGGGCCCGCGAGGTCGCCGACGACCCGGCTGCCTTCGCGGACCGGCACGCCGGGCGCGTGCTCGCGCTCTGTTTTTTCGAACCGAGCACGCGCACCCGGATGAGTTTCGACAGCGCGGCCAAACGCCTCGGGATCGAGACGGTCGACATGGGCGATGTCGACTCCTCGTCGGTCTCGAAGGGAGAGTCGCTCTCCGACACCGTCCGCGTCATCGAGGGGTACGCGGACGCCCTGGTGCTCCGCCACCCGAGCGAGGGCGCCGCGACGCTGGCCGCCGAACACGTCTCCGTCCCCGTCGTCAACGCCGGCGACGGCGCGGGCCAGCACCCCTCACAGACCCTCCTGGACCTCCACACCATCCGCGAGAACCACGGGCTCGACGACCTCACGGTCGGTATCATGGGCGACCTGAAGTACGGCCGCACGGTCCACTCGCTCGCGGCCGCGCTCACGGAGTTCGACGCCAACCAGCACTTCATCAGCCCCGAGTCGCTGCGGCTCCCCCGGTCGGTCCGGTTCGACCTCCACGAGACCGGCGCGCAGGTGCGCGAGCACACCGACCTCGAAGCGGTACTCGAAGAGCTCGACGTGCTGTACGTCACCCGGATCCAGAAGGAGCGCTTCCCGGACGAAAACGAGTACCACCGCGTCGCCGGCGAGTACCAGATCGACGCCGAGACGCTTGAGGCCGCCGCAGACGATCTCACCGTGATGCACCCGCTCCCGCGGGTCGACGAGATCGCCCCCGACGTCGACGAGACCGACCACGCGACGTACTTCGAGCAGGCGCACAACGGGATTCCGGTGCGGATGGCGCTGCTCGACACCCTCTTGGAGAACGCCGAGGCCGCCGAGGGGACGGAGGTGGACCGATGAGCGAGCACGAACTCCGCGTCTCGAAGATCCGCGACGGCACCGTGATCGACCACGTCGAGGGCGGACAGGCGCTCAACGTCCTCGCGATTCTCGGCATCGACGGCTCCGAGGGGTACGGCGTCTCGGTCGGGATGAACGTCCCCTCGGACAGGCTCGGTCGCAAAGACATCGTGAAAGTCGAAGAGCGAGAGCTCTCGCAGTCGGAGGTCGACGTGCTCTCGCTCATCGCGCCCGAGGCGACGATCAACATCGTCCGCGACTTCGAGGTGGTCGAGAAGAACCGCGTCACCCGCCCGGACAGCGTCGAGGGCGTCCTCTCCTGTCCGAACCGGAACTGCATCACCAACGCCGGCGAGCCGGTTGACACCCGGTTCGACGTGGTCGCGGACGGCGTCCGCTGTGACTACTGTTCGACGATCCTGCGCGCGGACATCGCCGATCATATCGACGTGTGAGTCGGTCGGCGTCGCGGGCGCGACGGCGGCTGGCGCGCACTGGCTCCGGTAACTTTTAGCGCCCGCCCCGCGTTATGTCGAATATGAGCAAGAAAGTGAAGCTCGTCGTGGTCCTGTCGCTGGTCGCACTCGCGTACTTCCTGTTCGCCGGCGACAAGGAGCCGGTCACGGTCGAGTAACGCGACACCGCCCCGCCGCACCGTTCGCCGACCGCCTCCCGCGGGCACGGATGCCCGCCGTTTTTATCTGTCAGTCACGTAGCGACGGCCATGTACGGGGTCGTCACGCGCAACGCCGACGAGGTCGAGATGGAGCCGTTCGACCTCGGCTTCTACGAGGTGAAAGACGTCACGGGGCGGTCGGCCGCCCCGCTGCCGAACGCCGTGAACATGGTGTCGTGTTTCGGCGACAACGCCGCGGCGGGGGAGAACCCCGACCTCGTGCCGGTCGACGAGCGCGGCGAGCCGGCGACCCGCGACCGCGACTACTTCGACTGGGCGTACATCTGCCCGACCCACCCGGAGTACCGCGCGGGACTGTTGGAGATCATCGAGGACTGCGCGGCCGAGAACGGCGACGTGCGACTCGACGACGTGGGCTTTCCCCGCGAGGGGTTCTGTCACTGCGAGCGCTGTGAACGGCTGTTCGCCGAGAGCGACCGCGACGACTGGAGCGACTGGCGCGCCGACGTCATCACCGAGTTCGTCGCCGAGGCCGCCGAGCGAGTCCCCGGTCGCGTGTTGCTGACGCTGTACCCGGACCCGTACCCCGACCACCTGCGGGCGCGGGCGGGCCTCGACCTCGACCGGCTGGCCGACCACGTCGACGAGTTCGTGGTCCCGCTGTACGACACCGAGTACGCCACCACCTACTGGCTGGAGACCATCGCCCGCGGGTTCCGGTCTCGGCTCGGCGGCGACTACGACGTCCACGGCGCGCCGCCGGAGACGCCGTTCTCGCTCGAACTGTACGCGGTCGACGTCGCCGTCGACGACCTCATCCACGCCACGGAGGTCGCCGAGACGTACGCCAAAGACGTGTTCTTCGGGTACGACGCCAACAACGCGGCCGCCGCGCTCCGCCGGAAGGACGCCGACGAGCGCGACGGGGAAGTCCACCGGCCGGAGTGACCGCGGTGGTGTCGTCCGCTCGCACTCAACAACCGGGTGAGCCGCGTGAACGAGGGTTTAAATACCCGAGCGGTCGACGTTCACTCGACCGGCCGCCGGTGTGCGACACAACTGGTCGTCTCGCGTTCGCGCGGGGCGGTCACCTTTCAACGTCCGCACCGTAGCGGCGGTCGCCTTACACCGCTGAGCCGTCGGCTCGTCGCTCGGTCAGTCGAAACGCAAACCACGCAGACGCGGGTGTCCCTGACGCTTACGCCAGCGACGCGAGCGCGTCGCCGATCCGGTCGACGGCGTCCGCAACGTCCGCGTCGTCGACGTCGAGGTGGGTGGTGAACCGCGTCGTGTACTCGTCGAACTCCACGCAGCCGACGCCGGCGTCTTTACACGCCGTCACGAGGTCGGCCGCCTCGACGCCGGCCGCGTCGGTGTGGGCGACGACGATGTTCGTGTCCGGTTCGGGCGCCGTGACCCCGCCCAACGCGTCGAGGCCGGCGGCCAGCCGCTCGGCGCTCGCGTGGTCCTCCGCGAGTCGGTCGACGTTCTCCAACGCGAGGAGACCGGGCGCGGCGATCATCCCCGCCTGCCGCATCCCGCCCCCGAACAGCTTCCGGACGCGCCGCGCCTCGTCGACGAACGCCTCGTCGCCGGCGAGGATCGAGCCGACGGGCGCGCCGAGCCCCTTCGAGAGACAGAACGTGACGCTGTCGACGGGGGCGACGATTTCGCTCGCGTCGACGCCGAGCGCGACGGCCGCGTTGAACACGCGCGCGCCGTCGAGGTGAACCGGCACGTCGGCGTCGCCGGCGACCGCCGCGGCCGCCTCGACATCCTCGACCGGGACCGCGACCCCGCCCCGGTAGTTGTGGGTGTTTTCGAGCGAGAGGAGGCCGGTTCCGGGGCGGTGTAAGTCCTCGTCCACGAGCCCGGCGGCGACCGCGTCGGGGGTCGGGACGCAGCGCTCGCCCGCGTCGATCGTCCGGGTCTGGACGCCGGAGAGCTTCGCGGCGCCGGCGAGCTCCCAGCGGTAGATGTGTGACTCCCGTTCCAAGAGGAGCTCTTGGCCCGGTTCGGTGTGGACGTGGACCGCGATCTGGTTCGCCATCGTCCCCGAGGGGACGTACAGCGCCGCCTCGGTGCCGACCGCCTCGGCGGCGCGCCGCTCTAGCTCGTTGACCGTGGGGTCGTCGCGGTACACGTCGTCGCCGACGGCGGCGTCGCGGGCGGCCTCCCGCATCGCCTCGGAGGGCGTGGTGACGGTGTCGGATCGCAGGTCGATGGTGTCCTCGTCGATGTCCATTCGTTGCCGGCGGTTCGGCGGCCGGGCGGAAATAGGTCGCGCTCGGGGCGGTGCGACCGGGAGTTTCAGATTGGCGGCCGGGGGTCTCGGATTAGCGGCCGGGGCCTGAGACCGCCCGTCCCTGTCGCGTGCCCCCGGCCGGTCGACGGGCGGTCGCCGGCTCCGGTCCCTTCTTAACTCGCGCGGCCGATCGTAGAAGTATGACAGCGGAAGCAGCGGCCGACGAGACGGCGGAGGCCCCCGACGCGTACGAAGCCCTCCTCGACCGAGTTCGCCGATGGAACACGGTCGGGAGCGCCGCCGGCGTCCTCGGGTGGGACCAGCAGGTGATGATGCCCGAGGGCGGCACCCCCGCGCGGTCGAAACAGCTCTCGACGCTCTCGTCGATCCGCCACGACATGGTCACGGACGACGAGACCGGCGCCCTCCTGACCGAACTCGCCGACGCCGACCTCACCGGCGAGCGGGCGGCGGTCGTCCGCGAGATCCGTCGCGACTACGAGCGCGCCGACGCCGTCCCCGTCGAACTCGTCGAGGAGATATCCGAGACCAGCAGCGAGGCGCTGCAGGCGTGGGAGGCGGCGAAGGCCGACGACGACTTCGAGGCGTTCGCGCCGCACCTGGAGAAGCACGTCGAACTGCAGCGCGAGTACGCCGAGCACATCGACCCCGACAGAGACCCCTACGAGGTCCTCTTCGAGGAGTTCGAGCCGTGTCTCTCGATGGAACGAACGGAGGAGATACTGGCGGAACTCCGCGAGACGCTCGTCCCCATGATCGACGCGATCCGCGAGTCGGACGCCGACCTCGCCGTCGACACCTTCGAGGGGACCTTCGCCGAGGACGAGCAAGAGGAACTCGCCCGCGACGCCCTCGAACTGGTCGGGTACGACTTCGACCGCGGCCGCCTCGACGTCTCCTCGCACCCGTTTACCGCGGGCAACCAGTTCGACTGTCGCGTGACCACCCGGTTCGACGAGTCGGACCCGCTGGGTGCCGTCGGCTCGACGATCCACGAGTTCGGCCACGCGCAGTACAACCTCGGGCTTCCGCAGGAACAGTTCGGAACGCCCCTCGGCGAGTCGCGCGACCTCTCGGTCCACGAGTCGCAGTCGCGGCTCTGGGAGAACCACGTCGGTCGCAGCCGGGCGTTCTGGGAGCGATTCTTGCCGATTTTCCAGGACCACTTCCCGCAGACCGACGACGCGACCGTCGAGGACGCCTACCAGGCGTTCAATCAGGTCCACGAGGACAACCTCATCCGGGTCGAGGCCGACGAACTCACCTACCACCTCCACATCGTCGTCCGGTTCGAGATCGAACGCGACCTGGTCCGCGGCGACCTCGCGGTCGAAGACGTGCCCGAGGTCTGGAACGACAAGTACGAGCAGTACCTCGGAATCCGTCCGGAGACCGACAGCGAGGGCTGTCTCCAAGATATCCACTGGAGCCACGGCAACTTCGGCTACTTCCCCACCTACTCGCTCGGCTCCGTGATGGCCGCCCAACTGTTCGACGCCGCCGAGAGCGAGATCGACGACCTCGACGCGAAGATCGCCGCGGGCGACTTCGACGACCTCCAAGCGTGGCTCGGCGAGAACGTTCACGAACACGGCGCTCGCTACGAGACGAACGAGCTCGTCGAGCGCGCGACCGGCGAGCCGTTCTCGGCCGACGCGTTCACCGACTACGTCGAGAGCAAGTACGGCGACCTGTACGACTTATAAGCGCGGTGGCGACGGCCCGGCGGACACCCGCGGACCGACCGGGTCGCCGCGTCCCTCCGCTCACCCCAGCCGAAGCCCGGTCATCAGCACGATGATTCCGAGCATGGCGGCCGCCTCGAACAGGCCGACGACGAGGTTCGTCTTCTCGATGGATTCGAGCCGTTCGGGGTCCGGCTCCTCGCGGCGGCTCTCGTAGTAGGCGCGCAGGTGGATCCGGTTCGGCACGACGAGTCCGAAACCGAACAGTCCCCACCCGACGCCAAGCGAGAGCGTCGGCCAGCGCCCCGAGAACCCGTAGCCGAGACCGAGGTCGCCGGAGAGCAGCAGCGTCCCGGAGAGGACCGTGGTCAGCGAGAACCCGAGGAGGAAGAAGACGACCTTCGGCGTGAGCGCGGTCGTCACCGCGGACGCGGTCTCCCGGTCGAGGCCGCCGAGCGTCGGCCCGATGACCGCCGGGAAGATCAGCGCGAACCCGAACCACACCGCGCCGGCGACGACGTGGGTATAAAAGAGCAGCCGCGTGCTCGACGCCAGCACGCTCGCGGCCACGAACGCAAGCGGCACGAGGACGCTCCCGACCGCGAACAGCGGGTTCGCGGCCGCGGCGAGGTGTTGGAGCCGCTCGCCGATCGGACGCTCTGTAACACGACCATGGTTGTGACTCACAGCCATGGATCGCAGACCTGTAGAATATTTATTAATAGTTTCGGCGGCGAGCGGTCGCTTCGGTTACTCGGCTCGCGGCTCCGCCGTTCGTGCTCAGTGGCCTCGCGTTCGGTCGGCTCACGGCTCCGCCGTTCGTGCTCAGTGGCCTCGCGTCCGCTCGGCCACTCACTTCTCGATGATGCTCTCTTCGACCGCCTCGCCGAAGTGTCGCGCCACGTCCTCGTAGTAGACGAGCGCCTCGTCGCCGACTTCGAGGTCGGTGACCGCCTTGCGCCCCTCCGCGGTCGCGACCTTCACCGTCTCGGCGTTCTGGATGAGCGTCTCGACGCGGTCGACCCCGTCGTCGGTCTCGACTTCGGCCTGCAGCCGGAACATCGGTCGCTTCTCGATTTTCACGCGCCCGACGATGGCCTCTCGCGTGTGCCCCTCGGTGTCGACCAGTTGGACCTCGTCGCCGCTCGATAGCTCGGCGAGGTAGTTCGTGCCGCCCTCTGGATTGCGGACGTACGCGTGGACGGCGCCGGCGTTCACCCGGAACGGGCGCGACTCGACGTACGGCGACTCGGCCGTCTCGGCGTGGACGAAGAACAGCCCCCGCGACATCGACCCGACCAACATCCCCTCGTCGTCGTCCATCAGCGACCCGGTGTCGATACAGACGCGGTCGGCCATCCCGGTGCGCTCGACCGCGGTCACCTCGGCGTGCCGGAGGTCCAGCGTCTCGCGGTCGGCGGCGTCGCGGGCCTCGACGGCTCCCCGAATCTCGTCGGGGGAGTCGCTGTCGAGGAGGACGCCGTCGGCGCCGATCTCGAGCGTCTCGAAGGCCGTCTGCGCCTCGGCGGCGGTCGTCGCGCCCGCGACGAGGTGCGTCTCGTCGCCGACCCGCGCGATCAGGTTCTCGAGCGGGATGATCGACCAGTCCTCGCCGACGATGACCGTGAAGTCGGCGGCGGTGGCGGCCTCCTCGGCGAACTTCTCGTACTCGGTGCCGAGAACGCGGACGTACGCGCCCTGCGCCCGGTCGTCGCGGCGGCGGATCGTCGTGAGGTCCGCCGACCCGGCAAGATCCTCGGGCATGTCGATGGTCCCGTCGCCCTCGCCGGCCTTGCCGACGAAGTACGCGTCGGCCTCGGCGTCGGCCTCGGCGTCGTCTATCACGTCCGCCTCGGAGCGGAACGCGGCGACGGAGATGTCGCCCAGCTCGCGGGCGCGCCCCACGTCCGCCTCGTCGACGAGGACCCAGTCTGCGCCCGCTTCGATGGCGGCCGTGATACGCTGTTTGCGCGTCTCCCAGTCGCCGACGTCGCCGTCGGCTTTTACCCAGACCGTGCGTGTCATTGTCGGAACCTCACGGCGGGCGGGCTTGAAAACTGCGGAAGGGTCCCGCGTTGCGGGCGCGGCCGCGTCGACGACAAAGCACTTATTATAGAGATACCCTCGTTCGATGTACTCCACCGAATGACGCGCTCAGGCCGGCACCGATCGAACGCGCGGTCTCGATACGCCGAGGTCCGCGAGTCGCTCGGCGAGCGCGCCACACCGTTTCTCGGGATCGACCCGCGAGCGCTCGGCGCGTTCCGTATCGCGCTGGCGCTCGTCCTGCTGTGGGACCTGCTCGTCTACCGGCTCCCCGGCGTGAGCGCGTTCTACACGGACCGCGGCGTCCTCCCGCGCTCGACGCTCGCAGAGGCGTTTCCGCTGTTAGAGACCGTCTCGATCCACGCGCTGTCCGGCTCGGCGTGGGCGCAGACGGGGCTGCTCGCGCTCGCCGCGTGCGCCGCCGGCTGCCTGCTCGTCGGCTATCGGACGCGGCTGGCGACGGTCGTCTCGGTAACCCTGCTCGCGTCGCTGTACGCCCGGAACCCCTACGTGATAAACGGCGGGAACACGGTGCTGGTCGTGGTTCTCTTCGTCAGCCTCTCGCTCCCGCTCGACGCGCGCTGGTCGCTCGGCGCGGGCCGCCGGCGCGGCGAGGCCGACCGGGGTGACGGCGACGGTGACGGCGCTGGCCATGGAGGTGGTGACGGCGACGGTGACGGCAACGGCGGAGCGGCCGGCAGAGCGGCCGCCGCCGCGGACCCGCGGCGCTGTTCGGTCGGCACGGCCGTCACGCTCCTGACGCTCGTGTCGATTTACACGGTCAACGCGGCCGCCAAGTACCGGAGCGACGCGTGGATGTCGGGCGGCGCGGTCGCCCAGATATTCCAGTTGTCGGAGTTCGTCGTGCGAGTAGGGCCGTTCGTCGCGGAACACGCCGCGATCCTCGAAACCGTCAACTGGCTCTGGACCGGGCTCCTGTCGGCGTCCGTGCTGTTGGTCGTCGCGACCGGTCGGCTCAGGACCGGGGTCGTCCTCGCGTTCGTCTCGGCACACCTCGGTATGGCCGCGACGATGCGGCTCGGCGTGTTCCCGTTCGTGATGATCTCGATCCTCCTGCTGTTTCTCCCGCCCGGCGTCTGGACGCTCGTCGAGTCCGTCACGCCGACGCTCCGCGGTTCGTCTCGCCCCGCGGCGGCGGACTCCGCCTACCAAGTCGACGGGGGGAGCGCGGCCGGGCCCGAGCGCCGCGGCGCCGAGTCCGCGACCGACGCGGCGTCCCGGTCGAGGGGTCGCCGGGCGATCCGGGCGGGATCGACCCTGCTTCTCGTGGGCTTTTTCGTCGCCCTCGTGTGGTGGCAGGCCGCGGGGGTCGGGCTCGTCGACCTCCCGGCCTCGGAGTCGGACGGCGGGCTCTCGGAGGTGAGTTGGTCGTTCTTCGCGCCCAACACGCCCGACGGCTCCAACTGGTACGTCGTCCGCGGGACGCTCGAATCGGGCGACGCGATCGACCTGCGCGACGGCGGCGCGGTCACCTACGACCGCCCGCCGGACGCGGCGGAGACGTATCCGTCCACACTCTGGCACCAGTTCGGATTCAGGATGAAAAGCGCCGGAGCGTCGCGGTACCGG
>Ga0209917_1000065_pt1 | contig 37557 bp, 37 predicted proteins | sample SalPon2_C_H2O_MG_FD_185710 | JGI IMG/M metagenome (GOLD analysis project Ga0209917, IMG submission 185710) | Salt pond water microbial communities from South San Francisco under conditions of wetland restoration - Salt Pond MetaG R2_C_H2O_MG... | ecosystem: Environmental > Aquatic > Non-marine... | reverse complement strand
AGTAACTCCGAATCCCATGCCGGGATAGGAGTACCGGCTGATTGGCACAGCCAGGAGCTGTCCATGTCGGACAGCTACAAACCACAATATCCCAACTCAGCGGCGCGGTGCCGTGGGAATCCTCGCACTTTAGCGCGGGGAGGATGTCAATGACTAAGCTGTACTGTCACACTGAGTGCTCCGTCGTATAGCGTGCGTTCTTCAAGCGCAGCGAGTTCTTTTCGTGGTGTCTCCAGCGTCGCGAAGTGATTGCCTGCCAATTCACCGGCTGGACTCTTGAAACACGTTGGGCCACAAGGGACGAGAATCTCTTGTTCGTTCCGGTATCCAGGGTACAACAGCAAGTCACCGGCTGACGGATAGACCGTGTGGTTTTCGCGAGGAATCTTTGGAAGTTCAATATCGTCGATATTGATCCACGTCGCGTGTCCACTCCAACGGACATGCAGCAACTCGGTGTGCAATGGGAGTAACTCCTTCACTGCCGTGACGGACTCGGGCGCAGCCGCAGGGAGGAACGTCGCCGACAACACTTCGTCGTCGACGAGTATTTCTAAATCAGCCACCGTCACTTCCTCCAGTCGTGGTCATCTGTCTTTGACGGATATGGTGGGACATCTTGTTTAGGATGCTATGCAGTCGTATCATGATGATTTGTTGTATCATTGTGAGTCACTTGCAAGAGTTGTGAGAGCTGATGTAAGTATCTCAGTTGTTGCAGTACAGGCGGGCCACTCTGTCCACTCCAAGTTATTATGAGAGTGACCGCCCTTGGAAGGTGCAAATAGCAGGCCGGCGTCGGTGACGCGCGCTACTTGCATACTGTCGTGTCCGGCACCCGAATGGACGGCTGCCGTCTCAATGCCTATTGCAGCGCCGGCGTCATGCAGCGCTTCTTGACACTGGGTCGCCATATCTACCGGTCGGACTTGGTACGAGCACGTCATTGATGTCGTCACTCCTCGAGTAATTTCTAGCTCGGCAAGCACCGACTGGACATCTTCAACGATCTGGTCAAGCGTCGCTTGGTCAACATCACGGACCTCGGCGCGACACTCAACACGGCCTGGAACCACATTTACTGCTCCGGGCTCAACGTGGAGTTCGCCAACAGTTGCAACGGCAGTTTCAGGACTGTCCTGCGCCACCTGCTCCAACTCAAGGATAAATTCGCTTGCAGCTGCGAGCGCATCTGTTCTTTCACCCATTGATGTCGTCCCAGTATGATTCGCTGCTCCCTCGATGTCGATATGGAGACGAGTGGTTCCAGAGATGTTTGTCACTACGCCTGCTGGGAGCCCGAGTTGCTCAAGCCGATCGCTCTGCTCAACATGAAGTTCAAGCCACGCGTGCCAATCTCCCGCGTTGACCTGACCCTTGCCGTGAAAGCCGATGTCGTTGAGTGCGTCCCGAAGCGTTTGATCGCCGTCAGACAGTGCCAGTGCTTCTTTAGGATCAAGCAGCCCAGCGGCGACAGACGAACCAAGCACGCCATCGGCGAACCGTGTTCCCTCTTCGCCGGTGAAACATACCACCTGCACGGGGCGAGTAAGCTGTACTTCTGATTCCTGTATCGCTCGAACCGATTCGAGACCAGCATAGACACCTAATGGTCCGTCGAAGATACCACCAAAGGGAACGGAGTCGAGATGACTTCCGACAGCAACGGGCTCTGCCGCTGGGTCGCAGTTCTCAGGGGCGTATTCACCCACAATATTTCCAACAGAATCAACACTGACTGCTAGATCCGCCTGAATCATCCGTTCGACAAGATGCTTCCGCGCACCCCGATTTGACTCCGTCCCAGGGAGGACTGTCCGTGCCTGTCCCTTGTCCGTTGGGACCGCACCGAACTGAGCGTTACGCTCAATGTCCCGCCGGAGCCGGTCACCATCAACTGGAACATCACTCACATTCACCACCTCATCACCCGGTGTGCCGAATGGGTAACTGATGTGTGGGCAGACCACAAACTTCGGTGCTGGTCAGCTAGGTGTAAACGGCTTCGTTGCACCCGACTCCAACTCCGTTAGCTCCCTCGGTATGTTGTATACCCGCCAGGGGACAGCAGCAGCGGGACATGATAATTCTCCTCCGGGTCATCGACAACAAATCGGACTGGAACAGTATCCAAAAATTTTGAAGCTGCCGACTGTTCTTCATAATATGCACTGACGTCGAACAGCAGCTGGTACGTTCCCGCCTCGATTTTGTCACCTGCAAGTAATGGGTCCTCAAGCCGACCGTCCGTGTTGGTCACACCGCTGGTCACCGTCTCAATGTTGCCTGACTCGTCAAATTTCTCGAGTGTCACTTTGACGCCGTTTGCAGGACCCTCACTACTAGTGTCAAGCACGTGGGTTGTAAGCTCCGCGCTCATGATGATCCGTCCTCTAAGTCGCTCCGATCCATCGAGAACTGCTGAAAGCCGGTTGGGATATCGGGTTCACGAAGCACTTTAGCGTCGCCTTCAAGATCATCGCGAACGCCAATCCACGTTCGGTTATTAGCCTCAAAGTTGACCGACTCAAGTTGTGGGAACCGCTTAAGAACCCGTAGCCCAATCTGGTAGATGAGATCCTGGATTGAGTTGACGTCTAGCTCGTCAAAGACAACCTGTGCGATGTCACGCACTTGCTGGGCGGGCACATATTGTTCTGGCGTCGAACCGAGGGCGTCCTCAGCGTCGGCATATGTCCAAAAGATATCCATTGCTACGTATAGCGTCCGGTTTTCTCGCTCTGGAAGAGTCGTGTACTCATCCTGGACGAAGTCAGTAAACGAGTTGTCCTTTACTTTGACCAGTTCGATATCGGTCACCCCACTTTGCTGCTCTTTGAGAACCGGCCCGTCGGTACCACTATCAACTACGAGTTCTCCGTAAGCTGGTTCTTTGTCGGAGACGGCAAAGACGAGCTCGCTCGCCTCAAACCCATCTCCTTTGGGGACTGGCCGTTGCTCAAATGGTATTTCGGTAGCTGAGAGTGTAGCTGACTCCATCTGGTCGTACTGTTCTAGCAGCGCTGTGCCAGCGAACTCAAGAAACCCTTCGAGCGTTGCTCCGTCATACTCGCCCATGTGGTGATGGACAAAGTTCTTCATTGAATCTGTTGCGACCACCATACTGTTGTCACCCTCACTAAATGATGGCAGAAAGGCATCGCCTTCAACTTGGACACGAGCGTCCATTCCAAACAGCGTGTTCGGTCGTCCGTTGAACGACGACTCCGGGATCGGCTCGATCCCCTCAAGAGGCGAGGCGTACGTGCGGTAGACCCTAATTTTTTCTTTCCCGTAATTCATCACCCGGCTGTTAACACGCTGCGAGTCCTGGCTCATAGTTCAGTAACCCTCTTTTGAAATTTGATACGGTCATTAAGGGTGTATTTCGACAAATTTTCGATTGATAGCATACGAACTGTCATCGTCCATCGATTATTTTTGCCACTGCGTATAAGTATCTTTGTCTTCCACCACTTATGTCCAATTTTAGGTGTATTTTCTTTTTTTAGGCAACAAGCATATTGTTTAGCCGTAGTCGTGCAATTGTGTGGACCTCTGCGAGGGCAGTGTTAAATTCTTCTGCCTGAGAGTGGGTAACTCGTTGTTCCATTGCCTCTCTGATCTCTTTAGATGAATGGCCTTTGACCGCTTTTATAAATGGGAATCCAAAGCGTTCTCGGTACTGTTGGTTAAGCCGCTGGAACGCGTTATACAGTTCAGGACTCAGTTGGTCTAGTCCGGCTGACGCTTGTTCAGCTTCCGAAGCGTCGGTCATTTCGGTCTGCTCGCCAAGATCAGGATGCGCACGCAAGAGTGCAAGTTTCTGATCGTATGACGCCTCTCTGACAACGGCTTCAAGTGTTTTCGCAACGTCATTAATTGAGTTGAACGGCCGGTCCGCGTAGGCACGCTCCGGGACCCAAGGAGACTCTTCGTATACCCCGTCAAGTGCGTCTACGAACTGTTCCTTGTCAGTCTTGTTGAGTTTTGCTATGGTAATATTTCGCATCTGTTTGCTATCCTTCTCTCGCGAGCATATATCCTTTCGATATACAAATGTCTTGTAAATCATGAAAAATTCTGATGTTTCACGCCAAATATGCTAGAAAATAATACACCTATCGTAATATAAGGTCAATAATGGGAACGCTCAAATATAAATGGCAGAAAATAAGTATGTGAGTAATTCACAATCATCTGATGCCGGCTCAGTCGCATTGTATGATATCGAAGACAGACCACCGCTTGGGGAGGCGATACCATTAGGGATCCAGCACGTTCTGGCAATGTTTCTGGGTAACGTCGCCCCGCCGCTCATCCTCGCGGGAGCGATTGGCTCAGTGACGGGCCAGACGACGTTCCTAGTACAGATGGCACTTATTGTGGCCGGTGTCGCAACCATCATCCAAGCCTTTCCAATCGGCCCGGTGGGCGCTCGGCTTCCCGTCGTAATGGGTACAAGTTTCGCGTTTCTAGGCCCGCTTATTGCCATTGGTAACGAGTTTGGTATCGCAGCTGTGTTCGGTGCTGCGCTCGTCGCCGCACCGGTTGAGATGGTGATGGGAGTCTCCCTCGACCGGTTTAGGAACTACTTCCCACCACTTGTCACCGGCATTGTAGTAATGCTGATCGGCCTCACACTGATCCCAACCGGGATGAATTATGCCGCTGGTGCTTCGGCTGGGCCATCGGCTGCAGGCTACGGCTCATTCACCAATCTTGGCCTCGCAGGGCTAGTGCTCATTATTACTATCGGATTAAATCAATTCTTTGATGGTTTTCTTCGTGTTATCAGTGTCTTCGCTGGCATCGCTGTGGGGTACGTGGTAGCACTCGCACTCGGGATAGTCGATCTCTCGGCTGTCGCTACTGCTAGCTGGATCACCGTTCCCACACCGCTAAAGTACGGTCTTACATTTGAACCAAGTGCGATACTCACCGTCGCGTTCCTTTATGTTATTACGGGAATAGAAACCATTGGCGATATCTCGGGGACTGTTTCGGCTACGGGACGGGACGCAACCGATAAAGAACTCCGTGGTGGGTTGATCGCTGACGGCGTAATGAGCGCCTTCGGTGCTGTTTTCAACGCGATGCCGAATACGTCTTACTCTCAGAATGTGGGGCTCGTCAACTTCACTGGCGTCGCGAGCCGGTACGTCGTCGGCATCGGAGGCATTGCGTTGTTAATCCTTGGGTTTGTTCCGAAAGTTGGGGCCGTTGTCTCAGCGATGCCGGATGCTGTTCTGGGCGGCGGCGCACTGATTTTGTTCGCGATGATCTTTTCTTCAGGTGCTCGCCTCATCTCTCAGAACGTCACGCTGAATCACCGCAACTCGACTATTCTGGCGTTCTCAATGGCGCTTGGTCTGGGCGTAGCCTTCCGCCCAGAAATCCTTCAGCAGTTCCCGACAGAGATACAGACACTGTTTGGCTCGGCGCTGGTGACTGGTGGTATGTCAGCACTAGTGCTCAATATCGTCATTCCCGGTGGTAGCGTCGGGACCAGTCCAACTGAGCGTCCCGACGAGCCAGAGCCAGATCCAATGGCCAGTCTGGATTCCGATGGAGCCAGCACAGTAGATGATGACTGACACGGCCACTCGCAACCACCAGATTATGATCTGTGCTACTGGGTTGCCACCGTGATGGAACTCGATACACTGATCAAAGGTGGAACTGTTGTCACTGCCGATTCGGTGCTGGACACGGCGATTGGTATCCGTAATGGCCGCATCGCTGGTCTCGGATCTGAGTTGACGCTCCCGCCGGCCGAGCAGACTGTTGACGCAACCGGGCAACTCGTGCTGCCGGGGGTAGTTGATCCTCATACACACATCGCTGGGTACAACTCTGTCGACTCCTATGAGACAGGTACAGCTGCGGCCGCCGTTGGTGGTGTCACAAGTCTCATTACGTTTGCCTGGCAGGGCTGGACGGGTAGCGATTGGAATGAGACGGAGACGCTCTGTGAGGCCATTGAGCGACACCAATCGTGGGCCGAACCGCTTGTTGATTACAGCTTACATCCGACGATTACCCGCGAGACGCCAGACGTGCTGGCGGAACTACCCAAACTCGCTGCAGCAGGGCTCACCTCAGTAAAGATGTTTACGACCGATGACATACGGCTCTCACACGGATTCATCGGTGAGGTGTTTGAGCAACTTGCTGAGACCGGTGCCGTCGGCATGGTTCATACAGAAGACTACTCAGTTTGTACCCGCCAAGCCGATGCGGTCAGGTCAGCACCCGACGGCGAGACAGCGACGGCATACCCGCGCTCACGCCCGGATCACTCAGAGGCGATGGCCGCTGACGCGATCGTCCGCCTTGCCCTCGCTGCTGACGCCAAGTACTATGGCGCACATACGACGTCAGCTGCTGCTGCTGATGCTATCGCCACGTTGCAAACTGACGGGTCGACCGTTCGAGCTGAAACCTGTACGCACTATACTACTCTTGACCAGAGCGCCTACGAACAACTCGGCAACCTCGCAATCATGGCACCGCCATTGCGCGCGTCATCCGACGTTGATGCTGTGTTTGACTATCTTCGAGACGGCACACTCTCTGTTGTCTCAACTGACCACGTCCCACTCCCAAGTGAGCGGAAAGTTGACGCCCCGTGGTGGCAGAGCGCTTTCGGCATCAATAGCCTCCAGACCAGTTTGCCTGTGTTCCACGATGTTGCGGTCAACGAACGTGGGCTTTCGTATCCAATGCTTGTTAGGCTCATGTGCCGAAATCCGGCCGAGACGTTCGGCTTACCGACCAAGGGTCGGATTGAACCCGGTGCTGACGCGGACCTCGTCGTGTTTGACCCCCATGAGACGTACACGATTTCGGCCGAGAGGAATCATTCGAATGCAGATTACTCCGTGTATGAAGGCCGTGAAGTCACTGGACGTGTCAATAGTACTTATGTTCGGGGCACACTTGTTGCTGAGGAAGGAGACATAGTTGCTCAACCAGGTCATGGCGCGTTCCTCGCTCGTGAGGTCCCCGACTGGAGCGGGTGAAAGCATCTACACAATAGGTTTTTAAACGTACAAAATTGAGGGTATTAAGTGATATTATCTGGAACTGTAGTGGTAGACTCACAGACGATTATACCTGATGGGGCAGTTGTTACTGCTGGATCAAAGATTGTTGACGTTGGTGAACGCGATGCGATTCTCGCGCAGCATACGGCCGATGAGCACCAGTGTTATGATATTCTGATCCCCGGACTAGTGGGTAGTCATATTCACTCTGTACAGAGTCTCGGGCGTGGGATGTCTGATGATCAGGATCTCTTAGATTGGCTGTATGACTATATTCTGCCGATGGAATCAACGTTAACTGCGGACGAGATGTCGGTCGCTGCCCAGCTGGGATATCTTGAACTTATCGAGACTGGGACAACGACCGTTATTGACCATCTGTCGGTGTCGCACGCTGAGCAGGCTTTTGAGGCGGCCGGTGAGATGGGTATCCGAGGTATCCTGGGAAAAGTACTGATGGATCAACGGTCACCGGACGGGCTTCTTGAAGAGACTGAGAGGGCACTTAATGAGACCGAGGAGCTGATACAACAATACCACGGAGCGTTTAATGACCGTATTCGGTATGCGATTACCCCACGATTTGCAGTTTGTTGCAGCGAGGCATGCCTCCGTGGTGCTAGAGAGTTGGCCGATACCTATGACGGCGTTCGCATCCACACCCATGCTAGCGAGAACCATGCCGAGATAGAGACCGTCAAAGCTGACACTGGGAAGCGCAATATCCATTGGCTTCATGAGGTGGGACTCACCGGCGAGGACGTCGTACTCGCTCACTGCGTCTGGACCAATAACTCTGAACGCGAACTTCTCGCTAGGACTGGCACACATGTTAGCCACTGTCCATCATCGAATATGAAACTCGCCAGTGGTGTCGCTCCCGTCGTCGATTACCTCGAACGAGATATCAATGTCGCTCTCGGGAATGACGGGCCGCCATGCAACAACACGCTTGACCCATTTACCGAAATGAAACAGGCGAGTATCCTACAGAAAGTGGATCAACTAGACCCCACTGTTGTACCCGTTGAGACGATTTTCGATATGGCAAGCTTCAACGGTGCTAAAGCGGCGGGCTTTGATAATCTCGGAAAACTGAAACCGGGCTGGCGAGCCGACATAGTCGGTCTCTCAACTAACACAACTCGTGCGACGCCATTACATAACGTGTTGTCGCATATTGTCTTCGCAGCTCGCGGTGAGGACGTACTGTTCACGATGGTTGACGGCAACGTTCTCATGGAACATGGCAACGTTGTCGTCGCCGACGCTGATTCTATCAGATCATCAGCAGAAGAGGTTGCTGCCTCACTTGACATCTCAGAGGCTCGGGCTCTGGCTCAACAACAGAAACCGTGACTTCTCCCACGAGTAAACTTGTGGGCTTCCTCCACTGGGGATTAGCATGAGATGCTACATCTCGGTTAGTGCCGACTCAACAATCTTAGCACACCGGTTCCAGTATTTCGGTGTGTGACCGGCGTTGTGTGGCGTGATGTGACAGTTCTCCAGCTCCCACAACGGACTATCGGTAGGTAGGGGCTCGGGCGTCGTTACGTCGAGTGCTGCTCCGCGTATCTTGTTTGTCTGCAACGCGTCAACCAGTGCGTCGGTGTCAACGATCTCTCCTCTGGCGACATTAATGAGTGTTGCGTGGGTTGGGAGCAACAACAACGCTTCCTCGTCAATGAGTTGTGCTGTTAGATCGGTCAGCGGGCAGGCCAACACGAGGTGGTCAGTTTGTGTCAGCGCGCTATTGATCGCGTCATCATCAAATCCAATAACCTCATCGGCTGGTCCGCCCTTGGAAGGGGTGTAGCGAACACCAATTGTTGTCACGTCGAAGGCATTCAGCCGGTCCACAATGGTACGTCCGATAGGACCCTGTCCAACAACAGTAGCTGTCGAGCCTTTTAATTCACCAGCCTGGTAGTGATTCCATGATGCCCGCTGCTCTTGTCGCCACCCATAATCAAGGCGACGAACGAAGGTGAGGATATTCCCAAGCACTTGCTCGGCGATGTTGGGGCCATGAACACCCGAGGCATTCTCAACGACGACACCGTTGGTTTCGAGCGTCTCAAGCGGAAGATGCCCGACACCGGCAAACGTACAGATAAACAGTGAGAGCGACTCAGCCCTCTCTATTTGGCTCTCGTTAATCCGGTAGCCGGTTGCTATCGTTGCCGTTTCCAGGGTGGCGTACTTCTCGGCTGGTGTCCGTGCGAGCGCGATGTCGTACTCTGGCAGAACATCTCGAAGCGCTTGGACGTAATTGGCTGCCGAGAGGCCATGTATCTTGTGATCGAGAACAACAATATCCGTCATCAGCTGTGCCCCCGACGGACGTGTTCGGTAGTGGATTCGGTCCAGTCGTTCGCTGGTAGCGTGTTACACATTGATAGGTCCTCATAGGCTGCTCGACCCGTGTGGCTAGACAGCCGACATTTACTGGCAGGACCGCCGGCCCACGGTTGTCGAACTCCCACCTTGTGGAGTCCGATATCGAGCTGCTATGATTCGCTAGGGCATGAAATAATATAAAATAGTCTGATCTAATATTGCTCTAGCTAAGATATACATATGCTTTTCACGAAAATATACATGATATTCAGGTCTTGGCGCTAGAAGAGAGCGATTTGTAAACATATGTGTCTAGTAACGCGCGGCGGTATTCAGCCGACGCCTTCTTATTATCTAGGACCGCATCCTCGTCGACAGACTCTCCTGCGACGGCTGCGGCTTCTTCAACGGTATCCTGATCAAGCTGCCGCCCTATCAGAGCCTCCTCAACTGCGGTAAGCCTGATAGCGCTCGCCTGCAAACCGTTGACCGCAATGGTCGCGGACCGACATCTGTCTGACTCAGTGCTATCGAAGTGTAGGTCCGTTGCGACACCGACGATAGCGTTTCCGGATGCAGGCTCCTTCCGTTTCGCGTAGCTACCAGCGCGCGTACCGTCGACAGTCGGGATTTCGATTGCCGTGACGACGTCAGCATCTCTCAAAACTGTTGAACAGGCTCCACGAACAAACTCGTCGATTGGTACTATCCGGCTTCCGTCTGGGCCCTGTACATGCACGTCACATCCGGCCGCCAACAAAGCTCCTTCGTAGTCGTATCCAGGGTGAGCCCGGGCAATGTTACCACCAATAGTTGCAAAATTGTGTACCTGCCGGCCGCCGGTGATGTGGTCGACTGTTTGAGGAATAACTGGAACTGACTTCGCTAGTATGCTGGAGTCAAGAACCTCGCGGTGGGTGGTAAGCGCACCAATTTCCACTGTTTGGTTGGTCCGCCGGATTCCTCGGAGGTCATTGAGTTGGCCGATGTCGACGACCGTCTCTGGGGTCAATTCCCGTTTTTTCATTGCTGGAATTAGCCCATGGCCGCCTGCTAACAGCATCGCATCAGGCTCTTGTTCAAGCAGTTCGACGGCGTGTTCAATGCTTTGGGCCCGCTGATAGCTGAATTCTTCAGGATGCATAGGTTTACTCTGCACCTCCCTGTGACATCGCTCGCCACACCATCTCCGGCGTAATTGGTGGTGTCATCGGCTCCGTATCGAACGGCTCGAGCGCATCTGTGATGGCGTTGATGATGGCACCAGGTGCAGCGATGGCACCAGATTCACCCATCCCCTTAGCTCCGTGTGGGGTGTGTGGTGACGGTGTCTCAGTACTCTTAATAGTTATCTCAGGTACGTGTTCAGCTTTTGGAAGCACGTAGCCGCCACTGGAACCCAGCGTTTCGTCCCGCAATGCGTCCGAGAGTAGCGTCCCATCGTCACTGTACTCAACATCCTCATACAGCGTTTGTCCGATACCTTGAGCGATGCCACCGACGATCTGCCCCTTGATAATATCGGGGTTGATCTGGACACCACAGTCTTCTGTCGCCACGTAGTCATGGAATTCAATAGCACCAGTATCGGGGTCTAGCTCGACAACGGCAATGTGGGTGCCAAAAGACCAAGTCCGCGTTTCTGGGTCAAAGTACGTCTGTTCCTCTAACCCGGGCTCCAGTTCGGCTGGCAGTGCTGCTCCCATGTGAGCTTGCGCTGCAATTTCCTGGAACGTACGAGACTGTTCGATAGTGTCACAGTGAAAAGTCCCGTGATCAAATGAAACAGCGTCTTCGGCTACGTCCCATTCGTATGCTGCTATCTGCCGCCCCTTCTCGAGAACCTTGCGGCAGCTCTCGGTTATAGCACTTCCACAGAGGGCCGCTGTCCGGCTGGCGAAAGTCCCGACTCCATCAGTTACCTCTTTTGTTGAGTTCTCGACAACACTAATATCGTCAAACGGCACACCAAGTTCCGTCGCAGTAACCTGTGCCAGCGACGTTTCGTGGCCCTGACCATGGTTAGCGCCCCCGGAATATACAGTTACTTCTCCGGTTGGATGTACCTGCACCCCACCGTACCCCCAGGTTGGTACGTCAAGTTCGCCACACGGACCAAGCGCCGCACCCTCTACGTACGAACAAATTCCGACACCAAGATACCGTCCATTGTTTCGAAGCGTTTCTTTCCGAGCTTGTACCGCCTCGTACTCGACGGCGTCTAGACCGACTTGGAAATTGCGTTCATACTCCCCGCTATCATAGACCGCCCCTGTCGCATTCTCGTAGGGGAACTGATCAGGCTCAACGAAGTTCCGTCGACGAACTGTTGCGGGGTCTAAACCGGCTTTCTTAGCGACGCGGGTGACAAGCCGTTCCAGCATCATAATCATCTCTGTACCTGCGACGCCACGGTAGGCATCCACGCGGGACTTATTCGTTACGACGCCAGTAACATGAGAGTACGCCGCTGGCACATCATACTGTCCGGTCATTACCGAGTTTCCGGACTGCGCGAGTCCACAGGCTCCACGAGCGACCCACGCACCGAGGTCGTAGCGGATATTGGATCGCAGCGCTAGAATATCGCCATCGTTACTCAATGCTATCTCCCAAGTACCCTCGTAGCCTCGCCCGTCGTTTTCAACGAGCTGGTTCTCCGTTCGCGTCGCACGCCATCTAACTGTTGCCGACAGGTCACGCGCACACCAGCCGACGAGGACGTCGGCTGGATAGGGATGTTGTCTCGCTCCGAAGCCACCACCCATATCTGGTACCGTCACCTCAGTTTTATGCTCGGGATGGTTGAGCATCTGCGACAGTAACCGTCGGTAGCCGTGGGGAATCTGTGTTGTTGCGACGAACTCGAGCGTGTCCATTGAGCTGTCGTATGTGGCGATCGCTGACCGCGGTTCAAGTGGGCACGGCGACACCCGCTGCGGGTCCTTCTTTAGTGTCGCGGTGTAAGCGGCCGCATCGAAGTTAGCTGCCGTCTCCGCTTTATCACCGCTTGCACCTTCGAACACTACGTTGTCTGAAACGCCCTCGTGGAGTACAGGTGCCTCATCGGCGAGCGCATCCGTTGTGCTCATCACAGGCTCCAACTCGTCGTAGCTTACCTCAATATCATTGAGAGCATCGCGAGCCGCCCGCTGGCTTGTCCCGACGACAACACCGATGATTTCGCCCTGATATCGAACCTTCTCCGCTGCGATGGACTGCTGAAGGTATGCACTGTCTGGATGTGGAACACCTTTCATCGGTGCGGCATACAACGAGAATGGCTCCGGCGTTGGAGTCCCGCTTTCTTCAATGTCTTTAGCAGTATAAACAGCGACGACATCTGAGTGGGCCCGCGCTGTGCTGGCGTCGATATCGAACCGTGCGTGGGCCTTCTCGCTACGGAGAAACTGCACATGGAGTGCGTTTGCGACGGAGATGTCCGCGGTGCCAGTTGAGTTTCCAGTAAGAACTCTGTGGTCTTCAGTTCGAGCAACACTCTCCCCGATTACGCCATCTAAATCGGGTGAGTTCATTGGGACGACTCGTTTAGTACTTCTGACGCGACTTCAACTGCGTCTACGATATTCTCATACCCCGTGCAGCGACAAAGATTCCCTTGGAGCGCATCGCTTCGAATCTTTTCGCGTGAAGGATCTTCATGAGCATCGAGATATTCGTCAAGGGCCATGATCATCCCTGGAGTGCAGTACCCACACTGAAGCGCGTGTTCTTCGGTAAACGCCGTCTGGAGTTCCCCAAGAACACCGTCCTCGCTGACACCCGCTATTGTGACAATCTCTGCCCCGTCGGCCTGAACGGTAAGTCTAGTACACGATTTCAGTGTTTTATCGTCAGACCGGACCGTGCAGGCACCACAGATGCTCGATTCACAGCCGATGTTAATCTCCGTGTATCCAAGTCGCTCGCGTAAAGTTTGTGATAATAGTTCTCGTGGCTCAACGCTGATCTCATGCGATTCACCGTTGACAGTTAGGGTCACTTCTTGTTTTTCTGCGACCATTCTCGTGGTAATACCGTTCTGCGCCGCGTATCAATAAACTTTCTATGGGAAAGAATAAACAAAACCATCTATAGATACAAACTAATAAAACATATATCTATTTTGGACCGTCTAGCCAAAATTGATACTCAGTCGTCTATCCGATCGTGGATTGGTCCGCTACTTGAGCGTAAGTGGTCCGGTGTCGTCTCGTTCCAGACAGCAAGCACCTCGGCGATAATACTGTGCCCGATCTGGTGTGGTGATCCGCCGCCGAGATCGAGGCCAATAGGCGCATACACTCGACTAAGATCGGTATCTGGTGGCAATTGGAGCTCAGCACTCAACTTTTCGAACCGTTCCTCAGGTCCCATAACCCCAATATATGGGACCGGCAGGCCTAGCAGTTCGTCAACAGTAACACAATCATCAACAAAATTGTGAGTCATCACGACAGCGTATGTCCTTTTGCACAACGTGAGTACATCGCTGATCTGAGACGGCGACGTGGTGAGCGTTTGGTCTGCATCTGGAAATCCTGTGTCTAGGTCAATGCCACCACGAAACCCAGCGACGGTGACGCGGAAACCAGCGTTTGAACCAGCATGAACTACCGGTCCCACATCGCGGCCACTTCCAAAGACGACAAGTTTGGGTAGCGGTTCAATTCTATCAACAAACACGTGAAGTGGCTGTGTATCCCGTTCGATAGTTGTCACCGTTGTCTGCTCCTGAGAGATGAGTGCTTCAACTTGATTCAGTAGCGCCCGTCGGTCCCAGTCGCTGTTGTCGCCATCCCAAGGTACAAAATGTTTATTCTTCGGGTGATAATATGCCCTGCTGCCTGGCTCTAGCGTCTCTGTCTCATCATTAACTACAGTAATAGCGGCTATCGGCTGTCGGCTGGTGAACGCTTCGATCACCGGACTGTACCGCTGTGCGACTGGCTCAAGTAATGCGGTAACAACCCCCTCACAACCGACGCCGAGCCCCCAGCTGTCGTCTTCATCACTGGTAAGGTCATAGGTGACTAATTCTGGTTCGCCGACCGAACAAACTCGACCGCTCGTATCTGCAAGTTCGTGTTCCAGACAGCCAGCTGTAATGGCTCCTGTCGCTCCCGACCCATCGTAGAGCATTTTCGCCCCCGGGCGTCTGTACGCGCTTCCGCGCACATCAACGATTGTGGCCACAGCCGCTGGCTTGTCGCTGTGAAAACTATCTCTGAGGCGACGCCGAAACACCGGCTCTGGAGCGCTCCATCCGGTTTTATACATCAGTCAGTACCGCTTTTTTCTTGTAATTATTAAACATTCGTGTTGTTGATTCACCATTAAAATAGTATAGTTAAGATATTTTGGATCAAATCTGAGTGTTTTAGTTGTAGCCAGTTCGCTCAACGATGTCTGTTGCTGTCGCCGACGCCCGGGTAAGAATATCATCAACTGATTCGTTGAATGATCGAATCTCACGATCACACATCACAATCTCTCCAGCACAGACTGTGGTCTCTATTTCGGACCCTTGTGCAGCGTGAACCAGCGCAAACACGGGATCTGGAGCCGGCGTCAAATGTGGATGGTCCATATTGACGATGACTATGTCCGCCTGCTTCCCGACCTCTAGTGAACCAAGTGACTCCGACCGTCCAATAGCCTTGGCAGCATTAATCGTTATCATGTCAAATGCTGTTTGTGCCGGTATGACACCTGAGTCTTGATGAAATCCTTTATGACCGCCAGCCATCGCCCGGACGTCACTGAGTGGATTAACCGTATCGTTCAAAATCGAGTTGTCGGTCCCAAGACTTACTGTGACTCCGCTTTCGAACATCGTTCGCACCGGCGCAAATCCGGTTGCGAGGCGCATGTTGGCCATGAAATTGTGTGCAACGGCAGTGCCAGTTTGTTCAAGCAGACGAACATCACTCTCCGAGATCTGGACGCAGTGACCGAGTAGCGTCCGCTCACCTAGGTAGCCAGCATTACGAAGACGCTCAATACTTGATATCGAGCGCTGTTCTTGTGCTTCGGCTTCGGCGACGTGAGCTGTCGTCATCACGTCGTGTTCTTCGGCGAGTTTGTACGCTGCTTGGAATCCCTGATTGGTCATCGTCTCGACAACTACTGGTGCAGGCCAGATCGATTGTCGTCCATCAGCAGTTCCATGATAGGCCTCGATGAGCGATTCGACTTCTCTAACGACCGTCTCGGTTTCTTCAACAAACGCATCTATTGGGGGATGGTTGACACAGTCCTCGCGAGCTTGAATGTCTGAGACTAGACGCTGAAATTCGGTATTGGCTGCACGATCAACCATCCCGGCCCCGTAAATATTTCTGATTCCTGACTGGTTGTATATTTCTAGTTTCGCCTCAATCGTTGACCAGTCGTCCCAAACAACCTCTGTGTCATTCTCAACGAATGTCGTCACGCCCGACTGAATCGCCTCAATACAGTACAGCATCGCTGCGATCGCGTGTTCATCGGGCTCCATCGCGAGAGTCCCAGGTCGTTTGACATTGTATAGCCAATCAAGTAGTCCTCGGTCCTCCTCAAAAGACCCACGTAGCAGAATATCAGAGACGTGCGTATGTGGATTAATCAGCCCTGGGATAACTGCGCTGCCGCCGGCATTTATCCGTCGGTCTGGGTCGCACTTGTCATTTAGTTCCTCGGTGGTGCCGACGGCAGTAATTCGGCTACCACTGATCGCGACAGCCCCGCCCTCTATGACTCGGCGGTCTAGGTCCTGCGTGATGACCCGGCCGTTAGTGATGAGCAGGTCGGTCATCGGGAACTGACACCATCTGAAAGAGCAATCGGCATGCGGGAAGAGCTGTCAGTCGCGTTCAAACAGGTTGTCATAAAACTGTGTTGGCAGGGACAAATATAAACGTTTAGATAGACTCTTAGCTAGAAAGTTAGTTTATTACGAATACAATTTGCTGAATATGAATATATGAACTGAAAACAACTGTGATTATAAATTAATGGTTTTGTGGCTGGCTCGCTACAGTTCTATAATCTTTGAAAATATTATTATGGGCTGTAAATTTATACTATTGACTGATAAATTGGCTAAAGAGACAGGAATTATATACTCCAGGCGGAACTGTTGGGACAGCATAATAATATGGATCAGGATACATTTGTCCGAATGAAAGATATCACCAAGACGTTCCCTGGTGTCGTCGCCAATGATGACGTATCGATGTCGCTCCGGCGTGGGGAGATCCATGGGTTGCTGGGCGAGAACGGAGCGGGAAAGAGCACACTGATGAAGATTCTGTACGGCCTATATTCAGCCGACAAGGGGGAGATCTGGTTTGACGGCGAACGTCTTCAGATGGAATCGCCACAGGACGCGATCGATACCGGTATTGGCATGGTTCATCAACACTTCAAACTTATTCCGCGGCTCTCGGTTTCGAAGAACATCGTCTTGGGGAAGCGGGAACCGGCAACTGTGTTTACACGGACAGAAGGCTCTGAGGAGGGCGTTCTCAGTACCTTAACAAACACCCGCCTCATGCAGTGGCTGGCTTCGCGGTTCACATTGGGGCTGGATGAGCCACGGCAGAAGATTCAACAGTTGTCCGATGACTACGGGTTTGATCTTGACGTTACCGCGCCAGTCTGGGAACTCGGGGTCGGTGAACGCCAGCGCGTAGAAATTCTCAAAGCGCTGTACCGTGATGTTGAGCTGCTGATTCTAGATGAACCAACAGCTGTTCTCACACCAACGCAAGCCGACCGGCTGTTTGAGACGCTTCGTAGACTAGCTGATAAGGGTCTTACTGTTATTATAATTACACACAAACTCGATGAACTCAAGCAGGTCACTGACCGCGTGACAGTCCTCCGAGACGGAAAAAATATCGGCACAGTAGAGACAAACGAGCAGACTCCGGGCGACCTCGCCCATATGATGGTTGGTCGGGACGTACTGTTTGACATCGACAAAGACGATATTGAGTCGGGGAAGACCGTCCTAAATCTCTCGGCGCTCCACGTTGAGAACGACCGGGGTATCGAAGCCGTCTCCGGGGTAGATATGAGCATCAAAGCCGGCGAGATCGTCGGGCTTGCAGGTGTGAGCGGTAACGGACAAAAAGAACTTGCAGAGTCACTTGTTGGCGTCCGCGGCACAACGGCTGGTTCGATACGAGTCACTAGCAAGGACGTTACGAACGAACCGTGCCGCACGTTCATTGACAACGGCGTCTCATTTGTCCCTGAAGATAGACATCAAAACGGCTGTGCAGCGACGCTTTCGGCTATGCACAATGCGGTAATGAAACGCTATCGAGACTCCGCGTTCGGCGAGCGCTTCCAACTAAACTACGAGGCAATGGAAGCGTACGCGGAGACACTTGTTGAGGAATTTGATGTCAGGGGCATTAATGACGTCCAAGAGGTTACTGCCGGGGAATTGTCTGGCGGCAACCTACAGAAACTCATCCTTGCCCGAGAGATGCTCCGGGAGCCTAAGCTCTTGGTTGCTAATCAGCCAACCAGAGGCGTTGATGTGGGAGCAATCGAGTTTATTAGGGAACGGCTGCTCAAACAGCGAAAGTCGGGGACCGGTATCCTCTTGATCTCGGAAGATTTAAACGAAATCTTTGATCTGAGCGATCGAATTCTCGTTATTTATGAAGGTGAAATTGTTCACGAAACTACGCCGGAATCCGCCGACCGTCAAAGGATCAGTCTTGAAATGAACGGTGGTGAACAGGCCCAGCCGCTGGCCAGCGTGGCAGCCGATGGTGGTTGGAGTGATATCTGATGGAACTGAACATTGAACTTACGCCGCGAACTGATATTCCTAACTGGCTGATTTATTTGACGCCAGTGTTCACCGTCGTCGCGGCTCTTTTTGTGAGCGGTATTGCGCTTATAGCGCTCGGGGTCAATCCGCTGCAGGCCTACAATACGATGTTCATTCAGACAGTCACAACACCGTTTGGCATCACCAATACGCTTGAAAAAGGTGTCCCACTAATATTTGCGGGACTAGCGGTGTATCTCCCACTGAAAGCGAAGCTATGGAACATCGGTGCGGAAGGACAACTGGTCGTCGGTGCTATTGTCGGTACAGCCATTGGCCTGCAGGTTTCACTGCCGATCTACGCGCTGTTGCCGCTGATGATTGTAGCTGGCGGGGCTGCGGGAGCCGCGTGGATTGCCATCCCAGCGCTGCTCCGGGCAAAGTACGGTATCAATGAGATCATCACTACGCTGTTATTCGTGTTTGTGGCCCAAAGCCTCCTGAACTACGTTGTTCGTGGGCCGCTGCGGGCGTCCGGTGCGAACTTTCCACAGTCCGAATCGTTGCCAGCTGCTGCCACGCTGCCAGGCATACCAAGGCTCGGCGATGTCCCTCTTGGACTGCTGTTAGCAATCGCGCTTGTTGTGGTCACGTACGGCATAATCAACTACACTAGACTTGGCTACGAAATTACGTTCATCGGCGCGAACGACAGCGCGGCAGAGTATGCTGGGATGAGTAAACTCAAAGTATACCTGATCGTGCTCATGGCCGGTGGCGCGATGGCCGGCTTCGCCGGTGTCAGTGAACTCTCAGGCGTGCAGGGCCGACTACGGGCGTCGTTTGACCCTGGATACGGGTTCACTGCAGTTCCGATCGCGTTGCTTGGCCGGAACGGTGCGTTCAAAGTGATGCTTGCAGCCCTACTCTTTGCGGTTATCTTCGTCGGCGGGTCAAGCATTGAGACGGTCTTTGGCGTGCCCTCGGCTATCACAAGCGTCATCGAGGCACTCATCATCCTCTTTTTGATTACGGCGGAATTCTTCAAGCAGTATAGAATTGACGTGTCAATAGATGGTTCCTACAGCACTAGCGCCTCCGGTAGCCCGGAGGGTGATCTCTGATGGCTGGCCTCGTGAGTGGTATCGCGAACGCGACGGTTAATGCAAGTACCGTGCTTATCCTCGCTGGCCTCGGCGAACTGATCAGCGAGCGCGCTGGTGTCCTCAATCTTGGCGTTGAGGGGATGATGCTCGTTGGAGCGCTCTCAGGGTTCATTGCCACCGTCGTCACCGGAAGCTATTGGATTGGTTTATCGGTTGCTATCGCCGCCGGCGGGCTCATGGCACTCCTTCATGCCTTTCTCTGTATCTCACTTAATTCAGACCAAGCGGTCAGTGGTATCATGCTGACGCTCCTTGGCACTGGACTGACGACATTCTTCGGGAGCACCTACTCGGGAGATTCGATCTCTGGGTTCCCAGAAGCTACTGTCCCTCTCATTGGGGAGTACCTTCTGGAGATTCCAATACTCGGCCCAGCTCTATTTCAGAGTACTGCCACCGATTACGCTGCACTCCTGCTGGTGCCAATCGTCTGGGCCTTCCTCTTCAGGACGAATATTGGACTCGAACTAATTTCGGTCGGTGAAGACCCAGAGACGGCGGACACGATGGGCGTTGAGGTGTTCCGGATGCGGTATCTCGCCGTCGTCATCGGTGGCTGTTTTGCCGGTGCAGCCGGCGCACACCTCTCGCTGGCGTTCAACCAGATCTGGTCCGCGGGGATGACTGCTGGCAACGGTTGGATCGCTGTTGCACTGGTAATTTTCGCACGGTGGCGACCGAGTCGGCTTCTCATCGGTGCATATCTGTTTGGTCTACTCAACGCGCTTGCGCTTTATACACAAGCTATTGACCTTACGCTTGCCCCTGAGTCGGCGTTTGCGAGTACGCTTAATCCGGTTATTGAGTTCGTAATGAATCCGACGATCATGTCGACATATCCATACTTAGTCACGCTTCTCGTCTTGACGATCACCGTCATCCGAGCAGAGAACCGCCAACTGGCCCAGCCCTCCGCACTGGTACAGTCGTACAGCAGAGAAGTCGACTGACATGAGGGAATATTTTGAACTGCGGGCCACTTGACTTCGCACAGTTGTTTGGTAACACCGCAATTAGGACGTGTTGGACAGATTGCTGTCAGGCAATGCCGAGTAATGGCGACTATCGATTTTAAGATTACTAAGTACAGATAGCTATATCTTGTACGCCTGAATGTATGTATTAAGCCGATATATTTTCTGAATAGCTAACTATAGTGCTTTTTCATTAGAAATATAGAATCTAAATCGGATAATCACTGGGCAAATACCGTTTTAGAAACAAGTTTTATATGTATGCAGTATAACTTAATTGAGTGACAAAGATTCAAAAACAACGTTTGAGAATAGAGAAATGCAAAATATGATTATGCATTGTAATCGCTAAAATATGGACGTTACGGACGATATGCGCTATACAAAACATGGGTAAAAAAACACTAACGCGGCGAACAGCAATGAAGATGACAGGCACTGCAGGACTGATCGGGATTGCTGGCTGTAGCGGCGACGGCAGTGGTGGCAGCTCCGAGAATACAGTCACCGCTGCCTTCCTGTATGAGTCCGAGGTCGGTGAAGTCGGCTGGGACAGAGCTCACGAGGATGCTCGACAGGCGGTCGATAATGAGTTTGAGTGGCTAGAAACGCAGTTCTCTGAGGATGTTGCTGCCGGCGACGCCAGTCGTGTGATGGAAGAATACATCGCCAATGGTGCGGACGTCATCTTTGGGACAACGTTCGGTCACATGGACCCAATGGCGGAACTGGCACCCGATTATCCCGACGTGATTTTCGAGCACTGCTCGGGTTTCCGAACGGATGAAAATATGGGTCGTTACTACGGTCGACTCTACCAGGCGAGATATCTGTGCGGCGTCGCCGCTGGGCTTCTCACCGAAACGAATCAATTGGGCTACGTCGGTGCGTTTCCGATCCCTGAGTTGGTCCGGCAGATTAACGCCTTTGTGCTCGGCGCACAAAGTGTCAACCCGGAAATCACAGCTAATGTTAGGTGGACGAACGCATGGCTGGACCCGCCAGCCGTTACGCAGGCAGTAACTGCCCTCACCGACGATGGTGCCGACGTCATCAATAACCACCAGACCTCAACTGCTGCTGTCCAAACTGCGGCCGAAAACGAAGCATATGCGTTCACCTATACGACCTCAATGGCCGAGGCCAGTGGCGAGTGGTACGGTAGCTCAGCTATTTTCAACTGGGAAGAGTTCTATCGGCCAACCCTGCAGTCGGCCCGGGACGGTTCGTGGGAGTCAAACGCCTACTGGGAAGGACTTGAATCGGGCGTTGTTGACGTTGACGACTTCGGTCCGCAAGTCGGCGACGACATCGTTAGTGAAGTCGAGACAGCACGCGACGGGCTCATCAGTGGCGATCTAAACGTCTGGGAAGGAACCGAGTTTGAAGATAAATCCGATGGGTTCCTCTTTGGTGAGATGTCAAGTTACGTTGACGCTATTGAGGGGGAGGTCCCAAGCTAACGAAATTAACAGCACGTGTGTCTGATAAGACAGCACCACTTGTCCCCTATAAGTACCCAACGATTGACTAACAGATATTCCACACTTATACGACCCCAGTAAGCTCTGTGAACAATCAAAACCCGTCAATTGTCGGTGGCATCGTGCTCGCAGCCGGTCAGAGCTCTCGATATGGTTCGGATAATAAACTTTTGGCGAATGTCAACGACACTCCGATGGTAGTTCATGTTGCGGAGACAATTGCTCAGTCGTCACTCGACGATATCGCAGCTGTGGTTGGCCACGAGCACGATGCCGTATCAGCCCATCTTGAGCCAGTTGTCGACGTTATTCAGTATAACGATCGGTATACAGAGGGTCAGAGTACGTCGATCTGCTCGGGCGTTGAGTTGGCACAGCAGCGTAACTGGGATGCAGCAGTGTTTTGTTTGGGAGATATGCCGTTTGTCGATACTATGACGATCGATCAACTTCGACACATGTACTCATACGGTCAGAGTAGCATTGTAGTTCCACGGTATGATGGGCGGCGGGGGAACCCAGTGCTATTCGACCGCATACATTTTGAGGCTCTGTCTCGCCTCTCGGGGGACACCGGTGGACGCGAGATCTTAACGAAGCACGACGAGACTCAGTTTGTTGACGTTGATGACCCGGGAGTCATCGACGATATCGACACTCAACCCGAGTAAGCGTCTCTAACCCCTCTAACCGCGTCTTCACAGGAACAAAAGCTAAAGTTCCCGCAATTTAGCTAAAGACTAGAGTGCTAAGCCTCGCCCTCAAGGAGCGAACAAAGAAGTGGAGTGAGCGAGCAATGGGGAGGCCCTACTCTTCAGCTCGTAGAGGCTGTATCAGCGGCTGAGTAGGGCGGGGTAGTTCATCGAGGCAGACGAGGGCGCAGGTTGCCGGGCATAATCCGATTATATAAACCGTCTAGCTCATGAACAACCGGCGCTCAGCTTGTTCGTGGTTCATCCCCATTACGTCTGCAAGTGGTGCAAATGAGTACATACTCTCAAGTGTAGCATCGTGGTAGCGGTTACAGACTTCTTCGATCACTGGTGAAAGGGCTGAGAGCTGTGTCTGAATGTCAGTGTGGCCGAACCGGCCGAGTCGTTGTGCGGCTCCGAGAAGCCCCGTTACTGTTGAGTAAGAACAAATGATGGCCGCCTCTAACCGGTCCATACCTGCCTGTTGACAAACTAGTCCAAGAACAACCGGATAGTAGCCGTTCGTTTGACCCGCTTCTTTGGCTGTGCGGTAGCTATCAATAATACCGTCGACGGTAACGGCACTAAATGGGTGCTCACCAGTGTCTTCGAGCAGTTCTAGCAATTTCCCACCAGCCTTTTGCGAGCTTTCGCGGAACTCGGCGGGAAGTGTTGCGGCTCCAAAGCGTTCGTCAGCGGCGAGAATCCCGTCGACACTATCCTCGGCTGCCGACTGATACGCATGTCCTAGCGCGACCGTATCGACGGGACCGATTATTCTACGAAGATAGCCTTCAATCAACGTCCCTAATTCATCAGCAGTCTCAATGCGTCCCTCATTGAGATATTGCTCGATCCCATAGGACGCCGTGTACGTGCCTACTGGCAGCATTGAGTCTGAGAGACGCAACGCTGTCAGAAATGCTGCAGAATCACTCATGATTTCGATCTGCAGTACTCTCGTGGCTGTGACTTGTTCCTACCTCATCATGAGTATGGTCGGCACTGTGGCTGTGGTCGTGGTTCCCTCCGTGGCCGTGACTGTGATCTGCCGATGTTTGGTCAATAAACCGATTAGCGTCAACAACTTCGTACCATGTTTCGGCCTCAGCAGGGAGGTACGGCCCAAGCACATCCTCTATAATTGTCTTATCGGCCTCAACTGGGATGTAGACCGTGTGCGTCTCCACAGCGATATCCCAGTGTTGATTACCAATCCGGTGCCCGAGTTCAACTACTGAGGCAGGTACCGCCGACTCGGGAAGATCAATCACAAACGCTTCGCGCGATTCAAACGCGACGACAACTGCTCGGTCATCACTGAGGACAAGTACGTCTCCTTCGGAGAGTGCTGGTTTGTCGACCAACACGCCAAGGTCGGTTCCCGCATCAGATTCAACACGAAGCCGAGATTTTTTGCGGTCGGAACTCTTGAGCGAAACGGTCTCTAGCGTCCCTGCAGCGTCATGGGCTGCAATCGCATCGCTGAGCTCAGGATCAGTAGCGTTACCCACGATTCCGTTTACGCGCTTCATCGCGCATCACCCCCAATTGGTGCACCGACACCAAGGACTGCCTGTCTGGTCTCGTCCCATGCGGCTTCAACCGCCGTGGTCACATCAGCGCTTCGTTCACCAAGAACACGAACTGTCACACCGGCATCTGCTTTTAAAACAGAGGTACCAGCTACGATGTCTGGGAGTCCGGATAACCGGCTGTGGATTGTATCGGCCAGTGCGCCGACGTCCGTACTTGGTGTGAGTATATACAGTGTTCCAATGACACTGTATTCTCCGACAGTTGCTCGATTACGTGGGTCTCGCTCACTGGGCCGGAGTTCAACTGCGTCGGCACAGACTAACGAGTCGTTGACTCTTGCTTCGGTGACGCTGTGAAAATGGTCGAAACTGAACGGTTTGTGGTGTGTAAGACCATTCGGCACGAAAATATCGCCGACAATCACCGTTGCATCATCGGCTATCTCTATTTTTGTTGTTTGGAGACATCGGGCATTCTCGTTAAGAATCGTTGGCCCCGGCAAGTACTCGAGATACGCCTTCGAGTCGGCGACAAGTGTGGCATCGAGATGAGCGTAGCTCGCTTTCATACTCTGCACTTTGGTCGCACTCTGGGTCGTCACATGTGCACGCGACCGGGGACGGGCTTCAACGGACAAGGTGTGACGATCGCCTTGTGTAACCGCTCCAGTCGGATCTTGAAGGCAAATTGTTGTCATCCCAGGTGCCGGATCGCTGTCGAGTGTCCCCGTGAGGTGGTATGGTACTGTGACGTAATCCGACAGTAGCCGGGTGGGATTCTCCTCCTCGCGGGCAACTACTAACTCAGCGACGCCGTCCTTACCGTGTCCGAATGCAGGCGACTGCGGCAAGTGTTCCTCGGCATACTCCTCGAAGGCTGGCGGGACCGTTGGGGTATCGACAGTAGCTTTCACGCGAACAAGACGCTCCGTTCTATCAGTTCGACAACCTCGTCGACTCCCTCTTCGGTCTTGCAGTTCGTAAAGACCGTTGGCTCTTCACCACGAACTCTGTCGGAATCGCGTGCCATTAAGTCGAGATCTGCGTCAACGTACTGTGCGAGATCTGTCTTATTGACTACGAGCAGGTCGGCTTGCGTCACTCCCGGTCCACGCTTCGCTGGGATATCATCGCCTTCGGCGACAGAGATCACGAACATAAAGTAATCAGCAAGTTCGGGATTAAATGTCGCTGCTAAGTTATCACCCCCGGACTCAACGAGAACAACGTCAAGGTCAGGATGTCGCTCAGTAAACTCGTCAATCTTGGCAAGATTCATCGATGGATCTTCACGGATACCGGTGTGAGGACATGCGCCTGTCTCAACACCAGCGACGAGGTCGGCCGGTAGTCGACCGCTGAATGACTCTTGTAGTTGTTCGGCGTCGGCCTGAGTCATAATGTCATTAGCGATCACGCCAACATTGTATCCCGCGTCGTCAAGCCGCGGAACAAGTCGCTTGACCATAGCGGTCTTTCCGGACCCGACTGGGCCACCAAGCCCGACTGTTGCGACGTCTCTGTGTCCCATCAGTCCAGTTGCTCCGTGCTGTCTGCTCGGATCGGTTCGTGAACGGTTACGAGTTTCGTGCCATCAGGGAACGTTGGCTCGACTTGCACCATGTCTACCATCTCAGGAACGCCTTCCATGACGTCCTCTCGAGAGAGGAGGCTGGTTGCCTCCTTCCGTATCTTAGCAACGCTCATTCCCTCCCGGGCTCGTTCACAGACCCAGTCAGAAATATACGCAACTGTTTCTGGATGGTTGAGCGCAATACCTCTGTCTTTCCGCCGTCTGGCCAGTTCAGCAGCCATGAAAATTGTGAGCCGTTCGTTGTCCTTTGGTGAGAGTTTCATAGGGTGTACCTCTGAGCGAGTGGAACCTCTTCTGCGGGTTCACAGGTAACGTGTTCGCCGTCAACTTCGACCTCGAAGGTTTGGGCGTCGATATCGATATTGTCTGGGCAGTAGTCGTTATGTAGCATATCGCTCTTTTCAACATCTCGAGTTCCTTCTACGGGGCGGACCGTCGAGTCGAGGTCAAGTTCTTCTGCAATACCATCCTCATACGCGGCCTGACTGACAAACGTGGTACTTAGTGCGTTCTTTGCTTTGCCAACTGCCCCGGCGCGAGAGCGCTGCATCACCGGCTCGCAGGTCATTAGCGATCCGTTGGCCTCACCCATTTCGGAGTGAACCGGAAAACCACCCTTGATAACGTACTTTGGTTTGATACCGAAGAACTCGGGCTCCCATAGAACAATATCAGCCATCTTCCCCGGTTCCAGCGACCCAATGTAGTCGTTGATGCCGGCGACCCTCGCAGGATTGAGGGTGTACTTAGCGACGTACCGTTCAATGCGGGCGTTGTCAGCTTCAGTTCCCTCATCAGCTGGCAGCGGTCCACGCTGAGCTTTCATTTTGTGGGCAGTCTGCCACGTTCGGGCTATCACCTCAGCCATCCGCCCCATCGCCTGTGAGTCTGAGGTCATCATGCTAATCGCGCCCATATCGTGGAGCACGTCTTCAGCGGCGATCGTTTCTGAGCGGATCCGTGACTCAGCAAAGGCAACGTCCTCTGGCACATCTGGGTTCAGGTGGTGACACACCATCACCATATCTAGGTGCTCGTCGAACGTGTTGACCGTGTAAGGCATCGAGGGATTCGTTGATGATGGCAGCATGTGTTCAAAGCCAATGAGCTCGAGCACGTCGGGAGCATGGCCACCACCAGCACCCTCAATATGGAAGGTGTGGATCGTTCGTCCATCGATGGCTTCGAACGTGTCTTCAACGAACCCTGATTCGTTAAGGGTGTCTGTGTGAATACACACCTGCACGTCTTCTTCATCAGCTACGGTGAGCGCTGTGTCTATGACAGCCGGGGTCGACCCCCAGTCTTCGTGCAGTTTGAGTCCACAGGCCCCGGCTTCTATTTGTTCGACAATCGGCGCTGGGGCACTCGAGTTCCCTTTTGCATAAAACCCGACGTTCATCGGCCATTCCTCAGCGGCTTGTAGAAACCGCTTGATGTTCTCTGGACCGGGCGTACAGGTTGTTGCTCCCCCGCCGTACCCGCCGCCCATCATCGTCGTCACACCACTCGCAAGCGCGTGTTCAAAGAGCTCCTTGCTGTTGAAGTGGACGTGAATGTCAAACGCACCAGGAGTCGCAATAAGCCCATCAGCCGGGACTGCATCGGTGCTTGCGCCGATGATCAGGTTTTCATCGACACCGTCCATTGTGTCGGGATTCCCAGCTTTCCCAAACCCAGCGACCTCACCGTTTCGAACTCCGAGGTCACCTTTTTGTATACCTAATACGGGATCAATAAGAACAACATTCGTATAAACGTAATCCAGCGCTCCTTCAGCTTGGGTGGTTCCCGGCTGCATTCCCATGCCATCCCGCATCGTTTTGCCACCACCGAAGACCGCTTCATCACCGTAAACAGTGTGATCAGTCTCAATTTTGGCTAAGAGATTGGTATCGCCGAGGCGAAGACGGTCACCCTCTGTGGCTCCAAACAGACTCGTGTAGTTTTCGCGTGTGAGTTCACGGCTCATTTGTCGGTCTCCATGTAACCTGCCTCACGGGCGCGTTCGATCGCATCCTGCTTGACTGCCTCATCGTCAAGGTCGCCTTCAACTAGCCCCGCCATCCCGTTCATAATCCGGTTTCCGCCGTATGCGACGAGTTCAACATCCTCCTCACACCCGGGTTCGAATCGAACTGCAGTTCCAGCGGGAATATTTAGTCGCATCCCAAAAGCAGCCTCTCGGTCGAACTCAAGTGCCGGGTTACATTCGAAGAAGTGAAAATGCGAGCCGACCTGTGACGGTCGATCACCAGTGTTTTCCACTTTGACCGTCGCTATCTCTCGGTTAGCGTTGATTTCAATAGGCTCATCAGCAGGGATCAGCTCTCCTGGCACGATTTCAGTCATTAAGATTTACCCTCAGTACCCGTTAATCCGACAGTGAGTGTCTGTACTTCCATGACAGCAGCTGATTTGTACAACATAAGTAAAGTCCTTTCTTTCAGTGTAACTCTGACAACCGAACCGAACACTTGAGTGGTTAATCTTAAAATTCTGTGCTGAAAATGACCGTACGAACAGTTATTATCCATCGTATAATATTAATCAGACGTATGATCTAGAAAGGTTAACTGAGGCCCCGCCGGACCCGAATGCTTTGTTCAATTTTGACTTTTTAAACGACTGAAGCAGTAAGCCCTTCCCTGTATCCTCGGTGAGGGCTCAACGCCCTCAAATACAGCTAAACTATTCAGCGGTGCGGTGCCGTGGGAAGCCTCGCCGTTCACGGCGAGAAGGGGGTCACACCTAATCGATCAGATCTCGCGCCTCTTCAACTGTTAGCGGCACTGGTTCGTTGTCTTCAAACAACTGTACTACCTGTGGAGGGCGAAGATTGCACGTGGCCAATAACGACGTATTAGTGAGAATCTCTCGTGTCGTTCCCGAGGCAACAGCCGAACCGCTGGTATCTAGTAATCTGACTCTGTCTGCGAGATATGGGAGCAACTCTGTGTCTGGCGTTGAAGTGACAAGGGTGATGCCGTTAGCCGAGAGTTTATGAAGCATATCCAATATATCGTCACGGTTTGCAGCGTCGATGTTGCTTAGTGGTTCGTCGAGCAGCAATACGTCTGGGTTAACAGTTAACGCACTGGCCAGTGCTGCCCGGCGCTTCTCACCACCACTAAGTCGGTGTGGGGGCTTCGAAAGTAATTGTGTGAGGTCGAACTGCTCAGCAACTGTCTCAACTCGGCGGTCAACCTCTGCTTGTGAGACACGTTGCTGAGTAGGGCCATACGCCAGGTCTTCCCTGACCGTCGGATTGAACAAGTAGTCGGTGGGGTTCTGTGTAAGTACACTGAGCCGATCTCGGACCGCATCGGCATCAGCTGTCGACTCGAAGTACCTAACTGACCCAGTATCTGACTCGATCAATCCACCGAGGAGTTGGAGTAACGTTGATTTCCCAGCCCCATTAGGCCCGACGAGTGCAACCCGCTCGCCCCGGTGGATCTCAGCATCGAGGTTGCTAACTGCTGTAGTTCCGTCAGGATAACTATAAGAGAGGTTGCTTGCCTCAATTACCGGTTCGGTGTCGGCTAGGTGGCTTTGAGCTTTGTTCATGTGATCATCACCGTAATCGCAGTTCCAGTAACAACCAGTCCGAAGGCAATATCAGCGAGACCGAGCTGGATTGACGGTCGATGAGGTGTTTTGCCGGTACCGCCTCGAGCCCGGGCAGCACGACCAACATCTTCACCGCGCTCAAGACTCCGTAACAGAAACGTCCCGAGGAAGTTTCCTGAGTCGCGCCACGTTCGCCCGAGTGTATGTGTACTTAGTGTACGACTCTGACGAGCTCGAACCATCCGCTCAAGTTCAGCAAAAAATACCAGTAGATATCGGTAGGTAATAGCTAGCAACAAAAGCACAATTGATGGGACCCACAGGTTGTCGAAACCCGTCAGCAGTGCCGAAAATCGGGTAGTCAACAAGAGGAGCGATAGGAAGCCAACACAGGCAGCTACCCGGACGCTAAATGTCGCGACATAGTCGAGGCCCGTAATCGACAGCGGTACTGTTGTGAGCCGTGGGCCATCCATCAGTATTGCTTGTGGGGCGACGATGAACGCAGCGATTACCGGTGGTCCAGCAAGCCGGCCGAGAAAGGTCTGGATAGGTATCCGTGAGATAATTGCTAACACCAGTGCTAACGCGAGTAAGGTGGCGGCGTATTGAACTTCATCTTGAGTGACAGTCAAACCAACGAGCACAAACACGCCGAGTATTTTCAGGCTTGGCGCAACCGCCTGCAAGAACCCATCCTGAGTTGGTAGTTCCTCTGTTAGCAGGAACCACTGTGCTCGATCTGTTATCGTCAGAACAGTCCGGTCAAGCAGGTCACTACGCATCGGATCTGGTGGCGAGAAGCTGACCGATCAGTGTTGCGATGAGCAGCGTCAGTGCTGTTCCGACAACTGCCGAGACGAGGGTGCCTGTCGCCATATTGAGACCAGAGACACTGTACTCGGGCATGAGGGCAATCTGCACAGGATCAGCACTGCCAACCGCTCCCGTTTCTTTGGCAGCATTCTCAAGTGGTTCGGCGTATCCGACTGCCTGAGCTGCCCACCCAAAGACAGGGGTGAGTACAATCAGCACCCCAAGTGCCGCTAGTGCGCGTAGGAACCAGTCTGGGAACGTGTTCATGAGATCTGCACCTCCGCTTCTGCAGTTGGTCGAAGATCAGGTCGCGCCGTGACGATATAGCGATACACGACCGCTGTGATTCCACCCTCTATCAGCCCGAGAATAAGATGGCCGACGCCCATAATGGACAGCGTTGTCAGTAACTGGTACTCAAATGCTGATGACAGTCCAAGTTGGAGTCCGGCGGTTAGTGCTCCTGCAGTAATACCGAGCCAGCCTGCGGTGAATACTGCTCGGAACTCACCATAGGGTCTGAGCAGCCGGTAGACTCCATAGGCGACGTATACCTCAACAATAGCCATATTGAACACGTTCGTTCCCAGAACAATGAGTCCGCCATCTCCAAATACGAGTGCTTGGATTGTAACGACAGTCGCGACACATAATGCGCCAAGATGTGGGCCCAATAAGATGGCGGCAAATGCACCACCAACAAAATGTGCGCTTGTACCGCCGGGGATTGGCCAGTTGAGCATCTGTGCAGCAAAAATGCCTGCGGCGGTCACGCCCAATAGCGGGGCGCGGCTCTCAGCAATGCGGCTGTCGACACGGCGGGCAGCGAGCGCTAAAATCGCTATCGAGAGCACACCAAATACTGCAGCAATGGTTATATCGACGTATCCGTCAGGTATGTGCATGTCTATGTCCATAGTTCTCCGGCCAATAATACTTTGGACTCGTGCAGTATTATTCACACTGAGCAATCATTCATATGGCTCCCGCTAAATTAGCTGGACGTATGACTGATGAGTTTGATCGGATTAGCCTCACACTGCCCTCTTCAATGGCTAATCATCTCGATGGAATCGTTGACGACTGGGAGTATGACAGTCGGTCAGAAGCAATCAGAGACTCATTACGGGACTTCTTCACTACATACCAGTGGGAAAGTGGTGATCAAGCTCGCTACTATGGAACAATTGTCATCTCATACGAGCATCAAGTCGCTGGTATAGCTGATGCCCTCCAGTCGGTTCAACATGAGATGGCAAGCATCATAACGTCCGTCCAGCACATCCATTTTTCACACGACGCTTGTATGGAGACGTTGATCGTTGATGGTGTTGGAAGCGAGATCACTGAACTGGCGAACCGACTTCGTGCGTTGAGTGGCGTTCAGCATGTCAAAGTGATCATCGTCACGACTGATGAGATGGGAGTTACTCCCTGAAATCTGTATATATTTTTGAGTTGATAAGATACATCAGTGGGAGCGACTTCTATATTCGAGTTGTATTTGACAATCATAGAATGTGACAAATACGGCGTATTCAAGAAAAATAACGTATACCAAATTAAAATATAGTTTTATTTACTCTGTTCAGATTTTGTCTTTCAAACTACTCATTACTGAATACATAGTCTAAATATAAGGTGGTACAAGCGCTTGGATTCTACCTATATAATATATCTCCTTAGTAATATTCTCTGAAAAGTCTTATATATGCCAGTAATATCCGATAATTTGGCGCAATATGAAAGGACAACCGATGTCTAAATTGCCTGACCGAGTCGAACATGCACACACTATCGCCGCAGATTTCAAGACAATCCAATGAACTCATCTCACACGTCGCGTCGTTCGATGCTTGCAGCGGTTGGAACCGGTCTCAGTATCTCCGTTGCTGGCTGTTCGGGTGGGGGTGACGGCGGCAGCAGTAGCCCCACAGTCGGTATCTTAGAAGACCGGTCAGGGAACTTCCAGCTTAATGGCACATCCAAATGGCAGGCGACTCGGCTAGCGATTGAAGAAATTAACGAGGCGGGCGGCATTCTTGGCGAGGAAATTGAGATTGTGGATCCGGACCCACAGTCAGACAATCAACGCTACCAAGAACTAACCGAACGTCTGATCCTACAGGACCAGGTTGACGCCCTCTGGGCTGGGTACTCAAGTGCAACCCGTGAGGCTATCCGACCAATTATTAATGAAAACGACCAGTTGTACTTCTACACTACCCAGTATGAGGGCGGTGTGTGTGACAGCACGATCTTTCCCGTAGGTGCGACCGCCCGCCAGCAACTTGGGATCGTCACGCCGTACCTCGCTGAACAGTACGGTGAAAACATCTACATTATCGCCGCCGATTACAACTTTGGTCAATTGTCGGGTGACTGGGTCAATGTTCTGGCACAAGAGAACGGTTACAACATTGTTGGAGAGGAATACATTCCGCTCTCAGAGACGGATTTCTCGTCCGTCATCAACCGTATCCAGCAAGAGGATCCCGACTTCATCATGTCGATGCTCGTCGGTGCAAATCACGAGAACTTCTACGACCAGCGGGCAACCAATGACCTCGATATTCCGATAGGGACCTCAACGGCAATGGCGCAGGGGTTTGAACACAAGCGGTACGACCCACCGGCACTCACCGACGTCTACTGCGGCGTCAGCTACATGGAGGAGCTCGGTGATCTCCGTGAAGGCGAAGACCTCGTCGCGGACTTTTACGATCGCTGGCCAGACGCGAACTACCTCAATCAAGAGGCACAGAACAATTACTTCTCAGTATACCTCTGGCGGGACGCCGTTGAAGAAGCAGGCACTTTCGACCAGGAGGCCGTCATTGAGGTACTTGAACAAGGCCGCGATGTTAGCGCGCCATCGGGCGATCTGACCCTAGATGGGGCGACCCACCACATGGAGCACGAGATGCGTGTTGCACGGGCAGACGAGAGCCACGAGATATCCTTCAATGGTCAGCGCCGTATCGGCCCAAGCTTCCTCCGTGAAGAAGTCGAAGGCGGCGAAGGTTGTAATTTACCTGAAGAAGATCAGACGACCCAGTACGTCCCGAGTGACGTATACGATGTCTGAGTTACTCTGGTGAACATATGAGTATGAACATGCGTAGCAAGCTGTCGGAGGTCGAACCGCCGTGATCGACACGGTAGCGATGCCGTTTCAGATATCAGCTGCTAGCTTGGGGGCTCTGTTTTTTCAGTTCCTCAATAGCTTTGGCTTTATCGTGCTTGCGACTGTTGGACTGGCTATTATTTTTGGGATGATGGGCGTCATCAACTTAGCTCACGGCGAGTTTATCCTGATTGGAGTTTACGGAACTGCTCTACCGTATCACGCAGGGGTTCCACTACCAATCGCGATGCTTGTCGGAGTGTTCGTGACGACCGTCTTCGGAGTTATTGTTGAACGAGCCATTGTCCGTCACTTCTACGACCGACTCCTGGACTCGATGGTGGCTACCTGGGGCCTCAGCCTTGTTGTAGCTCAGTTGCTGTTAATCGTGTTTGGTTCCAGTCTTGATAGCATTTCTACGCCACTAGGGAATGTTGACTATGGTCCATTCTCGTCGTCGGTCTATCGAAGTATCCTACTGCCGATCGTCGCGATATTGGTCCTTGTTGGGCTCTACGCCTTGTTCACCCGAACTGAGTTCGGCGTCAAAGCTCGCGCGACGATCAAAGATCCAGAGACAGCACGGGCGATGGGGATCGACACCGATCGAATGTACGTGACGACGTTTGCTATCGGTTCAGCACTCGCTGGGCTCACCGGCGCGCTGTCTGCTCCCTCGTTAGGATCAATCACTCCAAACCGTGGAGGTACATTCCTTGTTGAGGCGTTCGTCGCTGTCGTCGTTGGCGGCCCCTCTGTGATTATTGGCACGCTGTCCGCTGCTGGGATACTGAGCGTGTTTAACGCCTCTGGGAGCTTCTTCGTCGACACCTTCTTCGGACAGATGCTGATGTTGGTCGTCGCCATCCTCGCACTTCGACTACTACCAGGAGGGATTACTGGATTCATTGAGTCGTGGCGACAACGCCGGGGGGCAGAGTGATGAGCAGCGCTAACACGCAGACCACTCTTAGTCGGCTTCGTGGGCTCCTCGAGGGGCCCAATACGCTAGGGAACTCCAAGTCGTTCTGGGTCGGCTTTGTACTCGCGGTTACGGCGTTGGCAGCCTATCCGCAGGTGACTGACCCATACTCTGCGCTACAAACATCACGGTACTTTGCCCTCGCGTTTCTCGCGATCAGCCTCTGTTTCGTCTGGGGGTACTGCGGTGTGCTGAGTTTCGGCCAAGTCGCGTTTTTCGGCATTTCAGCCTATGCCTTTGGGATTATCGGTATCAACTTCGCATCGACGGCAGGTGCCACTGTGGCACTGTTTGGTGCGGTTACTGCCGGTACGTTCGCTGCTGCAGTGCTGGGATACTTCATGTTCTACGGAGGTGTTCGTGATGTTTATGTCACAATTATGACGCTGGTTGTCGCACTCGTCCTGAATACGTTCATGGGCCAAACCGCAGGGAGCGAGTGGGCAGTTGGCACGGCCCGTCTTGGTGGGTTCAACGGGATGACCAACATTCCGAATCTCACGTTTGGAATCGTTTTCCAAACGGTGGGTTTCTATTACGCTGTCTTATTCGCGCTCGTAGGCACGTACCTTGGTCTCCGAGTGCTGTTGAACAGTTCGTTCGGGATGACGATGGTTGCTGTTCGAGAAGACGAGGAACGAACTGCAACCTTTGGGTACAACGTCGCGTTCGTCAAGCTCGTCGTCTTCACTATCGGTGGTGGGCTGGCCGCACTGGGTGGCGTCTTCTACGCTAGTTGGGGTAACTACGTTGATCCAAGCGTGTTCAGTATCGCCTTCGCAGCGCTCCCAGTCGTCTGGGTGAGCATTGGCGGTCGTGAGTCTCTACTGGGCACTATCGGTGCGACGTTATTCATTGAACGAATGCGGACCGGCCTGTCGAGTGGGATCGGACCCATTGGTCCCGAGTGGGCACTCGTTATTGTTGGGGGGCTCTTGCTTGCTGTGATCTTGTTCATGCCGGCTGGCATCGCCCCAACGCTCAACGAGCTGAAAAATACCATACTACAACGACGCTCTGGTCGATCACCTTCTGGAGGTCCAACGGAGGAATCCATTAAATGAGCACACCACAGGATATTAACGCCCGACAGAAACCCGCAGTCGCCACTACTGGTGCTGGTAGAGATGCTATCTTATCGACCAGACAGCTAACAAAGAACTTTGGCGGACTGACTGCCGTTGATAGCGTTGACTTTGAGGTTAACGAAGGGGAAATCCGGTGTCTTATCGGCCCAAATGGGGCTGGCAAGAGTACACTACTTAACCTCATTACAGGGCAGCTATCGCCCAGTGAGGGACATATTTACTTTGACGGAACCGACCTCACCGGCCTCAAGCCACACGAGCGGATTGACACCGGTCTTAGTGTGAAGTTTCAGTCTCCACACGTCTATGAGAACCTCTCAGTTAAGCGAAACCTCATGATTCCTCTCCAGCGGACTGACCGGGACGTCGACCATGTCTTAACTGATACACTCGATCGAATCGCACTGGCGGACGAACGTGATACTTCTGCAGGTGACCTCTCGCACGGCCAACAACAACGGCTTGAGATTGGAATGGCGATCACACTGGATCCCACACTTATGCTCCTCGACGAACCCGTTGCCGGGATGTCGGTCGATGAGACAGCTGACGTTGCCGCTTTAATCCGATCGCTGCATGACGACGGCATGGCGTTTCTGGTTGTCGAACACGACATGGAGTTTGTTCGAGAGATCTCTGAGAAAGTTACTGTATTGAACCAGGGTGCTGTGTTCCGACAGGGCTCAATACAAGAGATCGAAACGGACGACGCCGTCCGCAGAATATACCTAGGTGAAGACGTATGAGCCTGTCTATAACTAGTCTCAAGGCTGGGTATGATGGGACGCCAATTCTCAACGAGATTGACTGTGACGTTTCCGATGGTGAGATTGTTGGAATTGTCGGTCGCAATGGTGTGGGAAAAACAACGCTTCTTAAAGCAGTAATGGGCCTATTAGAGCCCGAGGCTGGAAGTGTTCATTTCAACGGAGAAGATATCACTGACACATCAGCTGATGAGCACGCTCGAGGTGGCATTGGATATGTTCCACAGGGCCGGGACGTCTTCGCTGGGCTGACCGTCGAGCAAAATCTCCTCATTGGTGAAAATATCGGTGAGGGAGAAGAGACGTTGTACGACCGAGTGTACGACTACTTCCCAGTACTGGAAGAACGCGCTGATCAGGACGCTGGAACCATGAGCGGTGGCCAGCAACAGATGCTGGCTATTGGGCGAGCCCTTGTCGGTGACCCTGCGCTCCTTCTGGTTGATGAGCCTTCTGAAGGCGTCCAACCCTCGATCGTTCAGTCAATAACCGATGATCTCCAGCAAATCAACCGAGACCTCGGTACCACTATCCTCTTCGTTGAACAAAACTTATCCGTGATTCAAGGACTCGCTGAACGCTGTTATGCTATGGATCACGGACGGATGGTAGACGAACTTGACGGAGAAGCGCTCCATAATCGCGAGCAGCTCGAAGAGTACCTAGTCGTATAAAAACCCACAAACGACTTCTGTCGTTGGATTTTGCTTCAGTCGTAGTAATTGATGCGCTCGACGACGTCTGCGAAGGCGACTGTGTCTTGAACATCGGTGATCTCAATTTCGACGCGCTCGCCCGGGTCCGTCTCAGGGACAATGACGACAAATCCACGCTCAACACGGGTGATTCCGTCTCCTTGATCTCCTATGTCTTCGATTTCAACGGTCCGGTGATCGCCCTCACCAACAGGTGGATGCTGTGACGCGTGCTCACGGCCCGTACCGGCCGCAGCATCTGACTCCGTACCGGTCGTAGATGTCGGCAGCAGCGCCAGCCGATAGGTCTCGCCCGGCTTCATATTTCCAAGCTGGACTTCCTGTTCTGGGAGTTCGACGACGTATGAGCCATCTCGTTCACGAATCGTACTCGAAAAGAGACACTGCAGTTGGTCTGGAATTTCCATCAGAAAACTCTAAACGGTAATTGTATCCACGCGCACTTCAATCGACTGTTATCCAGAGAATTGTGATCTGTTCTCGACGATATCGGCGAAGATGTGGGCCGACACAAGTACTGCCGTCGCCAGACCACTAACGCCGTGGCGTTCGATGTAGAGTGCGATATTGTCACTTGAGTCGGGGTAACCCAAGCAAACGAGCAGCGTTTGGCTAAGTTGAAACGTCACTTCCCCCGTCTGAATGGTCATATCGACCCGACGAGCGCGATATCGGTGTGGCTGAGAGTCCGTCACACGATCGAGGACATCGACTTCCACGAGATGTTTGACATCCTCGTAGAGTGTGGTTTGAGAACTTACAGAGCGGCTTGCGAACTCCGCTACAGTGGGGGTGTTGAGTTACACTACCCGAGCGTACAGACGTGCCAGCCGTTTATTCTGGACCACGTCAGAAACTGCCAGCATCGTATCTAA
>Ga0209917_1000064_pt1 | contig 37658 bp, 34 predicted proteins | sample SalPon2_C_H2O_MG_FD_185710 | JGI IMG/M metagenome (GOLD analysis project Ga0209917, IMG submission 185710) | Salt pond water microbial communities from South San Francisco under conditions of wetland restoration - Salt Pond MetaG R2_C_H2O_MG... | ecosystem: Environmental > Aquatic > Non-marine... | reverse complement strand
AGCCGTTGTCCTCGTCGAGCCGGACTGGGACCACGTGAACGATGAAGTGGCGGGTGCCGTCGGCCGTTTTCCGGGCCGCTTCGCGCCGAACGCTCTCGCCGCGCTGGAGCCGGGTGTTGATCTCGGCGACCTCTCGGACCGCCGTCGTCTCGTCCGGGATGACGTAGTCGTCTATCGACTCGCCGACGACGGTCTCCGCGTCGTAGCCGAACGTCGCTTCGAAGGCCTCGTTGACGCGGTAGACGACCGGCTCACCGTCGACGTAATCGTAGGCGACGGCCGGGTCGGGGATGTTCGAGAACAGCGCGAGCAGGTGCTCGTGTTCCGTCCGGAGGGCCTCGTCGACGCGGATCCGGTCGAGGGTCTCCTCGACGTGCGACGCGAGCAGCGCCGCGAGTCGCCGGTCGCCCGCGTCGAACCCGTCCTCGTCGGTCGCGAGTTGGAACACGGTGTCGCTGCCGACCGGAATCGAGAGGACCGAGTCGTAGGGGTTCTCGTCGTTCGACCGGGACTCGATCACCGGTTCGCCGTCCTCGATGGCCGCCCCGGCCGAGCCGCGGCCGACGCGGACCCGATCGCAGTCTTCGACCGCGACCTCGGCCGACGCCGCCATCGGTTCGACCCACTCCTCGTCGCGCACGCCGACGACGCAGTGGTATCGAGGGAACACCTCGCTTGCGACGTCGATGGCCGTTTGGTGGGCTTCCTCGGTCGACCGCACCGACGCGAGCCGCGTCATTTCGGCGTTCAACTGCTCGATCCGCGACGGCGTCCGCGCCGGTTCGTCGTGTCTCCGGTCGGCGTCGCCCCTGGCGGCGAGCCAGCGGACCGTCGCGTCCAAGTCGGCGCGGGTGGTCGCGACTGCGTCGACGAGCGGGTCGGTCGCCGTCGCCCCGGTGGGGTCGTCGACGAGCGCGACCACTCGGCACGCTCGGCTCTGCCCCCTGACGGAGTCGAGTCCCTCCGCGTCGACCACGACGACGACGTCTGCCCTCCCGACGTCCGTGTCGCCGTCGCCGGGGGAAAGCGAGGGCGAAACGTCGGCGGCGGCCGCGGCAGTGGCCTCGGCGGACGGTATCGCGCCGGCCACGTCGCTCGCCGTCTCCGCGCCCCCGGCGAGAACGAGAACGGACGGCCGCGCTTCGGACTCAGACTCCACGATACATTTGATAACCGTTCGCATGCGCATAAATTTTCCTCAACGACCGTGCCACCTCGATATCGGTCGCGCGGGCGAAGAACCGTCGTACTGAGCGCGGAAACCCGGCCGCGCGGTACCCCGGAACCCTTTTGGATGAACACGGGCCACGTTTCAGTAATGAGCGATCTCGAAGCGGAGTACCGCCTTGACTACTTCGAAGAGGAGGGGTTCGAGCGCAAGGAGTGCCCCGACTGCGGCGCGCACTTCTGGACCCGCGACGCCGACCGCGAACTGTGCGGCGAGCCGCCCTGTGCGGACTACAGCTTCATCGACGATCCGGGCTTTCCCGAGCCGCACTCGCTGACCGAGATGCGAGAGGCGTTCCTCTCCTTCTTCGAGGACCACGACCACGAACGGATCGAGCCGTACCCGGTCGCTGCGAACCGCTGGCGAGACGACGTCCTTCTGACACAGGCGTCGATCTACGACTTCCAACCGCTCGTCACCTCGGGACAGACGCCGCCGCCAGCGAACCCCCTCACCATCTCCCAGCCCTGTATCCGGATGCAGGACATCGACAACGTGGGGAAGACGGGCCGGCACACGATGGCGTTCGAGATGATGGCCCACCACGCGTTCAACACGCGCGAGGAGGTCGACGAGGACGAGTACGCCTACCACGGCGAGGTGTACTGGAAAGACGAGACTGTCCAGTACTGCGACGAGCTGTTCGAGAGTCTCGGCGCCGACCTCGAAGAGATCACGTACATCGAGGACCCGTGGGTCGGCGGCGGCAACGCCGGGCCGGCCATCGAAGTCATTTATAAAGGCGCCGAGCTGGCGACGCTCGTCTTCATGTGTATGGAGCGGGACCCCGACGGCGACTACGAGATGAAAGACGGGAACACGTACTCGTTTATGGACACGTACATCGTCGACACCGGGTACGGGCTCGAACGGTGGACGTGGATGAGCCAGGGGACGGCGACGGTGTACGAGGCCGTCTACCCCGACGCGATCGACTTCTTAAAAGAGAACGCGGGGATCGAACACACCGAGACCGAACGCACGATCGTTCACCGCGCCGCGAAGCTCTCCGGACGGCTCGACATCGACGACGTCGACGACGTGGAAGCCGCCCGCGGCGACATCGCCGACCGGCTCGACGTCGACGTCGACCGGCTCCGCGAACTCGTCGAGCCGCTCGAATCGATCTACGCCATCGCCGATCACTCGCGAACGCTCGCGTACATGTTCGGCGACGGTATCGTCCCCTCGAACGTCGGAACGGGCTACCTCGCGCGGATGGTGCTGCGACGCACGAAGCGGCTCGTCGACGAGGCGGGCGTCGACGCACCCCTCGACGAACTGGTCGATATGCAGGCCGAACGGCTCGGCTACGAGAACCGCGACACGATCCGCGAGATCGTCCGCACCGAAGAGCGGAAGTACCGCAAGACGCTCGAACGCGGCTCTCGCAAGGTGGAGTCGCTCGCCGACGAGTACGCCGGGACCGGCGAACCGATCCCGACCGAGGCGCTCTTAGAGCTGTACGACTCCCACGGGATCCAGCCGGACATGGTCGCGGACATCGCCGACGAGCGCGGCGCGACCGTCGACGTGCCGGACGACTTCTACGCGCTCGTCGCCGACCGGCACGAAGAAGAGGACGGCGACGAGGCCGTGGCCGACCGCGACGACCGGGTCGCAGACCTCCCCGACACGGAGAAGCTGTTCTACGAGAACCAGGGCCGAACCGAGTTCGAGGCCGTCGTCCTCGACGTGTTCGAGCGCGAGGAGGGGTATGACGTTGTCTTAGACCAGACGATGTTCTACCCCGAAGGGGGCGGCCAGCCGGCGGACAGGGGACAGCTCGCGGCCGGCGAGACGGCCGTGGACGTGGTCGACGTACAGGAGCGCGACGGCGTCGTCTTACACCGGACCGACGCCGACCCCGGAAAAGGCGAGTTCGTGCGCGGACAGCTCGACGGCGACCGCCGCGACCGACTGCGCGCACATCACACGGCGACCCACCTGATCGGGCACGCGGCCCGAGAGGTCCTCGGAGAGCACGTCCGGCAGGCGGGCGCACAGAAGGGGATCGACTCCTCGCGGCTCGACGTCCGCCACTTCGATCGGATCACCCGCGACCAGGTCAAAGAGATCGAACGCGTCGCCAACGACCTCGTCCGCGACAACGTTCCGGTGCGACAGGAGTGGCCCGACCGGAACGCGGCCGAGGCCGAACACGGCTTCGACCTGTACCAGGGCGGCGTCCCGCCGGGAACGAACATCCGGCTGATCCACGTCGGCGACGCCGACGTGCAGGCCTGCGCCGGCACTCACGTCGACCGCACCGGCGACATCGGCGCGATAAAGGTCTTAAAAACCGAGCCGGTCCAGGACGGCGTCGAGCGGATCGTGTTCGCCGCCGGCGGCGCGGCCGTCGAGTCGACACAGCGCACCGAGGACGCGCTGTACGACGCCGCGGAGGCGCTCGACGTCGACCCGCTCGACGTGCCGGAGACCGCAGAGCGGTTCTTCGAGGAGTGGAAGGCGCGGGGCAAGGAGGTCGAGTCGCTGAAAGAGGAGCTCGCGGCCGCGCGGGCCTCCGGCGGCGCCGACGCCGAGGAGGTCGACTTGGGCGACGCCACGGCCGTGATCCAACGGCTCGACGGCGACGCCGACGAACTGCGCGCGACGGCCAACGCCCACGTCGACGACGGGAAGGTGGCGGTCGTCGGCAGCGGCGCTGACGGCTCCGCGTCCTTCGTCGTCGGCGTCCCCGACGGCGTCGACGTGAACGCCGGACAGGTGGTCTCCGAACTCGCCGGCCGCGTCGGCGGCGGCGGCGGCGGACCGCCGGACTTCGCGCAGGGGGGCGGCCCCGACGCCGAGGCGCTCGACGACGCGCTCGCGTCGGCCCCGGACGTGCTTCGCAGCCTCCAGGAGGCGTAACGAACCCGGTTCCCCCTCTCATGCCACACGCGAACAACGCCGGCGTCGAGATCCGGTACGAGGTCGACGCCCCGAACGCCGGCCCCGACGACGAGGCGGTGGTCTTCTGTGGCGACGTGGGGCTCGGCGCCTGGCAGTTCGGCTGGCAACACGCCGCGCTCGCCGGCCCGCACACGGTCGTGACGCCCGAGACGCGCGGGGTCGGGCGTTCGGACGCCCCGCCGGGGCCGTACACCGTCGAGGAGCTGGCGAGCGACGTGGACGCGGTGTGTGCCGCGGAGGGGCTCCGAAACGCGCACCTCGTCGGGTACGGGCTCGGCGGGATGGTCGCGCTCGCGTACGCGCTCGCCTCGTCGCGCCCGGCGAGTCTCACCGTCGTCGGCACGCCGCCCGCGGGCGACGCGTACAACCCTGATAGCGTGTGGGCCGACCCGGCGACGCCGGCGGCCGTCGAGCGGTCGCTGAACGGCCTGCTCTCGGCGTCGTTTCGCGAGGACCATCCGGACGTGCTCGCTCGGATCGCCGACTGGCGGGTCGGCGAGGACGCCGGCCGCGATACCTTCGAGGCACACCGCGCCGCGGTCGAGGGGTTCGACCGCTCCGACACCCTGTACGAGCTCACGACCCCGACGCTCGTCGTCCACGGGACCGAAGACGCGGTCTGTCCGAAGTCGGCCGCGGAGGGGCTCGCGGACGGGCTCCCGCGGGGGGAGTTCCATCCGGTCCCCGGCGCGCGCCACCTCGCCGGCGTGGAGGCGTCCGCCGCGGTCAACGACGCCCTCGTCGGCTGGCTCGCGGAACACGCCACGGACCCGTTCTCGGGGTGAGGGGGTCGCGGTCGGCGGCGCCGCTGCGTCGTCCCCTCGGTCACGCGGCTCGCCGTCGCAACCGTTTTTGCGCCGTCACGCCTCCCACCGAGCAATGACACGGCTCCGGTTCGCACTGTTGAACGCCGCCCACGACGACGCGAACACCCGGCGGAACTTCCGGCGGGAGCTCGACGCCGACCTCGTCGAGTTCTCGGCCACCGACGAGCACCTCCCCGACCACACCCGGTTCGACGGCGTGGTCGTCACCGGCTCGCGCTCCTCTGTCTACTGGGACGAGGCGTGGATCCCGGCGCTCGTCGACTACGTCGCCGAGGCCGCGGACGCCGGCCTCCCGATCCTCGGCGTCTGTTACGGCCACCAGGTGCTCGCCGAGGCGCTCGGCGGTCGCGTCGCCGGGATGGACGGCTTCGAGATCGGATACAACACGGTGCGCCACCACGGCGACGACCTGTTTGCGGGGATAGACGAGTCGTTCACCGTCTTCACGACTCACGGCGACACCGTCGTCGAACTCCCCCCGACCGCGACGCCGCTCGCGGAGAACGACCACGGCCTGCACGCGTTCCGCGACGGGCACTGCTGGGGCGTACAGTTCCACCCGGAGTACGACCTCCAGACGGCACGCGAGGTCACGGAGGGCAAACGCGAGAAACTCGGCGACGCTCGCGTCGACGCGGTGTTGGCCGACGCCACGCCCGAGGCGCACGACGCCGCCTGCGAGGCGAAGTCGCTGTTCGACAACTTCACCGAGTACGCCCGCCGGCTGAAGGCCGACCGGGAGCCGTCCGCGGCGGCCGGGGACTGACGCGGTCGCTCGGGTCGAACACCCTTATACGCTTCCCGACCGATTCCTGCGTATGAACGTAGTACCGGACACCAGTGCGGTCGTGGACGGCCGCGTGTCCGAACGCGTCGAGGACGGGACCTACGCTGGCGCGACGGTGCTGGTCCCGGAGGCCGTCGTCGGCGAACTGGAGTCGCAGGCCAACGACGGCCTCGAGTCGGGGTGGGACGGCCTGAGCGAACTGAAACGCCTCGCCGACTACTCGGACGAGGGGACGATCGAACTGGTGTACGTCGGCGAGCGGGCCGACGGCGACGCGCGCTCGAACGCCCACGAGGGCGACGTGGACGCGCTCATCCGGGAGGTCGCCGACGACCGCGACGCGACGCTCCTCTCCAGCGACATCGTGCAGGCGGAGGTCGCCCGCGCGAAGGGTATCGACGTGGAGTACGTCGAGCCGGTCGCCCGCGGTGTCGTCGACGAACTGCCGATACAGGCGTTTTTCACCGAGGAGACGATGTCGGTCCACCTCAAGACGGGGACGAAACCGAAGGCCAAACGCGGCGCCTTAGGCGAGATGCGGTACGTCGAGATCGACGACGCGGCGACCGACGAGACGCAGATGCGCGAGTGGGCCAACGCCATCGTCGACTTAGCCCGCCAGTCCAACGAGGGCTTCATCGAACTGTCGAACGACGGGATGGACATCGTCCAGTTCCGGAACTACCGGATCGCGGTCGCGCGGCCGCCGTTCGCCGACGGGATCGAGATCACGGCGGTCCGCCCTATCGCGAAGACGACGCTCGACGACTACGAGTTCGCCGACGAACTTCGCGAGCGGTTCACCGAGCGGAAGCGCGGCGTGCTCATCTCCGGCTCACCGGGCGCCGGGAAGTCGACGTTCGCGCAGGCGGTCGCGGAGTTCCTTTCGGACAGCGACTACGCGGTGAAGACGATGGAGAAGCCGCGGGACCTCCAGGTCGGCCCGGAGATCACCCAGTACGGCGCGCTCGGCGGCGAGATGGAGAACACGGCGGACTCGCTGCTCTTGGTCCGGCCCGACTACACCATCTACGACGAGGTCCGGAAGACGAACGACTTCGAGGTGTTCTCCGACATGCGGATGGCCGGCGTCGGGATGGTCGGCGTCGTCCACGCCTCCCGCGCCATCGACGCGCTCCAGCGCCTCGTCGGTCGGGTCGAACTCGGGATGATCCCCCAGATCGTCGACACCGTGGTCTACATCGAGGCCGGCGAGGTTCACACCGTCTACGACGTGACCACCGAGGTGAAGGTGCCCGCGGGGCTCACCGCCGAGGACCTCGCTCGCCCCGTCATCCAGGTGTCGAACTTCGAGACGGGCCGGCCGGAGTACGAGATATACACGTTCAACCGGCAGGTCGTCACGGTGCCCCTCAACGACGAGGACGAGGCCGACACCGAGACCGGCGTCGGTCGGATCGCGAAACAGGAGATCGAACGCGAGATCAAGTCGGTCGCACACGGCCACGTCGACGTCGAGCTCAAAGGGAACGACGAGGCCGTGGTGTACGTCTCCGAGGGCGACATCGGCACCGTCATCGGCAAGGGCGGCGGCCGCATCAGCGACATCGAGAACCGGCTCGGGATCGAAATCGACGTCCGCACTCACGACGAGCAGCCGGGCGGCGGGTCCGGCCGCGAGACGAACGGACACGCCGGCGGGCAGGGCGGGCAGGTCGGCGAGGAGCGCGGCACCGTCGTGACGCCCGAGATCACCGCCAGACACGTCGTCATCGGCGTCGACGCCGGAGTCGGCGAGACCGTCGAGGTGCGCGCCGACGGCGAGTACCTCTTTACGGCCACCGTGGGCCGCGGCGGCGAAGTGCAGGTGTCACGCGGCTCCGCCATCGCCGAGGAGTTAGAGGACGCCATCGACCGCAAACGGACCGTGACGGTCGTCCCGGCTCGCTGATCGTCGCTTTTTGTGCCCTGTCAGCGCGTCGCACTCGAATTTGCGCCGACCGACGCGCCGAAAACCGACGGACGGCGGCAGCGTCGTTCGACGCGACACCGTTCGACGATCGTCGTGCGTATTCCTCCTGAAAGATAACGCTTTTTTGGCGCTGGTCGGAAGGTGACTGCATGTCAGACGAGTTAAAGCGCGGGCTCGAAGGCGTCCTCGTCGCGGAGTCGGAACTGAGCTACGTCGACGGCGCCGTCGGCAAGCTCGTATACCGTGGATACGACATCGAGGACCTCGCCCGCGAGGCGAGCTACGAGGAGGTGCTGTACCTCCTGTGGCACGGCTCGCTGCCGACGCGCGACGAACTCGACGCGTTCTCGGCCGACCTCGCGGCCGAACGCGACGTCGACGACGACGTTCTCGCGACCGTTCAGACGCTGGCCGACGCGGGCGAGCGCCCGATGGCCGCGCTGCGAACCGCGGTCTCCATGCTCTCGGCGTACGAGCCGGAACCGGACGCGGACCCGGAGGATCTCGACGCGACGCGCCGACAGGGACGCCGGATCACGGCGAAGGTTCCGACGGTCCTCGCGGCCTTCGAGCGCGCCCGGCAGGGCGAAGCGCCGGTCGCCCCCGACCCGGATCTTTCTCACGCCGCGAACTTCCTGTATATGCTCACCGGGACCGAGCCGGACGACGTGAGCGCCGAGACGTTCGACATGGCGCTGACGCTCCACGCCGACCACGGGCTCAACGCCTCGACGTTCACCGCGATGGTCATCGGCTCGACGATGGCCGACGTGTACTCGGCCGTCACCGGCGGTATCGGCGCGCTCTCCGGCTCCCTTCACGGCGGCGCGAACCAGGACGTCATGGAGGTGCTCCACGAGGTCGACGCCTCGGACAAAGGTCCCGTCGAGTGGGTCACGGACGCCCGCGACGCGGGGCGGCGCATCCCCGGCTTCGGCCACCGCGTTTATAAGGTGAAAGACCCCCGCGCGAAGATCCTCGAAGAGAAGCTACGCGACCTCTCCGAGTCGTCCGGCGACACGAAGTGGCTCGACTACACCTCGGCGATCGAATCGTACCTCACGGACCAGGGGCTCTTAGAGAAGGGCATCGCGCCGAACGTCGACTTCTACTCCGGCTCCGTCTACGACTCGCTCGGGATTCCGGTCGACATGTACACCCCCATCTTCGCGATGAGCCGCGCCGGCGGCTGGATCGCCCACGTCGTCGAGTACCAGAGCGAAAACCGCCTCATCCGTCCGCGAGCGCGCTACACCGGAGAGCGAAAACCGCCTCATCCGTCCGCGAGCGCGCTACACCGGAGCCGAGGACGCGACGATCACTCCGATCGACGAGCGGTAAGGGTCCCGCGGGCCGCACCCCTCGACGGTCGCTTTTATAAGGTGTAGTCGTGTTCGCCGGTCTCGGAGGTCAGAAACGCCGTCAGCAGATCGATCGTCGCGGCGACGTCGTCGCCGTCGGCGGTCTCGGTGACGGTGTGGAGGTAGCGCGTCGGAATCGAGATGGCCCCGACCGGCTTCGCGCCCGCGGTGTTCTGGAACCCCGCGGTGTCGGTGCCGCCCGCGGGCAACACCTCGTGTTGATGTTCGATCCCCTCGGTCTCGGCCACCGCCGTGAGCCGCTTGTGGACCTTCGGGCTCGTGATCACGGAGGCGTCTTTCAGCTTGATCGCCGTCCCCTCACCCAGTTTCGTCACCGCGTCGGCGGCGTCGCCGATCTGGGGAACGTCGTTCGCGACGGTCACGTCCAAGGCGAGGGCGAGGTCCGGGTCGATGTCGACGCCGAGCGCGGTCGCGCCCCGGAGCCCGACCTCCTCCTGGACCGTCGCTGCGAAGTGTATCGTCACGTCCGGGTCCTCGATCCGCTTTGCGGCCTCGACGGCCGCGAACAGGCAGACCCGGTCGTCGAGCGCTTTCCCCGTGATCCGGTCGCCCATGCGCGTCGTCGTCTGATCGAGGGTGACGACGTCGCCGACGCCGACGAGTTCGTCGACCGTCTCGGCGTCGCGGCCGAGGTCGATGAACACGTCCGAGACCGCGTCGGCCTTCTCGCGCTGCTCCTCGGTGAGCGTGTGCGGCGGTACGGAGCCGATGACGCCGGTGAGATCCTCCTCGCCGTGGACGGTGACGCGCTGGGCGCGCAGGACGCGGGGGTCGAACCCGCCGAGCGGGTCCACCTTGACGAACCCGTCCTCGGTGACGTGCCGGACCATGAAGCCGATCTCGTCCATGTGGGCCGCGACGGCGACCGAGTAGTCCGAGTCGCCCTCGATGGTGCCGACGACGTTGCCCATCGCGTCGGTCCGAACCCGGTCCGTGTGTTCCGCGAACTCACGGCGAGCGATCGCCCGCACCGCGTCCTCGTACCCCGGAACGCCTCGGGCCTCGGTCAGTTCACGCAACAGGTCGTACGCGAAATCGAACGACATGCCTCACTCTCGTGGCCCCGTCGACAAAGATTCACGCGATCCGGCACGCCGTCTCGGCGTCGGTCGCGGTCGGCGGCGCGCCCCGTGCCCGCATCGGGCGGATCGGTCTTTTAAAACCCTCAACCAGTTTGTCGTTGTTCCGCAACGCTTTTGCGGTCGCTTGCGGGAAGTGTGTGTATGTCAGACGTTAAAGCGGAACTCCGCGAACAGTTCATGGAGGCGTTCAGCGGCGCCGACTTCCCCGTCGATAACCAGATGGACCTCGTCCCCGCGCTCCCGGACGGGCCGGGCACGAAGTTCGAGGCCGGCGACGTGAGCTTCACCGCGATGGAGATGGCCGCGAAGCTCGGCAGCGAACAGGAGTTCCCGTACGACACCGCCGAGGCGCTCGTCGACGACATCATCGACGGGCTCGAAGCGAAGGGCATGCTCTGAAACGGCGGCCGCAACTGCGCTCCGTTCTCCGCTCGCCGAACGCGTCGGTGAGCACTCGCGATGTCCCCGGCGAGAGGTTGATACCCTCGGAGCCGTTACTGCGCTCGTGGTCGTCGAACTGATCCGTCTCCTGCCGCCGTGGGTTGCGCTGGGCCTCGCGCTCGGCACCGTCGCGTCCGGATTCGTCGCGCTCGCCTTCTACCTCGGAGACCGCTACGTCGACCAGGCCCCCAACGCCGGCGGGCAGGGCGCCGGCAGCGCGACCGGCGACGAGCGACGGCGCCGAGAGCTTCGCGAGTACCTGACGGCTATCGGCGAGCGGTTCCACGAGGACCACGGGCTCGGGAGCGTGACGGTTCCCTTCTATCTCCCCGAGCGCGGGGTCGCCATCACGTTCGACGCGCACGACTACTTCAGACTCGAAGGCGAGGGCGTCTATACGGTCCTCTGTGAACACGAGATGCCCGGTCGCGGGCTGGGTCGACGGCTCCCCTTCGACGTGACCGAACCCGATTGGGGGCCGTCTCGACCGCCCAGGAGCGGCGGCCGCGATCCGGTCGCCGCCGCGTTCGCGGAACTCGACGTCGACCGCGACGCCGACGCCGCCGAGGTGAAACGCGCCTACCGTGAGCGCGTCAAGGAGACGCACCCGGACCAGGGCGGCGACGAGGAGTCGTTTAAACGCGTCCGCGAGGCGTACGCGACCGCTCGCAACCACACCGGCGACGCGAACGGCGGCGTCGGACGAGGCGCCCCGGCCGCTCGGGCCACGCGGTCCGACCGCGCCGACCCGCAGACGGGCTTCGGCCGATAACCCGAGCGCGGCTCGAACGCCGGCGCTCTGTGTGCTCCGCGGACTGTTGTACCGCACCGCGTACGGGCGATTCGCACCGCGTACCACTGGCCCGCTATCGGGTCGCGCGTCTGGAACCCGGTGCCGCCTGCCCCCGTCGCCGCTCGTCGGTCAGGGCGACGTGGACTCGCATACCAGTCCGTTCGAACTGCCGACCGCGATCGCGTGAGCCGGGGGCGACCCTCGCGGCGGAGACACAAGCGAGCGCTTCACCCTTGCGAACTTGTTTATCAGTGACGAACGACCACCGCGTATGGGCGACGCACGTCGGTCCGGACCGAGATTCAGTTCCTCACAGCGGTGGTCGCTGTTCGCGGGCGTCTACGCGTTCTGTTGTGCCGCACTCACGGCCCTCTTTTTCGCTACTATCCTCGACCTCTTCGGCGAGGTGATCGGCCTCCCGGCCTCGTTCGTCGCGCCGGTCCTCGCGGCCCCGGCGCTGCTCGCCGGCGGCCTCATCTGGTGGGCGCTCGTCGAGCGCGGTGGTACCGTTACGTACCTCCGCGGGGCCGCGTTCGGCCTGCTCACGGCGCTCGTCACCGGACTCGCCTGGACCGCGCGGTTCGTCTCCGTCTGGAGCGTCGAGATGCTGACGGCCGGCCCCGTCCCGCTGCTCGTCGGCTTCGTGTTCGCCGCGGTGGCCGTCGCGGGCGTCCTCGTCGGGCTCCCGATCACGTACATTCGCCGGCGGAGCCTGGATCCCCCCGACGCCACCGCGACCGCTAACTCCTTGTGACCGGGACGCACACCGATCGCCAATGGACGAGAACGGCGCCGACACCCCCGGCCCCGCCGACCCCCTCGCCGACGAGGACTGCTACCGCGTCCTCGGACCGGACGGCACGCCCCTGCCGGACGCGACGGTCCCTGACCTGTCAGACGAGGAGTTCCGCGCGATCTACCGTGATCTGGTCATCACGCGTCGGTTCGATGAACGCGCAGTCAGCCTCCAGCGACAGGGACGCATCGGGACGTACGCGCCCTGCGCGGGCCAAGAGGGCTCCGCGGTCGGGTCGACCCACGCGCTCGCGGACGCGGACCTGATCAGTTACCAGTACCGCGAGCACGGCGCGGTCGTCGTCCGCGACCTCCTCGCCGACTACCTCCCGTACTGGCTGGGACACGAATCGGGGACCGAGGCCATCGCCGAGGGCAACGTCTTCCCGCTGAACATCGGCATCGCCGCGCACCTCCCCCACGCCGTCGGGGCCGCGTGGGCGTTCGACTACCGGGACGAGGACCGAGTCGTCGCCGCCCACTTCGGCGACGGCGCGACGAGCGAGGGCGACTTCCACGAGGCGTTGAACTTCGCGGGCGTGTTCGACACCCCGACCGTCTTCTGTTGTCACAACAACGGCTGGGCGATATCGATCCCCGAGCGGCGACAGACCGCGAGCGACACCTTCGCACGCAAGGCGACCGCCTACGGCTTCGAGGGCGTTCGCGTCGACGGGATGGACCCGCTCGCGAGCTACGCCGTCACGCGCGAGGCTGCCGAGCGCGCCCGCGGCGGAGCCGACGCGGCGGCCGACGACACCGCCTCCCCTCGGCCGACCCTCGTCGAGTTCGTCGAGTACCGGTTCGGCGCGCACACGACCGCCGACGACCCGACCGCGTACCGAGACGCCGACGCGGTCGAACCGTGGCGCGCGCTCGACCCCCTCGACCGGATGGAGACGTTCTTACGGGAGACCGGTCGGATCGACGACGAGGGCGTCGAAGCGATCCGCGAGGACGCAGACGAGGTCGTCGCCGACGCCATCGACGCCGCCGAGTCGGTTACGGCCGACCCGAGCGACATGTTCGACTACGCGTACGACGACCTCCCGCCCGAGGTCCGTCGCCAGCGCGACGAACTGCTCGGGATGGTCGACGAGCACGGCGACGACGCGTTCGTCCGGGACGAGTAACCCCGCGGCCGTGGGCGGCTCTATTTATAAGTACTCAGTCGCGACGGTCGCCGCCTCTCGCCCGCTCGCTAACGCGCCCTGAATCGACGACCACTCGGTGTAGTCGCCGGCGAGGACCACCGGCCCCTCGGGGTCGTCCGGGTCGGGGAGGCGGTCGTGGACGCCCGGCGGCTGTGCGAACTGCGCGAACGGGATTCGGTGGACATCGACCGTTTCGAGGCCGCCGAACTCGCGTTTCGGGTACCACGCCGCAAGCGCGTCGCGCACGTCCTCGCGGAGGGCGTCCGCCGGCCGGTCCTGCGCCGCCTCGCCGAGGAACGTCGCGGCGAGCAGCGCGCGGTCGTCGGGGGCGTACTCGGGCGCGACCTCCGACATCGGGATCACGGCGTTCGGCGACGCCTCGGCCGCGTTGAGCAGGATGCGCTTCCCCGTCTCGAACGACTCGCCCGCGGGGAGCGTGTACCAGCCGGTCGCGTTCGGCACGGCCTCCGTGGGAATCGACTCGACGCCCGTGAGCCGGCGGGCCTCCGGCGGCGTGGTCGCGACGACGACGGCGTCGGCCTCGCGGGTCGACCCGTCGGCGAGTTCGACCGTGGCGCCCTCGGCGTCGGCGCTCCCGGTCCGGAAGGGGATCCGGCCCTGCCCCGCGGTTCGGACGGTCTCCACGTCGGCGCCGGTCTCGACGTCCACGCCGGCGTCGCGGGCGCGGGCGGCGAGCGCCTCGGGGATGGCCTGCATCCCGGCCGCGGGGACGCCTATCGCCCCTCGGCTCATGGCGCGGAAGGTGTACTCGAACACCTGCTTCGAGGTCGAGAGGCTCCGATCGAGGGTGATCCCGCCGTAAAAGGGCTCGACGAAGTTGCCGATGTAGTCGTCGGCGAACCCCCAGTCGCGGAGGTACTCGCGGATCGAGGCGTCCGGGCCGCCGAAAAACGACGCCTCCTCGCGCTGCGCGAGGTCGTACCGGAGCGCGAGCGTGCGGAGTTTATCCGAGACCGACACCTCGCGGTTCAGGAGAGAGGGGATCGCCCCGCGGGGGTCGCGCAGCGGGTCCGAAAGCGTCGCGCGCGAGCCGGGGCGACAGATCGTCGCGCCGGGCGCGAACGTTCGGAGGTCGAGGGCGTCGGCGTCGAGTTCGCTCGCGACGGCCGGATAACTCGTGAAGAGCACCTGAAAGCCGCGGTCGAGGGTGAACCCGTCGACCGTCTCGGTCCGGACGCGACCGCCCAGATCCGGTCGTCGTTCGAGAAGCGTCGCGTCTGCGCCGGCCTCCGCGAGCCGAGTCGCCGCGACGAGCCCCGCGAGCCCGCCGCCGACGACGGTGACGTCTCCGTTCATACGCGGAGTATCGGGTTGCGGGTTTATAAGCGGCGGCGGCGCGGCGGCGAGGGGCCTCGGCCGCCGCGGTCCGCGAGAGGGAAGCGATTAGTCGCCGCCGCCGTAAGGGTCGGTATGGAGTTGACGGAGACGACGACGGCGTTCCGCGGGCTGGAGAGTCGCGCGTCGGGTCGCGTCCACGAGACGGCCGATCCGACGACCGTGCCGGCCGACGAGCAGGCGCGCGGGCTCGACCCCGCCTACGACTACGACGCGGTCGACCCCGAGTCGCTGCTCGCCCCCCCGGCGGACGGGCCGGCCGGAGCGGGCCGCGGTCACTGGCGCTTCGACGCGCTGCTCCCCTTCCCGGCCGAGTCGGCCATCTCCGCCGGCGAGGGCGCCACGCCGCTCGTCCCCACCGAGCGCCTCGCGGACGAACTGGCCGTCGACGCGGTGTACGTCAAAGACGAGGGGCGGAACCCCACCGGCACCGTGTTCGACCGCGGGCTCTCGGTCGCGCTGACGGCCGTCGCGGCGCGGGCGGCCGACGGGCAGGACGTGGAGCCGCTCGCCTGCGCGAGCCCCGGCAACGCCGGGCAGTCGATGGCGGCGTACGCGGGCCGGGCCGACCTGCGCTCGTACGCGTTCGTCCCCTCGCGCTGTGCGTTCTCGAACAAGGCGATGACGAACGTCCACGGCGGCGACATGCGCGTGGTCGGCGGGCGCTTCCCGGACGCCGCCGACGCCGTCGACGAGCAGCTGGAGACGGAGTACACCGATCTCGGCGAGTTCGCGACGCCGTACCGCCACGACGGCGTGAAGACGCTCGCGTTCGAGCTGGTCGCCGACCTCGGCGCGGCGCCCGATGTCGTCGTCGTCCCGACCGGCTCCGGCGAGGTCGTCGCCGGCGTTTATAAGGGGTTCACCGAACTGGAGCGTGTCGGCGCGATCGAGTCGGTTCCGAAGATCGTCGCCGCGCAGGCCGCCGGCTGCGCGCCGATCGCGGCGGCGGTCGAGCGCGGCCTCGACGAGCCGGAGCCGTGGTCGACGCCGGACACCATCTGCGGCGAACTCGAAATCGCCGACCCCGCCGGCGGCGCGGCGGCGGTCGAGGCCGTCACGGAGAGCGGCGGGACGGCCGTGGACGTCGAAGACGAGGACATCCTCGCGAGCGCGGTCGCGGTCGCGCAAAACGAGGTCATGGAGATGGGCGCCACCGGCGGGGCCGCGCCGGCCGGCGCGTGGGCGCTCAAGGAGGCGGGGTTCTTCGACGGCGACGAGACGGTGGTCCTGGTGAACAGCGACGCCGGGCTGAAGACGCCCGACGTGCTGCGCAGCCACCTGATGGGACAGGGTATTTAAGCGACCGCCGCGCGGGGAACCGTTTTTACGTCGCCCGGCGTAGGCGTAGGTATGTACGCCCGCGACGCCAAGAACCGTGACGAGGCGTGGTTACTGGACGCGATCGAGCGGCTCGGGCTCGACGACGTCGCCTTCCGGTCACGGGACTACGTGATCGCGGTCGATCAGGAGTCGGGCGACAGGGCGGGGTTCGGTCGGCTTCGCCTGCATCGGGCGGACGACGAGGACGCGCCGAACCGCATCGAACTCACGGGAATTGGGGTCCTCCCCGAGTGGCGCGGCCGCGGGGTCGGCGCGCACGTCGTCGAACGGCTCGTCGACACCGCGGCCGCGGACGGGTTCGAGACGGTGTACGTGCTCACCGACCAGCCGGAGTACCTGACGCAGTTCGGCTTCGAGCGCGTCGACACCGACGACCTCCCGCAGGCGCTTTCGGACCGGCTCACGGAGAAACGCGAGTTCCTCGGCGGCGACGTGGTCGGCCTCCGACTCGCCGTCGACGACTTCGAGATGGCGGACCGGTTCCGCGAGGCGTTTAAATCGGCCGAGCCGGCGGACGCGGCCGGCGCCGACGACACGACCGAGTCGGCCGAGGACTTCGGGATCGACCCCGAGTCGGCCACGTACAAGTACGACACCGGGCGATAGCCGCGCCCGGCGCGCGACGCCGCCTGCCGCGAGTCGACCGTGATCCGACCGCTTATCGGCCTGCCGAGCAACGCCACCGTATGGACTCAGACCTGATCGAGGCCGCGCGCGACGCCCTCGCCGACGCGCACGTCCCGTACTCCGACTACCGCGTCGGCGCCGCGCTCCGGACCGCCGACGGCACCGTCTACACCGGCTGTAACATCGAGAACGCGAACTACTCCAACAGCCTCCACGCCGAGGAGGTCGCGCTCGCGGAGGCGGTGAAGAACGGCCACCGCGAGTTCGACCGCATCGCCGTGGCCTCCGGCGTCCGCGACGGCGTCACCCCCTGCGGGATGTGCCGCCAGTCGCTCGCGGAGTTCGCGGCCGACGACCTCGTGGTCGTCTGTGACGAAGGCGAGGGGGAGACGAGCGAGTACACGCTCGGCGAACTCCTCCCGAACACCATCTCCGAGGGGACGCTCGACGACGCCCGCAACGCCTGAAGCGGCGGGCCGCCCGAAGCCGCCGAGACGGAACTGCTTTGAAACGGCTCGCCGAAGGGCGGAGACATGACTGACGAAAGCGCGAAGAGCGAAGACCCGAACGACGAGGTGCAGTACCACCTCGAGGTCGCCGCCGAAGACGTCGCGAACGCCGTCTTGCTCCCCGGCGACCCCGACCGCGTAGACAAGGTCACGGCCCTGTGGGACGGCCACGACGAGGTCGCCCACCACCGCGAGTACCGAACCGCCACCGGCACCTACGACGACGCCCCGATATCGGTGACGTCGACCGGCATCGGCTCGCCGTCGGCCGCCATCGCCGTCGAAGAGCTCGCGCGGGTGGGCGTCGACACGTTCATTCGGGTCGGCTCCTGTGGGGCCATCCAGCCCGAGATGGACGTCGGCGACCTCGTTATCACGACCGGCGCGGTCCGACAGGAGGGGACGAGCGACGAGTACGTCCGGGAGGACTACCCGGCGGCCGCGGACGGCGAGGTCGTCTCGGCGCTCGTCGCCGCCGCGGAGCGACTCGGGTACGACTACCACACCGGCGTGACGATGAGCGCCGACTCCTTTTACGCCGGGCAGGGGCGCCCCGGCCTCGACGGGTTCGAGGCGGCCGGCTCCGACGAACTGGTCGCCGAACTGCAGGAGGCGAACGTCAAGAACATCGAGATGGAGTCGTCGGCCATCCTGACCATCGCGAACGTGTACGGGCTCCGGGCCGGCGCGGTCTGTTCCGTCTACGCGAACCGCGTCACGGGCGAGTTCCGGACCGAGGGCGAGTCGCGAGCGGCCGAGACGGCGAGCCTCGCCGTCCGCCTCCTCGCTCGGATGGACGAGGTGAAAGCAGAAGCGGGCGCCGACCGCTGGCACGCCGGACTCTCGCTGTAACGCCCCCGGACCGACCCGCTTTCTCCCCCGTACGTGTCGGCTGGCCGACGGCCGGCTGAGGGACGTTCCAAAGCGATTTTACCCGCGGACCGCAGACCAGAACGTATGAGTACACAGGTCGTCGTCGTCGGCTCCGGCTATGCCGGCGCAGGGGCGGTGAAGGCGTTCGAAGACGAGGTCGGCGACGGCGAGGCCGAACTCACGTGGGTCGCGGAACACGACTACCATCTCGTTCTCCACGAGGTCCATCGCGCGATCCGCAACCCGGCGGTCGCCGACAAGATCACCATCCCGGTCGACGAGATCAAATCGCCCGAGTCCGACTTCGTGCAGGGCCGCGTCGTCAACGTCGACACCGACGAGCGCGTGGTCGAGACGGCCGACGGGACCACCGTCGACTACGACTACCTCCTCTTGGCGGTCGGCTCCACGACCGCCTTCTTCGGCATCGACGGGCTCAAAGAGCACGCACACCAGCTCAAGAGCCTCGACGACGCGAAGGCGATCCACGAGGACGTGCGGTCGGCCGCCGCCGAGGCGACCCGGTCCGACCCGGTCGAGGTCATCGTCGGCGGCGCCGGGCTCTCCGGCATCCAGACCGCGGGCGAAATCGCGGAGTACCGCGACAAACACCGCGCGCCCATCAACATCAAGCTCGTCGAGGGGCTCGACGAGGTCTTCCCCGGCAACGACCCCCAGATCCAGGGCGCGCTCCGTCAGCGACTCCAGGACGCCGACGTGGAGATACTCACCGGCGACTTCATCTCGAAGGCCGACGAGGACGCGGTCTACCTCGGCGGCGGCGAGGACGAAGCGCCCGAGGAACTCGGCTACGACGTGCTGATCTGGACCGGCGGCATCACGGGCCAGCCCGAGATCGAGGACGTCGAAATCGACAAAGACGAGCGCTCGCACCGCGTCCACGCCGGCTCCGACTTCGCGACCAGCGACGACCGCGTGTTCGCGCTGGGCGACACCGCGCTCGTCGAGCAGGGCGACGACGACGTGGCGCCGCCGACGGCACAGGCCGCCTGGCAGGCCGCGGAGGTCGCCGGCGAGAACCTCGCCCGCGCCGCCCGCGGTGCGCCGCTGCAGTCGTGGCAGCACTCCGACAAGGGCACGGTCATCTCGGTGGGCGAGAAGGCGGTCGCCCACGACGTGGTCGGCATGCCCATCAAGACGTTCGGCGGCACCCCGGCGAAGCTGCTGAAGAAGTCGATCGCGGTGCGGTGGATCGCGAAGGTCTCCTCGGCCGGACGCGGCGTGAGCGCGTTCGGCGACATGTAACGTCGGTCGAAAAATCCGGCTGCGGCGCGATTCTCCCCCGTTTTACGCTCGCTATGTGAATAGCCGTGGCGCCTCCCTTCACGGTCGAGTGGAGAGAAAACTGCCGGCCGCGGCGGCCGCGTTCAGTGTTCGGCGGGCTCGTCGGGCGCGCGCATGTCGTCGATCCGGAGGATGAGGATGTTCGCGGTGTCGTCTTTCCCGTCGACGGTCCCGTCGATGACGAGCTTCGAGAGGGGCGTCGGCCCCACCGTCACGGAGTCGCCCTCGTGGAAGTCGCGGACGGACCCCTGAACGTGAATCTCGGCGCGGCAGAGCTCGGGATGGTGAACGCTGGACAGGTCGATGCCGTCGACGTTGACGCCCGGTACCTCCTCGCCCTCGTGCGAGATGGGCACGTCGGCGGGCTCGTCCATGCGCTGGATGTCGAGCGCCTCGTACGCGTTCGAGGTGGGCTTATACCCGCCTTTCGGCCCCGGTACGCCCTCGACCAGTTGGAGGGCTTTCAGGCTCTGCATCTGGTTGCGGATCGTCCCCGGATTGCGGTCGACTTCCTCGGCGATGGCCTCGCCTTTGACCGCGTCCTCCTGTTCGCCGTACAGGTTGATCAGCGCCGTGAGTATGCTCTTCTGACTTGACGTAAGCTCGATGGATGACATGGACACGAATAGATGGCCGTACCGCTTAAATGCGATGGAAACTCATTATAAATGATCGTGTGGGTTCTCACGATCCGCGGAGTCGACGAAGCCGAATATACGCGATCGGACTGGAGAGGGCCACGACGACGCCGACGCCGATGAGGGCGATTCCGAGGTCGCCGGCGAAAAACGCGAGGGCGGCGCCGACGAGCCCGATGACGGCTCCGGTGAACGCGACGGCGATCATCGCGCCGACCGGTTCGAGATCAGCCGGTTCAAACGAGTTCCCGCCGCTCATACCCTCCGTAGGCGGGCGGTCGTGAAAACAGCCACCGTTTCGGTCGGCAACCCCTCCTTTCAAGCGCCGGCGGGCTGCTCTGTTTACTGTGACTACCGTCAGAATCATCGGCGCACCGACGGACTACGGCGCGAACCGACGCGGCGTGGACATGGGGCCGTCGGCGATCCGCTATGCGGGACTGGCCGAACAGCTCTCGGGTGCCGGCGTCGACACGGTCGACGCGGGCGACCTCGCCGTCCCCCGTGCAGAGGAGCGCGACCCCGACGTGGAGGCCCCGCGCGAGGGTGACGCGAAGTTCCTCCGGGAGACGGCGGACGTCTCTCGCCGGCTGGCAGACGAGGTCGGCGACACGTTGGCCGCGGGCGACGTCCCGCTCGCGCTCGGCGGCGACCACTCCATCGCCATCGGCTCGCTGGTCGGGTCGGCTCGCGACGCGGAGATCGGCGCGGTGTGGTTCGACGCGCACGCCGACCTCAACACGCCCGCGACGACGCCCTCGGGGAACGTCCACGGGATGCCGCTCGCGGCCGCGCTCGGGCTCGGCGAGTTCGCGGGCTCCGACTGGGCGACCGCGCCGGGGCTCAGCCCGGAGAACGTCGCGCTCGTCGGACTCCGCTCCGTCGACGACGCGGAGGTCGACGTGATCCGCGACCACGGCTTCTCTGCGTACACGATGACCGACATCGACGAACGGGGTATCACGGCCGTGACGGAGGAAGCGATGGCCGAGGCGGCCGACGGCGTCGACGGCGTCCACGTCAGTTTAGACCTCGACTGGCTCGACCCCAAGGAGGCCCCCGGCGTCGGGACGCCCGTCCGCGGCGGGGTCACCTACCGGGAGGCTCACAGCGCCATGGAGATCGTGGCGGAGACCGACTCCGTCCGGTCGATGGAGCTCGTCGAGGTGAACCCGACGCTGGACCAGCACAACGAGACGGCGGAACTCTCCACCGAGTTGGCGGCGAGCGCGTTCGGAAAGCGCGTCCTCTGAGAACGACCGGTGCGGTCGAGCCGCCCTCAGGGGCTCCGGTCGAGCCGGTCGACGATCCGCTGGAGGTCCGCCTCGCGCTCCACCTCGCCTTTGATCTCCTCGCGTTTCCGGACCGCCGCGGAGTCGGCGTCGTACGCGCGCACGAACTCGGCGCGCGTGTGCTCGTCGAACGCGTGCCGGATCGCGAAGTAGCCGTCGGGGACGATGGTGCCACACACCTTACACTCGTGGCGCTGGTGCTCGTTCGTCTGGTGGACGATAGTCGACTCCACGTCGTCGAAGGCGGCGTCGCAGTCGCCGATTCCGCACGTCCAACGGGGCATGTGATCGTCGAAGGCGGCGTCGCAGTCGCCGATTCCGCACGTCCAACGGGGCATGTGAACCCGTCGCCGCCGCGGGGGATTAACCGTTTCCCCCGGTGACCGTCCGTCACGCCGTCCCGACCGTCGGCCCCCGGCGGCTCACCGTCGAACGATACCCCTTTGCTCGGCGACGAAGAACGCGTATCCGTGACCCGATCGAGAACGCGCGTCGACGCCCACGTGAAGGTGCTCGACGACGACGTCGTGGCCCTCGCGAAGGAACGAGGGATCGACGCGCTCGTGTACGCGCCACATTTCACCCGGCTGCCGACGATCCGCGAGCGCGCGGCCCGGTTCTCCGACGACGACCTCACCGTGGTCCCCGCCCGCGAGGTGTTCACCGGCGACTGGGGGAACCGGCGACACATCCTCGTTCTCGGCTTAGACGAACCCGTCCCCGACTACATCACCTTCGAGGCGGCGATGGCCGAGGTCGACCGACAGGATGCGGCCGTCCTCGCGCCGCACCCGAGTTTCGCGACCATCTCGCTCACCCGCCCAGAGATCGACGCTCACGGCGCGCGGATCGACGCGGTAGAGACGTACAACACGAAACTCCTCCCGCACCAGAACGCCCGAATGCGTCGCATCGCCGAGGCGACCGACCAGCCGGGATTCGGCTCGTCGTACGCGCACCTCTCCGGCACCGTCGGCGAGGCGTGGACCGAGTTCGACGGCGCGTTCGACGGCGTCGACGAGGTCGTTGCGGCTTTCCGCGAGCGCCGCCCGCGGACCGTGGTCCACCGCGGCGGCGCCGGCCACCAACTCCGCGGGCTCGTCGAGTTCGCGCACCTCGCGTACGAGAACACCTGGGAGAAGGTCGACCGACAGTTCCTCTCCGGCGACGAGCCGACGACGCTCCCGACCAACGTCGCCTACGAGGGTCGGTTCGACGACGTGAGCGTCTACGCCGGGACGCTCTCCGATTACCGGCCGCGGTAGGCCGCGGCGGGCCGACGAGCCGCCGGAGGCCGCGAGAGCGGCGCAGACGATCTCGCCGCTCTTTATAAGCCGAGCCCCGCCGCCGCCTCCGAGGCGGCCGCCGAGACGTCGAGGTCGAGGCGAACGACGTAGGCGTTGATCGCCCAGAAGATCACCAACTCCACGGCCGTGATGATCACGGTGACCAGGTCCGCGTACTTGCTGCTCGTCGTCACGCCGGTCGGCATCCCGTACTCGGTGTCCGAGAGGGGGTGGAACAGCGCGATGCCGCGGCGGCTCCCGACCACGTCGAGGACGTAGTGGGTCAACACGCCGATCCAGACGTACTGGAGGTTACCGAAGACGATGGGGTACGCGAGGAAGATGCCGAGCACCGGGAGGCTGTGGAGCGTCTTGCGGTGGCGACCGAAGGCGGTGTCGACGTCGGGGAACAGCGCGCCCAACACGATCGGGACGGTGATCTCGGCGATGGTCCGCGCGGTGGCCGCGTCGAGGCCGGGCTCGATGACGAAGCCGAGCCCGAGCGCCAACAGGAGGCCGTTGAGGACGTGGCCGCGTTTGTTCATACGGCCGGGTCGGCGCGGGCACAGGTGAAACCACCGGATCGCGGGTCCCCGAACCGGCCGTCGAGCCGGCCCCCGAGCCGACGCCGGCGCGGTCGAAAGAGCCACGGCGGTCGCCGCCGAGCGACCCGTATGGAGTACGAGGAGCCGAAGTTCTTCCACGTGATGCAGTACGCGGCCGCGGCCGACGGGGACGTCATCGACATGGTGAGCGGCAACCCCGACTGGGAGCCGCCCGGCGCGCTCCGGTCGGCGCTCAGCGAGTACGCCGACCTGCCCTCCGAATCGTTCCAGTACCCGCCGAGCGAGGGGCTCGTCGAACTCCGCGAGGCCATCGCCGAGCGCCGGAACGTGGACCCCGACCGCGTGGTCGTCACGAACGGGACCGGCGAGGCCAACTACCTCGCGCTGGCGCGCGCGTTCGAGCGCGACGCGGGCGACGAGGCGCTGCTCATGGACCCCGTCTATCCGTACTACCCCGGCAAGGTGGACATGCTCGGCGGCGAGAGCACGCTCGTCCCGGTCGAGCGCGACGGGGGGCTCGACGTCCCGGCGATCCGCGAGGCGGCGAGCGGGGACACCGCCCTCATCGTCCTCAACACGCCGAACAACCCGACCGGCGCCGTCTACGACCGCGACGCGATCCGCGAGGTCGTCGCCGTCGCCGAGGCCGTCGACGCCCTCGTCGTGGTCGACGAGGTGTACGACCACTTCGATCTCACGGGGGAGTTCGAGTCGGCGCTCACGCTGTCTTCGGACCGGGTCATCGTCACCAGCGGCTTCTCGAAGTCGATGGCTATCACCGGGTTTCGCGTCGGCTACGGCGTCTTCCCCGACGCACACGTCGCCTCCGCCAAGACGCGACACATGCTCGTCAACGTCACCGGCGCGCGCCCGTCGCAGTACGCCGTCTGCCACGCGCTCGCCGAGACGCCCCCCGAGTACTACGCGACGGTCCGGGAACGGCTCGCAGGCCGAGTCGACGCGTTCACCGACGCGCTCGACGCGGCGGGCGCCGAGTACAGCCGGCCCGACGGCGCGTTCTACGTCCTCGCGCGCTTCGACGACTTCCCCGGCACGATGGCGAACGTCAAGCGGCTGATCGACGAGGCCGGCGTCGCCGGGATGCCGGGCGAGGCGTTCGGCAGCGCCCGCGACGAGTGGATCCGGTTCGCCTTGGTGACGCCGCGAGTCGAGGCGGCCGCGGAGCGCCTCGCCGACTACTTCGGAGCGTGAGCCCCGCCGCCGATTTATAAACGATCAACCGAGTGAACGGTCGCCCACGCGATCGCGGTCGAAGGCGACAGATCGCGGTCGAAGGCGACAGATCGCGGTGGCGTGCCGGCGAGCGCCTTGGTAGAGGCGCGAGCCGACCGCGAGGGAGTCGGCGCGGCGATTAAAAGCGCCGCGCCGACGAGGCTGGGGAGGCGTGAGGTGCGGGGCGGTGCTGTGCGGGGCGGGACTCGAACGGGCAGCAGCCTCGCGGCTGGGGCTTTGGTGGTGGTTATCGCCGTTCCGTAGCCAGCAACTGTTTATAAACGACATCCCGAACCGTCGTCGATCGCGTCTACCCGAAGTTCTCGACTTTCGCGGCGTCGGCGTCGCCGCCGGCGGCCTCGATCGCGGCCTCCGCGTCGGCCACCAGGTCGGCGAACCCGTACACGAAGACGGTCTCGCCGTCGCCGCCGGTCACCGACTCGGCGACCGCGGCGTCGAGTTCGTCGGCGGCGTCGAGGCGGTGGACCGCGACGCCGCGCTCGGCCAACCGGTCTAACCGATCCGCGTGCGACACGTCGTCGTCGCGGTAGACGATCGCGGCCTCCCCGCCCTCGTCGAGCGCGCGCTCCGCGATGGCGACCGCCGGGCCGACGCCGGGGCCGCCCGCGACGATCACCGCGCGCGCCTCGCCGTCGTAGTGCTGGTCGCCGAACGGTCCGGAGAGCGTCATCTCCGTGCCGGCCTCGGCGCCCGCGAGGAACGCGGAGAACTCGCCGCCCTCGTCGGGGTCGATCCCGACCGTCACCTCGAAGCTGTCGTCCACAGTCGGCGACGAGAGGGTGTAGAAGCGCGCGACCGACTCGCCGTCGATCTCGGTTCCGAGCTTCACGAACTGTCCGGGCTCGGCGTCGAACCCGTCCGGCGCGTCGAAGGAGAGTGCGTAGGTGTCGCGGCCGACCGTCTCGACCGCGCTGACCGTCGCTGTCGTGTCCATACCCCGGATCGGGCCGGGAGACACAAACGTGTTCCCGTCGGCGTCGGTGTCGCCCGCGCCGCTCCGGCGGGCGCGACCGGCCCAGTCGCCCTTGGCCGGGTCTGACCGTGGCTGGGCCGGAAGCGTCGCGCGCGAGTCCGGCCGCGGCTCGTTCGACGGGCGTCGAAACCCCCACGACGATACGGGTCGATCGTGAGAGATCAGATAAACGTTCGTCCATCCGAATGTGGCTATACGCGATATACGGCGGTAGTCCGCGACAATATTCGCGAAAAACGAAACGAACGTTGGAAAATGACCCGATGGCTCCTTCCAGAAGTCTTTTGATGAGTCCGGCGAAAGCCCCGGTATAGCATGGCTGCGGACTTCAATTGGGCCGTCGGCGGAGAAGCCGGTGACGGCATCGACTCGACCGGGAAAATCTTCGCGCAAGCGCTCTCTCGGGCGGGCCGACACGTGTTCACGTCGAAGGACTTCGCGTCGCGGATCCGAGGCGGTTACACCGCCTACAAGGTGCGAACATCCGTCGACAAGGTACAGAGCGTCGTCGACCGTCTTGACGTGCTCATCGCGTTAACGCCTCGAACCATCGAGGAGAACCTCGACGAACTCCACGAGGGCTCGGTGATCATCTACGACGGCGAACGGACCACGATGCAGGACGTGGAGATCCCCGAAGAGATGATCGGGATCGATGTCCCGCTTAAAAGTCTCGCAGAAGAGGCCGGCGGGGCGATCATGCGGAACGTCGTCGCCCTCGGCGCCGCCTGCGAGGTCGCGGCGTTCCCCATCGAGAACCTCGACTCCGCGCTGGAAAAGCGGTTCTCCGATAAGGGGCAGAAACTCGTCGACAACAACAAGGAGGCCGCCCGCGCCGGGCAGTCCTACGTCGCCGAGGAGTACGACCACGCGTTCGACTACGACTTAGCGACCACCGACGAAGACTACGTGCTCCTCAACGGCGACGAGGCCATCGGCATGGGCGCTATCGCCGCCGGCTGTCGCTTCTACGCCGGCTACCCGATCACGCCCGCGACCGACGTGATGACGTATCTCACGGGTCGCATCGAGCGGTACGGCGGCCACGTCGTGCAGGCCGAAGACGAGCTCTCCGCGATCAACATGGCGCTCGGCGCGGCCCGCGGGGGCGCGCGCTCGATGACCGCGACCTCCGGACCGGGGATCGACCTGATGACGGAGACGTTCGGGCTCATCGCCACCTCGGAGACGCCGCTCGTCATCTGTAACGTGATGCGCTCCGGTCCCTCGACCGGGATGCCGACGAAACAGGAGCAGGGCGATTTAAACCAGATGCTGTACGGCGGCCACGGCGAGGTCCCCCGCTTCGTCCTCGCGCCGACGACCATCGCGGAGTGCTTCTGGAAGACGGTGGAGGCGTTCAACCTCGCCGAGAAGTACCAGATCCCCGTCTACCTCACCGCCGACCTCTCGATGGCGGTCACCGAGCAGACGTTCACGCCGGAAACGTTCGACATGGACCAAGTCGAGATCGACCGCGGCAAGGTCGTCGACGAGACGACGATCGACGACCACATGAGCGAGTCGGGCGGCTTCCAGCCCCACGAGATCACCGACGACGGGATCTCGCCGCGGGCGTTCCCCGGCACGGCGGACGGCGCACACATGTCCACCGGCCTCGAACACGACGAGCAGGGCCGCCGGACGGAAGACACCGAGATGCGCGTCGAGCAGGTCGACAAGCGCAACCGGAAAGTCGAGACGGCCCGCGAACGCGAAGACTGGAGCCCGCGCGAGTTCGGCGACGCCGACGCCGACACGCTCGTGGTCACGTGGGGCTCGAACGAAGGCGCGCTCGCGGAGGCGGTCGAGTTCCTCGCCGACGACGGCATCGACGTGCGGGTCCTCTCGGTCCCGTACATCTTCCCGCGCCCGGACCTCACCGAGGATATCGAGGCGGCGGAGAACGTCATCGTCGTGGAGTGTAACGAACAGGGACAGTTCGCGAACCTGGTCGAACACGACGTGTTGGCGCGCGTCGACCGGATAAACAAGTACAACGGCGTGCGGTTCAAGGCCGACGAACTCGCAGACGACATCAAAGAAACCCTCACGGCAGGGGTGGAGGCGTAACCAATGAGCTCAGACATTCGATTCACCGACTTCAAGTCAGACAAGCAGCCGACGTGGTGTCCGGGATGCGGCGACTTCGGCACCATGAACGGAATGATGAAAGCCCTCGCGGAGACGGGCAACGACCCCGACAACACCTTCGTCGTCGCCGGTATCGGGTGTTCCGGCAAGATCGGCACGTACATGCACAGCTACGCGCTCCACGGCGTTCACGGACGCGCGCTCCCCGTCGGCACCGGCGTCAAGATGGCCCGGCCCGACATCGAAGTGATGGTCGCCGGCGGCGACGGCGACGGCTACTCCATCGGCGCGGGCCACTTCGTCCACGCCGTCCGGCGGAACGTCGACATGACGTACGTCGTGATGGACAACCGCATCTACGGGCTGACGAAGGGGCAGGCGTCGCCCACCTCGCGCGAGGACTTCGAGACCTCGACGAGCCCGGACGGCCCGAAACAGCCGCCGGTCAACCCGCACGCGCTGGCGCTCGCGTCCGGCGCGACGTTCATCGCACAGTCGTTCTCCTCGGACGCGCTCCGCCACCAAGAGATCATCCAGAAGGCGGTCGAACACGACGGGTTCGGCTTCGTGAACGTCTACTCGCCGTGCGTGACGTTCAACGACGTGGACACCTACGACTACTTCCGCGACTCGCTGGTCGACTTAAAAGAGGCCGACCACGACCCCAGCGACCGCGAGGCCGCGAAAGACATCATCTTCGACTCCGACACGGAACACCAGGGCGTCATCTACCAGGAGGAGGACTCGGTGCCGTACCACGAGCGCCACGGCGTCGACGAGGACATGTCCATCATCCCGGACGGCGCGCCCGAGGGCGCGACCGACCTCGTCCGCGAGTTCTACTGACGCGTCACGGACGGACTCTGCGTCGCGTTTGCCGTTCCGTTTTCGCCGCTCCGTTTTTATATATCCCCGCGGACAGCGGCGGCGCCATTCCGACCTCAGTAACACGCCAAATACCGGCGACCGAGCCGTCTCGCGGCGGGTTTCCGACCGGTTTCAGCAAGCCTAATTACGTGGGTCCGTATGTACGAGTATATGGTTGATCGCTACGACGTCGTGATCGCGGGCGCCGGTCCCGCGGGCGCCCAGTGCGCTCGCGATCTGGCGACGCGAGGCTACGACGTCGTCGTTCTCGAAACGGAGCCGGAAGCCGAGTTCCCCCGCCAGAGCAACAAGTCGACTGCCGGAACGTTCCCGTCGATGATGTCCTCCTTCGGCATCCCGGACGACGTGGTGATGTCGTACACCGACGACGTTGTCTTAGAGTCGCCCAACAACCACTACAAGAGCTACCAGCCCGGCGCCGTCTTAGAGTTCGCCGACTTCAAGCAGTTCCTCGTCGCGGATGGCCGCGACAACGGCGCCGAGTACCGGTTCGACTCGCGGGTCTCTCGGCCCATCCTCGACGACGACGGCGTCATCGAGGGGGTCCGGTACAACGGCGACGAGGAGGTGTACGGCGAGGTGGTCGTCGACGCCACCGGCCCCGCCGCACCGATCGCGAGCGCGCTCGACGTCGTCGACCTCGAACGCGAAAATCAGGCGATCGGCATCGAGTACGAGATGGAGGGCGTCGAGATGAACCACCCGGAGTACGCCGACCTGCGCCGGGCGATGATGCTCCGACTCGACCACGACATCGCGCCCGGCGGCTACTCGTGGATCTTCGCCACCGGCGAGGACACCGCCAAGGTCGGCATCTGCTACATCCAGAACGACCGCCACCGCGAGTTCGCACAGGAGGGGCAAACCGTCGACGGCTACCTCGACTCGTGGATCGACCGCGACCCGCGCTTTGCCGACGCAGCGCAGATCGGCGAGACGGTCCATCGCGGCTCCGCCCACATCCAGATGCCGGACGACATGCACACGGACCGGTTCCTCGCTATCGGCGATACGGTCCCGGCAATCGACCCGCTGTGGGGCGAGGGCATTCATAAGGGGATGAAGTCGGCCCGCGCCGCGGCGGCGACCATCGACCGGTGTCTCACCGACTCGAAGCGCCGCCTCGACGCGGAGAGTCTCGCCGTGTACGAGCGGCTCTGGCACCGCGACGTGGCCCCGCGCATGAAATCGCGACTGATGCTCACGCGACTCCTGTATCTCGCTCCGAACGAGCGCTACGACCAGTTCATGCGGGACCTCCAGCGAACCGAAGAGAACACCCTTGAGAAGGCGAATCAAGGCGAGAAGTCGTCGATGGCGAAGCTGCTCCACCTCAGCGACCTCCCGCTCTTAGCGAAGTTCGCCCGCGAGCAGTTGGGGTCGTAACGCCGCGCCCGTCCCGGTCTCCAGAACTGTTTTGTCCGCCGGTTCCCGACAATCGATCATGCTCGACTACGTGGGGCTTGAGGCTGACCTCGGTCAGGAGGAGCGGCTGATACGCGACACCGCTCGGGAGTTCGTCGACGAGCGGGTGCGTCCCGACATCGGCGACCACTTTCAGGCGGGGACGTTCCCGACGGAACTGATCGAAGAGATGGGCGAGATGGGGTTTTACGCCCCCAACCTCGACGGGTACGGCCTCCCGAACGTCTCGGAGACGGCGTACGGCCTGTTGATGCAGGAGTTAGAGGCGTGTGACTCCGGGCTCCGGTCGATGGCGAGCGTGCAGGGCGCGCTGGTCATGTACCCCATCCACGCGTACGGCAGCGACGAACAGAAGGAGCGATGGCTGCCGGCGCTCGGCGAAGGCGAGGCGGTCGGCTGCTTCGGGCTGACGGAGCCGGAACACGGCTCGAACCCGTCTGCGATGGAGACCAGCGCGCGGCGAGACGGCGACGAGTACGTCCTCGACGGCGCGAAGACGTGGATCACGAACGCGCCGATCGCGGACGTGGCCGTGGTCTGGGCCCGCGACGAGTCGGCGGACGACGCCCCCGTCCGCGGCTTCCTCGTCGAGACGGACCGCGACGGCGTGACCACGAACAAGATCGACGACAAGATCTCGCTGCGCGCGTCGATCACCGGCGAGGTCAGCCTTCAGCACGTGCGCGTTCCCGAGTCGAACGTCCTCCCCGGCGTGTCGGGGATGAAGGGTCCGCTGTCGTGTCTCACGCAGGCCCGCTACGGGATCGCGTGGGGAGCGGTCGGCGCCGCCAGGGACTGCTTCGAGCAGGCGCGGGCGTACGCCACCGACCGCGAGCAGTTCGGCGGACCGATCGCGCGGTTCCAACTCCAACAGGAGAAGCTCGCGGAGATGGCCACCCAGATCACCACGGCGCAGCTCCTCGCCTACCGGCTCGGCGAGCTGAAAGAGCGCGGGGATCTCACCCCCCAACACGTCTCGATGGCCAAGCGCAACAACGTGCGCACGGCACGCGACCAGTCGCGGGTCGCCCGTGAGATGCTCGGCGGCAACGGGATCACGACCGACTACTCGCCGATGCGCCACATGGCGAACATGGAGACCGTCTACACCTACGAGGGGACTCACGACATCCACACGCTCGTCCTCGGCGAGGACCTGACCGGCATCCCGGCGTACGAGTAGCGGATCGAACCCGGCTGTCGGCCGACGGCCGACGACCGACCGCTCCCGGCTCAGTCGTGCCGGAAGCAGCGCGACCCGGTGAACGCCATCGCCATGTCGTGCTCGTCGGCCGCGGCGATCACGTCCTCGTCGTTGACCGAGCCGCCGGGTTGGATCACGGCCTCGATGCCGGCCTCGGCGGCCTCCTCGATGGCGTCCGGGAACGGGAAGAAGGCGTCCGAGGCCATCACGGCGCCCTCGGCGGATTTCCCCTCCGCGTCCTTCTCGGCTTTCATGGCCGCGAGCGTGACGGCGTCGACGCGGGACACCTGCCCCATCCCGACGCCGACCGTCTCGGTGCCCGTTGCGAACAGTATCCCGTTCGATTTCACGTGTTTGAGCGTCTTCCACGCGAACACCATCGTCTCCAACTGCTCGTCGGTGGGTTCGCGCTCGGTGACCACGTCGAGGTCGGCGGCGGCCGGCGACTGTCGGTCGCGCTCCTGGATGAGCCGTCCGCCGACGATCGGCTTCTCGGTGAAGCGCTCGGAGAAGCGGTCGTCGCCGTCGCCGAGGGGGCCGACGTCGAGCACGCGGAGGTTCTTCTTCTCCCGGAGCACGTCGAGCGCGCTGTCGGTGTAGCCGGGCGCGACGACGACCTCCTTAAACGAGTCGACGACCGCGTCCGCGGTGTCGGCGTCGCACTTGCGGTTGACGGCGACGATGCCGCCGAACGCCGACTTCGCGTCGGTACGGAGCGCGCGGTCGTACGCCTCCGCGACCGTGTCTCCCGTCGCACAGCCCGCGGGATTCGTGTGCTTGATCACGGCGGCGGCCGGCTCGTCGAACTCCTTGACGAGGTTTAACGCGGCGTCGGCGTCGTTGTAGTTGTTGTACCCCATCCCCTTCGCGCCGGGGTTCAGTTGCGGGGCGTCGACGACGCTCGCCTCCTCACAGCCGTCGTCGACGTAGAGCGCGGCGTCTTGGTGCGGGTTCTCGCCGTACCGCAGCGTGGCCGCCCGCTCCTCTGAGACGAGTCGGCGCTCGGGGAAGTCCCCGCCGTCGTCGCCGTCGACGGTCACGTCGACCGGCTCGTCGCCGTCGCGGTCGATCGTCACCCGGTCTTCGGCGAACCACCGCACCGCACGCGGGTACGCGGTGAACTCGGCGTCACGGAGGACGCGGTCCTTCAGCGAGTCGGTGTCGTCGTCCTCGTAGACGGGGACCGGTTCCTGGGTGACGATCGGCCCGGCGTCGACCTCCTCGGTGACGACGTGGACCGTGCAGCCGGTGGTGCGGACGCCGGCGTCGAGCACCTGCTCGTGGGCGTCCGCGCCGGGGAAGGAGGGCAACAGCGAGGGGTGGACGTTCAGCGTCGTGGGCGCCGCCTCGAGGAACTCGTCGGTGAGCACGCGCATGTACCCGTCGAGACAGACGATATCGAAGTCGTACCCTGCGAGTCGGTCAAGGAGTCGCTTTTCGTGGGATGCACGCGACTCGCCGTCCTCGCGCTGGACGACCTCGGTCGGGACCCGACGCTCCGTCGCGGCCTCCAAGACGGGCGCCTGTTCGCGGTTGGTCACGACGACAGAGAGCTCCGCGCCGCCGGGCGCGGTGTCGGCGATGTGTCTGAGGTTCCGTCCCCGGTTGCTCGCGAGTCCGGCGATCTTCATACGCGAGTGGTCCGACCGATCGCGTATATCGATTGCGGTCCGCCCCGAGTATAGATCCACGTTCACGGATAGATACGCCCCGAGAGCGAGACAGAATCCGACGACGTATCCACGTCTGTGCGACTCACCATCGACACGCTTTTGCTGGCTCCGGCGGCAGTCGCGGATATGACCGACGACTCCGAACCGACTGGCGACGACGCGATCGCAGGGCTCTCTCGGTCCGATCCCCTCGCCGCGGTGTCGCCGCTCGACGGGCGATACGCCTCACGGACCGCGCCGCTCTCGCCGTACGCGAGCGAGGCGGCGCTCATGCGCGCGCGGACCCGCGTCGAGGTCGAGTACCTCGTCGCGCTCGCCGACCTCGACGCGACGCCCATCGCGCTCGACGGCGACGCCGAGGCGGCGCTGCGCGCGGTCCACGAGGAGTTCACCGCCGAGGACGCCCGACTCATCAAGGCGCTCGAAGTCGAGGGCGCCGAGGGGTACAGCGCGACCAACCACGACGTGAAGGCGGTCGAGTACTTCCTGCGGGTCCGACTCGACGCGCTGGCGGACGACGGGGTGATAGCCGACGGCGAGGCGCTGTACCCGTGGATCCACTTCGGGCTCACGAGCGAGGACGTGAACAACCTCGCGCACCGTCTGCTCGTGAAACGGGCCGTAAGCGAGACGATTGTCCCCGCGATCCGAGAGGTCAGAGACGCGCTCGCGACCCTCGCCCGCGAGCATCGTGACACGCCCATGCTGGCACGCACGCACGGGCAACCCGCCACGCCGACGACGTTCGGCAAGGAGATGGCCGTGTACGCGTCTCGGCTCGGTCGCGCGCTCGGCCGGGTCGTCGTCGCCAACGGCGACCTCTCCGGGAAACTCGCCGGCGCCTCGGGGACGTACGCCGCCCACGACGCCGCCTACCCCGAGGTCGACTGGCAGGCGTTCGCCGAGTCGTTCGTGCGCGGCCTCGATCTGGAACACACGCCGCTCGCGACGCAGGTGAACCCCTGTGACGACCTCGCAGCCCTGTTCGACGCGCTCCGGGGCGTCAACAACGTCCTCCTCGATCTGGACGTGGACGCGTGGCTGTACGTCTCCGACCGCTACCTCGGACAGCGAACCGTCGAGGGCGAGACCGGCTCCTCGACGATGCCCCACAAGGTGAACCCGATCGACTTCGAGAACAGCGAGGGGAACCTCTCGAAGGCGAACAGCGACCTCACCTTCCTCGCCGACTACGTGACGAGTTCGCGCCTCCAGCGCGACCTGTCCGACTCCACCGTCAAGCGCAACGTGGGCGCCGCCCTGGCGCACTGTCTCATCGGCTACTCGAAGGCCGGCGACGGGCTGGAAACGATCGTCCCGAACGAGACCGTCATGCGCGAGGAACTGGCTTCGACCCCCGAAGTGATCGGCGAGGCGGTCCAGACGATCCTCCGGCGCGAGGGCGACACCGCCGCCTACGAGCGCGTGAAAGACCTGACGCGGGGACAGTCGGTGACGCTCGACGACTTCCGTGATCTCTTCGCCGACCTCGACGTCGACGAGGGCGTCCGCGAGGAACTACAGGCGCTGACTCCGGCGACGTACGCCGGCGTCGCCGACGAGCTGGTCGACGAGACCGACGAGTAAGCGCGCGGCTCGTCCCGGACGGCGACCGATTTATGTCGCCCGCGAGGAATTTTCGACCGCGCATGGTCTCCCTCCGTTCACCCTCCGCCATCCCAGTCGTCGGCGTGTTAGTCGACGGTCGCACGTACGTCCACCTGTTGTACCTCCTGATCGCGATTCCGCTCGGGGCCGTCTACTCCTCGCTTTTCTCGTTCGGATTCGCGTTCGGGATCGCCTTCTCCGTGGTGCTCGTCGGCCTCGTGATCCTGTTGGCGACGCTCGTGGCCGCCAGACTCGCGGCCGGCGTCGAGCGCTGGCTCGCGAACCGGCTTCTGGGCACGGACCTGACGCGATACGACGACCTGGCCGACGACCCGCCCGGCGCGCTCGCGGGCGTCAGGAAGTACGTCGAGGCCGCGTCGACGTGGCGAGCGGTCGGGTTCATCTCGCTGAAGTTCTTCGTCACCGTCTTCGCGATCATCCCCCTGTTCGCGCTCGCGAACGGGCTCTCGCTGCTTTCCGCCCCGATACGGTACCCATACGTGGCCACCTTCGGCGAGTCCAACGGGGAACCGATCACGTGGGCGATCGGCACGCTCCCCGAGTCGCTGCTCGCGGTTTCGGTCGGTCTCGTCGGGGTACTCGTAGCGCTTCTCTCGCTGCTTTCCGCCCCGATACGGTACCCATACGTGGCCACCTTCGGCGAGTCCAACGGGGAACCGATCACGTGGGCGATCGGCACGCTCCCCGAGTCGCTGCTCGCGGTCTCGGTCGGTCTCGTCGGGGTACTCGTGGCGCTCCACGTGACGAACCTCGTCGCGTACGCCAGCCGGCAGATGGCGACCGCGCTCCTCGGGGAGCCGGCGGCGATCGAGGATGGCGCGACGGGCGACGACCCAGAGGCGACCGGGGATGGCGCGACCGGGGACGAACCCACCGCGTCGCCTCCGTCCGCGGGGTTCGCCCCGGCGGACGCCGGCGAGTCGGAATCGGAGTTCGTCCCGGCGGACGCGGTCGAGCCGGAGCCGGCCGGCGACTCGGACCGCGACGAAGGCGGCACCTAACCCGCCGGCTCGCGGCGGTTCTGCGGCCCGGTGGGCTTATTCTCGTGGGACCGTCAGGGTCGGTATGGCACCGACGCTGGTCGCCGCCGCCATCGGGGCGATCCTCGCGGTGGCCCTGCTCGGCGCCGCGTTCGACCGGCGCGCCGTCGCGGTGGTCGTCGCGGCCGCCGTCTTCCCCGACCTCGACGCGGCCGCCAGCCTCGTCGTTCCGGGCGCGACCAACGCCCTCTTTCACGCGGTCTGGCTCCCGCTCGTCGCGGGCGTCGCGCTCTACTGGGACACCGCGGCGGCGACCGACTCCCGCCTTCGCGCCCGGTTCGGGTGGCGAGGCGTCCGGGTCGCGTGGGTCGCGCTCGCGGCCGCTCTCGTCGCGGGAATCGGGCCCTCGCGGCCGCTCTCGTCGCGGGAATCGGGTCTGACCTCTTCGGCGGGGCCGGCGCGAACCTGCTGTACCCATTTCACGACGCCTACTACCGCATCGACGGGCGCCTCCTGTTCTCGACACGGGAAGGGGTCGTACAGACGTTCGTCGCTCTCGGGGCCGAGGGGCCCGGACTCCTCCCGTTTCCGAGCCCCGGCACGACCGCCTCGTATCCGATACCGACGTGGGTGAACCCGGACGGCCGTCCGGGGCTCTCGATCGGCGCTGACCGCGAGCTGGTTCTCGTCCGAAGCGGCTGGCAGCTCGTCGTCGTCGCCGCCGGGACGGCCCTGCTCGATCCGATACCGACGTGGGTGAACCCGGACGGCCGTCCGGGGCTCTCGATCGGCGCTGACCGCGAGCTGGTTCTCGTCCGAAGCGGCTGGCAGCTCGTCGTCGTCGCCGCTGGGACGGCCCTGCTCGTGGTCCGGGTCGCGCAGGCGCGTCGCTCGGGCGAGTCGGACGCCGACCGCGATCGGAGGGAGGTGGCCTGACCGATGGTCTCGACGGTCGTCCACGCGGCGTTCGCGCTCGCGCTCGCGGCCGGGCTGCTCGGCGAGTACTACGACCGTCGCGCGCTCGCGGCCGTCCTCGCGGTCGTCCTGTTGCCGGAACTCGACAGCTTCCTCGGGCCGGTGATGCCGGGCGCACACCGAACGGTCGGGCACAACCTCGTGTTCCCGGCGGCGGTCGCGCTGCTGCTCTACTACGACACGCGGCTCCGGTCTGTGTCGGTGCTCCGCCGGCGACTCGCTCGGTGGACCTCGGAGCGAAGCGCCGAGCGGTGGATCGCGGTCGCGTGGGTCGCCATCTTCGTTCACGTGTTCGCCCACGTCGCGCTCGATTGGGTCCACCTCGACGGCGTGAACGCGCTCTGGCCCCTCCGAGACCGGTTTTACGCCCTGTCCGGCGAGATCGTTCTCTCGTCGGCGGACGGGTTCACGCAGACGTTCGTCGACGTGCGGGTCGACCCGGCGACGGGGAGCCGCCAGATCGACGCGGGCGCGGGCGGCACCACCGCCACGGTCCACGTGAGCAATCCCGTCGAGCCGCGCGCGCCAAGCGAGGTCGCCGACGAGCCGGTCGACAGGCGGTTTCCGGTCGCGAGCGCCGGGTGGCGGCTCTACCTGATCGGCGTCGGCCTGTTCACGCTCGTCGCGCGGCGGCTACAGAGCGCGGACCCGCGTCAGTAGGCGGCGTTTCCCACCTGCCGAGGTGTGTTCGACTCGCGTGCGACGCCGCCCGCTTTCAGCCCTCGTCGCGGGGGTCTCGGTCGGTCGGGTCCGCGACCGCCTCCTGCACCGCGGCCCAGTGAGTGATGGTCCCGTCGGCGCCGGGGAGCGGTCGCAGCGAGACGCGGTTTAAAAACGGCGTCCCGTCGCGGCGGTGGTTCCACACCTCGACGGTGACCGGCTCCCAGATGGACACGGCCTCGCGCAGCGCCGCGACCGACTCGGGCTCCGTGCGCGGCCCCTGGAGCAGTCGCGGGTTTTCGCCCCGGAGCGCTTCCAGTGAGTAGCCCGTCAGCGCGCGGAACGTCCGGTTCGCGTAGAGGATGGGGGTGTCGCGGTACGCCGGGCCACACAGGGTGATACCGACCGGAGCGGTGTCGAGGGCGCGAACGCGGTCGATGCGGCGTCTGTCGGCGTCGCCGAGGGTCGGATCGTCGGCTCCATTCGCGTGGTCGCGGCTCGCGTCGCTTCCGGCGGTGTCCGCGTCATCGCCACGCAACTCGGGTTCGAGTTCGTGCCGAGCCACCAGACCGTCGAGTCGGTCGCGAGCCGCCTCGTCGTCGCGGCACGCGAGATAATCGAGAATGTCGCCTCTGAGGCCCATCTGCTGGCTCAGTTTACGCCTCGGTCGGGCAAGTGACTGTCGTCCGCGGGGCGCGGTTGCTCGCGGCGCAGAAACATGGACTCGCGGGGGTCCCGTGAGCGATAGCGAACGGGACCAAGCGAGGGAACG